>ENA-OQKW01000190-OQKW01000190.1-human-gut-metagenome-genome-assembly--contig:-NODE-190-length-17688-cov-2.964410_pt1 | contig 17688 bp, 20 predicted proteins | sample MGYA00242657_ERZ504815 | MGnify/ENA primary metagenome ERZ504815 (study PRJEB26092, sample SAMD00036404) | human gut metagenome | host: Homo sapiens | study: EMG produced TPA metagenomics assembly of... | reverse complement strand
GGGTATTTTTGGAATTGAAAGGAAATGAAGCTACCATCTGTTCCATGGAAAACAATATACAGGAAAGGAGTAATTTTGAAGATAGATATTTATGGACTGTAAGAAGTGCTGTATATCGTAGGAAATGATTTGAACCTTACCGTCGTTCTATTGGTGAATACATACGAAAGTATACAAAAAAAATTTTGCTGATCAACTTTTAAAAGAGATGAATAATAATGGAATTGTTATCTATTATCCATATTTTATTGCAAATAAAAGTGGAACATTAGAAGTAAGAAGTGATAAAGTAATTATAGAAGCGGTAAAAGATGATTTATGGAATTTGGTTACGTATTCTGAGAGAGAAGTGACTATAATTACTGATATAGATGGTAATAAATCAATAATTGGAAATGCAAACTTTATAAGTAATGAAGAATTGGATAGTCTTAGTAAGCACATTCCTGAAATTCGAAAACTGTTTAGGAATGATTTGCTTCAAGGCAAAGCTGCTTTATTAGAATGGAGTTTTGCGCAGTCTTGTAATGCTAGTAAAGAGCCAATAGGTGAAAAATATTTAGTGTTTTATGAAGCACGTACAGTGTAAGTGTTAAGGTAAGTGACATTGGGATCTGACCGTGCGTTCAGCAAAGGGTATATAGTCCGGTGGGTGGAAGCCCCATCAAATAAGCTGCTAACCACAGCATTTGAAGCGAGTCTTGAGTCTGCCGCGGCAACGCTGTAGGCTAAGCGTAGACAGCAAGGTAACAGGGATAGCTAGTGAGCGCCGAAATCCCAAAAGAACCAGAGGGCCGACATCGTGGTCAGGATGGAAGGCAACATATGTACTTATCGTTATTTTACTTGACTTTGCAGATTATCTGATTTATTATACTCGTAAAGAAGTAACTTACGAGTTACTAACTCACGAGTATAATTATTGGAGGTGAGCAGATGAGTCAATTCTATTGCCGTGAGGATGAGCTGCGGAAACTGAATAAACGGTATGCAGGTGATAAGTTTGAGTGCATTGTCATCTACGGCAGACGGCGTGTTGGTAAAACGGCACTGATCAACGAGTTCTGCAAAGATAAGCCTACCATTTTCTTTCTGCATTGAACACGACAGGAAAGGAAAATCTGGAAGCTCTCTCAAAGTCGATTATGAGTTTTGAGCGGCCGGATATGGAGTCTGCACCGGAGTTCAGGTCCTATGATGCAGCTTTGGATGAGTTGACAGCACTTTCAAAGGAAAAGAGGATTGTCTTTGTCATTGATGAGTATCCTTATCTTGCAAAAGCAAAACCAGCTATTTCAGCGATGCTGCAGCACATCATCGACCACAAATGGACAGAGTCCAAGATGTACCTGATTCTTTGCGGCTCCTCTATGAGCTTCATGGAGAGTCAGGTGCTTGGAAAGGAAAGTCCGTTGTATGGCAGACGTACTGGCCAGTTTAAGATTGAGCCGCTAGACTATAAAGAAACCGCTGTGTTCCACCCAAATCTGTCTGCAGAAGACAATTCCCTGATTTATGGGATCACGGGAGGAGTTCCCCACTATATCAATAAGTTGGATGTGCGAGATAGTGTGGATGAAGCTCTGTTGGATAATTTCTTTGACCGCTCCAGCTATCTGTATGAGGAACCGGGGAACTTACTGAAGCAGGAACTCCGGGAGCCGGCCATTTATAATGCAATCATTAAAGCGATTGCAGAAGGTGCTTCCCGAATGAACGATATCAAGATGAAGGTCGGCGAGGAAAACTCGGTCGTATCGAAGTACCTGAAAACGCTGATCGACCTTGGCATTGCGAAGAAAGAAACACCGATTACAGAAAAACCGGGTAAGAAAACCATCTATCTGCTGGCTGATAACTTCTTCCGTTTCTGGTATCGGTTTGTGCCAATCAATATGAGTGCCATTGACTCTGGCAGAATTGCAAAGACCTATCCACACGCTGTAAAGCAGTATCTTCCTGATTACATGGGTCTAATTTATGAGAAGATGTGTCAGGATTACCTGCTCTATTATTCGGATAGCCTTCCTATTGAGCTGAGTGAAATCGGCCATTGGTGGGGGACAGACCCGAAGAAGAAAAAGCAGATACAGATTGATATCGTCGGAACTCCTGTTGAGGGCAAAGACTATATCATCGGTTCATGCAAATACCGGAATGAGAAAATCGGTGTGGATGAACTCGATTTGATTCGGGATTATGCCTCAGTTTTTGGAAAGGGCAACAACTATCACTACTATATCTTCTCGAAAGGCGGATTCACAGATGGACTTCTTCAGGCACAAGAGCGAGGTGAAGTTCGGCTGATAACGCTGGAAGACCTTTACAAGTAAAAATTCTAATCAACCCTGCTGGTGAAAGCTGGCAGGGTATTTTTATACCCATTTTTAGCCTGTCTGCTCGTAAGTAGGTAATCATCCGTATCTATTTTTTGTTTTATCTGCTACAATCTCCTTAAAACTCAGGAGGTATTCTATATCACTATGAATAAAGAAGAAAAAGCAAAACTCTGGTCTGACCGTATCCAACAATACCAGACCAGTGGACAAACATGTAAACAATGGTGTACAGAAAACGGTATCCCTTTATCTACGATGGGATACTGGATCCGCAGATTTGCAAAAGAAGAGCCGGCATCCGAATCTGAACAGGATATGGTCTTGTCAGACTTCCATCTGAACAGGAAGCTGCCAGAAAGCTGCTCTCTGAGGAATCTTCATCGGTGCGTATTTTTATTTCAGACAGTATCCGTATTGAAATATCTGATTCCTGCAGACCGGAACTGATGGAATCTATACTGAGATTCCTGCAGCGCCATGCTTGACCTGGCAGGAGGAACAACGGTATATCTTTCCTGCGGAGTCACTGATCTGAGAAAAAGTTACAATGGTCTGGCCGCAATCATCAAATTAAAATTTCACCTCGACCCATACTCACGCTGCATGTTTGCGTTCTGCAACCGTCGGCGTACTTCTATAAAGATCCTTCAATGGGACGGATCCGGATTCTGGAGTCTGATGAAACGGCTCGACCGTAATGCTTTTCAATGGCCGGATACTCCAGATGAACTCCGTCAGGTGACTCTGAAAGAGATCCACTGGCTGTGTGACGGGCTTTCTTTAAATCCCAGGGGTGCATTTGAGGAACACCATCCAAAGATCATCCTGTAAGCATAAGACAGCGGAGCTGTCAATCCCGTAAAAATCATGAAAAACATGGCATTCCCAGCGTATTTCCTATATCCGGAAACGCAGTTTTTTATAGGAAAACAGCTGGAACCATGATATACTTTTTATAACGCTAAAGCAGGGAGGACAGGACATGGAACCGATCTTTACAGATAAACAGCTGAATAACATGAGCCGTGAAGATCTGATCTCATTGATGAAGATCGTACAGGAACAGACAAAGAAGAAGGATACAGAGATCCAGCTGCTGAAGGATAAACAGAAAGAACTCGAATTCTTAAATGCCATGCTCTCTGACCGTCTTACCCTTGCGCAGAGAAAACAGTTTGGGGCATCCAGTGAAAAGTATGCCGAAGAATATGAACAGATGAACCTGTTCAATGAGGCAGAAGCCAATGCGGATGCGGAAACAGAGGAACTTTTTGAAGAGATCCGGTCATCCTCTTATAAACGTAAAAAAAGAAAAGGAAAGAAGGAAGAAGATCTTTCCAATTTTGAGACCGTTGAGACCAGGACCTATAAACTGGAAGGGGAAGCCCGTTACTGTCCGGAATGCGGAAAAAAATACAGCGTAGTAACAAAGGAGACCGTAAAACGCCTGCGTTTTATACCTGCAAAGTTTGAGGTTGAAGAAGAGATCACTTATGTATACAGCTGTCCGGAATGCGGATCCATGAAACGTCCGGAAAAAGAACCTTCCCTGATCCGTGGGAGCATTGCTACACCTTCCCTCGTAGCAGGTATCATGAACGCTAAATATGTAAACGGGATGCCTCTGGCACGTCAGGAAAGAGAGTTTGCCAGATATGATCTCGATCTCTCCACAAAGACTATGGCGAACTGGATCATAAACTGTGCAGACAGATACCTGAAACCGCTGTATCAGCTGATGAAAGAGGAACTTCTGGAAAGCAGATATATCCATTGTGACGAAAGCCGGATCCAGGTACTCGGAGAACCGGATCAGAAAGGGACGCCCCAGAACTGGATGTGGGTATATCTCACGGATGAATTCAGTGGTTCCCCGCAGATGGTACTCTTCGATTATGAAAGGACCCGTGCGGGATATCATCCTGTAAACTTTTTAGGGGACAGGTTTCATGGGTATCTGACCTGTGATGGATATCAGGCTTATCACAGTTTAGGAGAAGGTATCATAGTAAGCGGGTGCCTTACCCATGCAAGACGACGTTTTGATGAAGCCCTCACAGCATTAAAAAAAGACTTTACAAAAGAACAGCTGAAAGAGACCATTGCATATCAGGCGATGTCAAGGATCGGGATCCTCTATAAGATCGAGGAAATGATCCACAATAAAACACCGGAAGAAAAATATGAGGAGAGCCAGAAACAGTCCCGTCCGGTTATGGATGCCCTGTTTGAATGGCTGCATACGATGGAAGATTCTGTAGACAGGTCTTCCCTTATTGGTGATGCCATTTTGTATACGCTTAATCAGGAAGCATATCTGAAACGCTATCTGGAAGATGGCCATCTCAGTATAGACAACAACAGTGCAGAACGTGCATTGAAAAACTTTGCAGTGGGACGCCGCAACTGGCTGTTTGCCAAAAGTGTACGGGGAGCTGGTGCCAGTGCCCTTGTTTACAGCATTACAGAAACGGCACTTCTGAACCATCTGAAACCATACGCATATCTGACTTATATATTGGATGAACTCAGAAAAATGGGAGCTTTTCCTAAAGAGAAAGAGTTAAAGAAACTGCTTCCATGGTCAGAAGATCTTCCGGAATACTGCCGTACTAAACTAAAAATAATACTAAGCCATCTGATATAGAATTTGGCAGACAGCCAGAAACAGTATCAGATGGCTTTTATAAAATGTCAATATACGGATGATTACCTACTTACAATTATCAGATAAAGTTCGGATATTATTAGAATTTTATAAATTTAATTACTGGCATCTTACGATGCCAGTAAAAATAACAAAAACTTTAGTAAGTTAATTTTAAAAAGCAAAGAGATTAAATTAAAACATATTTTCAGTTGATAGAAAATTAGTGGAGAGATATAATGAAGCAAATTAAATATTATGACAGAGTGTACATGTTTCGAGTGCGAAAGGTAAATAAACAGAAAAATACAGGGAGATTCGCACCGGAAAATGACAGGATGAAGAGAAAAGCGAAGAGAAGCTAGGTGAAAAAGAAAAGCTAGAATGAGAAATTTGGAAAGAATTAATAAAAATAAGAAGTGTTTAGCAGCAAAAATTATTTGAATTTGCAGTCGCCTTCCGTGAAGGCGTGAGTTGAGAATACTAGCATTTAGACCCTATAAATGTGCTGTTATAGAACGCCTATAAAGATGTTCCTCCTGCTCATTTGAATATTCTTGGAATATAAGTCTTCAATAGCATAAATACGGACCAAGGAAGCTGTATGAGAAGAAACAGAAGAGTAGAAAGTAAATGCTAAAAGAAAAGATATTATAATAGGAAGAAACACGAGTAAAAAATATTATAAAAAGAAAAAACAAAAAGTCATGAATTGATTGTTATGCTGGAACATAGGTGTTAAAATCAAATTATATTGTAAGTACGGGGTATATATACAGTAATAAATTTGAGAAGTTTGTGAGCGTTATTTGCGTATACAAAAAGTTTGCATTTCCAAGAAAGAATTGTATAGGTTTGGAGGGATGTCAATGAATACAAGAGCGTATATTCCAATGGATTTTTTGAATGTTCCAGGAACTACAGCTTGTAGAAACTGCCATGGGAGCATTGAACAGATATTGCGGCGGTATCTCAGCATGTCACAGCATATTTGTGAATTGGATGAGTTATATAGTATGATGGTTTTTAACTTGGAAAATATGTTTGAGAAATTCTCTTTACAATTTGACGATCGTATATTCGCTAAGAGAGGAGAAACTGTAGATGTGATTCAGATCAATGCGTTGCTTTGCAATGCCGTCAGCGCAGGGCGGACATTGATAGAATCTATGGAGAAATTTGATGAATTCTATATTTCTAAGGATAAAAGTTTTAAGAAAAACTTCATTTCGAAAGCATATGATCAATATTCGGAGTATAAAATTGTAGACTTTCTGCGAAACTATATGCAGCATGGCCATATACCGATTCATTATGATGAAGAAAAAATTTATTTAGATCTGTCAGAAATTCTGGAGACCACACATCTGAAGATGAATACAAATCTAAAAAGGATGTTACAAAAGGCCAAAAAGGATTTGTTAGAGTATGGAGTAGCAGATACAAGTACTTTGCTGTGTCCCGTCTTTTTTATAAGTATTTTCTTTTGATTCATAGATTGTATCGGGCATTTTATTCGTATGCTGAGTATACATTGATGCAGATAGGAGAAGAAAAGCGAAAATTATTGCAGGATCATCCAGAATATGTACGGCAAGTGGATGAGATTGCTTTTGCGCCAGTTTATCAGGATGAATTGGGGCAGCTTCATGGAGTAGCGGTAGAGGACGGTTATGAAGAGAAAATTCGGGAAAATATAACGTATGCAGAAGAAAAACTTCAGGAATATATAAAAGGAAATGGACAGATCTGCAGTTTACAGATTGACTATTGCCTGGAATATCGTATTCCGGAAATGATCCTGATTCATGAGGAGGAGCTGTCGGAAAATCTGGTGTCTTATTGCAAAAAGCATGGACATGAGATTCGGCATGTTTCTTTTTATACGTATTATAAAGATGATATGGATAGCTATACACGCTATAAAATGTTTCCGTATATCCAATTTGAGGAGAGTGTCGAATGGAATGTCCCATATGACAGGGTGACGATTCGGGATTTCCTTCGCACATTTCCAGAGGCAGAGGAAAAAGGAATTCTTGTACAAGCCAACAATATGGGCGGGGATGGAATACAGATCGCGCAGGCGGTTTTGCAGGGATGGAAAACATTTTTATATCACAGTTCCCAGATATTGGACACGCTGGGAATAAACTCCCTGGCTGATGTAATCGACTGGGCGTCACGGGTAGTTTTTATTTATCAGAGTATTGGATGGCTGAAGAAGTCATTTGGAAAAAGATCGAGAAGAAACCGACTATTGAGCAATTGGAAGAATATATCAGGAGAGCAGAACGGTGGGAGCTATCGCAGCTTTCATCTACACTGCATGCAGCGCCGGAATTGTTGAAACTGGTATTGAGCGAAGTGGGATATATCAGCCAAGATGGTGAGTTGTTTGTATATGATGAAGTAATAGCTACGCAAAGAAAAGAGGAAGAACGAAAACGTAAGGCAGAAAAAGAAAATTCGCATGGAACCCAGGTAGACTGCAGGAAAATGAATAAGGTGATAGAAGAGCTTAATGTCACGATTTTGTATTATGCAAGTTTACAGAATGAGAAAAAGGCAGAGGAATGTGGGAAAGAGACGAGGATAGGAAAATGCGTGGAGCAGGTGATCTGCAAGTATAGAGAGTTTCTATGGTGGGACGAAGTGAGAGAAGAGCTGAAGGTGAGAGATCCATTGCCGGAAAAATTTACAGAGGAGATCCAAGGAAAGATTTGCAGAGATGTGAGAGCGTTGGAGGAAGAGCTTTCTGGAAAATGCAGGGAATTAGAAAAGAATGAGAGCTTATGAAAATAGAAGAAATGAACATAAGATTACAAATAAAAAGAATAAAAAAGAAATTCTGTAATTTTTTTAAAATAGTGCATATTCCGCAAGAACTGCGCATCCGTTCCAGAGGAACGGAGCGCCATTCCGCTTCAAACTGAGCAAAGCTCAGCAGGTTTATTAGTTACCGTTGTTTACTCTACGATCTCTGCCAGGAAATTCAAGACGATATGCCTTGGATGTCATTCGGCTTAAGCAGGCATCTGCATAGGTGGAATCTCCAGATTGTCCCTGATAAATAAGAGGCGAAATGACCATGTCCTTTTGACGTAGTTCATGCTTTGTCATGTTTATACCAGCCCTGGACGAAGACAGACATTCCTTGTATTTGCGGTCTGCAAAGACAGCATCGTAACGGTACTTGTGAGCAATGGAACAATGATGGATGGCTTTCGGACATCCATTACAGACGTAGGGAGCCTTATCAAGACGGTTACACTGTTCTTTAACGAAATCAGGACAGGTTTGGTTACAGGTTGGACAGGAAGTACACTTAATGTTGCAGAGTATGATTTTCCTGCATACATTTGTTTTTCTGCAGTGATATCTATGAATGCAGAAGTTGTGAGCGTTAAGGAAGGATCCTTTATGATACCAATCACTTACACGATGGAGTTTCACTTCCTTCGAAATAGTTGTAGGATCTTTGCATAAGAAGCGGGTGATATCTTTAAAAGTGCTGCCGTTATTCAGGGAACGCTCAATGTATTTACGGTCTTCAAGGGAAAGATGTTTCTGGTTACCAGGAATATATTTACTCATAGAGATCTCCTTCTACTGCTGTCAGAAGGTCTTCATGAGCATAGCACGAATATATGAAAGATTAAACTCCACTCATGTAGGAGTAAATTCCACCGCATAAGCGGACGGTGGAATTTACTTTTGAAATTTTCAGTGAAAGAATTTAGCTTTTAATCACATGACAACGACAGGGTATGATGCTATAATGAGTTTAAAAATAAGAAACGGGGTGACGTTGTATGATGTATCCATATATGACACTGGCAGATGAAACGGAGATTGTTCATTCAAAAATTGTTGAAAAAGATGGAATGAAAAAAGTTATTGTAAACTTTGAACGACCAACAGAAGATGGATTTGATTCGGCAAGGTGTGAATTGCCTGATTACAAATGGACAGAACGCCAAGGATATTCGGATGAAGAAATAGCAATGTTTGAAGAACTCCTGCATAGTAATGCTCATTTGCTATACCGGTATGCGGAGAATGGGGGGATTCAAATTGCCTAAATTGTTTATGGTATGTGGATATACGGTATATTTTTGGTCTAATGAAAATGGAGAACCAATTCATGTTCATATATCAAAAGGTAAGCCTACTCCAAATGCGACTAAAATATGGCTTACAAAGTCAGGTGGATGCATTTTGGCAAGTAATGGAAGTAAAATTTCCAAGAAAGAGCTGAATGAATTGATGGAATTTATATCAGCACAGTTTTTCTTTATTTGTGCAAAATGGAAAGAGGCATTTGTGACGGATGAGATAGGATTCTATTGTTAAGCATATTGTAACTTATAGTACATCGGGGACCGGTCCCAAGGCGGTCAATCCAAAAGAAGATCACTATAATTCTGATACAAAGATAAGATTAAAAGATTTTCCTAATATTCCCATGACCTTAGCAAACGAGACACATGGGGGTATGCCCTATGAAAATGAATAGAAAAAAGCGAGTAAAACGGCAGGGGTCGTCGAAAAGGAGACGGCTGCCGTTTTACTCGCTTTTTACCTAGGGTTTTCCAGCAGTACGATAGTTCCCGTCTACTCAGATTTTCATAGGGTCAGACCCCTAGAGTTGCGTGGACCAAAGGCTCTGGGCGACATCCGGGGCGTGACCTACATATACGGAATGTTCTACCGCTTCGGACTGATTGATGTGCCGTAAACGAGGCAAAGCAGAAGATAGGATCAACTTGCCATTTGAGTTCCCAAATGGTAAAATCAAAATGCACTGGGATATAATATCCTTTGCCTGTTAATGTAGCTTCGGAAAGGGCGTGGAAGAATGGCAGCGACGTTAAAACTTCCGGTTGGTATCGAAGATTTTAAGGAAATTCGCCAACCAAGGTTTTTACTATATTGATAAGACAAGACTGATTGAACAGCTTCTTGACAGCTGGGGAAAGGTAAATCTTTTTACAAGGCCCCGCCGTTTTGGTAAGACCTTAAATATGAGTATGCTCCGAAACTAACGGATAATGAAAAACAAAGATATGGCGCGCTTGTCCGAATGCAGGACGGAAAATACGCAATGGACGAAGATACGCTGGAATCGGCACTCCAGACATTGCAGAACAGATTATATCATCGACTGGCTTTTGGGATGATGTCACTGTGTAAAGACTACCTCAAAGATCGTTCCACCGGACGGGCTGGACTGAACGGTTATTCTGCCGTCATGTACGCGCACGATTTCACGAACCAGGGCCAGCCCAAGGCCTACTCCGCCAAGCTGGCGGCTTCTGGATTTATCTACACGGAAGAATGGTTCAAATATGCGTTCTTTTAATTCAGCCGGGATTCCGCTTCCGGTATCTTCTACGGACAGGCAGATATTTTTTCCGTTCCGGTATGCGGTTATGGTAACCTGTCCGCCGAAATGGTTGTATTTGATTGCATTCTCAACAAGATTGTATACCATCCGGTAAATCAAAATGTCACTTCCGACCATCGTGGTATCTTTACAGTTTCCGATCAGTTTTATCTCTTTTTCCTGGGCAAGCGGTTCCAGATCTACCATTACTTCATCGACAAGAGCGTCAACGGCGATGGTTTCATCCCGCCCTATCGTTTGAAGCTCACTCATATCGAGCAGTGTCTTGACCATTTTGCTGAGTCGGCCGTTTTGCTCCGTCACCATTTTCAGTGTTTGTAAGGTGTCGGCGTCATTGCCCGGATGCGGGGTGGAATGGTATAAATCGAGCTGTACCTGCATGACAGACAATGGGGTTCGAAGCTCGTGTGCTGCATTTGCCGTAAACTGTCTCTGGATTTCAAAAGCATCTGCGAGACGTTCCAGCATCTTGTTATACGAAATACGAAGCTGGTTCAGCTCTTTTACTTTGTTTTCTTCAATGCGCGAATCGGCCAGATTCTGTGCCTGCACCTCCTCGATTTTTTCGGAGAACTCACGAATGGGTCTGAGCGCATGGCCACTGATAAAATAGGTAGCGACACCGCCAAGAAGGGCCAATAAAGCGGAAAGGATCAGGCTGTTTCTTTTGTAGTCTGCTTTGTTGTTGTACACCTGAACAGAGAAATCTCTGGCAAATTCATCCCAATTGTCCTCCGGAATGCTGATATAGATTTGATCGGAACCGTCTGCGGTACCGTCTCCGCCCTGATCTCCGGCATCATCGCCCCGGGCATCTACGGTCTCCTGCAGGGAATCGATATAATAAATTCCGTTTTTATAGACAAGCAGGGTCAGACATCCACAGATGACCGCAATATACAGGGTAATGATACAGGTAAGTCTCCACTGCAGTGATATTTTTTTCATCGGTCGGACTCCTCTCGTATTTGATATCCTTCGCCTACTTTATTCAAAATCGGATCGTATCCAAGTACCGCCCTGAGCTTTCGCCGAAGCGAAGACATATGTACGCGGATGGATCCGCTGAAGCTGTCCACGGAGGCATCCCAGACATGCTCGATCAATTCTTCCTGGCTTACCGGTCTGCCAAGGTGGAGAAGCAGATATTCCAAAATTCCGTTTTCTTTTCTTGTCAGGGAAACCAGGGTTCCGTTGGCATAGGCCTCTCGCTTGATGGTATCGAATTTGATCCCGCCACTTTCCAGACAGACATCCTTCTGCACAAATTTTCTTCTTGTCAGACTGCGGATCCGCGCTTCCAGCTCCTGCAGATGGAACGGCTTTTCCATATAATCATTTGCCCCGGCATCGAGTCCTTCTACTTTGTCTGCAATCTGTCCTCTTGCAGATAAGATCAGCACCTTCGTTTCTTCGTTTTCCTTCCGGAGTTCTTTTAGAAGATCCATTCCGTCCATGCCGGGCAGATTGAGATCCAGGACAATCAGATCATAATTTTCTGCCAGGATGCATTCCAGAGCCTCCGCGCCATCATAGCAGGTATCTACCTCGTACCCGGCGGCGTACAGACTTCTGGCAATTGTGTCACACTATTTGTTTCTCATCTTCCACGATTAATAATCTCAAAATTTTTTTCACCTGCCCATTTCTTAACAATGATTTTACAACTGCTATTGTATAATATCAGAGTCAGCTGGTCAATCAATAGAATAAAAGGAGCAATCATATTTTGAAGTGCAGAAAAATATCTCAAATTGTTTTAGTTATCACAGGCATAGCAATGATGGGCTATGGCGCCGTCAGAGGGGAAGCGGCTGCTGTGCTTGGGAAAGCAATTAAATTATGTCTGGAGTGTGTCGGAATTGGATAAGAAAAAGAAGTTACGATCAAAGAAAATAGCCGGAATACGCGGGTGGATCCAGGCAGTGGCCACACTGCTTACCAATCCTCATATCCCCAATTTTTTTCAGGGCAAAATATATCAGGGCAAAGCGAAAACGGTATGCGTACCGGGACTAAACTGTTATTCCTGTCCTGCCGCGACGGGAGCGTGCCCCATCGGAGCCTTTCAGGCGGTTGTCGGATCATCCAAATTTAAGTTTTCCTACTACATAACCGGGTTCCTGATTTTACTCGGCGTGACACTGGGAAGATTCATCTGTGGTTTTTTGTGTCCGTTTGGATGGTTTCAGGATTTGCTTCACAAAATCCCCGGAAAGAAATTCTCCACGGCCAGACTGAAGCCGCTGCGGTATCTGAAATATATCATCCTTGCTGTTTTTGTGATTCTTCTGCCGATGTTTGCAACGAATTCGATCGGGATGGGAGATCCGTTTTTCTGCAAATATATTTGTCCGCAGGGCGTTCTGGAGGGGGCGATCCCGCTTTCTATCGGAAATGTCGCAATCCGGTCTGCACTGGGCAAGCTGTTTTCGTTTAAATTCTGTATTCTGATTACGGTTGTCGTGCTCAGCATCTTGTTTTACAGACCCTTCTGCAAATGGATCTGTCCTCTTGGGGCAATCTATTCCTTATTTAATAAGGTAAGCTTTTTACATATCACGATTGAAAACAGCAAATGCGTCGGATGCAACCAGTGTTCCAGGGCATGTAAAATGGATATCGACGTGTGCCGGACCCCAAATCATCCGGAATGCATCCGATGCGGAGCCTGCATCAAGGCCTGCCCGAAGGATGCGATCCACTATCAGTTTCTGGGAAAAACGTGTCAGAAAAAGGACACCGGAGATCAACAGTCAGAGATCAGAAACCATTGATCAGCAGCAGATCACGAAGTATCGAAGGATGATATTGAATTTTTGTTTTTTACATTATACTATCTTAAAAGGAGCCATAACTTATGAAAACCAAAAGAACTTTTATCCCTGTTTTTACACTCAGCGTAGCATTATTACTTACCGCATGCAACGGAAAAGAGGCTGCAGACACAAAGAAAACGCAGACAACCCAGACGGAATCCGGCACAGAAGCTGTTACGGGATCTGTTGCGGAATCCGGAACCGAAACGGCAGGGGCTTCCGGCACAAAGCTGGACGATTTATATCAGCAGGAGAACCAGATTTTTTCAGATCATGCGGATGTATGGAACAAGGTGTTTGGCATGATGAATAAAAGCACGGCTGATCCGAGCGGAAATTATGGGGATTATCTGGCAGACACGGTTGAAGCCAACAAGGACTCTTTTTCAGAGGACGAGCTGAATACACTGACAGATGATATTGCAACGATACGAAAAATCGAGGAACAGATAGCGGAAATGGAAAATGGCAATACAGCATCGGAAGATAGCAACGCGAAAAACGATTCCGAAGAGGCATCTCCGTTCCGGGATTTTTCGGGTCAGGATTATGATGGCAACACAGTTGACGAAAGTCTGTTTTCCAAAAATGCGGTAACGGTCGTGAATTTCTGGTTTACCGGCTGCAAGCCTTGTGTTGCTGAGTTATCCAAGCTGAACGAATTAAACGATGCAATCAAATCCATGGGAGGCGAGGTTGTAGGCATCAACACAGAAACCTTCGACGGAAATCAGGATGCGATCAAAGAAGCAGCAGCGGTTCTTGAAAGCCAGGGTGCGAAATACCGCAATCTTTCCATTGACTCTGCTTCCGCTGCAGGAAAGTATGCTTCCGATATTATGGCATTTCCGACCACAATCTTAGTCGATCGAAATGGAAATATTGTGGGAGAACCGATGCTCGGCGGAATCGACAATCAGGAGAATTATGATACGCTGATGAAACAGATCCAGTCCGTGATTGATGCAGACAGCGCGAAGTAAGACGAGAGCTGCGGCGTTTTTTGGGAGAGAAAATGGGAGTGCGAAAAAACAAAGTTACGTTTTTTCGCACTCCTTTTCATAACAAGATTTAAAAAAATACATTTACGAAACGATGTACTGTGCTGTACCTGTCCCGAAAAGCTGCTCGGTGCTTAGAACAAGAGCTGAGGTCACACGGCGATTCCCCACATATATGCACACGTTTTCGGAACCACCAGTAATCCGACCTTTGGTTTTGATAGCAGCCATTTGACAAACAACAGCCGGGTTCCTGCTCTGCGAAAGGGCAGAAAATAAGGAAAACTTTGCGCAATTAAAAGGAGCATACCGCATCAGCGATATGCTCCTTTTGGACTACCTGGGTAAATATTATTCACAAAGCTTGGAGAAAGCGTCAGCTACGAACTGAACCTTTGTTCCAACGATAACCTGTACAGAGGTTTTGCCAGGTTTGATCACGCCTGCCACACCGGCAGATTTGATTACCTTGTCGTTTACGGCAGTGATATCTTTCACTTCCAGTCTCAGTCTTGTAACGCAGTTATCAATGCTTGTGATGTTTTCTTTTCCGCCGCAGCCTTCCAGAATTTTAGCTGCGATTGCGGTATAGTTATCACTTGCCAGTTCTACTTTTTTCTCTGCTTCGAGATCGTCATCTTCGCGTCCAGGAGTCTTCAGATCCCATTTCTTGATAGCAAACAGGAATACGAAGTAGAATACGAGGAATGCTGCGATTCCAAGCGGAATGATCAGCCATATTTTCTGTGCTGCGGGCAGTGAGGATGAGAACAGGAGGTCCATAGCACCGGCGGAGAAGCTGAATCCTGCACGGAAGCCGAGAGCAACTGTGATCATAGTAAAGATACCATACAGTAATGCATAGATTACGTACAGAACAGGAGCAAGGAACATAAATCCGAACTCAAAAGGTTCTGTAACGCCACAGATGAATGCGCAGACTGCAGCAGAAGCTACCAGACCGATCGCAGCTTTTTCTTTGCAGGTTTTGCACATCTTACCATAGCAAGTGCAGCACCAGGAATACCGAACATCATACATGGGAAGAATCCGGACATGTACATACCAAGGCTCCAGGTTACATCAGCAGATGTTTCACCAGCCCAGAAGTGCTTCAAGTCACCAAGACCGATCGTGTCAAACCAGAATACATTGTTCAGAGCGTGATGTAATCCGGTCGGGATCAGCAGACGGTTCAGGAATGCATAGATACCGGCACCGACAACATCAAGGCTGACAATAGATTTACCGATTGCTACCAGAGCACCGAACAGTAATGGCCATACCAGTAACAGAACAGCAGATACAACGATAGAAACAACACCGGAAACAATTGCTACACAGCGTTTGCCGCTGAAGAAGGATAACCAGTCCGGAAGCTTGGTGTCTTTGAAACGGTTATAGCAGGCAGATCCGATGATACCGGCCAGGATACCGATGAACGGGTTTTCGATCTTGTCAAAGGCCAGCGTCTTTGTAGCACTCTCAGCGATGGACGGGATGATAGTTGTAACAACTCCGGTAGAAAGAAGTGTTGTGATCATCAGCTAGGATGCCAGAGCTGCGATTCCGCCGGTACCGTCATTCTTTTCTGACATACCGACACCAACGCCGATTGCAAAGAGGATTGCCATGTTGTCGATCAGAGCTGCTCCTGCTTTTACGAGAAACAGACCGATCAGGTTTACTGCGCCCGAGATCTCGCCGCCCTGCATCGTTGCCGGACACAGCCGGTATCCGATACCCATCAGGATACCGCAGATCGGCAGTACTGCTACAGGAAGCATGAGGGCTTTCCCTAGTTTCTGAAGAAATTTCATATATTTCTCCCTCCTTAAAAGATAATTTATATAACTGGATACCTCCAATTAGATACGTGAATTTACCGAATCCATCCAATATACTTACAAAAGCAAGTGCAGAAAAGACATTGAGAGTGCATTTCACAAAAGCAAGTGAGAAAAGACTTCAAGCGTACATTTCATAAAAGAAGAGGATGAAGATTCATCTGACGAAAGATCAAAAAAAGATCAGGAAATACTGAGAACGGCTTCGTCTAAGGAAACTTCGCCCTCTTTTTTCAAGCTGATTTTTCTCGTAATCATCGGTATTGCAAATCAGTACCGGAGTGACTGTGTTCAATCCGGCCCCGGTGATCTTGTCCAGATCGACATCCATCAGAAGATCTCCTTTTTTTGACCTGATCGCCGGCTGCAACGTGTGCGGTAAACGGTGCGCCCTTTAGTGTAACCGTATCCAGGCCGATGTGGATCAGGATTTCGGTTCCGGAGCTGCTTGTGAGCGTGATGGCATGAAGAGTATCAAATACCATGGCTATTTCACCGTCTGTCGGTGCATAAATTTTTCCCTCAGACGGAATCACTGCAAATCCGTCCCCCAGGATTTTTTCGGAAAAGGTAGGATCCGGGACTTCGGAAAGCGGAACTACTTTTCCTTTGCAAGGTGCGTAAAGAACATTTTCTTTGTTCTTTCCTTTTAGAAAATGAAACATAAAATTGCTATCTCCTTTCGAAAATAAGGTGCGATGTTTTTTTCGGGATAGGGATCCGATTTCATCTGTAATTACGTTGAGTGATTTTTTGCGAAAAAAATTTGGTATTTTACCCTTTGATCCGTTCTGTTTGACGTAAAAAGTACAACAAAATGCCATTGGGAAAGGAAACAGAGTATTTAGTTAAAAACAAAATTGCATAATTCTGCACGAACTTCTCAATAGATTATATACATAATAACTGATGCGTAAGGATTTGTAAATACTTTTTTTGATATTTATGACAAAAGAATCTACTTTCAAAAGGAGAAAAATCGGTAGTTTAACCAACTAATGCGTTACTGCGATAAAAGAAGAATATACACACATTGGGGTCAGACCCCATTACTGTTGTGGGAAACTTTTGTGCGGTTCCTGTTTTTGGGTTTGAAATTCGAAAAATCTTTATACAATCTTAATGCCATGGAAAAGGTATTTATACGTTTTTAAAACGGAAGTCTCTAAAATAAGGAGGAATCAAAAAGAAGGAGTAAAAGAGAAATGTGGAGTATAAAACTGCGATACAGGAAACAATGGTCGTCGTTTGAAATTATTATTCTTGGATTTGCGGGGGTAATTCTGGCAGGAGCACTGCTTTTGATGCTTCCTGTGGCTTCGCGGGAAGGAAATGTAACGCCATTTACAGAAACACTGTTTACTGCAACATCAGCCGCCTGTGTGACAGGACTGGCAGTCAGGGATACAGGAAGCTACTGGTCCGTCTTTGGACAGAGCGTGATTTTGCTGCTCATTCAGATCGGCGGTCTTGGTGTGGTTACGATCGCTGTTTCGATTGCGATGCTTTCCGGGAGAAAAATTTCCCTGATGCAGCGAAGCACGATGCAGGATGCGATTTCTGCCCCGAAGGTGGGCGGAATTGTGCGCCTGACGCGTTTTATCCTCAAGGAACCTTTGGAATTG
>ENA-OQKW01000187-OQKW01000187.1-human-gut-metagenome-genome-assembly--contig:-NODE-187-length-17764-cov-3.490900_pt1 | contig 17764 bp, 18 predicted proteins | sample MGYA00242657_ERZ504815 | MGnify/ENA primary metagenome ERZ504815 (study PRJEB26092, sample SAMD00036404) | human gut metagenome | host: Homo sapiens | study: EMG produced TPA metagenomics assembly of... | reverse complement strand
ATTTTTTCTTTTCTTTTTCCTTTTTCAGACATGCACGCGGCGCAGAAGACGTCCCCTTTTTCTTTTTCTTCTATTATAATTGTGCACCGGGCGGAATATCACAAAACCTTTCTTTTCCTCGTCCCTTTTACGATAACGCCATGTACACGCCCGGCGGATTTTCCGCAATAACGCCGTCAATTTCGAGTGCCAGCAGAATGCCGGTCAGCTCCTGCAGCGGGATTCCGGTGCTGCCGGCAAGCTGTGCAAGATTCTGCGGTTCTGCCGCGAGTGTTTTCAGAACCATTTCCGCCTCTTTTCCATAGCGCGGACGCGGTGCGGCTCTTTTTGTCCCGGCCTTTTTCACGCCCAGCTCCTCGAGAATCGTTTCGGGTGAAATCGCAATTTCCGCTCCCTGCGCGATCAGGCGGTTGCAGCCGCGGCTTGTCGCATCCGTTGTCCGTCCGGGCAGGGCAAATACCGTTTTTCCCTGCTCCAGCGCGTAGTCCGCCGTAATGAGCGAGCCGCTCTTCTCTTTTGCCTCAATTACCAGAACGACATCTGCCAGCGCACTGATCACGCGGTTGCGGATCGGGAAATGCCACGGAAGCGGCTCTGCGCCCGGCGGAAATTCGCTTAAGACACCGCCTCCGTTTTCCAGCATCCGCCGCATCAGCGGGTAATTCTGTTTCGGATAGCAGATATCCACGCCGCAGCCAAGCACGGCAAACGTCTTTCCCTTTCCGCGCAGTGCCCCCTCGTGCGCCGCCGCGTCGATTCCGCACGCCAGTCCGCTGATCACCGCCACGCCGTTTGCCGCCAGCACCTGCGCGAAAAAAGGCCGCCTGGCTCTTTCCGTACGCCGTACATATCCGCGCGCCCACAATCGTCCGTACTAGGTTTTTCTGCTCATCCGCCGGCAGACGCGCCCCGCACGAAAAGGCGGGGACGGCATGTCCGCGAACGGCATAAGCCGCTCCGGATAGCCCTCCTGCCCGCGGCCGACTGTAAAGATTTCCATCGCCATACGTCAGATCCTCCATATACTTTTGTCGGCGCTCCGAAAGCAGATCGCCTCACTGATATGCGGCACGCCGATTTTGACCGCCCCGTCCAGATCCGCAATTGTCCGCGCGGTGCGGATAATCCCGTGGTAGGAACGCGCGCTGAGGCGCAGGCGGCGGAAGGCATCCTCTAAAAGCTCTTCCGCTGCCTTTTCCAGGATACAATATTTCTCGATCTGGCCCGCTTTCAGTTCGCTATTGAAATGAATCGACTCCTGCCGGTAGCGCGCCGCCTGAATTTCCGCCGCTGCCGTTGCCTTTTCCCGCATCTTGGCCGAGGATTCGCACCGCTCCTCGCCGTGCAGATCCTCGTAGGAAAGTGCTTCCACCTGCACGCAGAGATCCATGCGGTCGAGGAACGGCTGGCTGACTCTCGAGAGATACCGGCTGATGTCGCCGGGTGCGCAGGTACAGCGCGATAAGTCGGGGTAAAAGCCGCAGGGGCAGGGGTTCATTGCCGCCACCATCAGAAATGACGCCGGGAACACATAGTTTCCGCTGACACGGGAAATCACAATCCGGTGCTCCTCGAGCGGCTGGCGCAGGATCTCAATGGTTGTGCGCGTCATCTCCGGGAGTTCATCAAGGAAGAGAACACCGCGGTGTGCCAGCGTAATTTCGCCCGGAGACGGCTGTTTTCCGCCGCCTGCAAGAGCCTGCGGCGTCATCGTGTGATGCGGAGCACGGAAGGGCCGCTCCCGGCGGACACCCTCTCCTTTGGCAAGCATTCCGGCGATGCTGTAGATCCGCGTTACTTCCATCTGCTCCTCCTCAGACATCGGAGGCATGATCGTCGGAATCCGCCTTGCGATCATGGATTTTCCGCTGCCCGGCGGCCCCAGCATCAGCAGATTGTGAAATCCGGCCGCAGCGATGAGCGCCGCCCGCCGCGCCGCCGTCTGGCCCTGCACTTCGGAAAAGTCCGGCTCTTTTCCGTCCTCCTTCTTTTGATTTTCTATAGACGGAAGCGACGGCATTTTCCCTTCACAGCAGTAGTTCAAAAGCTCCTGTAAATTCTGGATTCCAACGACGTGAAGCCCGCCGACCAGACCCCCTTCCGCGGCATTTCCGGCTGGAACAAGAAGCGTTGTGCATCCAAGCTCCCGCGCCTTCGCCGCTGCCGGAAATACACCGCTGATCTCCTGCACATGGCCGTCAAGGCCGAGTTCACCGAGCACCATCGTTTTCCGGAGTGACCTGGGCGGAATCCGGCCGAGCGTCATCAGAACGCCCGCTGCAATCGGAAGATCGAAACGCGATCCTTCTTTTCGGACGTCCGCCGGGGATAAATTAATCGTAATTCGTTTCGGCGGCAGGGAAATTCCCATGTTTTTGAGGGCTGTCCGCACGCGGTCCTGCGCCTCCTTTACCTGGGCACTCACGTAGCCGACCATCGTAAACTGCGGCATGCCGTCACTGACATCCGCCTCCACCTGCACCGGAATCATCTCCATGCCCGAGACGGTGGCTGATAATACACTGCAATACAAAGAAAACCTCCTTTTCTTTCAGTAGCAGGTCGTATAGTTCCTATTTATTTTTCATTTTGGGAAAATGTCCGGCAAGAACACCGGGAAGATATTATCTTTGATTTTTGTTCGAAAAAGTAAGGATAAGGAAACCTTTTCTGCACCTGATTTCCTTACCCTTTATTATAGAAGCAGTCCGTTTGAAATGTCAAGCATTTACGAAGCGGCAAACCGTAACCGCAACTTTTCAATTGCATTCTTCTCGATCCGCGACACGTACGAACGGCTGATGCCGAGCCGGGCAGCGACCTGTTTCTGTGTGTATTCTGCTTTTCCGCCAAGGCCATACCGGAGAAGAAGCACCTGTTTTTCCTGCTCTTTTAATTCCGAATCCAGATAACAGTACAGCCGCACCGCGTCCTCTTTCCGGTTGTACTGTTCCGCGATATCCTCCCCGCCGCCCTCCACGATGTCGAGCAGATGGATCTCATTTCCCTCCTTGTCGGTTCCGATCGGCTCGTAGAGGGAAATCTCCCGTGCCGTTTTCTTTTTGCTCCGAAGATACATCAGCAGCTCATTATCAATACAGCGGGCGGCGTATGCGGCCAGCCGGTTTCCTTTTTTCGAATCATATGTCATCACCGCCTTGATGAGGCCGATCGTTCCAATGGAAATCAGATCGTCGAGATCATCGGGCAGGCCCTGATACTTTTTCACAACGTGCGCGACCAGGCGCAGATTCCGCTCGACCAGAATGTCTCTGGCTTTTGTATCGCCCCTCTGATACGCATCCAGACAGCTTTTTTCTTCCTGTGCAGACAGTGGTTTTAAAAAGGGTCCAAGAAAAGCGGCACCTCAAAGGGGATTTTTCTTTATTTTATGTTTGAATTGCAGGAAACGTGCCTGTCTGCTATACTGATAAGATCAGCCGGGTTTTCCGGCACTCGACATTATATTTTTAAGAGGAGGTTTCCTTTTATGACAGACCAGAAAAACGGACAGGAATATCTTTCTTTTGTGCTGGAAAAGCTGCAGGCGCGTCTTGCCGAGATCAGCCAGTCTCTGCTGGACGGACAGAAAGAAATTGAAAATATGCACGATTATTACTGGCAGAACTATACCGAGATGGACCAGTACGGATATGAGGATTACGACAATCAGCAGGCACTGCTGCATCAGGTGAATGCGAATCAGGAGCAGCTTCTTCTGCGGAGCCGCTTCCGGAAAATGCTGGATTCTCCGTTCTTCGGGCGTGTGGATTTCCGCTATGACGGGGATGATGAGCCGGAAATTTTCTATATCGGCATCGGCAATTTTGCGGAGCGGCCGGGCGAGCTGCCGCTGATTTACGACTGGAGAAGCCCGGTCAGCGGTCTTTTCTACGATTTTGACCGCGGGCCGGCTTCCTATCTGGCGCCGGGCGGCGAGATGACAGGGGAAATCTGTTCCAAGTGGCAGTATAAGATCCGGGATGGAAAGATGATTTACGGATTTGAGAGTGATGTGAAAATTGATGATGATATTTTAAAGGCGGAGCTTGGCAGCAACGGCGAGGTACAGCTGAAGAATATTATCCGCACAATTCAGAAGGAACAGAATGCGATCATCCGCAATACGAAGGACCGGATTCTGGTAATTCAGGGAGCGGCGGGAAGCGGCAAGACATCGGTGGCGCTGCATCGGATTGCCTACCTTTTGTATCATGACAGACAGAATCTGAAGTCTTCGAATATTCTGATTTTATCGCCGAACGGGGTATTTTCGGATTATATTTCACATATTCTGCCGGAGCTCGGTGAGGAGAATATTCAGGAGATGAGTTTTGATCTCTTTGCTTACCGCAAATTACAGGACACGGCGGCGGACTGTGAGGATCGCTGTGATCAGATTGAGCGGGAGATGCGGGATCCAAAAGCCGCAGAACGGTTTGCTTTAAAACAGTCGCAGGCGTTTGTGGACCAGATGGAGGGATTTGCGCTGGAGCTTGAGGACGAGCTGATGAATTTCTCAGACGTTTCGTATAAGTCGTTTGTGAAGTCAGAATCGGAGATTATTACGCTGTTTTATGACAAGTTTGCGGATATTCCGCTGCTCTCGCGGATGGATGCGGTGGCGGAGACGTTTATTGACGAGATCGAGACGCTGCTGAACCGGGATCTGCCGGAGGAGGAGCGGATTCCGCTCATCGAAAAATTCCGGAAGATGTATGAGACGATGGATTTTTATGTTCTCTACAATCGTTTTCTGAAGAAAGAGGGATATCAGACGCTGCCGCGGCGGCCGTTGGAGAAGCGGAAACTGCGGTATGAGGATGTGTATCCGGTTCTGTATCTGAAGTACCGCCTGTCGCGGCAGGCGGAGCGGTCGAATATTAAGCATCTGGTGATTGATGAAATGCAGGATTATTCGCGGCTCCAGTATCTGATTATCCGGCGGATGTTTTCCTGTAAGATGACGATTCTCGGCGACCGGGCGCAGACGATGGCGGATCATCAGCAGGATGTACTGCAGTTTTTACCGGGGATTTTCGGGAAGGATCTGCGGCGGATTGAGATGCGGAAGAGTTACCGGAATACGGTGGAAATTGCGTCGTATGCGGCAAATCTCATTGGCGTGACGGATCTGGAGCTGTTTGAACGGCACGGAATGCCGGTGTTGGAACGGGATGTCACGGATCTTGAGGCGGCTCTGCGGGAGGCAGTGGATACGCTGTTTCCAGAGGAGAAAACGTATGAGACGGCGGCGGTGATTGTACCGGATGAGAAGACGGCGGAACGGGCTTATTTGATTTTACGGGAGATTCTGGCGGAAAAAGATTTTGACTGTGAGAAGCGGCTTTCTTGGCTGAACCGTGACAGCTCCAGTTTTAAGAAAGGACTGACGGTTACCACATTTTATCTGGCGAAAGGGTTGGAGTTTGATCAAGTGTTCTCGATTTTCCCGAAGGACGAGAAACGGGAGATAATGATGCAGGCGCAGTATATTGCAGCGACCAGGGCATTGCATGAGCTGAGAGTGTATCATATTTAAAAACAGGGAGATCCTCCGAAAAAATTCGATTGGATCTCCCTGTCATTTTTATTTTCGATCAGATATGATAGAATCCTGCGGACTGTGCCGGGATGGTGATGGTTCCGTCTTTGGATTCTGCTTTTCCTCCGATCGTGTAGAGGGCATCCTTCAGCTCTGCACTGTATGGGAAGGACTGCTCTTTGTCGGATGGGTTGATGATAACGAGGACTTTTTCACCCTCAGCCTCACGGACGTATGCCAGCGGATACTGGTTTTTCTCTGCATAAACGAACTCGATGGTTCCGCGGCTTAAGAGTGCTTTGCTGCTCTGGCGGATCTGGATGAGTTTTTTAACTTCGTGGTACAGGGAATCCGGATCGGCCATCTGTGCTTTGGCGGTCGGACGGTCTTTGCCCGGGTCCATAGTGATGTAGAGGTCACTGGCCGGTGCGCTGGAGAATCCTGCGTTGGTGCTGTCATCCCACTGCATCGGAGAACGGGAACCGGTGCGGTTGTATCCGCCCTCAACGGATTTCAGGCCTTCGACGTAGCGCATACCGATTTCATCACCGTAGTAGATGAACGGCGCACCTGGCATGGAAAGAAGGAAAGCGAAAGCAATTTTCAGCTCATCCCCCTGCAGACGGCGTGCCAGACGGTCCATATCATGGTTTCCGGACGGGATGCAGATCAGGCCTTTCTGTGCGGTCTTATTGTAGTTGGTTTTGTAGGTCTCTACAAACTCAGAGATATCTCCTTTTCCGCGTTTGGAGAAGAATGGCTCATCGCAGCGGAACAGATCGTTGTAATGGGACGGTCCAAAGTGAAGCAGGAAGTCCATGTGGAAGCCGCCCTGTAAGGATTTGTCCGGCTCGCCCCACTCGGATACCATGGCTGCATCCGGGAACTCGGCGTCGAGAAAATTCCGTACCTGCTGCCACAGGCGGATGGTTCCTTTGCCTTCCTGATCGTTCTTTACCAGAGAGCCCGCCATATCGACACGGAAGCCGTCGCAGCCCATGTTCAGCCAGAATCTCATGACATCTTCCATCGCTGCCAGCGTTGCCTGCGGTCCCTCATCATCAAAGGACTGCTGCCACGGTTTTTCCGGATCCGGCTGATAAAAGCCGTAGTTCAGGGCCGGCTGGTTGGAGAAGAAGTTGATGGCGCAGGCGCCGTCACGCTCGGAAATGCCGCGCAGGCTTCCCATTCCTTCCGGTGCTTCCCATACGTTATTGGTCCATACGTAGCGGTCTGTAAATTCATTGCGGTCTGCTTTCATGGATTCTTTGAACCATGGATGCTCAACAGATGTATGGCCCGGAACCAGGTCGAGCAGAACGTGCATGTCACGTTTGTGTGCCTCTTCGAAAACGCTCTTCAGATCCTCATTCGTTCCGTAGCGCGGTGCAACGCGGCAGTAATCTGCGACATCGTATCCTGCATCACCGAATGGGGACAGGAAGCACGGGTTGATCCAGATGGCGTTGCAGCCCAGCTCCTTGATGTAGTCTAATTTTTCAATGATACCCTGGAAATCTCCGATTCCGTCGGCGTTGGTGTCGTTGAAGGACTGCGGGTAAATCTCATAAAATACTGCGTTATCTAACCATTTTGACATTTTTTCTTTTCCTCTTTCGCTCTTATTTCTGCTGTATTTTCGTCGTTGCAGCAAGTGTTTCTATATGATATATTACTACTGTATCCGCTGAAATACCAGTAATTTCCTATTTCATTCTAATACTATTCTATGATTTTATGCATGCCGCGCTCTGCCATTTCCGGCATTTTACGCACATGCTTTTTGGAGGAGGATTTTATGATGCTTTCTGCTGCGAAAGAAAAACGCCAGCACGGCTCCATGCAGGTTCCCTACAGTTATTATGACTGCCGGATGCCCGACTATTTTCCCGGCGTACCGCTGCACTGGCACGGGGAGATGGAGCTGAATTATATCAAACGCGGAACGGGGTATTTTCAGTATGAGGACCGTCTGCTTACGGCGCATGCCGGTGATATTTTTCTGATTCAGCCGAACCTCGTACATGCCATTCTGCCCGCCGAGCAGGAGTCGATGTTTTATGATACGATTGTTTTCCACCAGAATATGCTGATCGGCGGGTATGACGACCGCAGCTACACGGAAATTCTGCAGCCGTTTTTCTCCGCCCGGCGCCGCATCCAGGCACCGATTTCACCCGAACATTCCGGTTATGCTGCACTTTCTGCATCCGTCCATCAGATTTTCCGCTGCATCCGTGAAAACTCTGCTGTCTCCGATCTTCTGCTGAAAAGTGAGCTGCTCCGCTTCTTCTATCTGCTCGCCGCATCGCCGGAACTCTGCACCGATCGTCCCGCCATGCCTGCGGCTGCTGAAAACCTGCGGCCTGTGCTCGCCTATATCCAGGAGCACTTCGCCGACCCGATTACCATAGAGGAACTTGCCAGGCTGTCGCATTTGAGCAAAAGCTATTTTATGAGCTGTTTTAAGCAGACCTTCGGACTCGGGGCCGTTGAATATCTGACACAGCTTCGGATCAAAGCCGCCTGCGAGGCGCTGCGCAGTACGACGCGGAGTGTGTCCGAAATCGCGTACGACAATGGTTTCCGCAACCTTTCCAACTTCAACCGGCAGTTCCGAAGCAAAGTGGGATGTACGCCGCAGATGTATCGGAAGGAATTTCAAAATCCGTAAATTCAAAAAGGGATGCATCAAAATATGCATCCCGAAAATCTATCTCTGATCCTATTTTTATTCCGTAATCTCCGGTACCGACGGAACATCTTTATCTTCTTCCCGCCAGCTCCCAGAATGCGACAGCGCTCGCCGCAGCGACGTTCAGTGAATCCACGCCGTGTGTCATCGGAATCAGCACGGTTGCATCTGTTTCAGCGATCGTATCACTTGCCAGTCCGTCACCCTCGGTTCCGAGCAGAATGGCGAGCTTTTCATGCGTTTTTAACGACGGATCATCCATCGGAACGGAGTCTTCTTTTAATGCCATCGCAACGGTATAAAATCCAAGTTCCTGCAGTGCAGCAATTCCCTGCTCCGGCCAGTAACTGCCGCCTGGCAGCACGGTCCACGGGACCTGGAAGACATTTCCCATGCTCACGCGGATGGCGCGGCGGTACAGCGGGTTGCTGCAGCCTGATGTGAGGAACACGGCATCGATGCCAAGCGCGGCGGCAGAACGGAAAATCGCACCGACATTCGTCGGGTTCACGACATTTTCCAGAATCGCCACGCGGCGGGCGTTCCGGCAGATTTCCTCCATTGTGGAAAGCGGACGGCGGTGCATCGCGCAGAGCATGCCGCGCGTGAGGGCAAAGCCTGTGAGCTGTTCCAGCACCTTCGTCTCTGCTGTATAGACCGGCGCGTCCGGGCAGTGCGCAAAGAGTGCTTCGTTTGCGGCAAGCTCTGCGCTTCCGGCAAGGAATGAAACCGGTTCATATCCGGCATCCAGCGCACGCTCGATGACACGCGGACTCTCCGCAAGAAAAAGGCCTGGCTGCGGTTCATAATAGTGCAATAACTGCGGTTCTGAAAGACGCGCATACACGTCGAGCTCCGGCGCCGCAAAGTTTTCGATTTTTCTGATCTCTGACATAATATTGATTTCCTTTTGCGTTTTCTCTTTGTTTTCACTATGTTCTATTGTAGCAATCCCGCTCCCGTTTCGCAATCCATTCTTTTTCCCGCCGGTACCGTTCCCCGCACCATTCGCCAAACCGTGCTTCCAGCACGCATCGAATTTTCTTGTTTATCTATCTTTTCAAAAATTTTTCAATTTCCTCTTGCCAAACGCCGCCGGAGACGTTATAATAATCGACGGTTCAAAATTAAAAACTGCAGAAAAGATTGGTATCAGATTGGAAACGGCACAAGTGCATTGCTTGGTTAACGAACAACACATGTGTCTTTTTTGCGCCCATTTTTCAAAATTGCAAAGAAAAGGAGAACAATCGATGCCAAAAACAAAATTTCAAAACGTTGTATTTACCCTCATGATGTCCTTTCTGATGGTCTATGCCATGATCTGCTACAACATTTCCATGAACATCGGCGGAATGACAAATCAGGTCTTTCTGATGGCGTTTCACGAGATGATAATCATGTGGCCGGCCGCTTTTATCCTCGAGTTTTTCCTCGTGGATCATCTGGCTCACAAATTAGCTTTTTGCATGGTAACACCGCAGGATCGTCCGATCGTGATCACGCTGGCCATTTCCATTATGATTATTGCTATTATGTGTCCGATTATGAGTTTTATTGCAACACTGCTGTTTAAAAATGCCGGAAAAGAATTTGTCGCTGTCTGGCTCCAGACCACGTTCTTAAATTTCCCGGTTGCCTTCTTCTGGCAGCTCATGTACTGCGGACCCTTCATCCGTTTTCTGTTCCGCAAACTGTTTCCGGAGAAATAAGAAAAGATATCCACAAAGGGAACCGTTTTTCCCCTCTCTGTCCACAATTTCTGTGGACAGACGGTGCAAAATGGTTCACCTTCTGTGGATATCTTTTTGTTTTTCCCGGATTACTCCTGCGGTACCGGATTGGATACGCTGACTACATGATCATACCAGGTTCCTTTTTTACCAATGATCGCAACATTGAAATCCTCGTCCAGTTTTTCTACCGGGATATCAAAGCCGTACACTTCATCTGTAGTGCCGTCAGAATACGTTACCTCATCTGTGGTCGGCTCGATCAGCTCTGCGCCGTCTGCCTGTGCTTCTTCTTTTGTTCCCACAAAGACATTGACAATGTTTTGGGATACCAGGCTGACGTGGATGGTCATTTTTCCGTCTTTTACCGTCAGGACACCCTTTCCTTCTTTTGCTTCATTGACATGGAACATATTGCTGTCTGTATTGAAGTCTGCCGTATACGTACCGTCTTCCAGCTCTGATGCGCTGCTTTCTCCTGCAGTCTCCGCTGCCGATGCGCTTTCTGCTGAAACATCTGATGTGGATGTACTGCTCTCTGCCTTAGATGCATCCTGTACAGAAGCGGAAGATGCGTCTGCCGCAGAAGACGCAGATACTGCAGATGCAGAAGATGACGCTGCATCCTTTCCGCCGCATGCGCCGAGCATGGATACAGTCAGTGCTGCTCCAAGAAAAGAACTGCCAATTTTTTTCTCATAATAAAATTCCTCCTTGTATCACCTTGAAGCGGATCTTTTTCATCCGCTCAACTTAAAATCCGACAGCACACTGAGTCTCTTCAGCCGTACTGCCGGATCTTATTTTACTCTATTTTACGTTCGGAATACAACCCCTAATTATTCAGCATCGTCCTGAACGCCGTTGCCGTCCATAGCTGCCTTGGTGTGCTGTACATACAGCTGCTCAACAGCATCAATTCTTCCAAGACCTTCGATCTGAGTGTCGATCTCATCGAATGCACCGGATGCCTCAAACTGGCTCTTCCAGGAATCCTCATCCTCGCCTGCCATATCGTTGTTTGCGTGGTCACCTGCAACAACCATCAGCGGACGAAGAATTACTTTCTTGTATCCGGCTGCTTTTACTGCCTCGATCACGTTCTCGCAAGCGGTCTCTTCCGGCTCGCCCTCAACGGTTCCGATGAATACGTTTTTGTATCCAAGAGTATCCATCTGTGTCTGCATCTGGCTGTAGGTTACTTTTGCAGTGTGGGAAGTACCATGTCCCATAAATACGAAAGCAGTGCCGTCCTTCTGCTGCTGCATCCAGACTGTCATAATTTGCAGATTTTACTGCCTGTGCCGTGATTGCTTCTGCAACGGCCTGTTTGTCCTCGTTGATTACGGTAGCGTCACTTCCAACCTCGCCAAGCAGCGGCTCTGCGATGGTTACGGACTCAAATTTATCTTTATAGCTATCTACTGCTTCTTTCAGCTCGTCGTACTCTGCGCCGTGCATCAGGTGAGTCGGCTGAATAATCAGTTTTTTCACGCCATTGCTTACGGCTCTTTCCAGTGCCTGATCCACGTTGTCGATCTTCTCGTCATCGCGGGCCTGTACATGGTTGATGATGATCTGTGCAGTGAAGGCACGTCTTACGGACCAGTCCGGATATGCAGCCTGCAGAGCTTTCTCAACGCCTCCGATATCCTCAGCACGGCTGTCGTTGAAGGAAGTACCAAAGCTTACAACCAGAAGCTCATTCTCGCCGATCTCGTCTCCGTTTAACGGATCATCCTTGGAAGCATCCCCTGTGTCTCTTCCGAAGTAATCCGGATCTGCGTTCTCTCCTTCTACGAGTTCTTTCTGTGCGTCTGTCAGGGCATCCCATGCCTCTTTTGCTTCTTTGCACTGCTCGTCGGTGTTATCATTTCTTTCCTGTACATAAATTGCGTCAATCAAAGCTGCCACTTTATCTGCTGCCTCCTGGTCTGCATCTGCGGATACCTCTTCAGATGCAGAAGATGCGCTTACGCTGCTGCTTGCTGCTGTGGTGTCTTCCTCAGATGCGGAAGATGCACTTACGCTGCTTGTTGCTGTGCTACTTGCGCTGCTGCTGGATGCGTTGCTGCTTCCGCATGCGCCGAGCATAGATGTTACCATAGCTGCTGAAATTAAAGCGACTACTAAGTTTCTTTTTCATTTTTGTTTTCCTCCCATTTGCTGGTATCTTTGCAACAACCAATATCGGGGACGTTTTACATTTCAAACTATGAGAAACACGCTCCGCGAGTTTCTCAAGTTATCGCGGCAGTCGCTAAGGTCTCGTGCAAGCACGGACTTTGGCTCGTTGCCCGCGTAAATAGAAAGAAGCCCTTTCGTTTTTCAACGAGGGGCTTCCAGTATTTTTATCACAAAGAAAACCATCTCACCCGCTGTGGGGCAAATGTCCGCTTTCCTGTTTTGTACTGCCAGTTCCTCGTGGCACGAACGTAACGTTCCTGTACTGCGAAAGGCAGGTCTCCCGGCTCATTGCTTCAGGATTTGACTCCAGCGCATCGGTCTCCTTCCCGGTTTCCCAGTGGATCATTCCCCTGCTTGCAAAATACGGTGACGAGTTCGTGCAGGATTCACACCTGCTTCCCTTTTCACCGGACACGTATGTCCGACACCTTACACATCGATATTTAATTGTCTTTTCTTTAACGACTGTTAGTGTAGCACATCGTCTTTTCTCTGTCAAGTGCTGTAAAATCAGGAAATCCGGCCATTTTCCATTTCATATACCACATCCGCGACGTTCATCGTGGACACTCTGTGCGATACGAGCACAATGGTTTTCTCTTCTGCCGATTCTTTCAGGGATTTCAGAATAATTCCTTCATTTAAGGAATCAAGATTCGATGTCGGCTCGTCCAGCAGGATCATGGATGCGTCATGCAGGAATGCCCGCGCGATACCGATCCGCTGTTTTTCTCCGCCGGACAGCGTATCGCCGAGTTCTCCGACTTCGGTGTCGTAGCCATTTGGCAGTGCCATGATGAAATCATGTATGGACGCCTTCTTCGCCGCCTCCATAATTTCTTCCCGCTTCGCGCCGGGTTTTGCAATAGCGATGTTGTTCGCAATCGAATCGTGGAACAGATGTGTCTCCTGCGTCACATAGCTTTCCATATCGCGCAGATGCTTCGTCGGGATTTCGCGGACATCGGCTCCGTCCACGGAAACGCGCCCCGTCTGGACATCCCAGAAGCGCATCAGAAGTTTTAAGATCGTCGATTTTCCGGAACCGCTCGCGCCGTGGATGCCGGTGATTTTTCCCGGTTCCAGTTTCAGCGAATACTGATCCAGAATCGTCTCGTCTTCGTAGGCAAACGTTACATTCTGCGCCTCGGCTCCTGCAAATGCGTGGTCACCGCCGGATGCCGTATCTCCCGGAATTTCTTCCACCAGCGGCGCTTCCTCGAGAAGGGAAAGCACACGCTCGCCGCTTGCCAGCGTCTGATTCAGGTTATTCGACAGGCTGGACAACGCCACGACCGGACCGAAGGAACCCATCATCGCGATTGTGCAGGTCAGGACTCCCTCAAATCCAATCCCGCCTTTCGTGTAAAGATAGATCGTCAGTGCCAGCATGCCGAACGATGCCAGAAGAATCACCATGTTGGTGACAGACCGCTGGGAGCCTTCCATGCGGCTTAAGTTTTCCTGCACAGAAGCCAGTTCTTTCGACCGCTCTGACATCTGCTCTTTCCGTTTTTCGCCCTGTCCGTACTGAATCGTCTCGTCGAGGCCACGCAGGGAATCCAGTACGAAGCTGTTCAGCTCGCCAAAGCTTGTCCGGAACTCCATTCCTTTCTGGCTTCCGCGCTTTCCGTTCCACATCGGGATCACAACGCCGACCGTCAGATACGCCGCAAGTGCAAGCAGCCCTGCCAGAACATGGTATCTTCCAATGAAGCATACCATAATCAGAGAAGTTAATGCTGCAATCGCAATCGGGGAAATCGTATGCGCATAGAATACTTCCAGAAGTTCGATATCGGTTGTGATAATCGAAATCAGATTTCCTTTGTCCCGTCCTTCCAGCTTCGCCGGGCAGAGCTTTCGCAAAGCTGCAAACACTTTATGGCGGATGATCGCCAGCAGTTTAAAAGCAATAAAGTGGTTGCAGTACTGCTCCGCATAATGCAGAATGCCGCGCAGCACCGCGATCACGATCATCACCGTGAGTATCGTTTTTACCGGGGTATGTACAAGCCACATGTTTTGCACCGAAAGGCTCGTCCCTGCCGCGCCCGTCAGTAAGCCGTGCACGATGACCTGTCCTGCTAGAATCGTCAGGAAGATCGCACATAAATATCCCATTGTTCCAAGAATAATTGCCGCCATCATAATATGAAGCAATGGCTTCACCAGCCCGATCAGGCTTCCCATAATCCGGAGGGCGCTTCTGCGTTTTGCTGTATTTTTCTTCTCATTCATCATGCATTCCCCTCCTTTCCATAGTTTTCCAGTACCATCTGGCTGTCGTACAGATGACAGTATGCGCCGTTCTGTTCCATCAGTTCCGCATGCGTTCCACGCTCGCAGATGGTACCGTTTTTCAGGAAATAAATCTGATCTGACTGTACGACGTTCGCAAGGCGGTGGGAAATCAGCAATACCGTTTTCGTCTTTGCGAGTTCATGAATCACATTCATGATCAGCTCTTCACTCTCGACATCAATATTCGATGCGGCTTCATCAAAGATATACACCGCACTGTCGCTCCGAAGCAGCGCCCGCGCAATCACAAGACGCTGGCACTGGCCGCCGGAGAGGTTTCCTGCTTTTTCGAGAAGCTCTGTCTGCAGTCCGTTCTGTGTCTGTAAGAATCCCAGCAGATTGACTTTCTGCAGAACCGCCTCCATCTCCTCCTTCGTCGCATCCGGTTTCGCCATGCGCAGGTTCTCTTCTACGGTTCCTTTAAATAAGTAACTGTTGTGGCGGACCAGAACAACGTGCTTCATCAGATCCGTCTCATTGACTTCCGAGAGCGGCACGCCGCCCAGGGTGATGCTTCCCGCATATCCGCGGTTCTTTGCCGCAAGGATGCCCGCGATCGTACTCTTTCCGCAGCCGGATTCGCCGACCAGTGATACAAAACTGCCCGCCGGGAGCGTCAGGTCAATGCCTTTTAAGATTTCCCTGTCCTCTTCATAGGAAAAATGTACATCCTCCAACACGACATCCAGCGGTCCGTCCGGCAGCGTCCGCTCTCCCGTCTGCGGCTCCGGCAGATCGAGGATTTTGAAAATCTTGTCACTCGCCGCCATGCCGTTCATCGCGATGTGGAAGAATGATCCGAGCAGACGAAGCGGCAGGAAAAACTCACTCGCCAGCAGCACAATGCAGAGCGTGCCGGACACGGTGAGGTTTCCTTTCAGAAATTCCGATACCGCCACCGCCATGCCAACCGCCGCGCCGCCGTATGCTACGATGTCCATCACGCTCGTTGAGTTGAGCTGCATCGTCAGTAACTTTCATCGTGATCCGGCGGAAGTTCTGGATTCCACATCCATCTCGTCGGCTTTCTGCTGGTCGGCCTGATAGATTTTTAAGGTCGTCAGGCCTTGCAGATTTTCAAGGAACGAATCGCCGAGCCCTGTGTAAATACTCCAATATTTGTTCAGCAGCTTCTTCGCAATCTTCTGTACCACTACGATCGAAACTGGGATCAGCGGCACGCAGATCAGAAGGACCACGCTCGCTTTCAAGCTCACCCGGCAGAGGATGGCGAACAGCGTGAGCGGTGCGAGCAGGCTGTAAAACAGCTGCGGCAGGTATTTTGCAAAGTAGGTGTCGATCTGCTCCACACCTTCGCTGGCCAGCATCACCACCTCGCTGGTGGCCGCCGTCTCGGTGTAGTTGGGGCCAAGGCGGGCAAGCTTTGCGTAGATGCTGCTGCGCAGGGTGCGCTTGACATCCTTGGAAGCCTGATCGCTCATGGCCGATGCCAGCATGGTAAAGGCAAAGCGCATGGGCACCGTGGCAAGGCAGAGCACAAGGTTCTGCCACAGCTGTGCACTGGTCAGGCTGCCCGCAAAGGCTTCGCCCACCAGCCGGGCAATGGCCCGCACAAAGATCACGTTGCACAGCATGCCCAGCCACTGGAATGCCACGTTGGCCCCCACAAAGCGCAGGGCCCCGCGGTCAAAGGAGAGCAGTTTTTTGTTGATCACGGATTCTTCTCTCTTTCTGTCCGGTCGGCGTCAGCGCCGAACAGACGGTCGTATTCGCCGGTAAAAATGCGGTCCGGCAGGGCGCTGGTCATGGCCAGGGCCGCAGCGGTCTTTTCCTCCGTCGGTCAGGGGTTGGCTCACCGGCGGTAAAATGCTCCAGAATGCTTTCCATCTCCGCATGCACCTGTTTGGCCACCCAGATGCCCCGGTCGGTCATATAGATCTTGCCGTAGTGCTCCTTTACGATCATGCCGCGCTCCATGAGCAGATTCATGATACGCACCACCGAGGGCTTGGTCACGCCAAGCTTTTCGGCAACGCTGCGGGAGCTGATATCCAGATGGGTCTGTGAGACTTCGTAGATCGCCAGCAGATAGCGCAGATGCGCCGACGTAAGTTCCATCCCGATCACTCTCTTTCGTTCTGAATTTCCAATGTTATCCAAAGCTAACTTTTTGTTTTTGAAAAAGGGCGCGAGCCGAAACTTCCAGCCCGCGCCCTTTGCGGATCATTTCAATGCTCAGTGACAGCCGCTGCAACCGCTGCAGCTGCCATTGCAGCCGCCTTCGCCGCAGCCGCTGCACCCACTGCAGCCGCCGCCATGCTTGTGGGAGTGCCATGTGATCCAGCCCACACCGCCAAACACGATGACTGCCACAATGATCGTGGGCAGATTAAAATTTGCAGCGAGGAATTCCATCATACAAAACACACCCTTTCACATGTCATGCAGTTTGATCAGATCTTGGTCACGTCGATCTTGACTTCGTTGTCGTTCACATACTTGTTGGGACGTACCATCAGGTAGATGAAGGCCACCAGGATGACAGCAGCCACGATGGTGAAGAAGTTGAAGCCGACCTCACCGGTGATGAGGCCGCCCAGCTGGTACACGACCAGAGCGGAGCAGTAGGCCAGTGCGCACATATAGCCGATAGCGAATGCCGTCCACTTGCCGTTGTTCATCTCACGCTTGATCGCACCCATAGCAGCGAAGCAGGGAGCGCACAGCAGGTTGAAGATCATGAAGGCGTAAGCAGACAGCGCGGTGTAATCCTGTGCCACAGCGGCCCAGATCTCGTCGCCGTTCTCAGACAGCTCGCCGCCGAAGTGATACAGAACACCGAAGGTGCCAACCACGTTCTCCTTTGCGATCAGACCAGAGACGGAAGCAACGGTTGCACGCCAGTTGCCAAAGCCCAGAGGAGCGAAGATCCAGGCGATCTTGGTAGCGATAGCGGCCAGGACGGAGTTGTCCTGATCCTCGACCATGCCGAAGGCACCATTCTCGAAGCCGAAGCCCTGCAGGAACCACAGCACAACGGTAGCTGCCAGAATGACGGAACCGGCGCGCTTGATGAAGGACCAGCCGCGCTCCCAGGTTGCACGGAACACGTTGCCCCATGCAGGCACATGGTATGCGGGCAGCTCCATCACGAAGGGAGCGGGATCACCTGCGAAGAGCTTGGTCTTCTTCAGGATCACGCCGGAGCAGATGATGGCAGCCATGCCAATGAAGTAAGCAGAGACAGCCACCAGAGAAGAACCGCCGAACATCGCACCAGCGATCAGGCCGATGATGGGCATCTTGGCACCGCAGGGGATGAAGCAGGTGGTCATGATG
>ENA-OQKW01000185-OQKW01000185.1-human-gut-metagenome-genome-assembly--contig:-NODE-185-length-17825-cov-3.879308_pt1 | contig 17825 bp, 20 predicted proteins | sample MGYA00242657_ERZ504815 | MGnify/ENA primary metagenome ERZ504815 (study PRJEB26092, sample SAMD00036404) | human gut metagenome | host: Homo sapiens | study: EMG produced TPA metagenomics assembly of... | reverse complement strand
GGTCGGCTTAATACGACTTCTGATTCCTCTGTGGTACTCCACAATTATCCGCCAGTCATCAGAATGCTTAGTAATATCTTATGGTATCCGGAACTAAAAGTCAATGAAAAAATGAACTTCGTTGATATTTATAAGGTAAAATGTTACAATAGTTAGGCAATTTTAAAGTAAATTTTTGAGAAACCAGCGACAGGAGGGCATGTGATGACATTACAGCAGTTAAGGTATGTGACGACCGTTGCGGAGACAGGCACTATGAGCGAAGCAGCCCGTCGTCTTTTTGTTCTCAGCCAGGACTGACAAAAGCAATTAGAGAACTGGAACAAGAGATGGGAATTATCATTTTTGACAGGACGAATAAGGGAATCGAAGTGTCAAAGGATGGAGCGATATTTTTAGGATATGCAAGGCAGGTGCTGGAGCAGGCATCACTTTTGGAAGAGCGCTATAAGCTTCAGGCAGGAGGCAAGAAAGAATTTAGTGTCTCTACACAACATTATTCTTTCGCAGTCAATGCATTTGTTGACCTAATCAAAGAATTTGGCGGGGACAATTATGATTTTTCTCTTCGAGAGACACAGACATATGAGATCATCGATGATGTGGCGAAGATGAGAAGTGAGATTGGAATTTTGTATCTGAACGATTTTAACCGGACCGTATTAAAGAAGATCATCAAGGCAAATGATCTGGAATTTGAGACTTTATTTACGGCCAGACCACACATTTTCGTCAGTACTTCAAATCCGTTGGCAGGAAAAGAATCTGTAACGATGGAAGATTTAAAGACATACCCATATCTGTCTTTTGAGCAGGGAGAACACAACTCTTTTTACTTTTCAGAGGAAATATTCAGTACTACAGAGCGTGCGAAGAATATCCGTGTACGTGACCGCGCGACACTTTTTAATTTACTGATTGGACTGAATGGATATACGCTGTGTTCCGGTCTGATCTGTGAAGAATTAAACGGCAGTGATTATCGTGCAGTACCGTTTCGGAGTGATGGACAGTTTGACGATTCGCAGGAAGAAAACCAGATGGAGATTGGGTATGTGACCAGAAAAAATCTGATTTTGAGCAAACTTGGTCAGGAATATGTAACAGCATTGCGACAGTACCTGGAATAATTTTAAGCTACTTCAAACCAGTTATAGCCAAAAGCTATAACTGGCTATTTTTTTTGTGTATTAGACAGCCTCTATTTGATGTGATAGTATCAATGACATGCAAAACCTATTAAATAAGTATGAATAATAGGAAATATAAAAACGGGAGGAAAAACAAATGACAGATGTTCTGATCATCGGAAGTGGACCGGCGGGTATGACCGCAGCGATTTATGCAAAACGGGCAAATCTGAATGTACTGATCGTGGAAAAAGAATATGAAGGAACCGGACAGATCGCAGAAAGCGGACAGGTAGATAACTATCCGGGATTTCCGGGCATCAGCGGTTATGATCTGGGTGAGAACTTCCGGGAACATGCAGTGAAGCTTGGGGTATCCTTCATGGAACAGGAAGTAACAGAGATAAAGAAAGAAGCTTCATCAGATTTTGAACTTGTATTTGCAGATGGTTCGCAGGTGGAAGCGAAAACCGTAATCTATGCGGCGGGAGCCACACCGCGAAGAGCGAATATTCCGGGAGAACAGGAATATGCAGGAAAGGGTGTCTCTTACTGTGCAATCTGTGACGGATCATTTTACAGAGGAAAATCAGTCGCAGTTCTTGGTGGTGGAGATACAGCACTTGATGATGCTGTTTACCTGGCGGATGTGGCAGAGAAAGTATATGTGATCCACAGGAGAAAGGAATTCCGAGGAGCCGCTGTTACAGTGGCGAAACTGAGAGAGAAGGAAAACGTTATCTTCGTACTGGAGCATCAGGTAAAAGAGATCATCGGAGAGCAGAAAGTAACCGGAGTAGTTCTGGAAGATGCAGCTGTGATAGATGTGAACGGTGTATTTGTTGCTTACGGAGCAGTACCACAGACAGATCTTCTGAAAAAATTTGCAGTACTGGATGATTCAGGTTATGTCAGAGCAGGGGAGACAGGAGAAACCGCTCTGGAAGGGCTGTATGTGGCAGGAGATGCAAGAACAAAGAAACTGCGTCAGGTGGTAACTGCGGTTTCGGATGGTGCCAATGCAGCAACCGCAGTGGCAGAATATCTGAAATAGAAGAAACTGAGAGAGTATTACGATAATTCAACCGGCTGTAAGGATATCGGACAGCCGCAGATCTGGAAAAAATAATTTGAAAAAACGCTCTAAAAACACAAAGGAGAGATAAAAATGGCACAGAAAGTAGATTATACAGCCTTAAAAAAAGGCGGATATATGAGACAGAAACAGAAAGGTTACGGTTCCCTGAGACTGGCAGTGGTCGGTGGAAACCTGACTGCAGAGAATATTAAGACAGTAGCAGAAGTAGCAGAAAAATACGGCCGCGGATATGTACATATGACTTCCCGCCAGGGCATTGAGATTCCCTTTATTAAAGTGGAAGAACTGGCAGAGGTAAAAGAAGCACTGGCAAAAGGCGGTGTGGGAACCGGTGTGTGCGGACCACGTGTACGTACAGTTACAGCCTGTCAGGGTTCAGAGGTCTGTCCAAGCGGATGTATCGACACCTACACACTGGCAAAAGAGCTTGATGAGAGATATTTCGGACGGGAACTCCCGCATAAATTCAAATTTGGTGTTACAGGATGCCAGAATAACTGCCTGAAAGCAGAAGAAAACGATGTTGGAATCAAAGGCGGCATGAACATCGAATATAAGGAAGACGACTGTATTTCCTGTGGTGTGTGTGTGAAAGCCTGCAGACAGGATGCACTGAAGATGGTGGACGGCAAAATAGAACTGGATGCGCAGAAATGTAATCATTGTGGCCGCTGTGTAAAGAGCTGTCCGGTGGATGCATGGAAAGGAACTCCGGGATATATCGTATCTTTTGGAGGAACCTTCGGAAATAATATCTATAAAGGAGAAGAACTGCTTCCTCTGATCCCGGATAAAGAAACACTGTTTCGTGTGACAGATGCGGCAATTAATTTCTTTGGAAAAAATGCAAATCCAAGTGAACGTTTCCGCAAAACATTGCAGCGTGTGGGAGAAGAAGATTTCCGCAGTCAGCTGAAAGATGCGTATGAAGGACAGTGAAAGGAGACATAATGGCTGAATTAGATTTTGAAGTAACCGATGAGGTTGATATTACCGATAAAGTATGTCCCCTGACATTCGTGAAGGCAAAAGTAGCAATCGAAGAACTGGAGGATGGAGAGATTCTGGCTGTCCGCATGAACGATGGCGAACCAGTGCAGAATGTTCCGCGCAGCATGAAAGAAGAAGGGCATAAGGTACTGAAATTAACCGATAATGAAGATGGTACTTACACCATGTATGTAAGAAAGGTGGAAGACTGATGGCAGTACGGGTAAGCAAGACGGATTTTGAAGAGAAAGTCCTGAAGGAAAAACTTCCGGTTCTGGTGGATTTTTATTCAGATTCCTGTGTGGCATGTAAAAAGCTGGCACCGGTTCTCGGAAATGCGGAAGATGATTATGAGGATAAGATTAAAGTATATAAAGTAAATACGAACTTTGATGTGGAGCTGGCAGAGCAGTATGAAGTGCAGGCAAATCCGACGTTGATCCTTTTTAAAGACGGACAGGCGAAAGACCGGAAAACAGGAGCACTGAAACAGGCAGAGTTAAACAGCTGGATTGAAGGATTACTCTAAAAAGAGAGCAGGCATAAAGGAGAAAAATATGTTTATCACAGTAGCAGGAGAGAAAAAAGAAGTAAAAGACGGACTGACACTTCCGGAACTGATCGCACAGGAAAATGTAGAGATGCCGGAATATGTAACCGTTTCTATTAATGAAGAATTTGTTGCATCAGAGGATAAAGAGTCTACCGTATTAAAAGAGGGAGACAATGTAGAATTTCTTTATTTCATGGGAGGTAGATGCTAAATGGCAATGACAGATGAACAGATCGAGCGTTATTCCCGTCACATCATCTTAAAAGAAGTGGGGGCAAAGGGACAGAAGAAGCTCCTGAAAGGAAAAGTACTGATCATCGGTGCAGGCGGTCTTGGTGCACCTGCGGCAATGTATCTGGCAGCAGCAGGTGTGGGAACAATCGGTATTGTGGATGCGGACGAGGTAGATCTTTCCAATCTGCAGAGACAGATCATCCACAGCACAGCAGATATCGGAAAAGCAAAGGTAAAATCAGCAAAGGAAACCATGAATGCCATGAATCCGGATGTGGAAGTAAAAACTTACCGGATGTTCGTAGACGCATCCAACATCCGCGAACTAATTCGAGAATATGATTTTATTATTGACGGAACTGATAATTTCCCGGCAAAATTTCTGATCAATGATGCATGTGTACTGGAGAAAAAACCATTTTCCCATGCAGGTATCATTCGTTTTAAAGGTCAGCTGATGACCTATGTACCCGGGGAAGGTCCATGTTACCGCTGCGTATTCAAAAATCCGCCACCCAAGGATGCAGTTCCTACCTGTAAGCAGGCAGGTGTCATCGGAGCAATGGGAGGTGTCATCGGTTCCTTGCAGGCAATGGAAGCAATCAAGTATCTGATCGGTGTAGGCGATCTTCTGACAGGATATCTTCTGACTTTTGATGCGCTGACAATGGAATTCCATAAGGTTAAACTGCCGAAGGATACTCATAACTGTGCAGTATGCGGAGATCATCCGACAATCCTGGAACCGATCGACTACGAGCAGGAGGTCTGTGAGGAAACAGCAGGCCGATTTGCCACAAGAGATGAGCAGTAAATACAAGAAAACCTGATGCAAAACAGGAGAAAAGTATGGCTATAATAAGAATGAGAGATCATCTCTATGATGAAATCGTTAATTATGCAAAAGAGCATCTTCCGGAGGAAGCCTGCGGGCTTTTGGCCGGAGTGGAAACCGGGGAGGGAAGGGAAATCCGAAAGGTATATTTTCTGGAGAATAAAGATCATGCAGAAGATCACTTCACCTTGGATCCCAGAGACCAGATAAATGCGATCAGGGATATGCGTGCCAATGGATTGAAACCGCTGGGAAACTGGCATTCCCATCCGTCTTCTCCATCCCGTCCGTCAGTGGAGGATATCCGTCTTGCTTTTGATTCAAAGGCAAGTTATCTGATCCTGTCACTGATGGCGGACTATCCGGTATTGAACAGCTTTCATATTGAAGGTGGGGAATGGACAAAAGAGGATCTGAGGATTTATTCAGAAGAATATTATTTTTAAAGATTTACAGACAGGACAACAGAGGCAGAAATGTTTGAAGCAGGATTATTTGTGGAAACATTTCTGCCTCTGTTTATACTGTCAGCATATAAAAATTCCGTACATTGTAAAAGTATAGAGCAGTCCTCGTAAATAATGCATCTTAATCCAGTCCATCAGAGCGCGAAATTTCCATAATAAAGTCGTGGCAAAATCATGTCAACTGGCAGAATAAGACTTGAAAGATTATGCAAAATAATGTAAACTCAAAGAGTTAAGATACGTAGACATTATGTCTGCCTGTAACGTTTAAGTATAGTATATTCCCATAATGGCTGGACGGTTGCAGATAACAGATCGGTTACTATAATAATTTGAGCATCTCCGGTTCGGATATCCGGAGGTGCTTTGCTTTGGAAATTGTGTGTGAGGAGTACAAAAGAAGTATGAGAAAAGATTCTGACAATGCAAAACTGTTGGAACCGGGGGAATTACCGTCCAAAAGAAAAGTCCTGGTCGTAGAAGATAATGAATTAAACAGAGATATCCTCTCTTCTTTTCTGGAAGAGAAATTTGATGTTTTTCTCGCAGAAAACGGGGAAGAAGGACTGGAACTTCTTTCCGAGCATTACAGAGAATTATCAGTAGTGCTGTTGGATATCTGTATGCCTGTGTGTGATGGATTTGAATTCCTCAGACGCAGAAACACAGATAAATTTCTGTCAACCATACCGGTTATCGTTATGACCGGAAGTAATTCAAAAGATGTAGAACTTCAATGCCTGGATCTTGGTGCAGTTGATTTTATTCCGAAGCCCTATAACTTTAAACTTGTAATGGGCAGGATCAACAGTGTGATCAAGCTGAGGGAGTCCGTAATGGCACTGACTGCAGTAGAACATGATGAGCTCACCGGAGTTTATACCAGACAGGCGTTTTTCTATCATGCAAAATCTTTTCTGAAAACCAGACCGGGGGAGAGATTTCATCTTGTAATTGCTGACATCAGGGATTTCAAATTGATCAACAGCAGTTACGGGGAGAAAGTAGGAGATGAAATCCTCTGCTATCTGGCAGGAGCTTATACAAAGATGCTGAAGACAGGTCTGGTATCCAGATATGGGAGTGACCAGTTCGTATGTATGACGTGTGATGACTGTGATCTGTCTTTGGAAACAGTGACAAAGATAGAAGAAGAAATCGCGGAGCATGCACCTGTTCCCAATCTTATGGTCAAATATGGAGTTTATCAGGATATTGATAAATCTTTACCTGTTTCTGTAATCTGTGACAGAGGATTTATGGCGATCAGAAGTATCCGCGATAACTATGAGTGTAACATTGCCTATTATACAGAGAAAATGAAACAGAAGCAGATGCAGGACCGTTTGCTGGAGAACAGATTTGAATCTGCGATTAAAAATAAAGAATTTGTGGCATATTTCCAGCCGAAATATGATGTAAAAACAGAGAGGATCACAGGAGCGGAATCACTGGTGCGATGGATCAACCCGGATGGTTCCATGGTAATGCCCGGAGATTTCATCCCGCTATATGAAAAGGACGGACTGATCGTGAAGCTGGATGAATACATATTCCGGTATGTCTGCGAATTTCAGCGTGAACTGATGGAGAAGGGGCAGGAGCTGATTCCGATTTCTGTAAATCTGTCGCGTACAAGCCTCCATCATTCCGATATTGTTGAACGTTATATGAAGATTGTAGAGGAGAATGGGATCCCGTTTTCCTGTGTGCCTGTTGAACTGACGGAAACAGCTACTCTGAATAATGTTATGATTAGAGATTTTACAGAGAAACTGGTAAATGTAGGATTTGCACTGCACATGGATGATTTTGGTTCAGGATATTCTTCACTGATCACATTGAGTGAATTACCGTTTAATACACTGAAGATTGATAAGAGTCTGATTGACTGTATTCACCAGCAGAAGGGAAGAAGGGTCGTGCAGCAGGTGATCATCCTGGCACATGGACTTGGCATGAAGGTGGTTGCGGAAGGTGTGGAGACTGCAGATCAGGTTGAACTTCTGAAAGAAATGGAATGTGACAATATTCAGGGATTCTATTATTCCAGACCATTGCCGAAAGCAGAGTTTGTTAAGAAGTTAGAAGAGAATTAGAAAAGAAAACAGAAAAATCATCATAAGGAACTTCCTGATAATATTTATCGGAGTTCTGTATGATGATTTTGTTATGTTATAGGAAATTACTCCGTAATGTTCCTATAACATAAAAAAGCCCTTCGGGCAGGATCCTTTCTTGTAGCACTCCTCCTGAATGTATTATTGAAGAGGAGTGCTATAGTTTGAAACCGCTTTTTGCGGTTGGATCTTGGCTTGTGTATTTTTTGCTTTCTGATGAAATCAGATGTTTAACAGGTCACTGTATACTTTCAGTGCTCCGTCAGTGTCATGTGCAAGAACACGTTTTGCAAGGACTTTACCAAGCTGAACACCTTCCTGGTCGAAGCTGTTTAAGTTCCATACGAATCCCTGGAACATGATCTTGTTCTCGAAGTGAGCAAGTAATGCACCCAGAGATGCAGGTGTAAGTTCTTCACCTGTGATGATGCTGGAAGGACGTCCGCCCTTGAAGTTCTTGTTCAGGTTCTCATCCTTTTTACCGCATGCAAATGCTACGATCTGAGCAGCAACGTTTGCACAGAGTTTCTGCTGGCTTGTGCTGTTCTCGATATCTACGTCTACACCAAGCTGGCTCTTCTTAAAGCCGATGAACTGAAGCGGAACGATGTCAGTTCCCTGATGTAATAACTGATAGAAGGAATGCTGTCCGTTTGTACCTGGTTCACCGAAGATAACAGGTCCTGTTACATAGTCTACAGGTTCACCGAAACGGTTTACGGATTTACCATTGGATTCCATATCACACTGCTGTAAGTGTGCAGGGAAACGGCTTAATGCCTGAGAGTATGGGAGAACTGCTGTAGCAGGATATCCCTGTACGTTTCTCTCATAAACGCCGATCAGTGCATCCAGCATATCCGGGTTCTCAAGGATATTTTTATTTGTAGCAAGCTTGTCCTCGGCAGCAGCTCCATCGAGGATCTGTGCAAATACTTCAGGACCGAAAGCAAGAGAAAGGATCGCACCGCCTACACCGGAAACGGAAGAGTAACGTCCGCCGATATAGTCATCCATAAAGATTGCTGTAAGATAATCTTCGCTCTTTGCCAGAGGTGATGTCTCGCTTGTTACGGCAAGCATATGTTTGGATGGGTTTAATCCTGCTTTAACCAGAGCATTCTTTACGAAGGCTTCATTTGTCAGTGTTTCAAGAGTTGTACCGGATTTGGATACAACGATGAACAGAGCATGAGCAAGGTCTACGGAAGCAAGAACAGCAGCTGCGTCATCAGGATCTACGTTGCTGATAAATTTAGCTTCCATCTTGGATGTGTTGTTTGCTTTAGCCCAATTCTCAAGAGCAATATATAATGCACGAGGACCTAAATCACTTCCACCGATACCGATCTGTACAACAGTTGTGAATTTCTCGCCGTTTTCGTTAGTAATCTCACCTGCGTGAACTTTATTTGCGAAGTCTGCGGCTTTCTTCTGCTGTGCAACGTAGAATTCACGTTTGTTGACACCATCAACTACTACGTCTTCGCCAAGCTGTGTACGTGCAAGGTGATGAAGAACCATACGTTTCTCTCCTGTGTTGATCACAGCACCGTTGTATAATTCCTGGAATTTGTCAATAAGCTCAGCCTCATCTGCCAGTTTTGCAAGTGCATCCAGAACTGTCTCATCAACCTGTTTTGCAGCGTAGTTGTAAGTTAAGCCGGCTGCCATCGGTGTGCTGTATTTCTTTACACGTTCAGCACCTTTCTCGCCTGCCATGGCATCTGCAATATTTACATGACCTTTCAGTTCGGCAAGTTTGCTGTAGGAAGCAAGAGTGTCGAGATTTTTCCATGTTGCCATAATAATATTCCTCCTTTAAGTGACTGCAGCTGTATGGCCGCAGTTATTAACTATAATTATACTGAATAATTGTTCTAATTTCAATGCACGAATGTATGGGATTCAGAGATATTTCGGCACTGCTGCGCGAAAATTTTGTGAATATTTCTCCGTCCCGCTTTCGTTACTGTTCACACACCACTGTCCCGCGAGGTGTTTTGGCATGAATATGCCAAAATCCCGAGACATACAAGCCAAAATTCCATTGCCGCAGGCAATCTGGAATGAATTTTGGCTACGTTACTGTGAACGGAGTGAACAGTAACCCGCTTTCCTGACAGCACAACTGTAAGATCAGTATATATTTGCAATAAGACCGGCAAAATGATATTATGTATAAAGTTACAGGCAGACAGTAATTTTACAGGGAGATAATCAAAAATGGAATTTTGGGATATTTATGATGAAAATAAGAAACCGACAGGACGCACAATGAAAAGAAATGACTGGTGTCTGAAGGACGGGGAGTATCACCTGACCGTACTTGGTGTCGTCGGTAGACCAGATGGTACATTCCTGATTACCAAACGTGTGATGACCAAGGCATGGGCTCCCGGCTGGTGGGAAGTATCAGGGGGTGCAGCCCAGGCAGGTGAGGAATCCTGCGAGGCTGTCCTTCGTGAAGTAAAAGAAGAAACAGGACTGGATGTACGAAATGCGGAAGGCGGATATCTGTTTACTTATAAGAGAGAGAACCCGGGTGAGGGAGATAACTACTTCGTGGATGTGTACCGTTTTGTCATGGATATTGATGAGAGTGACCTGCACCTGCAGACAGAGGAAACAGACGGATATATGTTTGCCACTGTTGATGAGATCAAAGCCTTTGCAGCAGAAGGGAAATTCCTGCATTATGACAGTATAAAAAGGCGTTTGAGATGTAAGGTATGGGTATAACAGAGTAACAATAGTAATGGAAGCACAAAATAAAAACCATCATACAGGAATGATTTGACCTGTATGGTGGCTTTTTTGGCAATTGCAGAAAGCCTTTTTCAGACACGCTCTAAGATTATTTCATGGCGTTTCTGATTGCAGCCAGCAGTTCGTCATATTCTTCGTATGCCGGGATCTCCGGATAATCTGCCTTGATCTTGTCTGTACTGCGGAAGAGAAATCCTGCCTTGCTTGCCTGGATCATACCCAGGTCATTGTAGGAATCACCGCTTGCAATGGTATCGAATCCGATAGACTGTAAAGCTTTTACAGTAGTTAACTTGGATTGTTCCACTCTCATCTTAAAGCCTGTGATCTCACCGTTGTCTGCAACTTCAAGAGTGTTGCAGAATAAGGTAGGTCTGCCAAGCTTCTCCATGAGCGGTGCTGCAAACTGTGTGAAAGTATCGCTGATCAGAATTACCTGAGAGAAAGAACGAAGTTCATCCAGGAATTCCTTTGCGCCCGGAAGCGGATCAATTTTTGCAATCACATCCTGGATCTCTTTCAGTCCGAGACCATGCTCTTTCAGAATACCAAGTCTCCAGTTCATCAGCTTATCATAGTCCGGTTCATCACGTGTGGTTTTCTTCAGCTCCGGAATTCCGCTTGCTTCTGCAAATGCGATCCAGATTTCAGGTACCAGTACGCCCTCTACGTCAAGACATGTAATATACATAATAGAAATCCTCCTTTGTGTAAAACCTCTTTATTTTTGAAAATCCTTTAATGCTTTATTTGGTGAAATCATTCTAACATATTCTGAGAGTCCTTGCAAATTTAATTTTTGGTTACTGTTCACTGGTAATATCCCGCGAGGTGTTTTTTGTGAGCGAAGGTCACCTACAGAACCTGCCACTGGCAGCTTCTTACGGATGCTTGGCAACAGAAAACCCGAGATATACCGCGCGAATTTATGCGATTAGCATAAATTAAGTTTGCGAAGCAAACGATACTCCTTGGGCATTGCACAAGGAGGTTCATATTTCCTGCATCGCGAAGCGTGTTACTGAGAACGGAGTGAACAGTAACAATTTTTGAGTAGTTCAAAAGGAGAAATAAAAACGAGTATTGACATAAAAAAACTAAAGCCATATAATAGTTAGGCAACTAACGGATAGCAACCTAACTATTATATGGCTTTGATATAGTATGGGTACTGATTTTAGGAGGTGCGGCGAGATAGACGAGGAAATGAAACAGAAGCTGAATGAGATGCATGTAGGCAGGCTGATACATGTTTTATCCCATACAATGAAACGGCATAATCCGGCAGAGGTGATGGAGAATGACGATCTGACGACCATGCAGAAGCATGTGCTGAAATTTATCCTTCTGGAAACCATGCACAGAGATCTCTATCAGAAAGATATTGAAGAGGAATTCCAGATCAGGAAACCTACAGTGACAGGGATCCTGAAGCTGATGGAGAAGAACGGTTACATTTACAGAGAGAGTGCGAAACAGGATGCACGCCTGAAACAGATCATTCCCACAGAGAAAGCAGAGAAGATCCGTCCTGCAATCTTAAAGAGTATTGAAGAAGGCGAAGCCAAAATGCTCCGGGGAATTCCGAAGGAGGATGTGGAACTGTGCAAACAGGTTCTCTGGCAGATGTATGAAAACCGGAAAAAATCCTGCGATAGCAGGAATGATTTTTAACAGAAATAACGAGACATAAGGAGGACATTGACGAAGATGAATAAGAAACTTTTACGTTCAGTCCGGGAATACAAGAAGCAGTCTGTACTGGCTCCGGTCCTTGTAATCCTGGAAGTACTGATGGAAGTTCTGATTCCTCTGGAGATGGCGAAGATTATCGACGTAGGTATTGCAAACGGAGATATGAGCTATATCATCCAGCGTGGAGTCATCCTTGTTGCAATGGCAATGCTTTCCCTGTTCTTCGGCGTACAGGCCGGAAATATGGCGGCAGTTGCAGCAGCAGGATATGCGAAGAATTTACGACACGATATTTTTTATAAGGTGCAGGATTTTTCCTTTAAAAATATCGACCACTTTTCAACATCAGGTCTGGTCACACGACTGACCACTGATATCACAAATGTACAGCAGGCATACATGATGAGTATCCGCCTTCTTGCCAGGGCACCGTTTATGATCATCCTGTCATGGATTATGACACTGACGATCAACAAACCGATCGCAGTGCTTTTCCTGATAGTTGTTCCTGTCCTTGGCGGTACACTGATCTTTATTGCGAAAAAGGCACATCCGCATTTCATCAAGGTCTTTGATGAATATGACAACCTGAACAATTCCGTTCAGGAGAATGTAAATGCCTCACGTGTAGTTAAGGCTTTCGTAAGAGAGGACTATGAGATTGAGAAATTCCATGGAATTTCCAGATATGTTTATAATCTGTTTACTAAAGCAGAGAAAATCGTTGCATGGAACTCACCGGTTATGATGTTTGCCATGTATACTGTAATCATTATCATTGTTGTAATTGGCGGAAGAGGAATTGTTCTCGGTGGCATGGAAACCGGTGAGCTGACAAGTATCATTGTCTACGCACTTCAGATTCTCATGTCCCTGAACATGGTAACTTTCGTGTTTGTTATGATCATGATAGCAGAAGCATCCACAGACCGTATTGTAGAGGTTTTGGATGAAGTTCCTGAGATGCAGGATAAAGCTGATGCAGTAAAGAATGTGGCAGATGGTTCCATTGACTTTAATCATGTAGATTTCAGCTATGCAGGAGAGGGAGGAAATCTTTCCCTGAAGGATGTAAATCTTCATATTAAATCCGGTCAGACAGTAGGTATCATCGGCGGAACCGGAAGTGCAAAGTCTACCCTGGTGCAGCTGATCCCCAGACTCTATGATGTCACAAAGGGTAATGTCCAGGTGGGAGGCGTGGATGTACGCAACTACAATCTGGAAGTACTTCGTGACCAGGTTTCCATGGTACTTCAAAAAAATGTGCTGTTCTCAGGAAGCATCTATGACAATATTCGCTGGGGTGATGAACATGCCAGTGAGGAGGAAGTTCGGAGGGTCTGTAAGCTGGCCCAGGCAGATGGATTCGTCAGTGAGTTCCCGGATGGCTACGATACAATGATCGTTCAGGGCGGTAACAACGTATCCGGCGGTCAGAAGCAGCGTCTGTGTATTGCAAGGGCTCTTCTCAAGAAACCGAAGATCCTGATCCTGGATGACTCTACCAGTGCAGTAGATACAAGAACAGATGCCCTGATACGTAAGGCTTTCCGCGAGGAGATCCCGAACACAACAAAGATTATTATCGCACAGCGAGTTTCTTCTATTGAAGATGCAGATCAGATCATCGTACTGGATGACGGTAAGATCGCAGGTGTGGGTACTTCAGAAGAACTGCTGAAGACAAATGATATTTACAGAGAAGTATATGAATCACAGGTCAAAGGAGGCGGAGACGATGAATAAGAAGAAAAAATTAGATCAGAACACCATCCAAACTGCCAAAAGACTTCTGAAATATATGACAGGAACCCATAAGATACAGTTTATCATCGTATTTATCTGCATCTTTATCAGTTCCGCAGCAAGTATTGCAGTATCCCTGTCCCTGAAATTTCTGCTGGATGACTTTATCATCCCGCTGATCGGACAGACAGATCCGAACTTTGCAGAACTCTATAAGGCACTTGCAGTCCTTGGCTGTATTTTTGCACTTGGTGTGATTGCCACATTTATTTATACCCGAATGATGGTTTATATCGGTCAGGGTGTGCTTAAAAGTGTCCGTGATGATATGTTCGAGCATATGCAGACTCTTCCAATCCGCTATTTCGACCAGAATACAAACGGATCTGTCATGAGCCTCTATACTAACGATACAGATACCCTGCGACAGATGATCAGTCAGGCGATCCCACAGGCACTGATGGCACTGTTTACGATTGTGGTTACCTTTATTTCCATGTTACTGTTAAGTCCGTTGCTTACGATTCTGGCAGTTGTGATCATCTTTATCATGCTGAAGGTTACCAATAAGATTGGTTCCAACAGTGGCAAATATTTCATCCGTCAGCAGGTATCTCTGGCAGATGTGACCGGTTTCGTGGAAGAACGAATGAATGGTCAGCGTGTGGTAAAAGTTTTCAACCACGAAGATAAATCAAAAGAAGAATTCGACAAACTCAATGAAGCACTTTTCAAGAGCTCCGCAAATGCCAATAAATACGGAAATATGATGGGACCGGTGATCGGTAACATCGGTAACCTGCAGTTCGTACTGACAGCAGTACTTGGGGGACTTCTCTCTGTAACAGGTGTGGGCGGCATCACCCTCGGTGTTATGGCTTCCTATTTACAGTTCACCAAGAGCTTTACCCAGCCATTCATGCAGGTGGCACAGCAGTTTAATGCCATTGTTATGGCACTTGCAGGTGCAGAACGTATCTTCAGGCTCATTGACGAGAAGCCGGAAGAGGATGAAGGTTACGTAGAACTTGTTAATGCAAGAAAGGATGCCAACGGCAATATCACAGAATGCAAAGAGAGAACAGGCATGTGGGCATGGAAACATCCACATTCTGCAGATGGTTCCGTTACTTATACAGAACTGACAGGAGATGTCCGATTCGAAGATGTTACATTCGGATATAACCCGGACAAAGTTATTCTGAAAGACATCAGCCTCTTCGACCAAACCGGGACAGAAACTTGCTTTCGTAGGCTCCACAGGTGCAGGAAAGACAACCATCACAAATCTGATCAACCGTTTCTACGATATTCAGGAAGGTAAGATCCGTTACGATGGAATCAACATTACCAAGATTAAGAAGGACGACCTGAGACGTTCTCTGGGAATCGTACTTCAGGATACTCACCTGTTTACAGGAACTATTAAAGAAAATATCCGCTACGGTAAACTGGATGCTACAGATGAGGAAGTATACGAGGCAGCAAGACTGGCTCATGCAGACCAGTTTATCAAAATGCTTCCAAAAGGTTACGATACCATGTTAAGCGGAGACGGTGAGGAACTGTCCCAGGGACAGCGCCAGCTTCTCTCCATTGCAAGAGCAGCAGTAGCCAATCCGCCTGTACTGATCCTGGATGAAGCAACCTCAAGTATTGATACCCGTACAGAGAGTATTGTACAAAAAGGTATGGATAACCTGATGAAAGGCCGTACTGTATTTGTGATCGCCCATCGACTTTCAACCATCAGAAACAGCGATGCCATCATCGTACTGGATCATGGAAAGATCATTGAAAGAGGCGACCATGAAGACCTCATTAAGTTAAAAGGAACTTATTATCAGCTTTATACCGGTAAGCTGGAATTGTCATAAGGAACTATCAGAAAGACTGCAATTATTTCAGAACATGAATAATTGTGGTCTTTCTTTGCGGGCGTTGCGTTTTCTGCGTTATAATGCTATGATCGTACAGGTATGTGGATCACAGATGATGAAGTTCCGGTTTACGGATAAAAAAGAAAAATTATGCAGCAGCAAGGGAGAGATATACGATGGTAAAGATAGATCTGATCACTGGTTTTCTTGGTTCAGGGAAGACGACGTTTATCAGGAAGTATGCGCAGTATCTGATGGATGCTGGTAATAATATTGGGATTCTGGAGAATGATTACGGGGCTGTGAATGTGGATATGATGTTGCTTCAGGATCTGATGGGAGAGAACTGTGAGCTGGAGATGATCTCAGGAGGGTGTGATAAGGACTGCCACAGGAGGAGATTTAAGACGAAACTGATTGCTATGGGTATGTGCGGTTATGACCGTGTGATCGTGGAGCCGTCTGGGATTTTTGATGTGGATGAGTTCTTTGATATTCTTCATGAGGAGCCGTTAAACCGTTGGTATCAGATTGGGAATGTGGTTGCAATTGTGGATTCTAAGCTGGAGCGTGATCTGTCAGAGGAGGTGGATTTCATTCTGGCTTCTGAGGTGGCAGATGCCGGATGCATTGTGATGAGCAAGAGCCAGGACGCATCACCCGAGGAAATCCAGGGTACGATTGAGCATGTGAATCAGGCGTTGGAGAAGGTTCATTGCAGCAGGAGATTTTGCTGTGAAATGGATGATGTGGATACAGTTAATATTATCCACAAGAACTGGGAGAAAATGTCGAAAGAGGACTTTGACAGAATCGCATCCTGTGGATATGTGATGGCAAGCTACAGGAAACCGGAGTTTGAGGCAGAGGGTGCCTTTACTTCTCTGTACTTTATGAATGTGAAGATGACTGAGAAGGAGCTGCGGGAAGCAGCTGAGAAGATTCTGTCTGATTCTGAATGCGGGCGTGTGTTCCGGATGAAGGGATTTATGAGAGTAGACAGTGACAGCGAAGACGGTTCTGGACTATCATCTGCATGGGCAGAGTGCGATAGACGGCAGTGGATTGAATTAAATGCTACGAAGAATGAAATTACAATCCGTCCGCTTCATGTAGGGCAGGAGGTTCTGATCGTGATCGGGGAAGAACTGCAGGAGGAGAAAATCAAGTCTTACCTGAAGATCTGAGATTTGAACGCAGGTCGCGAAGTGACTGCGTTCATGAGCAAGTAGCGAAGCGGATTGCGAATGTCGTTACTGTTCACTCCGTTCACAGTAACGTAGCCAAAATTCATTCCAGATTGCCTGCGGCAATGGAATTTTGGCTTGTATGTCTCGGGATTTTGGCATATTCATGCCAAAAACACCTCGCGGGACAGTGGTGTGTGAACAGTAACTTTTTATTTGTTTCAGAATGTTTCAGAATCACTTGCATATTGATTTCCTGATCTGCATATGCTATAATGCCAGTAGGCGAAAAGAAATAGCAAGTCCATGTAGACAAAAAGAATGAAGCCCTCAGTAGCGCGAATACTGGGGGCTTCTTCTTATTTTTTATGGCAGACAAGAAAGAAATAGCAAGATTCTCCATATAGACTTCACCTCCTCCCGTTGCCGGGTATCGGTTGGACAACATAAATATTATACGGTAGAACCACAAATGAAACAAGATTACATAAAACTATATTTATTGTAACTGTTCGGTACCGGTCAATGTGCACGGGCAGGAATTTTCTGAACTGAAAATTCCGTACAATACAGTGGTGGTAGTGGATTTTGCCGATTTGGCATGCGGCATCTTTTTGAAAGGAAAATCATTGTAAACCAGACATTTCAGCGTTATACTAAAAGGAACGTAACTTCGTCTTCCTGGATGTTCAGATCCTGGGAGCACATAAACGGAGGTGGGTAAATGGATCCTCAAAAAATGATCTGACAGAACAGGAAGAACTGAAAATTCTCGGAGAGATCCTGGAAGCGTACATCGACACACCGATCGAAAAAGACGCATTTCTGATCAGTGATCTCGGGCTTGATTCCTTCCTGATCGTATACTTTATATCGGAAGTGGATGACCGGTTCGGCGTGACGATTGAGATGCCGGAACATGTGGAATATATGACGGTCCAGGACGTGCTGGATCAGCTGAATCAGAAAAACTGACTGCCTGAAAATTGCGGACAGCATCAAATTCTAGAACAACTGCCGAAGAAAATTCTGGCTGGTGTCTATGAAAAACATAAACGGCAGCTGATTTTGGACATGCGGGGAAAACAGGCAGGAAATATACAGGAGCATACATATG
>ENA-OQKW01000184-OQKW01000184.1-human-gut-metagenome-genome-assembly--contig:-NODE-184-length-17858-cov-4.145508_pt1 | contig 17858 bp, 16 predicted proteins | sample MGYA00242657_ERZ504815 | MGnify/ENA primary metagenome ERZ504815 (study PRJEB26092, sample SAMD00036404) | human gut metagenome | host: Homo sapiens | study: EMG produced TPA metagenomics assembly of... | reverse complement strand
ACGCATGGTTTATTATACAAAAACCTTACCTTCTTGTCAACCCATTTTTTCGATTTTTTTGTTTTTTTCTTACCATAATAGAAAATACGCTTTACAGAGCCCTGCCAGCCTCTTATAACGTCAAAAAAAGAGCGCATGATACGCTCTTTTTTTACCGCTACGCGGTTACAACCGCTTCAATTCTCTTCTTTACCATCTCTGCGATCTCTGTCGTCTTCATTCCCTGGTACTCCTCATACGGGATTGGATCGAGGAAATGAACTTCGACTGTTACGGGACGAATTGTATTGGAGTCAAACGGAACAAAACAGTTTTTTAACGCAACCGGCACAATCGGACATTTTGCTTTTACCGCAATCTTAAAACTGCCGCTTTTAAACTCCAGCAGCTGGTTTCCCTTCCTGCTCCTCGTTCCTTCCGGAAACAGAATGATATTTTTCCCGTCTTTTACAACATCCGCTGCCTCATTAATCACCTGCATCGACTGCCGCAGATTTTCCCGTTCCATAAACAGCGCATGAATACAGGCAAAGACCTGCTTTAAAAACGGAACATGCTCTACTTCTTTTTTTGTCAACAACCGTAAAGGTACGCGAGCATGCCCCTGCGATCGCCAGCACGTCGTACAGTCCCTGGTGATTCGGATACATCACAAAACCGTCCTGCTCCGGAAGATTTTCTGCTCCATAGGATTCCACAATGACGTTTCCGCCTTTGTTCGCCCGCTGTACAATAAAGCGCAGCATTTTAAAGTGCTCTTCCAGACTGTACTTGTCCGGATGCGCTGCATGGTAACAGAGCCGGCACCACATCCACGGAACCAGAAGCAGATTCCGCAGCACCATCAGTAAAATTCGTTTCATATTTTTCTTCCCTTCCCCAAACGAGAAAAACGTGCCTGAGCTTTTTTCTCTCAGACACGTTTTGCGACGCTGTATTATTCCTTCGTTTCCTCAGAAGCACTTTCGGTCTCTTCCACCGAAACCGGAGTCTCCTCGGATGCCTCTTTGTCTCTTACCTTTGCAATGCTGGCAACCTTGATTTCACCGTCCACATCCATCAGCTTGACACCGGACGTGATACGTCCCATAACAGAAATGCCGGAGCATGGTGTACGGATAATGATTCCCTCTGTGGTAATCATCATAATCTCATTATCCTCATTGACTGCCTTGGAACCGATCAGGTTTCCGGTCTTTTCGGTAATCTTATAGCATTTGACACCCTTGCCGCCGCGGAGCTGTACGGTAAACTCTGCCATCGGCGTCCGTTTGCCCATGCCGTTTTCGGATACGACAAGGAGATAGTCTCCCTGCGTGCAGATCTGCATGCCGACTACTTCATCGCCGTCCAGAAGGTTGATGCCGCGTACACCCATGGAAACACGGCCTGTCGTACGCACATCGTTTTCCTTGAAGCGGATACACTGGCCGAATTTCGTTACCAGAATAATCTCTTTCTCGTTATCAGTTGTCTTAACTTCAATCAGTTCATCATCATCGCGGAGCGCAATGGCAGCAAGACCCGTTTTTCTGACGTTCTCGTACTCTTCGAGCGGCGTCTTCTTCACCAGTCCCTTTTTCGTTGCCATAAACAGATAATGGCCCTTCTCATATTTGCGCATTGGAATAACAGCGGTAATCTTCTCTCCCGGCTGCAGCTGGAGAAGGTTGACAATCGCCGTTCCTCTTGCGGTTCTGGACGCCTCCGGAATCTCGTATGCTTTCAGACGGTAGACTCTTCCCGTATTCGTAAAGAACATTAGGTAATGATGGGTCGTCGTCATCAGAAGCTCCTCGATGTAGTCGTCCTCGATGGTCTGCATGCCCTTGATTCCCTTGCCGCCGCGGTTCTGGCTGCGGAAGTTGTCAACGGTCATACGTTTGATATAGCCCAGTTTCGTCATGGTGATGACGGTATTCTCGCGCGGAATCAGATCCTCCATGGAGAGATCGTACTCATCAAAGCCAATGGAAGTTCTTCTGTCATCGCCGTATTTTTCGGATACGGTCAGAATCTCCCTGCGGATAACGCCAAGAAGTACCTTGCGGTCTGCGAGGATGGCTTTTAACTGCTCGATGCGCGCCATCAGCTCTTTGTACTCGTTCTCGAGCTTCTCCCGTTCCAGACCGGTCAGAGCGCGCAGACGCATGTCTACGATTGCCTGGGCCTGGGCATCACTCAGATCGAAGCGTTCCATCAGGTTCTTCTTCGCCTCTGCCGCATTCGCGGATGCACGGATGATATGGATCACTTCGTCAATATGGTCAAGCGCTTTTAAGAGTCCTTCCAGGATATGACTTCTCTCCTGCGCTTTGTTCAGATCGTATTTTGTTCTTCTCGTCACAACCTCTTCCTGATGCTGCAGATAATACGTCAGCATCTCCAGAAGGTTCATGACTTTCGGCTGATTGTTTACCAGTGCAAGCATGATCACACCAAAGGTATCCTGCATCTGGGTATGTTTGTACAGCTGGTTTAAAATGACGTTTGCATTGGCGTCGCGGCGCAGTTCGATACAGATGCGCATACCCTCACGGTTGGAGTGGTCCGCAATGCCGGTGATGCCGTCGATCTTTTTATCTCTTACCAGCGCGGCGATGTTCTCGATCAGGCGCGCCTTGTTTACCATATACGGGATCTCGGTTACGATGATCTCGCTCTTTCCGTTCGGCAGTGTCTCGATGTTTGATACCGCACGAACACGGATTTTACCGCGGCCAGTACGGTAGGCCTCGTCGATGCCGCGGGTGCCGAGGATTTCTGCTCCGGTCGGGAAGTCAGGGCCTTTTACAATGCCGAGAATCTCCTCGAGATCTGTCGTACGGTCCTCCTCGATGATATTATCAATAATTTTTACAATGGCACTTACCACCTCGCGCAGATTGTGCGGCGGGATGTTCGTTGCCATACCGACTGCGATACCGGAAGTACCGTTTACCAGAAGGTTCGGGTAGCGGGCCGGCATAACAACAGGCTCTTTTTCGGTTTCATCAAAGTTCGGGGCGAAGTCTACGGTGTCTTTGTTGATATCCGCCAGCATCTCCATCGAGATTTTGCTTAAACGTGCCTCGGTGTATCGCATAGCCGCAGCGCCGTCGCCGTCGACGGAACCGAAGTTTCCATGACCGTCCACCATCGGATAACGGGTTGCCCAGTCCTGTGCCATGTTGACGAGTGCTCCGTAGATAGAGCTGTCGCCGTGCGGGTGATATTTACCCATCGTATCACCGACGATACGCGCGCACTTACGGTGCGGCTTATCCGGCGTATTGTTCAGCTCGCTCATGGAGTACAGAATACGTCTCTGTACCGGCTTTAAGCCATCGCGGACGTCTGGAAGTGCACGGGATGCAATTACGCTCATCGCGTAGTTGATGTAGGATTCCTCCATCGTGTCTTTCAGATCGACCTCGTGAATTTTATCAAAAACATTATCTTCCATCTTTTCCTCCACTTCAGTTCACAGGACTTTTTAGATATCCAGGTTGTTTGCGTATTTTGCTCTCTCTTCGATAAAGTCACGGCGCGGTTCTACCTTGTCGCCCATGAGCGTATTGAAGGTAAGATCAATTTCAGAAGAATACTCTTCATCGAACACAACGCGGCGCAGAACACGGCGTTCCGGGTCCATGGTGGTCTCCCAGAGCTGCTCCGCATCCATCTCTCCCAGTCCTTTGTAACGCTGGATCTTATTATCTCCGCGTCCGATCTCATTGAGGATCTGATTCATCTGATCGTCGTCGTATGCGTACCATACTTTTTGTTTTTCTCAATCTTGAACAGCGGCGGCTGTGCCAGGTAAACGTGGCCCTGTTTGATCAGCTCCGGCATGAAGCGGTACAGGAACGTCAGCATCAGCGTGTCGATGTGCGCGCCGTCGACATCGGCATCGGTCATGATGATGATCTTGTCGTAGCGCAGTTTGGTGATATCGAAATCGTCGTGGATTCCGGTTCCGAATGCCGTAATCATCGCTTTGATCTCGGCATTGGCATAAATTTTATCGAGACGTGCTTTCTCCACATTCAGGATTTTTCCACGCAGAGGCAGGATCGCCTGCGTTGCACGGCTTCTTGCGGATTTTGCGGAACCGCCCGCGGAATCTCCCTCAACCAGGAAGATCTCACAGTTTTTCGGATCCTTGTCGGTACAGTCTGCCAGTTTTCCAGGCAGGGACATGCCATCCAGCGCGGATTTTCTTCTCGTCAGGTCACGCGCTTTTCTTGCGGCCTCTCTGGCACGCTGGGAAAGCAGGGATTTTTCGATAATCGTCTTTGCAACAGCCGGGTTCTGCTCCAGGAACAGTTCGAGCTGCGTGCTCACGATATTATCGACAGCTCCTCTCGCCTCGCTGTTTCCGAGTTTCTGCTTCGTCTGGCCCTCGAACTGCGGCTCCTCGATTTTGATGCTGACAATCGCCGTCATACCCTCGCGGATGTCTTCTCCGGTCAGGTTCGGCTCGCTGTCTTTTAACAGCTTGTTCGATCTTGCATATTCATTAAAGGTTTTCGTCAGCGCATTTCGGAAGCCCACGATATGGGTACCGCCCTCCGGCGTCGTAATGTTGTTGACAAAACCATACGTATTTTCCTGATAGGAATCGTTGTGCTGCATTGCAACCTCAACAAGAACGCCGTCTCTTTCTCCCTCGCAGTAGATGATGTCCGGGTAGAGCGCCGTTTTGCTCTTGTTCAGGTAGCTGACAAACTCTTTGATACCGCCCTCGTAGTGGAATGCTTTTTCCACTACCGGATCCGTGCGCAGATCGCGCAGAACAATGCGCAGTCCCTTGGTCAGAAATGCGGTCTCGCGGAGTCTTGTTTTTAAAACGTCGTAATCATAAACCGTCTCCTCGAACATCGTGTCATCCGGCAGGAAACGGACCTCGGTACCTGTTTTTTCGATCGGACAGGTATCGATGACCTCCAGCTTATTCATGGTTTTTCCGCGCTCATACCGCTGGAAGTAAACCTTTCCATCGTGATAAACGCGCACCTCAAGCCAGTTAGACAGCGCATTTACAACGGATGCACCAACGCCGTGCAGACCGCCGGATACCTTGTACCCTCCGCCGCCGAACTTTCCGCCTGCGTGCAGCACCGTAAAGACAACCTCAACGGCCGGAAGGCCCGACTTATGATTGATGCCGACCGGAATACCACGGCCGTCGTCGATGACGGTGATGGAGTTGTCCGGGTTAATCGTAACGTCAATATTTTTGCAGTATCCTGCCAGTGCCTCGTCTACCGAGTTGTCGACAATCTCATAGACCAGATGGTGAAGTCCCCGTGCGGAGGTACTGCCGATATACATACCTGGGCGCTTCCGTACGGCTTCCAGACCCTCCAGAATCTGAATCTGGTCTGCACCATACTCTGTCTTTTCCATGTTCTCTGTACTCATTTAGATTCCTCCTGTTTCTTTGTGAAACACAGATCCCTCGACCACCTGGAATACGCTGTTTGCCTCAAAATGATTTTCGACAAACTCGTCCAGTCCGGTACAGGTAATCAGTGTCTGTATGCTGTGAATGCTCTGCAGAAGATAATTCTGCCGGCTGCCGTCCAGCTCCGACAAAACATCATCCAGCAGTAAAACCGGTGTATCGTGAATTTCCTCCTCGACCAGACGGATCTCCGCTAATTTCAGCGAAAGCGCCGCCGTCCTCTGCTGCCCCTGGGAACCGTATTTACGGATATCAATGTCGTTGACCCGCACACAGAAATCGTCCCGGTGCGGCCCGGTGTAGGACTGTCCGAAACGCAGATCACGCTCTCTTCCGGCTTTTAACTCTTCGGAAAACCCTTCCTCGGACACATTCGGTTCATAGGTAATCAGAATCTGCTCCTTTCCTCCGGTCAGATTCTGATGGATCTCGGATAAAATATCATTCAGGCGGCTGATAAATTTTTTCCGCTCGGAAATAATGCTTGTTCCATAGCGGACCATCTGCTCATCCCAGATCTCGAGCGTATCCGCCATTCTGCCGGAAAACGAAATCTCTTTAAGCAGCTTGTTTCTCTGCGCCACCACTTTATTATAATTGGCAAGCTCGATCATGTATAGTCTTGACAATTGACAAATTTCGCTATCCAGGAAACGCCGGCGCTCCGCAGGACCATTTTTGATGATATTCAGGTCCTCCGGAGAGAAAAACACAATATTTACAATGCCAAAAAGTTCCGACGCTTTGCGGATCGGAACTCCATCGATGGCGATTCCCTTGGATTTATTTTTTTTCAGATGCATATCGATTTTATGCGTGCTGCCGTTCCGCTCCACCATCATCCGGATATGGGCTTCCTCCCGGTCAAACTGGATGATTTCGCGGTCCTTGCTGCCGCGGTGCGATTTTGTCGTACCCGCGAGATATAAAGCCTCGAGAATATTCGTCTTTCCCTGGGCATTGTCGCCGTAGAGAATATTCGTTCCGGGGCTGATATTTATGCATAAACTCTCATAATTCCGATAGTTCTTCAGTTCTAAAGATTTGATATACATGAGCACTCGTCCGTGAAAAATCAGCTTAAGTTTTTAAGCCTTATTTTTTAATTTGTATCTCATTTCCATTGTAGCAGACAACATCTCCGTCATAGAGCTTGCGGCCGCGGCGGGTATCTACTTCACCGTTTACGGTCACTTCGCCGTCCTTGATGACGAGCTTTGCTTCCACGCCGTCTTCTACCAGAGCAGCAGCTTTTAATGCCTGGCCCAGTTTGATGTAATCTTCACGCAGCGTAATAATTTCCATTTTTTCCTCCTGCACTGCCGTGCCTTTTCCTCACGTAAGTTCGCAGTTTTCAACCTGTGTGGCTGTAAAACCGCTGAAAGTTCTTTCAGAAAAGGTTCTGGCAGATTTCAAACTTATGTGATTTATCTCACGGAATTGAAGTTTACCGGCAGAATCAGATAGATATAGCTCTCTTCTTCGTTCCGGATAAAACATGGAGCCTTCGGGTTGACCAGATAAATCGAAATCTCCTCGTCGTCAATAACACGAAGTGCATCGATCAGGAATTTCGGGTTAAAACCGATCATAATATCCTTGCCTTCTTTGTTGATATCGATCTCTTCTTTCATGGAACCCATCGCGGAATTGATCTGCAGTTCCATCGCTCCATCCTGGATGTCGATGATGATCGGTTTTTTGTCGCCTTCTTTGACAAGAAGCGTCGCACGGTCGATACAGCTTAAGAATTCTTTTTTGTTGATCGTCACTTTTGTCTCGTAATCACTCGAAAGCATCTGGTCGATGCGGAAATATTCACCGTCGATCAGTCTGGAAACGACCGTTGTATCATCGAACTTGAACATAATGTGGTTTTCCGAGAAGTAAATATCAATCTGATCATCCATCTCGCCGGACAGAATTTTGCTGATTTCGTTCAGGGTTTTTCCCGGAACAACGACTTTTCGGTCCGGATACGAATCTTTCAGCTCAATTCTGCGGATCGCAATACGGTGTCCGTCCAGAGATACGACGCGAAGTGTGTTATCTTTGATTTCAAAAAGCTCACCGGTCATCAGTTTGTTGTTCTCATTGGCTGCAATGGAGAAAATGGTCTGACGGATCAGTTCTTTTAAGGTGAACTGGGAAATGGAAACACAATCAGAAGTTTCGAGAATCGGCAGATAGGAAAAATCTTCTCCTGACTGTCCCGGAATGTTAAATTTTGCTTTTTCACACGTAATCGTGGTTACCAGATTTTCATCTGTTTCTATTGTAACCTGATTATCCGGAAGTTTTCTTACGATCTCAGAAAAAATCTTTGCATCCAGAGCAACAATACCGCGTTCCAGAATCATACCTGTGACGATGGTTTCGATTCCGAGTTCCATATCGTTGGAGGTAAATTTGATCACGTTGGAAGATGCATCAATCAGAATGCATTCCAGAATCGGCATGGTTGTTTTACCGGAGACAGCTTTCATAGCGATACCAACGCTTTTTACAAGGTCTGCTTTGTCAAACACTAATTTCATAATTGTGGATAACTCTCCTTTCCTCACTGCTTGGTGAGTCTGCTTATAAAGAAAAAATATAGTAAAAATCCGTAGTCTTAGTCGTAGGGGCTGTGGATATGTGGAAAACCCCGTCAAGAATGCGGAAATACTGGAAAAATCGATCTGTATAACTCTGTGAATAATCGAACGTGAACCTGTGTATGAAATGTTGATAACTTCAGGCCCCAAATTTGTCCACAATTCATCCACAGGCTTTCCACATCGGTTTGTGTATAAATAAGGGCCTGTCAACCGATGAGTTTCTTCTTATATAAATGTAAATTCGTTTTTAACCGTTTTGACAGAGTTACAAAGGCTCCGCCTATTTCGACGGGTTGATCTTCTTCTTTAAGATGTCTACCGTGTTGCGGACACTGTCTTTAGCACTCATTTCCTTTTCGTATCTTCTCAATGCCGTGCATGACAGTGGTATGATCGCGGTCGCCCATCATTTTTCCGATTCCGGTCAGCGGGGCATCGAGCATTTCGCGGCACAGATACATGGCGATCTGGCGCGGGAATACGATTTTGCTGCTCCGCTTGCTGCCGACAATGTCGGACGGCGTAATATCGAAGTGATCTGCAACGGTGTCGATGATAAATTCCGGCGTGATCACCTTCTTCTCGTTCGGGGAGATGATGTCGCGCAGCACCTGCTCTGCAAGATCAATGTTGATTTCACGTTTTTCAAGGTTTGCGTATGCAATGATTTTGTTGAGAGCGCCTTCCAACTCACGGATGTTCGATTTAATATTGGAAGCGATGTATTCGATCACATCGTCGCTGACGGAATAGCCGTCTAATTCCTGTTTCTTTCGGAGAATGGCGATTCGCGTCTCATAATCCGGGCTCTGGATGTCGGCAAGGAGTCCCCATTCGAAACGGGAACGGATGCGGTCTTCCAGGATATCCATGTCTTTCGGGGGGACGATCCGAAGAAAGGATGATCTGTTTGTTGGCGCCGTGCAGCGTATTGAAGGTATGGAAAAACTCTTCCTGTGTGGATTCCTTTCCTATAATAAACTGCACATCATCGATGAGAAGTACGTCGATATTGCGGTATTTCTCACGGAATTTGGTCATTGCGGTGTTGTTGCTGTTTCGGATGGCCTCGATGACTTCATTTGTAAATTCTTCACTCGTTACGTAGAGAATCCGCGAAGACGGGTTCTTTTGAAGAATAAAATGTGCGATCGAATGCATCAGATGGGTTTTGCCCAGTCCAACACCACCGTATAAAAACAGCGGATTGTAGATTTCTCCCGGGGATTCGGCCACGGCGAGAGAAGCTGCATGGGCAAATTTGTTATTGCTGCCGACCACGAAGGTATCAAAGGTATACTTTGGATTCAGGTTCGGCACATAGAGATTTTTCTGGACGGGAGCAGGCGCTTTTTCCTGTTTCACTTCTTCCGGAAGAATAAAGCGGATCTCATAGTTGACACCTGTGATTTCCGCGATGGCCACTTTAATAGGAAGAGTATATTTTTTGCTCACGTAATCGAGACCCATTTTTTCGGATGGAACCAGGATTGTGATCAGATTGTCCTCAACCGAATGGATCGTAAGTGGTTCAATCCATGTAGTAAAGGAGATCTCAGATAATTCGTGCTCGTCCCGCACTCTCTGCAGTATTTCTTTCCATTTATCTTGTACGATTTCCATGCTTTTTCTGTCGCTCCGCTTCTATAATCATTGCTTTTTGGGGATAACTTCTGTCTGAAAAACGAAATTTTCCCCGAATAGTCGCATTTTTACTTCTATATGATATAATAAAATGCCGTTTTATTCAACCCAAAAATGTGGATAATTATTTTTTTATCCACAGAATGTGTAAAAAATTTTACCTGTTGATGAAATGGAGGATAGTTTGTGGATAACAGGGAATCTTATGTTGATAAAATTAGTGGATAGAGGGCTGGAAAAACCGAAATGTGTAAAGTCTGGAAAACTTATATACACATTATACATGGCGTAAATACTGGAAAAATTGGAAATGCCCACAGGTTGTACACAGCAAAACCGAAAGTTATCCACAAGGTTATCCACAGATTGTGGATAATGTTGATTACGGTTACAAGATATCGTGTGGAAAGCGCAAAAATCGAACTGGTATTTGTACGTGTGCGGCGGACAGTGTGGATAAGTTGTGGATAAACCGAAAATCAGCACACGGAAGGCACGGGCAGCGGCAGACCGGAAAACCGCGTCAGAGCGGCATTTTTCCCGAAAAAACTGCGAAAATTATTGATTTTAGGGTTGACGAAATGGGGGTTTATGAATATAATTGAAATGATGTTTTCTGTCATACATGTAGTGAAATACTGCCTCGCAGGCAGTTATTGATTAGAATTTAAAGGAGGTGCCTTATCTTATGAAAATGACATTTCAGCCGAAAAAAAGATCCAGAGCTAAAGTTCACGGATTCAGAGCAAGAATGAGCACAAAAGGTGGAAGAAAAGTTTTAGCTGCAAGAAGATTAAAAGGAAGAAAAAAATTATCAGCATAAAACCAAAGGCCGCATAAAATTTATGTGGTCTTTTCTTCTATCTAAAGCTATTCAATGAAAAGAAAATTTAGACAAATCATGAAGGAAAGAATGGATTCATGAAATATTCGGAAAGCCTGAAAAAAAACAGAGATTTTCAGCTGGTTTATAAGCAGGGAACATCGTTTGCAAACCGATTTCTGGTCATGTATGTGAAGAAAAATCAGCTGGGACGGAACCGGATTGGAATTTCAGTAAGTAAAAAGGTGGGAAACAGCGTTGTGCGCCACCATCTGGCGAGACTGATCCGGGAGAGTTATCGTCTGCATGAAGAGGAATTTCAGTGTGGAATGGATGTAGTTGTGATCGCAAGAGTTAATGCAAAAAACTGTACGTATTTCGAGATAGAGGGAGCACTTTTGCATCTGGGAAGACTACATCATATATTAAAGGAAACAGAAAAATGAAGACGGTATTGATAAAAGGTATCCGGTTTTATCAGAAGTACCTGTCTCCTCTGAAGAGGGTGCACTGCCCTTATACGCCGACCTGCTCGCAGTACGGGCTGGAAGCGATTCAGAAATATGGTGCTTTCAAAGGAAGTCTGCTGGCATTATGGAGAATACTGAGATGTAACCCGTTTTCACACGGAGGTTACGACCCTGTGCCGTAGATAAATAAGGAGGAAAAGACGTTTTGGATATCGTACTGAGTAAATCAACGTGGCCGATTATCGGGTGGGTATGCCAGATCCTCGGCTGGCTGATCAATGGAATTTATTTTTGTCTGGAAAAAATTGGAATTCCGAATATCGGTATTGCGATTATTCTGTATACGATTATCATTTATCTCGTTCTGACGCCGCTTCAGATCAAGCAGCAGAAGATGTCGAAGATGATGAGCGTAATGCAGCCGGATCTGCAGAGAATTGAAAAGAAATATCAGAACAAAAAAGACCAGGCTTCTCAGATGAAAAAATCTGAAGAAACCATGGCAGTTTATCAGAAATACGGTGTCTCCCCGACAGGAAGCTGCAGTACACTGCTGATTCAGATGCCGATTCTGCTTGCACTGTACCAGGTTATCTATCATATTCCGGGATATATCGGAAGTGTCCGCAATGTATTCCAGGGACTGACAACACAGATGATGGGTGTATCAGGATATTCTGACATCCTGACACAGTTTATCACAGATAACCGTGTTACCATGTACAGTAAAGTAAGTGAAACATTAACCGAAAATAACCTTCTGGACATGTTTTATGTGCTGAAACCGTCCCAGTGGACGAAGCTGGCTGACATCAGCGAGTTCTCCGGTATTGCGGATACCATTACAAAAACCGCCGCGGAGTCCAAGCATATCAACATGTTCCTTGGATTTAATATCACACAGTCTCCGATGGATGTCATCCGCGAGGGTATGGCAAACGGATCTGCGCTTCTGATTGCAGGAGCAATTCTGGTGCCGATTCTGGCATGGTTTACCCAGTGGCTGAACTACAAGCTGATGCCGCAGGCACCATCTTCCAACAACGGAAATAAGACAGCAAACTCCATGGAAAATTCCATGAAGACCATGAACACGGTAATGCCTGTTTTCTCCGCATTTATGTGTTTATCATTCTCCATCGGTATTGGTATTTACTGGATCGCCGGTGCGCTCGTTCGAAGTGTACAGCAGGTTATCATCAACCGCCATATGTCCTCGATCGACATGGATGAGGTGATCCGCAAAAACCAGGAAAAAGCTGCAAAGAAGAGAGAAAAAGCCGGCCTTCCGCCGCAGAAAATCACACAGGCTGCAACGCAGAGTGTGCGTAATATTCAGGTACAGGAGAACGAAGAGCCGTCTGCTGAGGAAAAAGAGGCAGCAAGAAAGGCTTCGACTGAGTATTACAACAGCAATCAGGAATACCGCGCCGGAAGCATCGCTGCGAAAGCAAACATGGTAAAACAGTTTGATGAAAAGAACAGCAAAAGAAAAATAGGGGGTAAATCTTTATGGAGTTTATCGAAGTATCCGCAAAAACCGTGGACGACGCCATTACAAAAGCCTGCATCGAGCTTCAGGCTGCCAGCGATAAACTGGAGATCCAGGTCATCAGCGAAGGCAGTTCCGGATTCTTTGGAATCGGAAGTAAACCGGCTGTGATCCGTGCCGCTGTAAAAGCCGCACCGGAAAAAGAACCGGAAACACCCCAGAAACCAGAGAAAAAAGAGGCAGCTCCTGCACCGGTAAAAGAAGCGCCGAAAAAAGAAGCTGTAAAGAAAGAAACGGAAAGAAAATCTGCTCCGCGTCAGGCAGAAACTGCAAGACGCTCCGAGCCAAGAGAAGAGCGTGAAGTAGTTCAGAGAACAGACGAGGAAATCGCCCAGATCAAGGCAACGGCACTTGAGTTCTTAAGCGGCGTGTTCAAAGCCATGGAGCTCCCGGTTGAGATCAAGATGGAGTACAATGCCGAGAACGGTTCTCTGGAAGTTGATTTTGCCGGTGAGGATATGGGCATCCTGATCGGAAAAAGAGGACAGACGCTGGATTCCCTTCAGTATCTGACCAGCCTTGTGGTCAATAAAGAGCAGAAGGATTACGTTCGTGTCAAACTTGATACGGAAAATTACCGCAAGCGCAGAAAAGAAACACTGGAAAACCTGGCAAGAAACATCGCTTACAAAGTGAAAAAGACCAGAAGACCGGTTTCCTTAGAGCCGATGAATCCTTACGAGAGAAGAATCATCCACTCTGCACTGCAGGGAAATAAATTTGTGGAGACCTACAGCGAGGGCAGCGAGCCATATCGCCACGTTGTTGTAGCGCCGAAACGATAAGAAAGCGTAAAAAATATGCAAAAAGACGGTACCTGTGTAAAATACGGGGTACCGTCTTTTCTGGTTTTCTGCTAAAATGGAACTATTCAGAGCCATGCGAAAGGAAAGAAAAGATGTGGATCTGAATACTGGGGTCCCCCAAAAGAGAGGTTTTAGAAAGGACTGGAAACAATGGCAGGATTTCATTTGGATGATACAATTGCCGCAGTGTCCACAGCGATGGCGCCGGCGGGAATTGGTATTGTAAGAATCAGCGGAAACGATGCATTCGAAGTGGCGGATCGCGTATTCCGTGCAAAAAAAGAAGGAAAAAAGCTTTCTGCGGTCAAATCGCACACCATTCATTATGGCTGGATTACCGAAGGGGAGGAAGTGATTGATGAGGTCCTTGTCATGGTAATGAAAGGACCGAAAACATATACGGGCGAGAATACCGTCGAGATCGACTGTCACGGCGGGGTGCTGGCGGTGAAAAAAGTGCTCGAGGCAGTCTTAAATGCCGGTGCGCGGGCGGCAGATCCGGGTGAGTTTACGAAACGGGCGTTTCTGAACGGAAGAATGGATCTGACGCAGGCCGAGGCGGTTATGGATGTCATCTCGGCAAAGAGTGCGTATGCCTTAAAAAGCTCCGAGAGCCAGCTGCGCGGAACGGTGAAAAAGGCGATCCGGGCAATTCGCGAGAAGCTGATTTATGAGATCGCGTTTATCGAGTCGGCGCTTGATGACCCGGAGCACATCAGTCTGGACGGATACCCGGAGCGGCTGGCCGTGGTTGTTGCGGAGCAGAAAAAACAGGTTGAAAAGCTCCTGGCATCTGCGGATGAGGGTAAGATGATCCAGGAGGGCATCAAGACGGTTATTCTTGGAAAGCCGAATGCCGGAAAATCGTCGCTTTTGAATCTGCTGGCCGGAGAGGAAAAGGCGATTGTAACGGATATCGCCGGAACGACGCGCGATGTGCTCGAGGAAAATCTGGTGCTGAAGGGTATTTCCCTTCGGATTCTCGATACGGCGGGTATCCGCAAGACGGCGGACACGGTCGAGAAAATCGGCGTGGACCGTGCGCTCGAACACGCAAAAGATGCGGATCTGATCCTCTACGTGGTGGATGCGTCGGTGCCGCTCGATGAGAATGATGCGAAAATTATGGAAATCCTGAAAGGGCGCAAGGCGATTGTGCTGCTGAATAAATCAGATCTGACCGCGGTGATCGAAAAAGAGGAGATGGAGCAGAAGACAAGTGCTCCGGTCATCAGCATTTCGGCGCGGGAAGAGACGGGCATGGAAGAGCTGGAGGAGCAGATGAAAAAGATGTTTTTCCAAGGTGAAATTTCGTTCAACGATGAGGTTTACATCACGAATGCGCGTCATAAACAGGCGCTTCTGGAAGCAAAAAAGAGTCTGGAGCTGACGGCAGGCAGCATCGAAATGGGTATGCCGGAGGACTTCTTCTCGATTGACCTAATGAATGCGTATGAGGAACTTGGCTCGATCATCGGTGAAGCGGTGGGAGAGGACCTTGTGAATGAGATTTTCAGCAAGTTCTGTACAGGCAAATAGTCACGAAACAGTTCGTAGAGTTTAGATAGAAAAGGACAGGAAAAATGGCAGTTTTAGAAGAAACAATTGATATTGCCGTCATCGGTGCGGGCCATGCGGGATGCGAGGCAGCACTTGCGGCAGCGCGGATGGGGCTGGAAACGGTTGTATTTACGGTAAGTGTCGACAGCATCGCGATGATGCCGTGCAATCCGAATATCGGAGGAACCTCGAAGGGACACCTCGTAAAAGAGATCGACGCGCTCGGCGGCGAGATGGGTAAAAATATTGATAAGACGTTTATTCAGTCGAAAATGCTGAATAAATCAAAGGGACCGGCGGTGCATTCGTTGCGTGCGCAGGCAGACAAGCGGGCGTACAGCCAGTCGATGCGCGAGGTTCTCGAAAATACCGATCATCTGACGATCCGCCAGATGGAGATTGCGGAGCTGATCGTGGAAGACGGTGTTCTGACGGGCGTAAAGGCCGTTTCCGGTGCAATTTACCACTGCAAGGCTGCAGTGCTCTGTACCGGTGTTTACCTGAATGCACGGTGCATTTACGGTGATGTGAGCACGTATACGGGACCGAACGGTCTGCAGGCGGCAACGCATCTGACGGATTCCCTGAAAGCAAACGGCGTGGAGATGGTGCGCTTTAAGACCGGAACACCGGCGCGTATCGACAAGCGGAGCATCGACTTCTCCAAGATGGAAGAGCAGTTCGGCGATGAGCGGGTTGTGCCGTTCTCGTTCTCGACCGATCCGGAGAGTGTACAGATCGATCAGGAATCCTGCTGGCTGACGTATACGAACGAGGAGACGCACAAAATCATCCGCGAAAATCTCAGCCGGTCGCCGCTCTATTCCGGCATGATCGAGGGAACTGGTCCGCGGTACTGTCCTTCGATTGAGGATAAGGTCGTAAAATTTGCGGATAAAAACCGCCATCAGGTGTTCCTGGAGCCGGAGGGAAGATATACAAACGAGATGTACGTCGGCGGCATGTCGAGTTCACTGCCGGAGGATGTGCAGATTGCGATGTATCACACCGTGCCGGGCCTGGAACACGCGAAAATCGTGCGGAATGCGTATGCGATCGAGTACGACTGCATCAACCCGAGACAGCTTCTGCCGTCCCTCGAGTTCAAGGCGATCAAAAATCTGTTTTCCGGCGGCCAGTTTAACGGCAGTTCAGGATACGAGGAAGCTGCGGCACAGGGCCTGATCGCGGGCATCAATGCGGCGCTCCGCGTGCAGGGAAAAGAGGAGCTGGTGCTCGACCGTTCCGAGTCGTACATCGGTGTTCTGATCGATGATCTCGTAACGAAAGAGAACCACGAGCCGTACCGAATGATGACGAGCCGCGCGGAATATCGTCTGCTGCTCCGCCAGGACAATGCGGACCTGCGTCTGCGCAAATACGGATACCGCGTGGGACTGATCAGCGAGGAGCAGTATGCGGCACTGAAAGTAAAAGAACAGCAGATTCAGGAAGAGATTGAGCGCGTGGAGAATACGTATGTGGGAACGAGCTCGAACATCAATGAGCTTCTGGAAGAGTATGGATCGACGCTGCTTTCCGGCGGAAGTTCGCTCGCAGAGCTGATCCGGAGACCTGAACTGAATTATAAGATGCTGGCGGAAGTAGATCCGAAAAGACCCAAGCTGCCGGAGGATGTGCAGGAGCAGGTCAACATCAACATCAAGTACGACGGCTATATCAGGCGCCAGATGAAGCAGGTGGAGCAGTTCAAGAAGATGGAAGAGAAGAAGATCCCGGAGAATATCAATTACGACGAGATTCAGAGTCTGCGTATCGAGGCGAAACAGAAGCTGAACCTGTACCGCCCGATCAACATCGGCCAGGCGTCCCGTATTTCAGGCGTTTCCCCGGCGGATATTTCGGTTCTGCTGGTGTATCTGGGACATAAATAAATGGCAGATATGCATGCCTGAATTACGTTCTTATGCAGCGAAACAGCAAGTGCTTTCGCGCTGCGTGGATCGTAACAAAAAGTGCAGCGGGCACTTGGAAGAATAGAGAAGAACGGAGAACAACATGAAAGAATACAATCTTGAAGGATTTGAGCGCGGCCTTTTTGAGCTTGGAATCACACTTTCCGAGGAGCAGAAGACGCAGTTTCTGCAGTATTACGAGCTGCTGGTGGAGTGGAATTCGTTTATGAATCTGACGGCGATTACGGAGTTCGATCAGGTTATCACGAAACATTTCCTCGATAGCCTGTCGCTGGTGAAGGTCTGTGATGTGGCACAGGCAGGACGCATTCTTGATGTGGGAACGGGAGCCGGTTTCCCGGGAATCCCGCTGAAAATTGCGTTTCCGGAGGTGGAAGTCGTGCTGCTGGATTCGCTGAATAAGAGGGTGAAATTCCTGAATGAAGTGATCGGACAGCTTGGACTTTCCAAAATTACGGCCATTCATGGAAGAGCTGAGGATTTCGCACGCCAGAAGGAGTACCGGGAGCAGTTTGATCTCGTGGTATCGCGGGCAGTGGCGAATTTAAGCTCGCTTTCGGAGTACTGTCTGCCGTATGTGAAAGTGGGCGGACGGTTTGTTTCGTATAAATCGGGCAAATTGAATGAGGAGCTTGCCGCAGCTCAAAAAGCGATTCATGTGCTCGGCGGCGAGGCAAAAGAGCCGGTTTATTTCCAGCTTACAGGAACGGAGGATGAGAGATCGTTTGTCTGTATCGAGAAGGGGAAGGCAACGCCGAAAAAGTACCCGAGAAAAGCGGGAACACCGGACGAAGGAGCCGATTCAGTAAAAAATTCAAAGAAATAAAAGAAGCGCTGCAAAGAACAGAAGAAAAAAAGTTCTTTGCAGCGCTTTTTTGACGTTCTGAAAACGTTTTAGGATTGCCATACAGCAGCCCGGTAATCAGAAATCCGATATAGCTGATGAGGAACAGTACCAGCCAGATCGTTCCAGGCAGGAGTGTCAGATGGCAGGAGGCGCGCTTCCACTCGGCGGGA
>ENA-OQKW01000180-OQKW01000180.1-human-gut-metagenome-genome-assembly--contig:-NODE-180-length-17969-cov-3.166966_pt1 | contig 17969 bp, 12 predicted proteins | sample MGYA00242657_ERZ504815 | MGnify/ENA primary metagenome ERZ504815 (study PRJEB26092, sample SAMD00036404) | human gut metagenome | host: Homo sapiens | study: EMG produced TPA metagenomics assembly of... | reverse complement strand
ATTTAAACGATTGTTTTATTTTACAGATAAGCGTTTTTATGATTTTAGTGGAGTAACAGAATATGAAACGGTAGTAAAGTATGTAGATAGTGATGATCTTGTTCTGATCATTTCTGTGTCAGGAGAAGCAGATTCTACAATAGATTTTGCCAAGAAAGTAAGGATAAAAGGAACACCGATCATTTCGATCACAAAACAAAAGAAGAACTCATTGGCAGAGATCAGCAATTATAATTTATACATATCAACAACAAGTGTAGAACAAAACATGTATAAAGGGCGCTATGAATCCATGACATCTTATTATATTCTGGCGGAAATGCTGTTTTTGCGTTATTTAGAATATTTAGAGGAAAGGAGTCAGTCTGATGAGAGCTAGGAATATGGAAGAATTGATACAGAAGAAATTTGACATTTTAAATGAAAATGATCTTCAAATATGGGCATATATCGTGCGTCATAAAGAACAATGTAAACAGATTTCGATTCAGCAGCTGGCGGTTTTTTGTCATGTATCACATACCACGATCCTGCGATTTGCAAAGAAACTGGGGTTTTCTGGATATAGTGAGATGCGTTCTTTCCTGAAATGGGAAGATAAAGCAGAAATCCTATACGAAGAAAAAGATATGGATCGAAATGCAAATAGTTTTATAGCAAATATCCGGCGTTTTGAGGATATGGATATGGATAAGATTTGCCAGATGATAGAATCTGCAAGCAGGATCTATACACAAGGTTCAGGATCGACACAGAAATTAGTGGCACAGCATCTGAAAGAAAAGTTTTTGTATCAAGGCATTTTTATCAATACGATAGAAGGAGCAAGTGAATTTGAACTTCTTTCAGAGAAATTTACCGAAGAGGATCTTGTGATCTTTTACAGCCTTTCTGGACAAAATGAAAGACAGATCCGCAAAATGAGGAGTGTAAAAGAAGAGGGGGCGAAAGATCATAGGAATCGCAATGCATGGCAAGGGTGAATTTTATGATCTTGCGGATGAAGTTTTGACATTTCAGTCGGAAGAAATACATACGATCGGGTATGGATTCCTTTATTATCCGACATTACATTTTCACATTGTCAATGAATTTCTGACATTAAAATACATGGAACATCAATTGAAAAAACAAGAAGCAATAACTGAAAACAACGAAGAAAAACATTAAAAAACCGCATAAATAAGCCATTTGTGAAAAATCACATGTTTTGTGAAATGAAACAACATTGATGATACGTTCCTGAATGAGGTGAAACTATTGTATCAGGATAAATACGATAGTATGATGAACTCAACAAAGAAAAACAAACAACATTCAGGAGGAATGAAAAATGGCAAAGAAAAAATATTCAATCACAGTCGCAGGTGGTGGAAGTACATTTACACCAGGTATCGTATTGATGCTCTTAGATCATATGGACAGATTCCCAATTCGTTCCATCAAGTTTTATGATAACGATGCAGAGAGACAGGAAACAGTTGCAAAAGCATGTGAGATCTATTTAAAAGAAAATGCACCAGAAGTAGCATTTGATTATACAACAGACCCAGAAACAGCATTCACAGACATCGACTTCGTATTAGCACATATCCGTGTAGGAAAATATGCAATGCGTGAAAAAGACGAGAAGATCCCTCTAAAATACGGAGTACTCGGACAGGAAACATGTGGACCAGGAGGAATCGCTTACGGAATGCGTTCCATCGGTGGAGTTATTGAGATCCTTGATTATATGGAAAAATATTCACCAAACGCATGGATGTTAAACTACTCAAACCCAGCAGCGATCGTTGCAGAAGCAACAAGAAGATTAAGACCAGATTCCAAGATCTTAAATATCTGTGATATGCCGATCGACTTAATGGAAAAGATGGCAAACATGGTCGGATTAAAATCCAGAAAAGAAATGCAGTACGGATACTATGGATTAAACCACTTCGGATGGTGGAACAAGATCTATGATTCTGAAGGAAATGATTTAATGCCACAGATCAAAGAACATATGGCAGCAAATGGATATGCAGATGCATTATCAGATTCCAATCAGCATGTAGACGAAAGCTGGGTACATACATTCCAGAAAGCAAGAGATGTATATGCAGTTGATCCAGAAACAATTCCAAATACATACTTAAAATACTATCTGTTCCCAGATTACGTTGTAGAAACATCAAATCCAGAATACACAAGAGCGAACGAAGTCATGGATGGAAGAGAAAAATTCATCTTCGGAGAATGCAGAAAGATCATCGAAAACGGAACAGCAGTCGGAAGTGCTATCAAGGAAGAACAGTTCGGCCGTTTCGTTTTCCCGGGAGAGCCTATCGGAGTACTGACAGAAGAAGTGCAGAAAATCACAGGTCTGGGAGCTATTCCAATCATTGCCGTTGCCGGTCATGACACAGGTTCAGCCGTGGCTGCCGTACCAGCACAAAACGAAAGATTCGCTTATCTGAGTTCCGGTACGTGGAGCCTGATGGGAATTGAAGTGAAAGATGCCATTATAAATAAGGAAAGCTTTGAACAGAACTTCACCAATGAAGGAGGTGTGGAAGGAACTACCCGGTTCCTGAAAAACATCTGTGGCATGTGGCTGTTGGAGCGTTGCCGCAAAGAATGGGAAGCAACCAACAACTATTCTTACACAGAACTGATAGATGCCGCTCTGACAGTTCCCGCTTTCCGCAGTCTCATCAATCCCGATGCCCCCTGCTTCTCCAATCCGACATCTATGATTCAAGCCATCGGACATTATTGCAAAGAAACCAACCAACCTGTACCACAGAGTTATGGCGAAATCACCCGTTGCATATTCGACAGTCTTGCCCTGCGCTACAAACAAGTATTCGGCTATTTGCAACAAATGGCCCCGTTCCCCATCGAAAAGCTGCACATTATCGGTGGAGGCTCACGAAACAATCTGTTAAACCAGTTCACTTGCAATGCAGTGGGCGTGCCTGTCATAGCAGGTCCCAGTGAAGGGACAGCTATCGGTAACATTATGTTACAGGCAAAAGCCAACGGGCTGGTAAGCGATATCGCGGCTATGCGCCAACTAATCAGCACTTCCATAGAAACCGTTTCTTTTGAACCCCAGCAAGCAGAAGAATGGGAAGAAGCATATAAGAAGTATTTAGCTCATTATAGAGAAGATATTTAATATTCACCTTGAAATTTATTCATTAAACAAACAAATAATATCATGAAAGAAGAATTGATTAATAAAGCGTATGAGATCGCAAAAGAACGTTATGCCGCTGTAGGTGTCGACACAGAAAAGTAATGGAAACCATGCAGAATTTCCATCTGTCACTGCATTGCTGGCAAGCAGATGATGTAACCGGCTTCGAAGTTCAGGCAGGTTCATTGACCGGTGGTATCCAGGCTACAGGTAACTATCCCGGCAAAGCCCGCAACATCGACGAACTACGTGCAGACATTCTGAAAGCAGCTTCATATATACCAGGTACTCACCGTTTGAATCTGCACGAAATTTATGGCGACTTCCAAGGAAAAGTCGTAGATCGTGACGAAGTAGAACCCGAACACTTCAAAAGCTGGATTGAATGGGGTAAGGAAAACAACATGAAACTGGATTTCAACTCTACTTCATTCTCTCATCCTAAAAGCGGTGACTTGTCTTTATCAAATCCCGATGAAGGTATCCGCAACTTCTGGATTGAGCACACCAAACGTTGTCGTGCCGTAGCCGAAGAGATGGGTAAAGCCCAGGGCGATCCTTGTATCATGAACCTGTGGGTACACGATGGCAGCAAAGACATCACTGTAAACCGCATGAAATACCGTGCTTTGTGAAAGCTCTCTGGATCAGATTTTCGCAACAGAATATAAGAACATGAAAGACTGTATCGAATCAAAAGTATTCGGTATCGGACTGGAAAGCTATACAGTAGGTTCTAATGATTTCTATATTGGCTACGGTGCCAAGAACAACAAAATGATTACCTTGGATACCGGCCATTTCCACCCGACAGAAAGTGTTGCCGACAAAGTTTCTTCCTTGTTGTTGTATGTCCCCGAACTGATGCTGCACGTAAGCCGCCCCGTACGTTTGGGGAACTCAGACCATGTAACCATCATAGGACGACCCGACTATGGATTTATTCAGCGAAATCGTTCGTTGCAACGCCTTTGGATCGTGTACACGTATGGGACTTGACTACTTCGATAGCTTCCATCAACCGCATTGGTGCATACGTTATAGGCAGCCGCGCGGCTCAAAAATGTATGGTACGCGCTTTATTGGAACCGATTGCCAAACTGCGCGAATATGAAGCAAACGGACAAGGCTTCCAACGTCTGGCTCTGCTCGAAGAAGAAAAAGCTTTGCCTTGGAATGCTGTATGGGATATGTTCTGCTTGAAGAACAATGTACCCGTAGGCGAAGAGTTCATTGCAGAAGTAGAGAAATACGAAGCAGAAGTCACTTCGAAACGCTAATCAATATCCAACTACAAGATTGTCTTCCGTAGGGGCGGCCTCAAGTGCTGCCCCTACCGGGAACATAGTTGTAGCCTAAAAGAATATAAACAATGGAAATCATTATCGGATTAATCATCATCGCCATAGGAAGTTTCTGCCAATCCAGTTCATACGTACCTATAAAAAAAGTGAAAGAATGGAGTTGGGAAAGTTTCTGGCTGCTACAAGGTGTATTTGCCTGGCTGGTATTCCCGTTATTGGGTGCGTTGCTAGGTATCCCTCAAGGAAGCAGTTTATTTGACCTTTGGGGAACAGGAGGTGCTCCGATGAGCATCTTTTATGGTATATTATGGGGAGTAGGCGGTCTCACCTTCGGTCTTTCCATGCGTTATCTGGGAGTGGCCTTAGGACAAAGTATCGCACTGGGCACCTGTGCCGGATTCGGCACACTTTTTCCCGCCATTTTTGCCGGAACCAACATGTTTGAAGGAAACGGACTTATTCTTTTACTGGGAGTATGTATCACTTTGTCGGGTATTGCCATTATAGGATATGCCGGCAGTCTTCGCGCCAAAAACATGAGCGAAGAAGAAAAACGCGCGGCAGTAAAAGATTTCGCTCTGACCAAAGGACTGTTGGTAGCCCTACTGGCAGGTGTGATGAGTGCCTGTTTCGCTTTAGGACTCGATGCCGGAACGCCCATCAAAGAAGCTGCATTGGCAGGAGGCGTAGAAGGGCTTTATGCAGGACTTCCCGTAATCTTCCTGGTAACATTAGGCGGTTTCCTGACTAATGCGGTTTACTGTCTGCAACAAAATATAGCCAACAAAACCATGAGTGATTATGCCAAAAGCAATGTATGGGGAAATAACTTGATATTCTGTGCTTTGGCAGGAGTACTGTGGTATATGCAATTCTTCGGTTTGGAAATGGGTAAAAGTTTCCTGACCGGAAGTCCTGTACTGCTAGCTTTCTCATGGTGTATATTGATGGCTTTGAATGTTACTTTCAGTAACGTATGGGGTATTTTATTAAAAGAATGGAAAGGCGTATCTACCCGGACTATCACTGTTCTGATAACCGGACTGGTAGTTCTTATCTTTTCTCTCGTATTTCCTAATTTATTTTAAAAGAATTACTATATTTGTAGCATACTGTTATTCAGAATGAAAAAGATGAATAACAATATCCTATGAACAATCAAATAAAAAAGATATGAAATCAATCTTAGACAATCGCCCTGAATTGGCCAAAGAGGTGAATAAAGTAGCCGAAGTAGCCGGATATTTGTGGCAAAAAGGATGGGCCGAACGTAACGGAGGTAATATCACCGTCAATATCACCGAATATGTAGACGATGAAATCCGTCAGATGCCCGCTATCAGCGAAGTAAAACAAATCGGTGTAACACTGCCTCACTTGAAAGGCTGTTATTTTTATTGCAAAGGAACCAATATGCGTATGCGGGATTTGGCGCGTTGGCCTATGGACAACGGTTCTGTCATCCGTATTTTGGATGACTGTGCCAGCTATGTCATCATTGCCGACAAACCGGTTCAACCTACTTCGGAAGTTCCCTCCCACCTGAGCGTACACAATTACCTCATCAGCATAGGTTCTCCTTACAAAGCATCCGTGCATACACACCCCATCGAACTGATTGCCCTGTCTCACAACAAAAAGTTCATGGAAAAAGATGTGGCAACCAACCTGTTATGGAGTATGATTCCTGAAACAAAAGCATTCTGTCCGCGTGGCCTGGGCATGATTCCTTATCAATTGCCTAGTTCTGTAGAATTAGCCGATGCAACCATCAAGGAACTAGCCGATTATGATGTCGTTATGTGGGAAAAACACGGCATTTTTGCCGTTGACCGTGACGTAATGGCCGCATTCGACCAAATCGATGTTTTAAATAAATCCGCATTGATTTACATCGCTGCCAAGAATATGGGATTTGAGCCGGACGGTATGAGTCAGGAACAGATGAAAGAAATGAGTGTGGCTTTTAATCTACCCAAATAATATTTTATAGTCTTCCCCTAATGGGGAGATTTTAAAGATGATTTGACTCCGCATGGGGACAAATCATCTTTTTTATTATCGGGACTCAAAAGATAAATCGCGTACTTAACTCATTGACAGTTTGATTATCTTATGTTTTTTTCTAGAACAATGAGTATTCTTTTTGGCTATCTTTGGCAAAGACAGATTCACTAAACCTACAGAGAGATATGAAAGCAAATAAATTATTCCTTTTGGCAAGTCTCCTTCTATCAGGCAGTATGATACCTATAACGGCTCAGAACAAGAAAGAGAAGAAACAACAAAGAGAACAAGACAGTAACGCGAGGCTGTTGTACGCAAAGGCGTACAAAAATCAATGTGGACCGGGTAATGCCTATGAAAGGAGGCAGCAAACACCTGACTTCCGATTATTCTTTAGAAATAAGAAACGATTCGGTATATTCCTATCTGCCTTATTTCGGAGTGGCGTATAACGTTCCTTACGGAGGTGGAAAAGGATTTAAATTTTAGTGCTCCTTTATCAGAATATACTTCAACATATAGCAAAAAGGGAAATGCTAAAATCACACTAGAAGTACGGAACGAGGAAGACAATTACCTTTACAATATCACCATTTATCCCAATGGCAGCAGTAACATACAGGTCACCCCCACAAACAGACAATCTATTTCTTTCTCCGGAGAAATGGATCTAAAGAAGAAAGAATGAACCATAAATAAAAAAGGGGAGGTGTCAAAACTAAAACAACCTATCGAACTATATGATCAGGTCATTTTAGTTTTGCTCCCCTCATTAAATTACAGCTATTATTTACTTATTTCTCTAACCGGCTAAAGAAATTCTCAATGGCTTCCTTATTGACAAAAACTCCTTTTACTCCGGTCACTTCCACCGTATCCATCAACAAAGCCAAGCCCTGATAACCGTTTTCATCCTTTGCCAGTACTTCCTTCTGATAAATTTCAGCTGATTGGCAGGCTTTACCATCTTCAGGTAATTTCTCGAACCGGCCAAGGTAATAATTGCCTTCAAAGAAATTATGTGTAGATTCTGTCAACTGGAATCTGCTGGATTCGGGAGCATAAAAAATATTCCCACTAATAAATGTACTATCCGGATATCCGCCCCATGAATCCAAAGTAATCATAGTACGGTCGATATCAGCCGCAGGTTTACGGTTCACATGAATAATGTTACGGGTAATGCGACTATCCTTTACAGGACCTGCCAGATGAACAGCCGGTGAGAACATCCCGGCACGAGTCGGTTCAGGCCGCACTCCGTCACCTATACTCACATTGTAACGGACTATAGTGCCCAAGTTACCTACATTAAAAGATGCGTCGGCCGTGCCGTCATTGCAAACCAATACCAAGCCACCATAGTTATCATGACTATAATTGTACTGAATGACCGTTCCCCGGCAATTCCAATCCGAATCAAATCCCTGTGCATCCCACGGAGCTTTATGACCACTTACTTCATTAAACTGCACCAAAGTATTATCACAACTCCACGGCCAAATACCTGCTGCCGCCTCTGTGTCAGGAAGCATATCAGGACAGTCACGCATTACATTGTATTCTATCAAGGTACTGTCACAACCGATAGGTACAATACCATCCCCTGGTACTTCCTCTATCAAATTTCCCCGTATCACGGTATGCTTGCTGGGATGCCAGTTCTGCCGGTCGCTATAAGCAGCCCAAATCATAGCATTACGGGTACATCTCAAAATATGGCAGTTCTCTATGGTTAACCTATTGAATGTTGAAATTTTCTTTTCACCGCCATTCACTATATAAATACCGCACCCTCCGCCTTTTTCTTTTACCAACGAACCATTGACATCCCGTACAGTCACATTATTGACAACAATGTTCTGCGATACGCCATAATCCATACACTCTATCTTCAAGCCCGAACGATAAGGCAGAGGCTGCCTGCCTGTATTCACGATTTCCAAATTCTGCATCGTTATATAGTCCGAATTACAGATACGGGCTGCATACAAGGAAGTATCATATCCCACAATGCAAGGTTTCCGTTCATCATCACCATAAGCATCTATATAAATACGATCTTCGGGTATACCCTGTCCGGTGATTTCAAGTTCGCCATTAAAAACCTCACCGCGCTTCAACAAAACTTTATTGCCCGGCAGTAATTTCACACCACGTAGTTTTTTCCAGACTTTTCCATGCTTCATCCGGGGCTAACCCACTATTATTATCATCACCGCCGGTAGCATCCAGATAATAGCACACTGGACTATCAGAACATGCTGCCAACAGGAAGGAAAATAAAAGAAGGATCATTGTTTTTCTCATTTCTCTTCCGCTTTTAAAAAGTTATCAATTTTATTCCAGAAGTTGTCAGAACAACCAGGCTTCACCACAGATTACGCAAATTCACACAGTTTTTTGATTTAAAGGTTATTTGCCTCCTACTTCTTTGTGACAGTCCGTGTACCCTGTGATGAAAACCTGCACTCCACATTACTTCCACAAGTCGTGCTGAACCAGTTTCTTGTTAGTATCCAGTTCGGCAGTCGGCAAAGGCCATACATAATCCCTCTCACCGTTGAACTTACGTGCTTCATAAGCCAAGCCATACATAGTGCGTTCATTCTCTATATTGGCTACCGCCTTATCCAATTCCTTCCAACGATAAAGGTCAAACAAACGCAAACCTTCAAAAGCCAGTTCCACACGACGCTCATGCTTAATGACTTCCAACAATTCATCTTTAGAAAGAGAAGTACCTTCCACTTCCTCTACGGTGGGCATGTTCACATCCGCACGTTGCCGCACTTCATTAACCAAAGCAGTTACATCACTATAAACATAGCCTCCTTTCTGTACCATCGCCTCCGCTAAAGATAATAAAACTTCGGCATAACGCACCACATAAAAGTCTTGTCCATTATCCCAAGAGTTAGAAGTATCCGTAGGATCAAAATACTTATAAACATATACGGTAGACAGAGAAGCGGCAGCTCCGCCATATACATTGGCATACGGATTTGAAGCCGAAGTATCTATACCTCCTTTACCGTTCCAAAGCATACCGGGAACAAACAAAGTGCTATATAAACGCGGATCACGATTCTCAAAATGAGCAGGATTAGGCTTGCTGACATCCAAGCCACCCCCACCGTTCAGTTCGGCTATCTTCGTATCGGTAGTCGGTTTACCGTCTTTGCAATAATAAGCATCCGCCAAATCTATAGTACCATTCATTGCTTCCAGCGGAGTATTCCAATGCGCATTAAAAGCAGCACCTTCACTCATACCCGGTCCTTCATAACGGACTGCAAAAATGATTTCAGGAGAAGTTTCTCCACTTTGAGTAAACAGTTTGGCATAACTCGGATCAAGCGAGTATCCCAAACCTTGCACCTGCTTATAAGCAGCAATCGCGTCATCCCATTTTTCATTATACAAAGCCACACGCCCCAGTAAGGAAAGAGCAGCTCCTTTGGTGATATGTCCCCGTGAAGACGCGTTTTGCGGAAGTACTTCAGCCGCATCCTGCAAATCAGTCATAACATGAGCCACAATAGCCGCACGGTCCGTCTTTTCACATTCAGCCTCGTCAATGGTCAAAGGGGCGGTCAGGAAAGGAACATCCTGATACGTCATAGTCAAGTTTATATACATCAATGCACGTATGGTCTTTGCCTCAGCCTGATAAATCGCCTTTTGGGAAGCATCCATATCCACTCTATCAATATTAGCAATCAGCACATTACAACGGCTGATCACTTCATAGCAATCTTTCCAATAACTGCCAATGATAGAAGAACTTGGGGTATGAATTCCCATAGCCATATCATAACCTTCCATCCAGCCACTCCAATTAAAATGCCCGCCATTATCTGATATACAATCCATATATAAAGGGCCCAATGAATATTGGTCGGAATTATAAAGCTGATTGCTCTGCAAAGCATCATAACAAGATGCCAACGCCATCAAAGCATCATCCGGCGTCTGCCAAAATGTATTGGATGAAGATTCTGTCAATGAGTCCCTCTGCAAAAAGCTGTCAGAGCAAGAAGTCAGCAAAGCTCCTGACAACAGAGCCAGCCCTATAAAGTTATTAATTGATTTCATAGTTGTTGCTTTTAAAATTTAACGTTAACACCAAATGAATAAGTTCTTGTATTGGGATGTACATCATTACGGGAATCTGTACTCAGTTTTTCAGGATCATAATCGTCCAAGGAAGTGAAAGTAAGCAAATTAGTTCCTGCCAAATAGAGTCTGATACTCTGAACGCCCAACTTGGTCAAAAACTCTCTTTGCCTGAAAGTATATCCGATTTCCAAATTCTTCAGACGCAAATAATCACCTTTTGTCAACCAAAATGAAGAATAGTTATTATTAATAGTTCCTCCCAAACGAGGCATGCTTCCATTCGGATTACTTTCAGACCATCTGTCCAACCAACGGCTAGTCTTGTTTCCACCGTTGGAAATAGTAGTTTCATCCCAATTATAACGATATACACCTGCAATGCCTTGCCAGAATGTATTGACATCAAAATCTTTATAAGAGAATCCCAGTATTGAAAGAATACTGCATTTAGGGAACGGATTCCGATAATAGTACGGTCAGCATCATTTATATTACCATTATTGTCTATATCTTCATACATGATATCACCTAATTGCGGTTCCTGGTTGTTTTGCATAATCTTCTGTCCGTTCGCATTTACACGGTCCAAATCTGCCTGGGTACGATAGATACCGATGGCTTTCAGCCCATAATAAGAGCCGATGGCTTCACCTTCACGATTGATCGTATTATCCTTAATGTCTTCTACCCCTTTCATATCAGTAATCTCATTTTTCACACCTGAAAGCGAGAAACCTGCCTGCCATGCCCAGTCACCTTTCTGATCGAAATAATTAGCAGCCAGTTCCCAACCCCGGTTACGAACCTTTCCCGCATTCTGATAAGGAGCATCCAAAGATCCCAGGAAAATACCCGGCATAGCGAGCTTCATCAAAATATCCGAGGTATTTTTCTCATACCAGTCAAAAGTGACATTGATCTTTCCACCCCAAAAAGCAGCATCAAAACCAAAGTCTGTAATAGTAGTTGTTTCCCATTTAATGTTCTCATTAGGTATCTTGGCAGTCTTCATACCAATCTGTTTGCTATCACCGAAATAGTAACTGCCACTAGCCGCCAATGTAGCCGCATAAGCATAGTTACCAATTTCCTGATTACCCAATTTACCCCAGCTACCACGCAATTTCAATGAGTGGAGGAACTTCACATTCTCCATAAATTTCTCATTTGTCATGATCCATGCACCCGAAAATGAAGGGAAGGTAGCATAACGATGTGCCTTGGGCATACGTGACGAACCATCGTGACGGACATTCATCTCTAACAGATAACGGCCTCCGTAATTATAATTCAAGCGTCCGAAGAATGACTGCAAGGAACTCTCTTCCGCTGATCCGGTCACATGGTCATTCATAGTACCTCCATCCATTTCATAAATATTATCGGTAGCGAATCCCTGCTTGGACGCCTCATTCTTGTCCCAACGGGTAGCCTGGATAGAATGGCCTGCCAACAGATTGAACGAATGTTTTCCTACAGAAAAATCATAGGTCAGAATATTTTCATTAATATAAGTCGTTTCCAGATAATGATAATCTGTCAGTTTATTGGTACCGACTGTGGTCAGCGCATTTCCTTCAGCATCGTATCTTATATTATTCTTCGGATTGAAAGTAGTCACATCGTTCATATAATATTTATAAGCCAGACTTGAACGGAACTTCAATCCTTTTATGATATCAATTTCACCAAAGAATTTACCATCAAAACGATAATGCTTGTTATCTTTATAGCCCATATTCAAAGCTTCAATCGGATTTTTGAATACGGATTGGGAAATATTGGGATTTCCATCCAAAAATCCATAATGTCCGTTAGAATAACGCACAGGAACAGTAGGACGGGTAAACCAAGTAAGGTAGCGCATCAAACCTTCACCGGTAACACTGGTAGTAGGCTCATCAATGTTCTGACGGCTTCCCGAAAGATTCAGACCTAATTTTACAATACCCAATTGTGCATCCAGATTGGAACGGAAATTAAAACGTTGATTGGCCGTTTCACGCAAGATACCATCCTGCTGGAAATACTGAGTGGAAATCATGTAATGTACCGCTTTACTACCACCGTTCACAGACAAATGGTGTTGGTGCATGGCTGCTGTACGAAACATTTCCTTAACCCAATCGGTATTGGCAAAATGATCGGGGTCTGATCCGTTTTGCAACTTTTGTAACATTTCATCCGTGTATGCTTTGGAAGGCCAGCATTCGTTATACATCTTCGCCCATTCATAAGAATTCACATAATCGGGCAGCACGGTAGCTTCTTGCAAAGCGATACTACCGGAATATGTAATGGTAGGTTTCTGCTCACCGCCCCGTTTGGTAGTCACCAGAATAACCCCGTTGGCAGCACGTACACCATAAATAGAAGCCGAAGCCGCATCCTTCAATACGGAAACACTTTCAATATCATCTGCAGGGATTTCCGCAATCTGGCTTACCGAGCTTTCCACTCCATCGATCAAGACCATCGGATCATTGTGTTCAAAAGTTCCTACACCACGGATACGGATTTCGGGACTGTCATGACCGGCCTGGGCACCATTGTTGGTCAACATAACACCCGGCAAACGACCCTGAAGCATATTGGCAGTATTAGCTACCGGCATAGAAGCTACATCCTTGAAATTTACAGCAGCAACAGAACCCGTCAGATTTTCCTTCTTCTGCACACCATAACCGACTACTACCACTTCGTCAATCATTTCCGTATCTTCCTTCAGATTTACATTCAGCACCGTATTGTCTTTCGAAATACGATATTCCTGATCGGAATATCCTATAAAAGAAATGACAATAGTAGAATTAGAAGCCACCGTGAGATTGAAATTACCATCCAAATCAGTCACCGTTCCATTGGTTGTTCCTTTTTCAACCACACTGGCACCGATGACCGGTTCGCCTGTGGCATCTTTTACAATACCGGAAACTTTAAACTTGTCTGCTTGCAGACTGGAAGCGCTCACATTCATCGCAGGGATGAAGAAGCAGAGACACAGCAATAGACTCAGTACCCGGAATGTACTGGTTTCTGTCAGAGTTTTCATATTCATAATACTTTTTTTAAAGGTCTAACAAATAAAGATAATTCGTTTTATTTGCCAGCAAAAGTAAGAGGAACAGAAAAGAAACAGGGAGAATTATTACCGGAAAAAGGCTGTTTATTCCCTATAGAGCCTATTTCCGGTAATAATCAGCCATCATACTTCATCATATACTCTGTAGGAGAAAGTCCGAATTTCTTCTTAAAGCAGGAACTGAAATATTTAGGGTCGTTGAAACCTACGGCATACGCCAAATCGGCTATACGGATTTTCTTTTTCTCGTCTATCAGCCGACAAGCCGCTTGCAAACGGACATTGCTGATAAATGCAGAGGGAGTAAGTCCGGTCAACAGTTTCAATTTATCTGCTAGTGTAGTCCGGGCCATACCCATCTCCGCCATAAACTGTGCATGTTCAAAATCACAATCACTCAAATGGGCATTCACACAATCCACCGCTTTCCGAATGAAAGCTTCGTCCATCGAGGTGTAATTTAATTCTTTGGCTTCAAAGACCAACTGCTTACGAAAATCCACCCCCATACGTTTGCGCCGTTTCAACAAGTTATCTATCTTGGCAAACAAGACAGAGAGGCGGAGCGGTTTACAGATATAACCATCGGCCCCAGACTCATACCCTTCCACATGGTCTTCATCACTAGTCTTGGCCGTTAACAAAATCAATGGAATATGGCAGGTCTCAAATTGAGTCTTCACCCGGCGGCACAATTCCATACCGTCCATTTCGGGCATCATAACATCGGAAACAATTAAATCCACTTCCTGTTTGGCAAGGATCTCCAAAGCTTCCGTTCCATTAGCGGACTTCAGAATATGGTATTTGCCATGCAACAGACGAACCATCAAAGCCAATAATTCCTCATTATCCTCCACTAACAAAATAGTCGATGCTGCCGGTTTCTCTTCCAACATATCAATCTCCGAGACATTCTCCATTTCATCTGCCGATAAAACAGCATAGTCCACATTTTCAGTATTCTCGTCTACCTCATCTTCAGCAAAAGCCTCACGTCCTATAGGAATTTCAACCACAAAAGTATTCCCTTCCTCCTTATCGCTAAATACCTGTATCGTTCCATGATGCAACAATACCAAATCTTTAGTCAGCGACAAACCGATACCCGTCCCTATGGTATGGAATTTACGATACTCCCCTTCATAGAATCTCTCGAACATATGATCCAATTTCTCTTTTGGAATCAACTCGCCGGGATTGTTCACACTCAATTTAAAAGTCCTCTTTTCCTCATCATGAGCCTGCGACACCACAATAGTTCCTCCTTCAGGAGTATATTTAGCGGCATTGGAAAGCAGATTGTACACCACTTTATCCAATTTATCCACATCAAAATATCCCGAATATTCTTCAGACAAATCAAATTGTATGGACAATTTCTGCTTTTTAACCAAAGGAGCGAAAGCCGACACTGATTTTTTCAAGAACATACTGACATTTCCATGCGAAACTTTTAGCCGCAACTTGCCATTCTCCACTTTCCTGAACTCTAAGATTTGCTGAATCAACCGGATTAACCGCACAGTATTATCAGCTATTACAGAACAAACCGACGAACTTGCCGGTACTTCTTGTTTCAGTTCATCCACCGAAGCCGATATAATAGAAAGCGGAGTCAGCAACTCATGAGTGATATTGGTAAAGAACTGTAATTTAGCATGATTGATTTCCTCCATTTTCTGCCGTTCTATCTTCCCCATCTCTATGGCCTGTTTCATCCGGATACGGTTTCTGACAATCCGATAAGTATACCATGCCAATGAAACGAACAACAAGACATAAAGGCAATAAGCCCACCACGATAACCAAGGCGGCGGAAGAATAGTTATACGCAGACATTTCATATCCGGAGACCAGATTCCATTCTGATTGGCTCCCTTTACACAAAAAGTATAAGTACCTGCCGGAAGATTGTTATAATAGGCAAACCGACGTCCAGCCTCAACGGACAACCATTCCTTGTCATATCCCTCCAACCGATATAAATAACGGTTCAACTCAGGATTGATATAGTTCAATATTGAAAAATCAAGACTGAAATTATTCTCCCGGTATCCTAATACAATTTTATCAATAAAATCAATAGCTCTGTTTGCAGCAATCCCCTCTCTGACGGAAAGAGGATAGGTACGTACCGATACATTATGTACCTTTATATCTGTAATTACTACCGGAGAATAGGCAGTATCCTGAACTATTTTATCAGGATAAAAACTGTTCAATCCACGGAATCCTCCGAAGAAAAGTTTCCCATCCGCACCCTTGAAGCAAGAATTCCGGTTAAACATATGGTCTTGCAAACCATCATCTACCGTATAGGTATGTATTTTCGGTGCAGCACCGTCCAAAGGTATATCAATGTGATACATTTCCGCATTGGTAGTAAGCCATAAAGTATGCTCATCATCCTCCAGCATGCTGAAAACAACATCTCCATTCCGGAAATAATCATTCAAGACTGAAACAAAACGATCATTCTTCCGGTCATACAAATCGAGTCCGTTACCATTCGACCCCACCCATACTCTGTTGTATCCATCCACACAAACACTCATCGCCCCGACAGTGGATAATGTACCATCCGAAGGCGTATAAAACTTAACCTTATATGTTTCTCCGGATGTATCTATCCGCCATACCCCTTCATTACTAGTCGCTATCCAGATAAAGCCATCTTGATCTTCCGCCATTTTGAAAATAGAAATTTGGGGCAATGCCTGATTTGTCAAAGTCACCAGTTCATTCAAAGAATGAAGTCTTGATTCCGTATCCAAGATAAACACTCCCGAACGTGTCCCCAACCACAGATTCCCTTTCGAATCTTCCAACAAAGAATAAATACAAATATCACTCAGCTCCGGATTGGTAACGGTATTTATCACGTGTGCTTTCCCGGCTTTGACATTATAGAACCACACTCCGTCATCCCAAGTGGCAAAACACAATTCATTTGTCCTTTTACGATAAATAATATCATTGACCGTCGATGTATATCCCATATTCTTCAATACAGGATGAGAGCGGTAAGGAACAATGGTATGCTGTTTCATATCATAAAATACCAGACCGAATCCCATGATTCCCATCCACAGATTCCCATTATCCTCCTGATAGACACTGCGGACAGAGCTGGTAGGGCAATGCTCACGCAAAGCCTCCAAAGAATCATAATTAAACCGGAACTTATTTGTATTTACAGTACAAACACCTCCTCCCAACATACCCAGCCACATCAGCCCGTCTTTACTGCACAACAGAGAGTTCACCTCATTAAAAGGTAAATCTCCTTGAAGGTTACCCGGAACAATATTGGTAAAATTCCCGTCTCCCGATTCATCTTCCAAAATACTGACCCCACTGCGTGAACCGATCCAGAGCTTCCCGGAATTTTTATCCTGAGCAATGGCGTAGATAATATTATCCAACAGAGAATGAGAATTTCCCTTGATGTTCCGGAATGTTTTAAATGAGAAATGTTCCGAATCATACGGATTAATGAGTTTCACCAGTCCATACCGCCAGGTACCGATCCAAATATTCCCGGCTTCATCCTGAAATATGACATGCGCCGAATTACCAGGGTTAATCCCGTCGTAAGTATAATACAATTCCTCTTGAGGACTATAACGCAGCAGCCCCTGTTCCCAAGTACCAATCCATATTTGACCTTTCCGGTCTTCGACAACAGACTTTATATCCATGTTTTTTTCACAATCGAAAGTACGGCTGCCGGCTTTTCTGCGAAACAATCCCTTGTTGCTTCCCACCCATAAATCTCCGTTACTTGCATAAAGGATACTTTCTACATTGCTTACCTGTAACAAAGGACTGATTATTTTCTCTATCTCATCCGTTTCTTTATGCAACACGTATAATCCATTGTGCGTACCTATCCACAAATTATTCTCCTTGTCTTCGGCCACCATATTCACAAAACTATCAATGGAACGTCCATGATTCACTCCATCGGGTTTATATACAACAATAGAATAACCATCGTAACGCAAGAGACCATTGTAGGTCGAAATCCATATATACCCCTGGCTATCCTGAAATAACTTCCTGACTTCATTGGTAGGGAAGTTCACCGAAGTGGAAATGGATTTAAAATGATAAGTATTCACCTTATTATCAGCCCAAAGCAAAACAGGAAAAACAAAAAGATATATTACTCCAAGAATATATTCGCAGTTACGGTGTGCCAAGTGCATAGATTCAACTTTAAGATTTGATGCAATATTCGCAAAAAAAAGAACATTTAAGTTAC
>ENA-OQKW01000179-OQKW01000179.1-human-gut-metagenome-genome-assembly--contig:-NODE-179-length-18036-cov-3.612318_pt1 | contig 18036 bp, 19 predicted proteins | sample MGYA00242657_ERZ504815 | MGnify/ENA primary metagenome ERZ504815 (study PRJEB26092, sample SAMD00036404) | human gut metagenome | host: Homo sapiens | study: EMG produced TPA metagenomics assembly of... | reverse complement strand
GCCATCAGCCATTCCAGTTTTTTCCCTTTTTCCAAATAAAAAGCCCCCTGCTGCAAATTTCCTTTCTTGGTCATTTTATGCAGCAGCGGGGCAGGTTACAACTCTTATTGCTTCCGGTTACTCTTCCTCATCTTCTTCATCATGCGCGCGATTCGGGATTTCATCCTCTTCTTCGTCGTTGTCATCATCGAGATAATCCGGCTCATTTTCGAAATCGATGACTGCGGAATTTTCGACGATTTCGTCTTCTTCCTCTGCTTCTTCTGCGGTATCTTCACGGTCTGGCTCTGCGGCTGTTTCTTTTGCCTCTCCGGGAAAGATACTTTTTACCGGATCTTTCATGAAGGTTTCCACTTCCGATGCAGAACGTTTCATCTCCTCACGCATTTTTTCGATGCCGGCAAAGGTCTCCTCAAAAATTCTGCGATTCTTCTCGAGTACACTCGTCATGGTTTCCATCTCGGCGTAAATCTTCTGGTATCTGGTGTTGGCTTTCTGCAGTTCCGCGTCCATATGGCTCTGGATTTCTTCTGCTTCGGCCTGCAGTTTTTCTTCATAAACAGCAGCCAGTTCCTCGCCCTTCTGACGTGCGCTCTCTACCATGTATTCGCACTGTTCCTTCGTCTCGCGGCGCTGCTTTGCACAGGATTCCTTTGTCTCTTCCTGCTGTTTCCGGCAGGACTCGTTTGTCTCCTCTCTCTTTTTGCAGCACGCCTCATCCGTTTCCTCCGTTTTCTCGCGGCAGGACTCGTCCGTTTCTTCGGTTTTCCGGTCGGCAGGCTTCCTCGGTCTCTTCTTTTAGCTTTCTGCAGCTCTCCTCTGTTTCCTGTGTCTAGTTTTTTCGCTTTCACCTGTGCCTCAAACACAAGGCCGCTGATGCTGTCATAATTGTCGATATAGCTCTGGTATTTCTCATGAATATTTTTTTCGAGCTCCTCGATTTTATCCTCACGCTCGCGGATCTTGCGGTTCAGCTTCTCGATTTCCTGCTCTTTTTCCTCGATCTTCGCTTCCAGTTTCTTCTGAGCGGCAATACGCCTGATCTTTCAGGTTCTGCACTTTCGTCATAACATCGTCCTTATCGAAACCGCCCATCAGCGTTGTTTTAAATAATTCTTCGTGATTGTTTTCTGACATGTATACTCCTCCTTCGTGCCCGGGCTTTTATCATTCCCCTTATCCTTCCCGGACTCCTCGTCAACTGTTTGTTTCAATATATTTTGAAATCAGACTCCAGACGTCTGCGCACTCGAATCCGAGCTTCCACTCTGCCACTCCGGCGAGATCGGCACTTTGGATCACTTTCAGTTTTTCCTCCATGGACTGCTCATCCTCCATCCAGATCGTGTATCTGGCATCGGAAGTTTCTACCGTTGCCACATTCTGGCCAAGGGATGCATCCCAGGTTTCTGTCATCTGATTCTCTTTGGCATAGTTTTTGGCGCCATCCATGCCCAGCACCTCGCTGGTAATGGCGCTCTGTCCGAACTTTTCCGTCCAGACACGGGTATAAAACGGGATTCCGCAGATCACCTGATCGGCAGGCATCACCCGCGTCATCTCCTCCACGGCCTGCTGTACGAACGGGAGGGATGAAACAGAGCCTGCCTCCTCGCTTCCCGCGAAATGCTCGTCATAGGCCATGACAATCATATAGTCCACAAATCTTGCCTGCTCGCCGCGCTGATAATACATCGTGTAAGCCTGCGGTACCGGCGTATCGACCGACACCACAAGATTCTGTGCATGCGCCGCGCTCGTCAGTTCCCGCAGAAACTGCAGGTAATGCGGGATTCCGGCCTCTTTCAGATTCTCGAAATCCACGTTGATGCCGTCCATGCCGCACGATGCTGCCTCGGCGAGCAGCTGCTCAATGATTCTACTGCGCACGGATGCGTAGGCAAGATCGGTTGTTTCGTCAAATGCTTCATTAAAGTTATCAATCAATCCCCAGACTTCCCGTCCCGCTTCATGCGCCAGTTTCACGTAATCGGCGCTCGCAAGGCTGGAAATCGTACCGGTTTCGTCTGTCACGGAAAACCAGGTCGGTGAAATCACGTTCACGCCGGTCATTTCTGCTGTCATCTCTGCCATCGCGTCGTTCGACTCGGTCGATGTGCTCTGATGCCAGACCAGATTGATTTTGTGATCCCGTGTAATTCTTTCATAGGAATCTTTCTTTGCCGTCCGCGCTTCGATGGCCTCCGGCTCGGAGATATCCTCTGTCTGGATGTAGCCGGTATAGCCGTCCGCCGTCATGACTTTGCACCAGTTGTCCAGATTTTCCAGATACAGCAGGGTGTCACCCTTCTGTACATCCGCAAGAATCAGACTCTTGATGCCGCCTTTCTGGCGCACCTGCGCGGTGTCTGACTGTACCGTCGCCTGCTCCACGCCGTCCCATTCATTCCGGATTACAACACGGTTGGGATCGCTGTAATATGCATAGTCGAGATCTGTGTATTCTTTTACGACATCCAGCGAAATGTAAACCGTTCCGTCGCTCTCCTGCTGTACGGCAGGCTGTCCGCCCGGTGTTTTGGCAACGGCCGCATCGCCCGGAAGCAGTGTCTGCACGCCGCCGCTCGTTGTAAGCAGGATTCCTTTTGTTTCTTCATCCCAGTAGAAGCAGCTGTTCAGCTGGGATTCTACATATGTGTACGCCGCATACGGCTCTCCTCCGATAAGAACGGCCTGCTCTTCCAGAAGTTCTCCGTTCTGGATCAGCGCAACGCTGTTTTCGTCTGTCAGGTTAAAATATTCGTTCCCGGCCATGTATTCGGTTCCGGGTTTATATCGGTTTATCAAAAATGAAACAATGCCTGCTGCACCGACTAGCACGATCAGAATCAGTACGACCAGTACCGGCGCTGCTTTTTTCTTCTGTTGCTCCTTCATGTGTTCTTTCCCCTTTTCTTCGCTCTGAAGATCTCCCCACTTGCGCCCATTATAACAAAAAAAATACCCAATAGCAACCGTTATGCGCAAGGGAACCGCATGCGAGTCAGAAAGTATCGTTACAGTTCACTGGTTCCCAGCGAACTGTAACATTCGCAGCCCTCATTTAAAGTTTTGCTTCGCAAAAGGAGGGCTGCTCACACCTGAATCATGTTCTTACGCAGCGAAACAGCAGGTGTTTCACTGCTGATTGAACAGTAACGAACGTATCGTTGCTTTTTGCTATTGGGTATTTTTCAGAAAATCTGTTTAAAAAGTTTTGTCGATTGTTTGTTTCATGGCTTATTTGCAGTTGTGACGTACAAAAAAGAAAGCCCCATCGATCCGTATGAAATACTTTTGTTTTTAGTTTCAATGATCATGTTTCGCGGGGACGCCTTCTTATCCGATCCGTTTTTTCTGTGCCTGCTTCTGGCCGGAGTATGCACCCTCCGGGCAGAAGCAAAGGTTTCCCCAACTCCTATTATACTTCAAGCCGGGGGAATTACAAATAAAGTTTGTCCCTTCATTTCTGAAAAAATTATGCGAAATGTAAAAAAAATCTTAAGTTCTTTACTTCTTTCCGTGATGTGTTATACTATATTGTAAGCAGCCCTATTTATATAAGTAAAGAGTAATTAAGGACGTGAGAGTTATGAAAATAGAAAAAAATCAATGATAACAAGATCCGCTGCACACTGACCAGCGCCGATCTTGCCGAAAGAAATTTAAAGCTCAGCGAACTGGCTTACGGCACGGAAAAGGCCCGCAGCCTGTTTCAGGATATGATGCTTGAAGCCAACCAGCAGTTCGGCTTCAATGTGGATAATGCCCCGCTCATGGTCGAGGCCGTTCCGGTGGCTCCGGACAGCATTGTCCTCATTATCACCAGAGTCGAGGATCCACAGGAGCTCGACACCCGCTTCGCCAAATTTGCTCCATCCGGCGACGATACGGACGGACCGGAACCGGTACAGTATTCCGGCGCGGACGACATCATCGACCTGTTCCACAAGCTCTGCGATGTGAAGAACAAGGCACAGGAAATCGCAAAGAAAGCGGCACAGAAGGAAAACGAAAAGAGCCTGCAGCATCCGAGGAAAAGAATGTGGATCTGGTACGCACCTTCCACTTCTCAACCCTCGACGATGTCATCAGCTCCGCAAAAGCGCTGAACCAGTATTTTACCGGCAGCAATTCCCTCTATAAGAACAGGGCAGATGCCAACTATCAGCTCGTTCTGCACCAGTCCGGCTGCAAACCGGAGGAATTCAACAAGGTCTGCAACATTCTTTCTGAGTACGGCAGACAGGAATCCTTCTCCCTGGCCGCTGAAGCATTTCTGCTGGAACATGGAAATGCAATGGTAAAAGAGAATGCTCTGCAGGAGCTGGCTTCTCTGTAAGTTTTGAAACGTATGTATAAAAAAGGAAGTCCGCGAAGGACTTCCTTTTTTGTACGTTCCGTACAAATTACTCTTCTGTGATAGCCTCGGTTGGACATACGCTTGCGCATGTTCCGCACTCAACGCATACATCCGGGTTGATTTCGTAATGGGAATCTCCCTCAGCGATAGCCTCTACTGGACATTCTCCAGCGCAGGTTCCGCAGCTTACACATTCGTCTGTGATTACATATGCCATGATCTTATCCTCCTTGTAGATTTTTTGGCCCTTTCGGTACTATCCACATTGTAAACGATTGCCCCCTGAAATACAAGTACAAAATTATAAACATTCTATAATCTTATGAATTTGTTCTTGCATTCCCCCCGGGGGTACGCTATAATCAAAATAGCCGTCAAAATCGGAACGACGGGTATATACACATTTAAAGGAGGAACTTTAAGATGGCAAAGATCTCGAAAGACATGACAATCGGCGAGTTAATCGCAATGGATACAAATATCATCGGAATCCTGATGGGAGCCGGTATGCACTGCATCGGCTGCCCTTCTGCACAGGGTGAGTCCCTGGAAGAAGCAGCTATGGTTCACGGCCTGGACGCTCAGGTTCTGGAAGACCAGATCAACGATTATCTGGCTGACAAAATAAGTCGGATTTCCGCGTGGATACCAAAAGAACGCCTCTCGCAGGCGTTCTTTTTTTCTGTCCGATTTACCCATTGTTCCGATGGCCCCGTTTTGCTTTCGTCCGTTTCCTTTCTGCTCCAGCGTCGCCGCTGCTTCTCTCCGGCTCTGCTGGTGGCGGCGGATCGCCTCATCCACACGGCGGCTCCGCTCTTCCTGGCGCCGCTTCTGTATCATCTGATCGAGCAGACGGCCGAGCACGCGGTAAAACTCCGTCTGACGCTCCTCCTCTTCCTGCCGCATCACAGTGTCCGCCAGCTGTTCTGCTTCCCGCTCGGGCAGAAGATCGACAACCACCTCCGGCACTTCGTCCGCTTTTCCCGGTATTGCCGGATCCGGCTTCTCCTTTGCCGTCTCTGCCGCTTCCGCCGGAAACGCTTTGATCTCCGCCGTTGCCTGCACCAGCTTCGGCATCAGCTCGCGGATCGCTTTCAGGTGAAGCCCCTTTTTCTTCAGTTCCCGGATTCCCAGAAAAATCTGAATGTCCTGCGCAGTATAGCAGCGGTGTCCCAGCGAATTGCGGTGGATTTCCATGCCGAGCTCGTCCTCCCAGTACCGGAGCACATGCGCTTTCTCCCCGGTCAGCTTCTCCGCCTCCGTGACCAGATACGTTCTATTTTCCATACGGCAGCCACTCCCTTCTTCCCTTTATTATAGGATCTGTTATCCCCTGCCGCAAGAAAATCTCATCGTAATATTCCGACAATTTCATACAATTATACACAAAGAACGTGCCGCAGGACTATCCCACGACACGTTCTGACACCATACTATTCCAGAGCCCCATCTCGATTCCGCTGCGCTGCATCTCGATGTGGCTTCTCGCCATATGAAATTGAGGGGAAAAGTGCTCATTCATGCAAGCATGAGTCGCACTTTTCCCCTCAATTTCGCATGGCTCTGAATAGTTACAAATATTTTCTTTTATCTCTCTGCATTCGCAAATTTCGTATAATCCGGCAGCCAGACCAGATTGACGGTTCCGATCGGGCCGTTTCGCTGTTTGGCGATGATGATTTCCGCGATTCCCTTATTCTCGGAATCCTTATTATAGTAATCATCTCGATAGATAAACATAACAACGTCGGCATCCTGCTCGATCGCTCCCGACTCACGCAGGTCGGAAAGCATCGGACGGTGGTCGGTACGCTGCTCAACAGCCCGGGAAAGCTGGGACAGTGCAACAACCGGCACATTCAGCTCTCTCGCGAGTGCTTTTAAGGAACGGCTGATATCCGAAATCTCCTGCTGGCGCGATTCCGAGGAGCTCTTTCCGCTTCCCGACATCAGCTGCAGGTAGTCAATGATGATGATATCAAGACCGTGCTCCAGCTTGTATTTGCGGCATTTCGACCGCATCTCTCCGATCGAGATACCAGGTGTATCGTCGATCATCAGTCGGGATTCACCGATCATGCCGGCGCTCTCGATCAGCTTGCTCCATTCGTCGTCTTTCAGGTTTCCGGTTCTCAGATGCTGGGAATCTACTTTCGACTCCATCGAGAGCAGACGGTTCATCAGCTGCTCCCGCGACATCTCGAGACTGAAAATCGCAACGGCTTTGTCTTTCTTAAACGCCATATACTGCGCAATATTGAGGACAAACGCCGTTTTACCCATAGACGGACGTGCCGCAATCAGGATAAAGTCAGAGTTCTGCAGACCCGATGTCTTGTAGTCCAGATCCGTGAATCCGGTCGGAATACCCGTGACATTTCCCTTCGTCTTCGATGCACGCTCGATGTTCTCCAGCGTATTGATGACAACCTGGCGGATCGGCATGAAGTCTCCGGAATTCCGCTGGCCCAATAACTGGAACATCTTCTTTTCCGTCTCCTCCATGATGACTTCCACCGGCTCTTTGTTCAGATAGCAGTCATTCTCAATCTCTTCTGTCAGCTTAATGAGACGGCGCAGCACCGCTTTCTCGCTGACGATGTTCGCATAATGGCGCACATTCGCCGAAGTCGGCACCGCATTTAAAAGATCGCGGACAAACTCCATCGAACTGATCTCCGGCGGAACATCCTTTTCACGCAGGCGGTTCTGCAGGGTGACCAGATCGACCGGTTTTCCCTCATTGAACAGCTCCACCATGGCATCAAAAATGACGCCGTACTGGTGCTGGTAAAAATCGTCGCTCGTCAGGATTTCCGATGCCGCCATGATGGCTTCGCGCCCCATCAGCATGGAACCGATGACCGACTGCTCCGCCTCGATGCTGTGCGGAAGGATTCGTTTAATCAGTGCTTCTTCCATAGAATTATGCTTCTTTTACGATAAACTTTCAGCTTTGCAGTTACTTTGGTATGCAGGCGGATCGGCACTTCTGTCGTTCCAAGAACCTTGATCGGGTTCGGAAGCTGCATTTTCTTTTTGTCGATGTCGTATCCGAGCTGCTCTTTTGCTGCCTCAGCGATCTCTTTTGCCGATACGCTTCCGAATACTTTTCCGCCCTCGCCGACTTTGATTGCTACGGTAACCTGTTTGTCCTCAATCTCTTTCGCGAAAGCCTGTGCCTCAGCGAGCTGCTCTGCTGCCACTTTGTCCTCGTGTGCTTTCTGGAGTTTCAGCTCATTCAGGTTTTTTGCGGTTGCCTCGATGCCGAGTTTTTTCGGCAGAAGCATGTTTCTTGCATATCCGTCACTTACGTTTACAGTCTGTCCTTTTTTACCAAGTGCTTTTACGTCTTCCAGTAAGATAACTTTCATATCAGATTTCTCCTCCATCCTGCATTTCTGTTAAGGTTGATTTTAGGAGGCTGCGCGCCCCCTCCAGATCGACGGTCTCAAGCTGGCATCCTGCCATATTCAGATGACCGCCGCCGCCCATCCGCTCCATGATGATCTGTACATTGACCTCATCGATCGCGCGGGCGCTGATATAGATCACGCCTTTATACTCGGTCAGTACAAAGGACGCCTTGACACCGACAATGTTCAGCAGCTCGTTCGCCGCTTGTGCTCCGACCACCGTCGGGCTGTCCACATAGTCGCTCGGGCATTCGGAAATCGCGAACTGGCCGCGGAACAGCTCCGCATTGCGGATCGTCTCTCCTCTTGCCTTGTAATCGTTCATATCCTCACGGAACAGCTTGCGCACACGCGTCACATCCGCACCGCAGCGGCGCAGGAAAGCTGCCGCCTCGAACGTGCGGACACCTGTTTTCTGCATAAAGTTGTCGGTATCGATCATGATGCCGGCATAGATGCTGTCCGCCTCCACGTTCCGGATGCGGATTCCCTCGGTAAAATACTGGAGAATCTCGGCAACCATCTCGCTCGCGGATGATGCATACGGCTCAATATAGGAAAGCACCGAGTTGCGGATCGTATCGCTTCCCTGCCGGTGATGATCCAGCACGACGATCATTTTCGCCATGTACAGCAGATCCTCACACTGTGTGATGCTCGGCTTGTTCGTATCGACCACAACGAGCAGCGTGTTGTCGTCCATGATCTCTTTCGCCTCATGGTTGTTGACAAACATGTCCGCCTCATAATCCTGGTTGTCGCGGAACGTATTCATCAGCGGAATGATCGAGCTGGTCGGGTTGTCGATGACGATGTACGCTTTTTTATTCAGCGTTTTCGCCGCACGGTAGATACCGATGGCCGCACCGAACGAATCGGCATCCGGCAGGCGGTGTCCCATGACAACGACCTTCTCTTTCGTGTTCATAAACTCTTTCAGCGCGTGCGCCTTGACGCGGGCTTTGACTCTCGTATTCTTTTCCACAGCCTGCGTTTTTCCGCCGAAATACTGAATCTTCGAACCGTCCTTTAAAACGACCTGATCGCCGCCCCGGCCAAGAGCCAGGTCGATCGCGATTTTCGCATACTCGGAGTTTTTCGCAAACGATCCAGCATCTGCTCCGATACCCATACTGATTGTGACCGCCATCTCGTTTCCGATGTTGATGGTCTTGACGTCCTCGAGGATATCGAACTTTTTCTCTTTCAGTTCATTTAACGAACTCCGGCGCATGACCACGATGTATTTGTCGTTCTCATACCGCTTCACCAGTCCATCGAGATCGTTGAAATATTTGTTGATCTTTCGCTCGACCAGTGCGGTCAGAAGGGAACGGCGGACCTCCTCGACGCTCTCCAGCGCCTCGTCGTAGTTGTCCAGATACAGAAGACCGGTGACCATCGTTTCGTCCTCGAATTTCCGCATATACTCGCGGAGCTCCGTCTCATCGAACAGATACAGTGCCTGAATAAAATAGCCTTTGATATCTGTGTTGATCATCTCCGAATTCTGGATCAGCTCGTCGATGCAGACGCTTTTTACATGGGCACGGAAATTCTTTTCGCCGTAAGCCACGTTGATGTCGGTCTCCTCCTCATTTTTCGGCAGCCGCTCGACCGTCAGCTCCGGAAAAATGGTGGCGATACATTTATGATACTGTGTATCCTTCCCTGTGATTTTTGTAAACTCTTTGTTGACCCAGAGAAGTTTTTCCCTGCGAATCCATAACGGCATAGGGCAGCGCCAGTTCCTGGATCAGATGCTTCTGAACCTGGCCGTATTCGGTCGCAAAGGTAATCAGCTCGTTGATCACCTGCGGACGCTGTCTGTAATAGAGAACTGCGGCTGCGATCACATAGACTGCAAAAAACAGGCGTGAACCACATTCCTGCCATCACATCCCACAAAATACATGCCGATATTCATCACAAGCATCAGGATGGACAAAATCAGCGGCCATCGAAGATAGCTCCGCAATTGGCCGCTCAACTTCATTTTGCTTTTCATTTCCTAACACCTTTCCAACGTTGCGTGTTGTATTTCGCTCCTGTCTTTCCGATTATACCACTTTGACCTGTACTTTGGCAACAAGATACTTCTGGATACAAAAAAGGTACCCGCCCTTTTCGGGCAGATACCTCCATTTATTTACCGATTCAAAATGAACGTTCGGACAGTGCTTAGCGCAAGTCAGAATCAATCATCTACGTACGGCATAATAGCCATATGTCTTGCTCTCTTAACGGCTACTGTTACTGCTCTCTGATGTTTTGCGCAGGTTCCAGTTACACGTCTCGGCAGGATTTTACCACGCTCGGATACATATTTTTTCAGTTTAGCTGCATCCTTGTAGCTGATCTCTTCTCCACCACAGAAAACACAAACTTTTCTTCTTCTGCGGGCCGGTCTTCTGGAAGCTGGTCTTTCACTATTATTATAAGCCATGATCAATCTCTCCTTTTCTATCAATTAAATGGCAATTCTTCGTCAATGCCATCGGGAATATTCATAAAACCATCGGCGCTGCCCAGGTCAGATGTATTCGCGGACGGAGCCGGATTGTTATGCTGCGGTGCGGAGTATCCTCCGTTGTTTCCACCTGCATTTTTGCTCTCTGCAAACTCCTGCTCTTCTACAACTACGTCTGTCGTGTAGACCTTCTGGCCTTCACGGTTGGTGTAGCTTCCGGTCTGAATGCGGCCGGTGATGGCGATCTTCGTTCCCTGACGCAGGTATTTCTCTGCAAATTCTGCCTGGCGGCCGAAAGCAACGCATCCGATAAAGTCTGCGGTTGCGGAATCGCCGTCTCTGCGGAATCTGCGGTCAACAGCCAGTGTATAACGGGCTACCGCTGTGGAGTTCTCTCCAGCAGAGTATCTGACATCGGGATCTCTGGTCAATCTTCCCATCAATATAACTTTATTCATTCGCTTACCTCTTAAGCTTCCTTTTTAACGACTAAGTATCTCAGTACGTTATCCATAATACGCATATGGCTCTCGATCTCTGCCGGAGCTGTTGCGTCTGCTTCAAACTGAATAAAGTAGTAATATGCTTCACGCATATGCTGAATTTCGTATGCAAGGCGTTTTTTGCCCCACTCTTCTACTTCGCCAACTGTTCCGCCGTAACGGGTTACATAACCTTTGGCTTTCTCAACTACAGCTGCGCGTTCCTCTTCTTCAAGTTTTGCATTCACAACCAGTGCTAATTCGTACTTGTTCATGCTTTACCTCCTTTTGGACTTTTTGGCACCCCATTTTCATTATGGGGAGCAAGGAATTATTTTTATACGTCACAATTTGTTATTTTAACATAAAAAAGGGCTTATAGCAAGCCCTTTTTCGCGTGTTTTCTTGTTTTTTTCTACGATATTACGCATCTTTTTTTCGTAATCCGCGGGTGTTTTTCTCGACCAGCTTGCGTGCTACCATGATCTGGTGGCCGCAGCCGGTGCATTTGAGACGGAAATCTGCGCCGACACGCAGGATTTCCCACTCGCTGCTGCCGCACGGATGCGGCTTTTTCAGTTTTACAATATCGCCTACTTCGTAATGTTCTGCCATGTTTTTCCGCCTTATTTTTATATTTCCTGACACTTTCCGAGATTTTTTCTCAAGGTTCTCTCTGTATCATCAGAGCCGCACCTCCATTTTTCACAGCTCTGAAGTTTCACACCCGGATACTGCCGAGCACCTGTCCGATCGGCTGCTGGATCAGAAGATCTGCGTTGTTGTCCATCGGTGTTGCACCTTTATTAATCAGGACCAGTGCATCGCCCCGAAAATACTGGAGAAGACCTGCTGCCGGATACACAGCAAGCGACGTTCCGCCGACGATCAGAAGATCGGCGGCCGCAATCGCGCGGATCGCACCGTCGAGCACTTTCTCATTCAGACTCTCCTCGTAGAGTACGACATCCGGTTTGATCATGCCTCCGCATTTTTCACATCTTGGAACGCCGCTGCTCTTTCTCACCAGCTCTGTATCGCAGGCTGCCCCGCATTTCATGCAGTAATTGCGGTGTGTGCTTCCGTGCAGTTCATACACTACTTTACTTCCCGCCGCCTGATGCAGTCCGTCAATGTTCTGCGTCACAATCGTCTTTTAATTTTCCCGCCGCTTCCAGCTCTGCAAGCTTTTTGTGCGCCGCATTCGGTTCTGCGCCGACCGGAAGCATTTTGTCGCGGTAAAAAGCATAAAACTTTTCCGGGTACCGCAGGAAATAGCTGTGGCTTAAAATTGTCTCCGGCGGAACGTCATACTTCTGATGATAAAGGCCATCCACGCTCCGGAAATCCGGAATCCCGCTCTCCGTGGACACGCCCGCGCCGCCGAAGAATACGATATTTTCATGCGTATCAATCAATCTCTGCAGTTCTTCGATTTTTCTTTCCTCTTCCATCTGTCATTCCTCCTCCTGACCAATCATTACCGGTTCCGCCGCACGCCCAGAACGACGAACCGTCCAGTCGTATCGCTCGCCGCACAGGTGGACAGCACAATAATATGGCTGTTTTCATCCATCTCCGGCTGCTCCACCGGGATCTCTGACCGCGCCGCCATGGTATTCAGATACTGTACAAACGCTTCACCCCCGCCGGAATACAGCGTGTAGACATCACTGTCTGCCTCCGTATAAAAGGCAGAAAAAATCTGGTACACATCGTTTGATTCCGGCGTCAGCATCCAGAAATAGACGCTGTCCCTATATTTTTCCTGCTCCTTCATCTGTTTCAATTTTCCGAACATGGAGAGATTCTTCATATTATGACCGTAAACGATTGTGTTTCCATCACTGAAATCACCCTGATTCTGGTAATCGAGGAAAATGGAACCCGCAAAGTTGCTCGTTCCCTCATACGTCGTATGAAGATACGCATCGTTGTCCGGCCCCTGTACGACCGGGTAACTGATGTCAAGAGCTTCGATATAAAGCCATCCCTTCACATCCGGGTTAATCGCTTTTAGGGATTCAAAATCGACGGCAAGCGGCGGTTCTGTCGGATACGACAGTGGTTCCGGCTCCGGTTCGGAAGGCTCCGCCGGTTTGGATTCCGCCTGCGGCTCCTCTGTTTTCTTTGGTGCCGGTGTCTCCGGTGTTTTTGTAATTTCCGTCGTATACTGCTGCAGATCCCGGTATTCATCCGTACCGGTCTTGTAATCCAGGTAAATGCCGATCAGCTTGTACCCGGAAAAGCAGAAAACAGCAAGTGCCGCTAAAAATACCAGAGTCCAAAGCGGATTGCCGCGTTTTTTCTGTTTCTTTTTCTGTTTTCCCATGCGTCTCCTTTATCACTTTTTTACTGTCTGCGCTGTTTTCCGGAAGCGCTCTGAATTTGTCTCAATTATAAGCGTGCCCCTTTCTTTTGTCAACTTATGCCCCCGGAAAAGGATTGCACCCGCCCCCATCTTATGATAGACTAAAAGTCGACTGACAAGTCACTTGTGAATACAGTAACACACCACATACATGAGGAGGAATTCCATATGCGAACAATCAAAAAAGTCGCCTCGCACATCTTCATTGATGGCTTCGGCGGCATGACGCAGGGTCTTTTTGCAACCCTGATTATCGGTACGATGATTCAGCAGATCGGTCTTCTGATCGGCGGTTCGACCGGAAATGTGATCTATCTGCTTGGAAAAGCTGCCGCAGCCCTGACAAGTGCCGGTATCGGTGTCGGCGTGGCAGTGAAATATGGGGAAAGCCCGCTTGTCACGGTTTCTGCAGCCGTCGCCGCCATGGTCGGCGGTTATGCCGGCAAGATCACCGGCGGCACATTCTTTGTGGACGGAAATGCCGTTCTGGCAGGACCTGGCGAACCGCTCGGCGCTTTCATCGCAGCTTTCGCAGGCATCACCTGCGGCCATCTGGTTTCCGGCAAGACCAAGGTTGATATCATCGTGACACCGGTCATCACCATCGGAGCCGGTTCCGTTGTCGGACTGCTCGTCGGACCGCCGATCTCCCAGATGATGACAGGCCTTGGAAGCATCATCAACTGGGCAACGGAACAGCGGCCGTTCATCATGGGCATCGTTGTTTCGGTCGTCATGGGTATGGTTCTGACACTGCCGATCAGCTCCGCTGCACTCGGCATCATTCTGAATCTTTCCGGTCTTGCCGCCGGTGCCGCAACGATCGGCTGCTGCTGCAACATGGTCGGATTCGCGGTTGCAAGTTATCGGGAAAACAAATTCGGCGGCCTTGTCGCACAGGGTCTTGGAACCTCGATGCTTCAGGTGCCGAACATCATGCGTCATCCGCTGATCTGGCTGCCCGTCATCTTCTCGAGTGCGATTTTAGGACCCGTCTCCACAATCCTCGCCAATATGCAGAATAATGCAACGGGAAGCGGCATGGGTTCCGCAGGTCTTGTCGGACAGATCACAACGTATCAGACGATGATCGCTTACGATGATCCGAAGCTCGTCATCATCAAAATCATTCTGCTCCACTTCGTGCTTCCGGCTGTGATCACCTTGTTCTTCTCAGAGGTATTCCGCAAGGCAAACCTGATCAAATCCGGCGATATGGCTTTGAATCTGTAATCTGTATTTTTAAAAGGGAATGGAACTGCGCATCCGGCAGCTCCATTCCCTTTTTTATCCACATTTCTCTTCTGATTTTTTCTGTTTTTACACCGTTTCTTCTGCGTTTTCCGCATTTTCCACTGCCGCGGCCGATTCAGCTTCCGCTGCCGCTTCTTCTGTCCCCGTTTCTTCCCCCGGCCGCACACGGTGTGCCTCTACCATTGGCTCAATGGTCTGTGCCATCAGCAGATGGATCATGTCAAGGCTCCGCTCGCGGAACCGCGACGGCAGAAGCGGTGCGATCGCCACATCCGTCACGAGGGATTCAAGGCCCTCGATAATCAGATCCTTGCCCGGCGTCTCATCCCACTCCAGTCTGATCCGCTCGAAATCACGCTGGAAAATGATTTTGACCCTCCGTCTTGCGGCCTCTTCCAGAAATGCAAACTCAAGCTTCAGCACCAGTTCGCCGTCTTCATTCTCCGCAAACTGTCCCGTCGTTCCGAGCAGATACGATTCCTCGTTTTCCACCCATTCTACAACTTTGGACCCCGTAAGACCGATCGCAATGCGCTGTGTTTTTTCTCCCTCGGTCAGCTCGACAAAGAAACGGCCTTTTTCATAGAAGAAACCGATGCGGCGGATGCCGTCGGAAAAGTTGTTGTGGAAGACCTGCAGCGTCAGCGGAAACATGCCGACATGCGTGTCCTCCATTTTATATTCTTTTCCGTGCAGAAGCTGCGCCATGTCGATCTGACGCGGTGTTCCGCTGTTCCGCGGCCCCGGTGTTCTCCGCTTCCAGCCGCCGCGCAGGATTCTTCCCGGTGTCTCTTTCGCGCCCTCCAGATCACGGCAGGTCTGCACCAGCTTCTGATATGCCATCGGGCTTTCCGCCTCGCCGGATTTCAGCTCTGCACCAAATTCCGCACCGAAATACTTCCGCACAATGTCAAGCATCTCACACGTCTGGAACAGCTCATTGCTGCCAGCATTCGTCACAATCACCACGCCGGTATCCGGATAACCGAGCACGTTCTGCCCCAGCATGCCATTGAACGCAAAGCTGCCCGGCCGCTCCTCCATCCAGACCTGGTAACCATAGCCATATTTTCCCATCTTTTCCGGCGGTGTCGCATGAACGGAGGTGGACGCTGCGACCCATTCCGCCGGGACGATCTGTTTTCCTTCGAATTTTCCGCCGTTCACGTACATCACCCCGAGCTTGGCCGCGTCCTCCGGGCACAGGAAGAGGCCCCAGCCGCCTTTCGTAATCCCTGCCGGGCAGCTCTCCCAGAAAACTTTCCGGATGCCGAGAGGCTCAAACAGACGCGGCCGCAGGTAATCTACCATTTTCATGCCGGTGCGCTCCTGTATGATTGCAGACAGCAGATACGTGTTCATACTGTTGTACTCAAACGCTTCGCCCGGTGTTCCCTTGACCGGCGCATTTAAGAAGCTGTCCACCCAGTCGTTGCCGGAAACAACGCCCATCTCGTTGAACTGTACGCCGCTCTTCATCGTCAGAAGATGCTTCACGGTCAGATTCGGGCGCAGGATCTTCTGCAGCAGACCGTTTCGTTTTTCAAAAATATCATAGACGTTCTCGTCCAGGGAAAGTTTTCCTTCACTGATCAGAAAACCAGCCGCCATGCCAGTGATGCTCTTACACATAGAATACGTCGCATGCCAGATGCCGCTGCGGTATGGGGCGAAATTGCATTCGCAGATGACATGTCCATTCCGCAGGACCAGCAGATGATGCATGTCCGTATGGCGCGCAGCGGCGAGCTCACGAAGCATCTGCGTCAGCTTTTCCGAGGAGATTCCCTCACTCTCCGGCGTCACACGCGGAAAATATGTCTCCGGAGATGCAAAATCCCCGAACGCTTCCTTCTGCGGCGCAAAGTCCGTCTTTCCCATATGTCCTGTCGTCCCACTCATAAATCCCCAGATCATTTCCATTGCGGTTAACTGTTCTTTCGCTACCATGTACGATGCCTCCTGTCTCATGCGGTTGGATTTCCCTGTTTTTCCAGTTTTCCTCATTATATCCAGATTCCTTGAAAATCGCAATGCTTCTTCTGATAAAAAAGAACCGACATAGAAATCTGTATTTCAATTTCTGCCGGTTCTTTTCCGTGTGTGATTTTTTTATTTTACTTTAGCTTACTCATTCCAGAGTTTCATACGCTCCTGATAATTCTGTGTGATAACTTTTTCTACATCTTCCAGTCCTGCGTCATTCATTTCGGAAATCATCTTGTCGTACTCTTCCATTGCCGCATCGTGGCTGTCTGCATTCACAATCTTCGGATATTCCTGATCGTAGATATCCTGGATTTTCTGCCATTTCAAGCCATCCGGAGTGCTTCCTGCCGGGGTAAGGCCTGCAAATTCTGCGGTATCCCATCTGTCGTTCTCACCAAAGTGATTCATAGCCACCTGCCGGGTCTCTTTTACTTTATACTGTGATACATCGTATGGAGTTCCGTCTGTACCATTTCCGTTCTTTACAAACCAGGTCCATTTGCGGACGCCGGTATCCAATTTTGTTTTGTCAAAATCCGTCTGGAATCCTTCAATCAGATCATCGTTCGGAACGTGTTTTCCATCTTCCATATTCCAGTTGGTTCCCTCAATACCCCACATCAGAAGATACTGTCCTTCTTCGCTTGCAAGGTAGTTGATCATCTTCATGGCTGCTTCCGGATTTTTACAATTCTTGGTGATCGCGATTGCATCCCAGCCAAGTGTACTTCTTCCGGAGTAAGTAGTTTCATCTGTACTGATTCCGTTTCCAAGGATTTTATAGGAATAGAATTTTGCATCTTCTCCTACAGAAGAAGCAAGTGCTGTATTTGCTGCATCGGTATCCCAGTAGGAAGCAAAGGTACTGAATACGTTGCCTGCAGACAGTTTCTGCGTCCACTGATTTTTCTTGTTGACAACCCACTCTTTGTCCAGAAGGCCTTCGGTATACAGTTCATTGGCAAAGGACATCATCTCTTTGAAGTTTGGTGCTTTGGCAACATGTTCCAGATTGTCCCCATCCTGATAATATGTTTTCAGACCATACATTCCTTTTAATTGTTCCATCGTAGTTTTTGGATTCTGCATCAAAGGTAATGGCAATACTCTCTTTTCCGTCAATGGTCGGATGAAGTTCTTTGAATTTCTTACAAATGTCAATATACTCTTCCTGTGTAAATGGCTCATCGCTGTCTGCGCGGTCTTTTCCAACGATTTCGCACAGATAATCATAGCGCATCAGAACACCGGCTACCGGATCCGGATCTTCTCCGTACCAGTTATTCAGATAGTAATTTTTTCCATCGGTATAACGACTCTTGTTTAAGGTTTCCCCGTACATCTCTTTTACATCCGGGCCGTACTCATCGATCAGATCATTCAACGGAAGCAGTGCGCCTGCCTCAATGTAACGGTTTACAATATCATTTCCACGATCCATCAGGACGATATCCGGGTAATTCTGACCGGTCAGCATCAGGTTCAATTTTTCCAGCGGATCTCCGGTTGGATTTTCTACCTGAATTTTGACACCTGTTTTTTCCTCAATTGCTTTTGCAACTGGATCATCAAAGGTATTGCTTCCGGAGTTTTTGTCAAAGATAGAAATCGTAACTCCGTCTGTTGATACCTCGCCCGATGCAGATGATGCACTGCCGGATGCAGTACTTGATGATGTACTGCCATTTGAT
>ENA-OQKW01000178-OQKW01000178.1-human-gut-metagenome-genome-assembly--contig:-NODE-178-length-18105-cov-3.126377_pt1 | contig 18105 bp, 17 predicted proteins | sample MGYA00242657_ERZ504815 | MGnify/ENA primary metagenome ERZ504815 (study PRJEB26092, sample SAMD00036404) | human gut metagenome | host: Homo sapiens | study: EMG produced TPA metagenomics assembly of... | reverse complement strand
TATAAATATGTAAATTTCATATTGATAATATACTCCACTAAAATAAAGACTGAACAAGAAACTTGTAATTTTAAAAGCAAAATAAAACCATAACCAAAAAGATATTAAACTTTTAGAAACAACATTTTTTTCGACTCATTAAAAATTTGTCTTTAATGAATGATGCTAAAAAGCTCGAAATTAAAATTGAAATTAATTTTGGAACAAAATTCGTATTTTCTACTATAAAGATAAATACATCAACTTGTCTTAAAATCAGATTTAACAAATTTAATTTTGAATTGTTAATATTAAAATTTTCAGTTAGTTTAGTCAATACGGTTTTCATGTGTAATTAGTCCTTTCTTAATTTTTTTCAAAATTTCGTAGAAAAAATCATCTACACATGCACATTCTCTTTTTAATTGTTTATTTCATCACTAAATCACGACCTAACAGAATAAAAAAAAAGAGAATTATAGAAAAAAAACCATAAATCGTATTGACAACAACAGCCATAACAGCCGCCCCTAAAAAAGTATATTTTAACATCGTCATATCTCCCACTCCTTTTAACAGACGGTTACTGAAAACAAGATAGACGGCATAAACCAATGAACTGGCCAAACACATCAAATTACCTAACGGAGCATTGGAGGCAAGATCGTCACTAGGTTGTGTGAATATGCATAGAACAGCTCCTCCCAATCCCATTCCAATGCCAAGCACTTTCATCCAGGTTACTTTTTCCTTATAAAACAATACAGAGATAATGAATACCCATATAGGCTCCAAACTGACAAAAATAGAACTGGAAACCGGAGTAGTCTTACTGATACCCAGCAGATAAAAAAACATATATCCGTAAATACCTAAAGACCCTAACATAAAAAGACTGCCATTTCTGACGAATAAGTGGAGTTTTCGGGTTTGGTCAAAATAATATCAATAAGCCAAAAAGACGGCGGCCCCAAACTAACCAATACGGAAAGTAAACCCTACGTCACAGGAGCTATCCACAAAGGTAAAAGATACTTCAGTGCGTTCATATTAAGGCCTCCCAACGCTTTGGAGACAACCATGCTTAAGGTTTGCTTCAACTTGTCTATTCATACTTCATTGTTATGTTATTACGTGGGTATTTTCTTATAAACTCAGTTTTTCCTGCTTCATCACAATAAACATCCCCATCAAGGCTACCATCAGATTAAGCCAGAAGGCAAAGGTTTGCGAATGAGAATGGAACAGATTCTGAAAAGCATCCACAATAAACGGACAAAGCAGTATGGCCACATAATTCATCGCCATGACAAAAGCAAGTGCCAACGTCACTTTGTGAGGAACCGCCACATCAGAAGTCTTATCATAAATCAACGGTTGGATAATACCGTATGAAAGCCCGTTCAGAATACATCCCAAAGCAATCAGTATTTCGGAACGACTAAGCAGAATAATCCCCATTCCGCAGGCTATCATCAACAAACAAACCATATAGATACGACGGCCCAAGACCTGCACTATCTTATTCAGGACAAAACCCGGTGCCATAATAGCGAGAAAAAACAAAGATATCAAGATGCCTGCCCTACCACTGGACAGCCCATATTCTTCCATCAGGAAAGGCAGATTGAAACTAATAATAATCACCAGATAAGTAGCCAATCCGTAAAAAGCCATCAGCTTGACCAAAGCCTTGACATTAATTCCCCGCTTACCCATTTCCCTGACAGTTTCGGCTGGAATATCATCAGAGGAATGATAACCGGAGAGATCTTTTTTCAGATAACGAGTAAGGAAAACGGATACAAAAGGAAACAGATAGACCAAAAACGGCAAATGCCAGTTCACTTCTGCCAGATATCCTGTCAGCGTAGTGGCAAGCACCAGCGTGATATTGGTGATGGCAGAACTGTAACCAAATTGCTTTGTACGGTAACTTCCCACAAAATAACGGGATATCAATCCGGTAGAAAGCGGAACAATCAATCCCGACCCCATCCCCAACATGGCGCTGACGGCTATCAACTGCCACATTTTATCAGAAAGCAGATAAAGAATACCACTCGCCCCGAAAAGAGCCAGCCCTATCTGCAACAACAAAAGGTTGTTCACTTTCTCTGTCAATTTACCTGATAACAAGATAAAGGGTATGATAAGAAGTGACGGCAACGAAGACAACATCTGGATCTCCAGATCTGTAGCAGAGGGAATATTTTATTCAAATCTCCCAAAATGGGCGACACCGCCAGTCCCGGCAATGCATTGAGTGCCGAGATGGAAAATATACCTACTAACGTAATGAGGGGAATGGTCCCCTGCCCTGTTTGTACTTTCATAATGAAATCGGTTTAGATTGTGATAGAAACAAAGTGTAAAAGAATTGGTTCAAAGCCGGTTTATAATTGGTCAATGCAATCATGTGCCCATATGCTACTATGCCAATTGGCTGCGCTATGTTCCGCATGACACATTATCCCCCATAAATTAAAAAACATAAAATCAAGAAACTTTTCTCCAAACCTCCTGTTGAGGGAGAAAAACGCGGGAAACTCCCATGTTTTCCATTGTATTACTAATCTAAACTTTAAGTAAAATGAAAGAATGTAATTGTGATTTGAGAGACGGTGACGCAAAGACAGCCGTGTTTGGTTCAAACGAAATGCTACAGCCTGCCCCGGTAGATACCATCCCTATGGAACCTACCACCCCACAGATTGCTTATCAAATGGTAAAAGACGAAACATTCGCCCAAACCCAGCCACGCCTTAACCTGGCCACTTTCGTTACCACCTACATGGACGACTATGCCACCAAACTGATGAACGAAGCCATCAGCATCAACTACATTGATGAAACAGAATATCCTCGTATCGCAGTGATGAATGCCAAATGTATCAATATCATGGCTAATTTGTGGAATTCGCCCGAACAGGCAAAATGGAAAACCGGAGCACTGGCTATCGGCTCCAGCGAGGCTTGTATGCTGGGAGGAGTAGCCGCCTGGTTACGCTGGAAAGACAGACGTAAAGCTCAGGGGAAACCGACTGACAAGCCTAACTTTGTCATTTCAAGCGGTTTTCAGGTTGTTTGGGAAAAGTTCGCCCAACTTTGGCAAATTGAAATGCGCCAAGTACCTCTCACCTTGGACAAAACCACTCTGGACCCCGAAGAAGCACTGAAGATGTGTGACGAGAACACCATCTGCATCGTTCCCATCCAAGGTGTGACATGGACAGGTTTGAACGATGACGTGGAAGCGTTGGACAAAGCACTGGATGCCTACAACGCCAAAACCGGCTATGATATTCCTATCCATGTAGATGCTGCAACCGGCGGTTTCATCCTGCCGTTCCTCAATCCCGACACAAAATGGGACTTCCGCTTGAAATAGGGTTCTCTCCATCAGCACTTCCGGCCACAAGTTCGGACTGGTTTACCCGGGACTGGGATGGGTAGTATGGAAAGACAAGAAATACCTTCCGGATGCCATGTCGTTCAGTGTCAATTATCTGGGTGCGAACATCACACAGGTTGGTTTGAACTTCAGCCGTCCCGCCGCACAGATTCTGGGACAGTACTACCAATTTATCCGTCTGGGATTCCAAGGATACAAAGCCATCCAATACAATTCCATGGAAATCACCAAGTACATCCACAGCGAAATAGCCAAGATGGCTCCGTTCGTAAATTACAGCGATGACGTAGTAAATCCTTTGTTCATCTGGTACATGAAACCCGAATATGCAAAGAATGCCAAATGGACTCTGTACGATTTGCAGGCTAAATTGCAGCAAAGCGGCTGGATGGTTCCTGCCTACACCTTGCCGGAAAATATCCAGAATTACGTAGTTATGCGTGTTGTGGTACGTCAGGGATTCAGCCGTGACATGGCGGATATGTTGTTGAACGACATCAAGAATGCCATCTGCGAGTTCGAGAAACTGGAATATCCCACTCCTACCCGCATCGCCCAAGACAAGAATATCGCTAGTAAAAGGTACTGTGTTCACTCACAATGCCCATAGCAACGCCGACTAAAAAATAAGCATAGATAACAATAATGCAACCATCCGCCGTTAAGGTAGATGGTTACTTCAATCAAATTAATTTATGGAAAGAACTATAACTATCCAGCAAATAAAGGATGTTGCCCAGGAGGCTTACAATCTGTACAAGGACAATACAGACGGTAAGAACGCCGACTACATCCCTTATCTGGCAAATATTGATCCCAAACTGTTCGGGATCAGTATCTGTCTGATGAACGGAGAAATCATCCAACTGGGTGACTCTCAGTACCGTTTCGGTATCGAGTCCGTTTCCAAGGTGCTGACCGCCATCCTGGTACTCCGCCAATACGGTGCTCCCAAGGTGCTCGAAATGATTGGCGCCGATGCTACCGGACTGCCGTTCAACTCCATCATGGCCATCTTGTTGGAAAACGACCATCCGTCCACCCCATTGGTAAACGCCGGCGCCATCTCGGCCAACAGTATGGTGCAACCCGTAGGAAACAGCGATGCCAAGTGGAAAGCCATCGTAGACAATATGACCGAACTATGCGGAAGTACCCCGCAACTGATCGACGAACTGTACCGGTCAGAGTCGGCGACAAATTTCAACAACCGTTCCATCGCCTGGCTATTGAAAAATTATAACCGTATCTACGATGACCCCGATATGTCGCTCGACCTCTACACCCGCCAGTGTTCCATGGGCATCACTGCAGAACAGTTGTCCATCTGTGGAGCCACCATCGCCAACGAAGGATTGAACCCGAACACCAACAAGCAAGTGTTCGACAAAGCCCTCTCCCCGAAAATCACCTCCATGATAGCTACCGTAGGTTTCTATCAGCACACAGGCGACTGGCTTTACACTTCGGGAATTCCTGCCAAGACAGGCGTAGGAGGCGGTGTCATGGGCGTAATGCCGGGTGTCATGGGCATTGCAGCCTTCGCGCCTCCTCTGGATGACGCCGGCAACTCCGTGAAAGCACAGCTTGCCATCAAGCATATTATGAACAAACTGGGCATGAACGTATTCAATGGCCATCGCATCCACGTGCAATAATCCATTTCGTTCCCATAGGAAAACCGGTATTTCTCTCACTCCGAGAGGAGTACCGGCTTTTTAATTAAAAATTTTTTCCGCTAAAATTTCTCACACTCTTACATTATGCCTATCTTTGCACTGACAAATTCATCATATTATGAAGAACAAAGTCATCCGTAAAGAACCGGACCAATGACGAACTCACGCAGAGAAACCATTGGAGTTCCCTTGGCGGAATATTTGAAAGAGAAATGCTGGAACAGCCCAAAGCGCCCGATGACGTTGATTATGGAATTGAATTAACTATTAAATAACTTTATGAGTAACAAATCAAAAATCGAGATTTGCGCCAACTCCGTGGAAAGTGCTGTGAAGGCACAACAAGCCGGTGCTTATCGTGTAGAACTATGTGCAGGTATTCCGGAAGGCGGAACAACCCCGTCTTTTGGTGAAATCCGTATGGCACGCCAATTATTGAACCAAACAAAACTGCATGTCATTATCCGTCCCCGTGGCGGAGATTTCCTATATTCTCCTATTGAACAAGAAATCATGCTGCATGATATTAAAGTGGCACGCCAGCTGGGTGCGGACGGTGTGGTATTCGGCTGTCTTACCGCAGAAGGCTATGTCGATGTGCCTCTGATGCAGAAACTGATGAATGCGGTAGGCGAGATGAGTGTCACCTTCCACCGTGCTTTTGATATGTGCAGCAATCCCAAAGAGGCCTTGGAACAGATTATCGGACTGGGTATAGACCGGGTTCTTACTTCCGGACAGGAAGCTACCGCCGAAAAGGGAATCCCTCTTCTGAAAGAATTGGTGGAACAGGCCGACGGACGGATCATCATCATGCCGGGATGCGGTGTGAATGCCGGTAATATCCGTAAGATTGCCGAAGAAACCGGAACTTCGGAATTTCATTTCTCCGGACGTAGCAGCGTAGACAGCGGCATGATTTATCGTAACTCAAAAGTATCCATGGGAGGTACTGTAAAGATAGAAGAGTATCTGAAAGACGTTACCGATCCCGACAAAGTAAAAGCCGCCTTGTCCGAACTGGCATTGAAAGACGAAAACGACAAAGCACTGGAAAAGAAAAACAAAAGCCTCAACCCCAAGAAATCAAAGAAAGAGGATGACTGGGACGATGAGGACGATGACTTGGATGATGACAAGTAAACAACAGGTAAGCATAAACGCTATCAATATATTTAACGCGGATATTCAGTTTGCAAACTTGAATATCCGCGTTACTTTTTGTTTATACTGAATCCTACAGCTTATGTATCACCTTCATCAGCTGCTCACCCAGTCCGATGGTATATCCTTGTGACACGAATACCACCCGGTTAAAGGTATCCCCAATGATAAACATAGGCAGGATAGTCTTGTTAGACAACTTCATGCCTTCTGCAATCTGTTTCTGGATGGAACCGTCCACATCAATACCGTAAGTAATGGTAGCCGGTAATCCGGGGAATTCCTGCGGGCGGAACTTCTTGTACTGCTCCTCGTTGGGGAACAACAGCACGATTCCTCTGCCCCATTCATCAAACTCCTTACCCAATGCCGCAATATCACGCAAGGCATGGTTCGTAGGTTCTTGTCCGGCACCCAGTACGGCTACAATGTAGTAACCACGTCCTGTAGTGGCAAGAATAGACTTCAGTTCATCGCTATCTATCGGTTTATAAGTAGATTCCGAGTTGAAATTACCGATTACCTGAATATCATCCTTACTTTCACGCATCACCAAGTCCACCGTAGTCGTTTCCCCCGGCTTGATGGTAAAGAAAGTCAGCTGGGACAATACGCCGCCGTTGGCCAGACGAGTACCGGTCACCATCACATAATTGCCGGCATCCAGTGCCGTTCCGTTCTTCAACAGATTAGCCCAAGTAGCGCCGCCACCCATATCAATATCGCCTTCATCATAATTCAGCAATTTCAAGGTTCCGGCAGGAGTCAGTCTGGAAATAGAGAAATGAGAATAATACTTCGGGTCGGCCAAAGACTTGATCGGCGTATATCTGGCAATAAACTTGCCGGTAGGCGCACTGGCCTGTTCCATCGCCTCAAAGTTCACATCAACAGCACCTTCATCACCCATCAACTGCACTTTTCCGGTCACTTCGTCTATACGTGCAGGAATACCCATGCTGCGTGCCATGGAAACAAAGAAGATATCACGGCTGTGCGCATCGGCTGTACGGGCCTTCCACACCCCTTCCGGAGTAATCGGAGAACCGCCCAGATTGCAATCCTTGTCCACACGGATATTTTCGGCAACCCATGCAACCAGCTTCATCGGATCGGCAAGGTAAGCCTCACGCTCCTGTTCGGGCACTGCTTTCTCAAAGAATCCTTTGTACGGAGTAATCATTTCGTTGCTCACACGCGGATTACGCACAAATCTGCGGAAATAATCGGCATTGGCGCACAGATGTGAATTCATCATGTGGTCTATCAACACTTCGGAACTTACATCGCGAAGGTCTTTGGCGGAAATCTGCTGAAGCAGGTCAATGCCGCCCTTCTTTGACTTGTCCGAACGGAGACGGGCCATAAAGTCACGGATGGTTTCGTGGTTACCACGTGATGCCACCAGCAATTTGGCAACAACATCCTCATCCAACTGATACTCTTTAGCGAAATGACGGGCCGATTCATCCGTCATGAACGTAGCCACGTAGGCATTGCGGATAGAGTCCTCCAAGGCCATGCGGCGATTGTTCTCCGCACGTTGTTCGGGAGTCACTTCGGGCATATTGGCGCCTTCCACCGGAGGAATGATATCCATATCCAGTGTATAAGCCTCGCCGGCCGTCTTGTCCAGTTTCACGGTCAAGGCATTGTCTTTTCCGAAAGACAGTTTGGAGTAACCGAATTTTCCATCTTTGGAAGCCCATACCAGCATATCCCCTTTTCCGGCTGTCAGGAACGTCTTGCCGTCCGCATCCGTCTGTTTGGAAGCTACGGTATAAAATTCGGCATAGTTATACACCTTGAATTCCACTTTGGCATCAGCCACCGGTTTGCCATCCGCATCCACGATGGTCACATCGGCTTTTGCCGTAGGGGCATAATTGTCAATCACATTGATTTCCGTATACCGGGGAGTGCGGTACATCACTTCTTCCGGTCCGTTATAACGTCCGAACACCTTGGTGTGCATCAGCATACCCCGTGAAGCGGGAGCGTTGAACCAACCCAGATTCAGTACCGGTTCGGGTTCGCAAGCACCCAGGAAGTACCATTTGCCATCCACCCAGGCTTCCACCCAGGCATGATTATCATCGGTATGTGCCCAACGCGGCGTATATACCTGGCGGGCAGGGATGCCTACCGAACGCAAGGCGGCTACCGTGAACGTAGATTCCTCGCCGCAACGTCCGTAGGCTGTCTTTACGGAAGCCAGCGGACTACTGGTACGGGCATCAGAGGGAGTATAAATCACCTTCTCATGACACCAGTGGTTCACTTCCAGCACGGCATCATATAAAGAAAGGTTTTTCACTCTGTCCTTCAGTTCCTCGTAGAATACCTTACGGCTGTCGTCCAGATTCTCGTTGTTTACGCGGATGGGCAGTACAAAGTGGCGGAACTCGCGTTCGGGAACCACTTTTCCCCACGGCATCTCCTCACGCGCCTTGAAAGCGTAATCCACGTTTTCCAGATAGAATTCACCGGGATGATCCGCTATATCCGCCAAAGGCATATAGGCGTAAAGGAAAGTCATCGCCTCCTTCTGCTCATCGCTCATGGGTTGTTCGAATACCTGGAAGAGGTCACCTTGGGCCAGCGTATCACGCCGTGCCTCAAAATCCTGCTGAACAGCGGCACGTTCAGCCTCATCACTGATCAAATGTTTGTTGTTTGTACACGAGGCACACAGCATCAAGCCTATCCCCGCCGCACACAGAGCCAATAATTTCATCTTGTTGTTTATTTAGGTTAGCAATTTGTTATTGGCTACGAAGATAAGACTTTTTTCTTATTTTTGTACGAAGTTCAAGCTATTATTTAGTATCCGCCGGCTCCGATTGTTGCGATTGATAATATTCCTCCTTCCGCTTGTTGGCCTGCTGCACCAGACTGGTGACGTATACCGTGAAAATGGGGAACATCATCATTCCCAGGGCGGCCAGCACCACCGACAGTATTTTCCCCGTAGGAGTGACGGCATAAATATTGCTCCCTACGGTAGTGACATCCATAAACGCCCACCACAGCGCACTCCAGTAGTCCGTCACCATAGGGTTCACCTTATGTTCCAGCACAAAGAAGATAAGACTGGCAAAATACACGGTGGCCATCAGCATGGTGATGTACGAGGTAAACAACCCGGACGCTTTGCTGCCCGACAGCCAGCCCACCACGATGGCTAGTGCATACCCTCCCCTCAGCAAAGGGATAAAGCGCAGGAAATAACTGATTTCGGGCGAGAAAGTGATGTGATAGAAATCAATGATATTTAAATAAGGTATAGATACCAGCAGAAAAATAAAATGGCTGGTGAAGTATCTTCCTTTTTCTTTCGAGAGGAAAAACTCCAGCAGGAAATCGAACAGGAAAAACATGCATATCCAGAACTGAATCTTCAGATAAGAACCTTGATTCAGGAAAGGGATGTTATGAAAAGTATCTATCGAGATACTTATAACCAGAAAAAGGGACATCAACAGGATGAGTATATGCAAGATCCCGTAAATCCCCCTGCGGGAATAGATGAATGAGGAGAAAGCTGTTTTCATAAACGATACTGATTATATTGTTTTTTCTAGAAACACCCTTCCGGGTACGATTGTTTCATTCCGGATACCTTCCGGGTTAATAAACCTAAACGGATAAACATCATTTCCAGGGAGTTGTTATAAACTCCGTAAACAAAAAACATACATTTTTTAAAACCTAAACTTTATGGCAAACATTAGTAAATCAGTCAAGCTAGGGGTATTTACCCTCGCTATTATGAACGTGACTGCGGTAGTATCCCTGCGCGGGCTGCCTGCTGAAGCCGAATACGGACTGAGTTCGGCATTTTATTATTTATTCGCGGCTATCGTCTTCCTGATACCTACCTCGTTGGTAGCGGCGGAACTGGCGGCCATGTTCCAGGACAAGCAAGGCGGTGTGTTCCGATGGGTGGGTGAAGCCTACGGAAAGAAATTCGGCTTCCTCGCCATCTTCCTGCAATGGGTGGAAAGCACCATCTGGTATCCCACCGTCCTGACTTTCGGAGCCGTGGCACTGGCATTTATCGGCATGAGTGACACCCATGATATGGCCTTGGCATCCAACCGCTATTACTCACTGGCGGTGGTCTTGATTATCTACTGGCTGGCCACCTTCATTTCGCTGAAAGGCATGGGCTGGGTAGGCAAAGTGGCCAAAGTAGGCGGTATGGTAGGTACGATCATTCCTGCCGGCCTGCTGATGGTGCTGGCGGTGATTTACCTTGCTTCCGGCGGACAGAGCCAGATGAACTTTGACGGCAACTTCTTCCCCGATTTCAGCAACTTCGACAACCTGGTACTGGCTTCCAGCATCTTCCTGTTCTATGCCGGTATGGAAATGGGCGGTATCCACGTAAAAGACATGGAAAATCCTGCCAAGAACTATCCGAAAGCCGTATTCATCGGTGCGGCTATCACCGTAATCATCTTCGTGCTCGGCACCTTCGCACTGGGGATCATCATTCCCGAAAAGGACATCAACCTGACACAGAGTCTGCTGGTAGGCTTTGATAATTACTTCAAGTATGTCCATGCTTCGTGGTTGTCGCCTATCATCGCCGTGGCTTTGGCATTCGGTGTGCTGGCAGGCGTGTTGACCTGGGTGGCAGGTCCGTCCAAAGGTATCTTCGCAGTGGGCAAAGCAGGTTATCTGCCTCCCTTCTTCCAGAAGACCAACGCCAACGGCGTACAGAAAAACATTCTGCTGATCCAAGGCCTTGCCGTAACCTTGCTCAGCCTGCTGTTCGTTGTGATGCCTTCCGTACAGAGTTTCTACCAAATCCTGTCACAGCTCACCGTATTGCTTTACCTCATCATGTATCTGCTGATGTTCAGCGGCGCCATTTATCTGCGTTACAATATGAAAAAGGCTCCTCGCCCGTTCCGCATCGGCAGCAAAGGCAACGGACTGATGTGGCTCATCGGCGGTCTGGGTTTCTGTGGTTCACTACTGGCATTCGTGCTCAGCTTCATTCCGCCCAGCCAGATTGCGGTAGGCAGCAACACCGTATGGTTTGCCGTTTTGATTATCGGCTGCATCGTGGTAGTCGCAGCTCCGTTCATAATCTACGCATCGCGCAAACCGTCATGGGTAGACAAGGATACACAGTTCGAACCGTTCCACTGGGAAGAACAGGCCACAACGGCACAGACAGCGGCTCCGGTTTCCGGCGCGGCTAAAAGTTCCGCTTCAAGCGCCTCTACAAACGCTGCCGCCGGACCGGCCTCTCAAAGTACCCCGTCTCCGGAGCAACACAAATAACCCCCGCTGACGGGTTGGCCCATTCCTTTTATCACAGGCAATTCCGGTTCCTTGAAAAGCAAGAAGCATGTTTTTCAAGAAGCCGGAATTGCTGTTTTCCACCAACCGGGATGGTTATTTCCCTCTCTCTTCCAATAATTTCCTGTAAATCATAGCCGGAATTAAAGAAACATTCCTATCTTTGTCCCCCGGTTCACTTAATAATCACGTTTGACATGAAGCATAAGGCCTTTTTCATTTTTATGACAGCCCTTCTTATAGGGAGTCCGCTTTATGCACAAAAATATAAAATAGCCCTTATCCATTCCTACCAGGAAGGGTACAGCGGTGCCGGCATTGTAAACAAACTGTTTGTCAAAGGACTGAAAGACCAGCAAATAGACTTCCAGCTGCGCACCTTTTATCTGGATTGCGAGAAATACGAATCCGTAGAAGAAGAGCGACGGATTTCCGAGTTTGCAGATTCCATCCGCTCATGGGGAGGAGATTTGATTGCCGTGCTCGATGATCAGGCAACCTACTCTGTCATGGCTTGCGGAAACCCGTATGTCAGGCAGGTTCCCGTCGTATTCAGCGGAGTGAATTATCCCAACCAAGAGTTGCTGGCACAATATCCCAACATTACGGGCTACATAGACAAACCCGATTACCTCACCACCTGCCGGATGATAGAACGCATCATGGGCAAAGTCCGCATCCACATCCTGAACGGGCGGACCGTGCTTGACCGCCTTATCCGGAAAGACCTGAGCGAACAATGCAAAGGATCGGAAATCGCCCTCCACCAATGGAAAAGACAAGAGGCCCTGCCCGACAAGCTGAATATCCCCATCAGTGACAAAGATGATACCGAATATGAATCCCTGCACGAAAAGCTGAACGAATACAACCAATTGGACTCCACCGTCGTAGTCCGCCTGTCCAGTGATTCCGTAGCTGCCCGCGACCTGATGTGGCTGTCCAGCGGGGTCTTCAAATACTCCCTGTTCCTGTATACCAAACGGGACTATACCACCCTGCGCATCGGCAGCCTGTTCGACAATCCCGGATTCGAAACCATCAACGAAGGATTCGGGATAAAGGAATACATGCTGGGAGGTTATTTCGCCCCCATCGAAACACAGCTAAGCGACATGACCGCCGGCATCAAAGAAAGACTGCAAGGAAAGATACCCGTCCCGGCGGTAAAACAAATCGCCAAACAGCACCTGGTCAACTGGCAGGTCATGAAGAGATACCAGATCCCCCCTGAAAGCATTCCACCGGAATATACCATCATGTACAGGCCGTGGGAGGAAAAATACGCAACCCCCATCCTGATTCTTGAAAGCCTCCTGGTCTTCACACTCCTTTTGGGGATAGCCTACCTTATTTATATCTATACACTGGAAAAAGGACGCAAAAAAGAAGCCTTGCGTAACCTCAGGTTCGAACACGAAGCATTAACGCTTGCACTGGAAGGAGGGAATACCTACGCGTGGTGTTTCGACGGAAAGACCGCCGTGCTCGACCAAGCTTTCTGCGAACTGACCAACCGTTCCCAAAACCTGTTGGGAATAGAGGAAATAGCCCATTATGTACACCCCGACGAACAAGCCCGGTTCAGAAAAAACGTATCCAACATACTATACCGGCAACGAAGAACAGCCCAATACCGTTGCCAATTCAACGACACCGGTTACCAATGGTGGGAATTCAGATACAGCGTGTTGCAGAATAATGAACAAAATCCTATCATCACCGGACTTCTGGTAAACATTCAGGAGATCAAAGACAAGGAAGAAGAACTGATACGCGCCCGCAAACTGGCGGAACAGGCGGAACTGAAACAATCCTTCCTGGCCAACATGAGCCATGAAATCCGTACTCCGCTTAATGCCATCGTGGGATTCTCCAACCTGCTCACTACCGAGAAAAACATCTCGGAAGAAGAGAAAAAAGAGTTTGCCTCCATCATAGACAACAATACCAGACTCTTGTTGAAGCTGGTCAATGATGTGCTGGAACTATCCCGTATAGAATCCGGCAATATGTCCTTTCATTGCGAGGATTGCAGCGCGCATCATTTCGCCGAAACGGTCTATCAGACCCATCAGGTAATTATTCTCCCTCCAGTGGAATTCATCAAAGAATTTCCCGACGAGGATGTGACCATACACATAGACCGTATGCGCCTCACCCAAGTCATCACCAACTTTTTGGGAAATGCCAAGAAGTTCACCTCCCAAGGACACATCAAACTGGGTTATTTCTGCGACAAAGAGAAGAAGGAAATCCATATCTTCGTAGAAGATACCGGTGCGGGAATCCCTAAAGAAGAATTACAAATGATATTCGAGCGGTTCTACAAGCGGAATGAGTTTGTACAGGGTGTAGGGCTGGGACTCGCCATCAGCAAGGTCATTGTAGAAAAAATGAACGGACACATCGATGTGCAATCCGAGGTGAACAAGGGCAGCCGTTTCACCGCCGTACTGCCCTATCTGTAATTTTATTCCTGTGCAGGCTGTTTAGGCAGGGCAAACTGCAAGACCAGATACGCCAGCACACCCGCCAGCACCGTTCCCAGTATGACCCCCATCTTTGCCTGCGTCAGCAACACCGGCGAATCCCCGAAAGAGAGGTTGGCTATGAACAAAGAAACCGTAAAACCGATACCTCCCAAAAGACAGATACCTGTCAGGTTCACCCAGGTCATGCCTTTCAGCAGTCCGGCGAACCCCATCTTTATCACCAGCCAGGTAAAGAAATAAATGCCGGCAAACTTACCCGCCAGCAATCCCGCCAGCACCGCCCAGGTAGCCATCCCCACTTCCAGACCGCCATGATCCGCCGTGAGCGAGACACCCGCATTGGCAAAGGCGAACAAGGGAAGAATAATATAATTCACCATTCCATGCAGACTGTCTTCCAATGACTGCAAGGGAGATATGACACGGTCCGAGGAAGACTCGATGCTTTTCAGCACATTGATCTGCATCTTGCTTAACACAACACTTTCCTTGTCACTGGCAGGAAAGACAGCAATGTTCTCGCGGATGCGGTTAATGTACTTACCTATCTTGTAATGAGGAGTGGCGGGAACCGTGAAGGCTGCGACAACTCCCGCAATGGTAGCGTGGATGCCGCTCTGCAAAAACAGATACCACATAATCACTCCCCAGAAAATATAAAACCAACGGTTGCGCACCCGGAAGAAATTCCCGCCGCAAAGTATCAGCAGGATACCCGCCGAAGCAATCAGGTAGTTCACCGACAGATGAGAGGTGTAAAAAAGGGCGATGACCAGAATGCCTCCGATATCATCGACCACAGCGAAAGCGGTCAGAAAGACTTTCAAGCTCAGCGGAACCCGCTTGCCGAACAGGCTGAGCACTCCCAGCGAAAAGGCGATATCCGTAGCCATCGGTATGGCCAGACCACTTTGGGCCGGAGTTCCCGCCGTCATGAAATAATAGATCAGTACCGGAACCAGCATACCGCCGCACGCCGCCACGATGGGCAAAAGCGCCTGCCGGAAACTGGACAACTCGCCCACCAGTATCTCACGCTTTATCTCCAGCCCCACACTGAAGAAAAAGACAGCCATCAAAGCATCGTTGATAAAAGTCATCAAGGTCATGTGATGCCCGTTATGACTGAAGAAATTAAATTCTCCTATCTGAAGATGCACCTCGTAATTCCAAAAGGAGGCATAAATATCCCCCCACGGAGAATTGGCCAGGAACATAGCCAGCAAGACTACCCCCATCAGCAACATCCCTCCATTAATATGATAGTGCGCCGCCCGCTGGAAGGAAAAGTTCAAGTTCAGAATTTTCAGTTTTTCCATATCAATTGAATTTAAGAGTTTGTGATAAATTGCCATCAAAACACAAGCCCTTCCTGTTATTGACTTTTTAATTTCAACTAACAGAAAGAGCCCGCTTATTGTTTGCTCCCCAGAGCTTGTTTATTCTTGAATTAATCCAGCTTCAGAACGGCCAGGAACGCCTTTTGCGGTACTTCCACATTACCGATCTGTTTCATTCGTTTCTTACCTCTTTTTTGTTTTTCCAACAATTTACGCTTACGGCTCACGTCACCGCCATAACACTTCGCGGTCACATCCTTGCGCACCGCCTTGATGGTTTCCCTTGAGATAATCTTCGCCCCGATAGCTGCCTGAATGGCAATATCAAACTGCTGGCGCGGAATCAGCTCTTTCAGTTTCTCACACATACGCTTGCCCAGGTTATAGGCATTGTCCACATGTGTCAGGGTAGAAAGCGCATCCACCGGCTCACCGTTCAACAAGATATCCAGCTTCACCAGTTTGGAAGGGCGGAAACCCGACTGATGGTAGTCAAAGGAAGCATATCCTTTCGAGATACTCTTCAGCTTGTCATAAAAGTCAATCACGATTTCACCCAGCGGCATCTTGTAGTGAATCTCCACCCGGTTGCCCGACACATAATTCTGCCGCACCAGTTCGCCGCGCTTGCCCAGACACAGTGTCATGATAGGGCCGATGTAATCGGTGGCGGTAATGATCGTGGCATCAATGAAAGGTTCCTCGATGTGGTCAATCAGCGTCGGATCGGGCATACCGCCGGGATTATGCACCTCGTTGGCATGTCCCTGCTTGTCATACACCATGTACGACACGTTGGGCACGGTCGTAATCACATTCATATCAAACTCGCGGTCCAGACGTTCCTGAACAATCTCCATGTGAAGCAATCCCAGAAAACCGCAACGGAATCCGAAGCCCAGAGCCAGTGAAGACTCCGGCTGGAAAGTCAGCGAGGCATCATTCAGCTGAAGTTTCTCCAGCGAAGCGCGGAGGTTCTCGTAATCTTCCGCCTCGATAGGATAAACCCCGGCAAACACCATCGGCTTCACTTCCTCGAATCCGGCAATCGCCTTTTCACACGGACGGGCGATGTGAGTGATGGTATCCCCCACCTTCACCTCGCGCGAGGTCTTGATGCCCGAAATGATATACCCCACATCTCCTGTGCGCAGTTCCGCACGGGGAATCATATCCATTTTCAGCACACCGATCTCATCTGCATCATACTCCTTGCCGGTATTGAAGAATTTTACCTTGTCCCCTTTGCGGATCACACCGTTCTCTATTTTAAAATACGCGATGATTCCACGGAAAGAATTGAATACCGAGTCGAAAATCAAAGCCTGTAGCGGCGCCTCCTCGTCACCCGTCGGGTGCGGGATACGTTCCACCACCGCCTTCAATATCTCCTCCACACCCATTCCGGTCTTGCCGGAGGCACGGATAATATCCTCATGTTTGCAGCCCAGCAGGTCGATGATTTCATCTTCCACCTCATCGGGCATGGCACTCGCCATATCACATTTGTTCAGCACGGGAATGATTTCCAGGTCATGCTCCAACGCCATGTACAGATTCGAGATAGTCTGCGCCTGCACTCCCTGCGAAGCGTCCACAATGAGCAGCGCCCCTTCACAGGCGGCTATGGAACGGGATACCTCGTATGAAAAGTCCACGTGTCCCGGAGTGTCAATCAGATTCAGTACATACTTCTCTCCCCCATACTCGTACTCCATCTGGATGGCATGGCTCTTGATTGTAATACCTCTCTCCTTTTCCAGGTCCATATCGTCAAGCATCTGCCCTTCGGTTACCTGGATGGTTTTTGTAAACTCCAACAAACGGTCGGCCAAGGTCGATTTCCCGTGGTCTATATGTGCTATAATGCAAAAATTACGGATATTCTTCATCTTTAACAGCTATCTATTTAAAAACAAACAAGTTTCTTGCTTTTCGGGCGCAAAGATATGCAAAAAGAACAAGATTTTAAAGACTACAATAAATTTATAGCAGACAATTCCCTGCTCAAAGACTGTATGCCTTTCTGGATCTTTTCCAACTGCCGCCTGCGAGGTTTATGCACTCCGGCTGCATAATGCCACAACTGGCGTTCATTGATTCCGGTAATCCGGCTCAAAGCAGCCTTGGTGAAGATGCTGCTATAATAGTTGATAAAAGTAGCGGCATCTATCTTAAATTTCAATTCAAACTCTCCCGACAAGACTTCACAAGGATTCGGATTATCTTCCAGATACAACTCTATTGCCTCCTTCATGTTATCCTCAATCTCCTTCATGTCATTGCCTACGGTAATAACGGGAGCACCTTCGATATAAGCACTCAAGTTCTTTCCTGCGTGTTCTACAATCACTTCCACTGTTTTCATATTGCCTCCTGTCCTAAAATATCAAGAGAACAAGGGGGGCTACTTTAACCCCGCTTGTCTCAGAATGCTGTAATAAGTGCCTTTCTCAACGCCTTTGCTGTTGTGATCCGGTACGATAACAATCATGCCATCCTTCTCAAATTTCATGTGGCTACCCTTCTGACTCTTCAATACAAAACCGTTTTCCAGCAACATCGTTACAACGTCTTTCACTGATTTGTAACTCATAACGTTTTGGACTTAATTACCCTGCAAATATAGTAATAATATGAATACTATTCAAAAAGATGATTCATATTATTACTATAATACAAAAAAAATGCGTTGACAACATACCAAACGATGTGCC
>ENA-OQKW01000170-OQKW01000170.1-human-gut-metagenome-genome-assembly--contig:-NODE-170-length-18593-cov-3.780949_pt1 | contig 18593 bp, 16 predicted proteins | sample MGYA00242657_ERZ504815 | MGnify/ENA primary metagenome ERZ504815 (study PRJEB26092, sample SAMD00036404) | human gut metagenome | host: Homo sapiens | study: EMG produced TPA metagenomics assembly of... | reverse complement strand
CATGCCGTTGTATACGCGGGTGCAGCCAGCTCTTTGGCCTGCTTCATCATCACAGTCTCACGCGGTGCATATACCGTATCAGTTACGATCAGATCCTTGCGGAAATAGGACGGATCCGGGATATTGGACAGATCCTCCAGCGGGTGCATACCAACGCCGGTTGCATCACAGAAAATGTCTGCTTCGTGCATTTTCTCTTTTAAGAGTGCCAGATCGCCCAGGTCATGCATCTCGGCCTTGCAGTTAGAGTTCTTGTTGATGATATCAACGATCTCCTCGCCGCGTGCATAGAATTTATCTTTGATATTGAAGATATGCAGCTCTGCAATGCCGTCCAGTGCGCCGCGTACTGCGATAGCGGTTGCTGCACCGCCGGTACAGATGAGAACCATCTTCATTCCCTTGAAATCGATGCCCTCTTCGGTCAGTGCCTGCCAGTATCCCATACCATCGGTGTTGTAGCCTTTCAGTTTTCCGGTTACCTGACCGTTTTCGTCGCGGAGGTTGACTACGGTATTGATAGCGCCGCATAACTTAGCTGCTTCATCTACTTCGTCCAGATATTTGTGGACAACAGTTTTGTTTGGCATGGAAATATTGGAACCGAGCATTTTCAGCGCGCGGATACTCTGCACAGCATCTTTTAAAGAATCGTTATCAACTTCGAAAGCAAGCTGAATGACATCATCTCCGTTTTTGTCGTATGCAAGGTTGTGGGTTGTCGGAGACTGGGTATGACGGATCGGGTAAGCCATTAATCCAACTAATTCGGTATGTCCTGTAATATTTGGCATGATATTTTCCTCTTTTCTTTTTTATGCTGCGCTGTTGTCATTGATGTTGGAGTCAAAAGGTTTTTTGACCTTTTGACCCTGGTATCTTGTCATTTTGAAAAAGAAACAGCGTAGCAGATGATATACAGTTTTTGTCGGGCTGCTTAAAGTAGTGGAATCGTTATCGTTCCCTTATGCAGTGAAGCACTTGTTATTTCGCTGGGTAAGAAAGCGATGCTGGGGATTACTCAAGCGGCTCCAGATGCAGGTATCCCTGGGACTCCAGTACATTCAGGATCGCACGGCCTTCCATGGTACCTTCCATGATGCGGCGTGCGCGTACGGAATCGCCGATGGTATAAATATAAGTATGGGTATCGGCGAATGCTTCCTGAAGCTCCGGAAGAATCGGGTTGTTGGAGCGCATTCCAAGGCAGTTGAATCCATAATCGAAGGTGAGATCCTGGATGGTTCCGTCCGGAAGCTTTACAGTGAATGCGTTTTCTTTTACTTCCTGAAGAGCGGTGTTGACATATTCTTTTACACCGTATTTGTCGTGTGTCTCACGCATGGAGCATTTGGTGATCGGGTCTGCAAGCATACCGATCTGCGGCAGCATATCGATGATGGTACACTCGGCGCCTCTCGGTGCAAAGTATTCAATAACGTCAAGTCCTACGGAACCGCCGCCGACTACAACGACTTTCTTGCCCTGACAGGCTTCTTCCGGATATTTTCCGGCGTTTACATTGTTGATCATACCAAAGATGGTATTTACGTTTCCGGCATCGATGTTCTCTTTCAGGCCTTTGATCGGCGGAACAAGCGGAACGGAACCGGTGGAGTTTACAATGATGTCCGGTTTGAACTGTTTGATCTTATCCACCGTAGCTTCGGTGTTGAGGAAAATATACAGGTTTTTCAGTCTGGCGGCTCTTGCCTCAAGGTATTTCGGGAAGTCTTTCATACGGGTCTTGCTTGGAAGATCGGAGATGAAAGTGGAAAGACCGCCGATGTGATCGTTTTTCTCAAGTACGAAAACGTTGCATCCGACTTCTGCTGCGGTGCAGGCTGCTTCCATACCGGCAGTACCGGCGCCGACAACAACAACGTTACAGTTTTTATTTACTTTCAGTGCTTTGTAAACATCGCCTTCCGGAACAGCCGGGTTTACGGTACAGCGGATCGGGCGGTTGACGCCGATACGGTTTCCGGCACATCCGACGTTACAGGAGATGCATTTCCGAAGGATATCTTCCTCGCCGTTCTCAACTTTTTTCACCCAGTTCGGCTCAGCGATCAGGCCGCGTCCCATTCCGACGATATCTACATCGCCGCTCTCGAGAACTTTTTCAACGACCTTCGGGTCACGGTAGTTACCAGCATTGATAACCGGTTTTTTGTAATTTATTTTTTACGGTCTCTTGCCATGTAGGAACGCCATCCATCCGGCAGGAAGTTGGAGTCGATCTGATACTGCAGGGATGGGTTGAGGCCGCAGGATACGTCATACATATCTACGAACTCATCCAGGTACTCGAGGTACTCGAGGGTATCTTCCAGAGTATTTCCTCCCGGAACACGCTCCTCAGCAGAGATACGAACGATGATCGGGAACCACGGTCCGACGTTTTTACGTACTTCTTCGAGAACCATACGTGGGAAGCGCAGGCGGTTTTCTACAGAACCACCGAATTCATCGGTTCTTTTATTGTAATACGGGGAGATGAACTGGCTCATCAGGTAGGAGTGGCCGCAGTGGATTTCAATGGCATCAAAGCCGATGGCCTGCACACGTTTTGCAGCCTCGCCGTATTTTTTCACGGTTGTCATGATTTCTTCTTTTGTCATCGGGCGAGGGGTTTCTCCGCCGGCTTTTGTCGGGATGTTGGAAGAAGAAACGGTTTCCATACCGGTTCTTGCGGAAGATGCGGAAGCTCCGGCGTGGTTGATCTGAATTGCTACGGTAGCACCGTTTTTATGAAGATTTTCGACTAACTGATAGTAGCGCGGCATAAAGCTGTCGTGGTCGATACGGATCTGGCTGGTTCCGTTGGAACCGACCGGGTACTCGATGTTGGCGTTCTCCAGAATAATAAGACCAACGCCGCCTTTTGCGCGGAGAGAGTAATAATTCATATGACGGTTACTCATCTCACCGCTTGTCTCACCGTAGTTGGTTCCCATCGGGGTCATTGCAATACGGTTTTTAATCGTTGTTCGTTTGATGGTAATTGGTTCAAAAATTTTTGGGTAAGCACTCTTCATGAAAATTTCTCCTTATTCATTACATGAGCGGTAATCCTCTGTTTGTGACAAATCCATCATAACTCTTTCGACTAAAAATTAACAATATCTTTCAGATAAACTTTTGATACGTTTTCGCTATCGTTTCTGGACTCTTCGATAATGTCAGCGTGCTGTTTCATGTATTCGGTAAACCGTTCGACAGCCGGAAGCCGGTAGCGGTTCTTCATCCAGAACATAAAAGTCTGATGATAAATCTCGAGACCTTTCAGTGTATGGATGCGGATACCGTCTGCCTGTTCCAGAATATCGGTTCGCGGCATGAGCGCGATGCCGAAGTTTTCGCGTACCAGTGCCACAATCGAATATTCATCCGGGCATTCCATGATAATATTGGGATGAAGCTGATATTTGCGGTAGAGATGACCGGTGTAGGCCCCCATCCAGGATGCGCGGTCGTAGCCGATCACCGGATAACGGGTAAGCTTTACAAGCGGAACCTCCGGTTCGTCGGCAATCGGATGCTGTTCCGGGGACACGATGACAAGCGGCTGCTGGATCAACGGAAAAAACTCCATGTCGTCGCGCTTTAAAAAGCCGCCAAACCCAAGATCGAGTTCGCCGGATTTCACCTTCTGTGCAATGGCCGGGGTATGGTTCTGCCAGAAGCTAAAGGCAACATTTTTGTTTTCTTCTTGGTCCAGAAAGGTGCGGACATTGTGCGGAATATAATGTCCGGCAAGTGGAAAAATATAACCGATGTTGATTTTTCCGCCACCGGAGGCGAGTTCTTTCATCTTGCCTGCCGCAATGTCACAGTCGCCTGCGATCCGGTCTGCATGCTCCAGGAAAAGACGGCCGGCATTGGTAAGGACAACACCGCGCCCTTTCTTTTCAAACAGCGTGATTCCAAGCTCACTTTCAAGGGCGGCCATCGAACGGCTCAGGGATGGCTGGGAAATATAAAGCTCCTCTGCCGCCTGGTGATAATTTTCCAGCCGGGCGACCTTTCGGAAATAGAGAATCTGATTCAGTGTCATGTGGTTTTTCCTCCTGAAAAAATGGTTCCGTAAGAAAGTCTTTGCTTCCTCTTATTATGATAACTCAAGTATACCATATCAATGCATTCAATGCATTGGTTTTTTCCTTTAAAAGCATTAGACCGCACACACTTTCACTGTTAAAATAAAGGCAAATGTTATTTTTTTAACTATTCACGAAACTGGTAATCTGTTGTTTGTGACAAAACAAAAGGATGAACCGAACAGAGGAAAAAGACAATTTGACCTCAACACATGATCTATTTAAAAAGGAGAGAAACCATGAACAAGAAATACCTGCCAAGTGCATTAATTTTGTACTTGAACTACTTTATCCACGGTGTTGGATGCTCTATTCTGGGCCAGGCAGTCATCAAAGAGGCTCTGGCAGCAGCATGGGGAGTGGAAGCAATGGCAATTACCGCAATTTCCGCAGCACTCGGTCTTGGCCGTCTGATCGCACTGCCATTTGCAGGTCCTCTGTCCGACAAGCTCGGACGTCGCATTTCCACCGCAATCGGAAGTGCTTCTTATGCAATTTATCTGATCGGCCTTGCCCTTGCATTTAATGCAGGAACACACGGTGGTTATACCATCGCTTACGTATGCGCCATTATCGGCGGTATCGCAAACTCCTTTCTGGATACCGGTATTTACCCGGCAGTATCCGAAATTATTTACAAAGCTCCGGGCGTTGCTACTATGGGAATCAAATTCTTCATCGCAATCGCACAGATGCTGCTTCCATTTGTTCTTGGTGTAGCGGTTACTTCTACCGCAGCCGGCTTTACCTCCTACAATCCGTTATTCTATGGATGCGGAATTGCGTATATCGTACTTTTTGTACTGGTATTCCTGTTCCCGCTGCCAGATGCTGACCAGAAAGCATCCGGCAAAAAAGAGGGTCTGATCGACAGCCTGAAGCATACCCATTTCTCTTTCGAGTCCATCGCCATGATCCTGATCGGATTCACCTGCACCGGTACCTTCCAGCTGTGGCTGAACTGTGCGCAGAACTTTGCAAAAGAAAATGTAGGCTGGGCGAATCCGTCCATCATGCAGACCTATTATTCAGCAGGAACCATGCTGGCACTCGTTGTAACCGCATTCCTGACCAGAAAAATCAAAGACGTTCGTTTCATCGTTGTTTACCCGGCTATCTGCCTTGTAACAATGATCGCTGTCCTGATGGGACAGAGTAAACCGCTGATGATCGCCGGTGCTTTCATCATCGGATGGGCTGGTGCAGGCGGACTGCTTCAGATCGCAACTTCCGTTTGCAACATGCTGTTCCCGAAAATCAAAGGAACCGTAACCGCACTGGTTATGATCGCATCTTCTCTCTGCAACTACACCATCCTGACCGCAGCATCTAAAATGCAGCCGTCCGGCGTTATGACCATGAATATCGTTCTGACCGCAGTTGGTGTTGCACTTGGACTGTTTGTAAACATCCGCTATAAAAAAATGGTTGAACTTGCACAGCAGGACAATTAAAATGAGGTTAAGGATTGCGGAAGTACGAAGTACCAGGTAATCTGGACGTGAAAAAGAAAAGCCTGCAAAGAAAAGTCAGGGTTAAATTGAAGAAAGAAGGAAAAACACATGAATACAGTAAAAGTTCGTGATATTGAAATCGGTGCCGGCGCACCGAAAATCATCGTTCCGATCGTAGGTGTTACCAAAAACGATATCATCGAAGAAGCAAAAACCTTCCATTCGATTCCGGTTGATGTTGTAGAATGGCGTGTAGACTGGTTTGAAGGCGTATTCGACTTTGCGCAGGTAGAGGACGTGTTAAAAGACCTCCGCGAAGCACTCGGCAATATTCCGCTTCTGATGACGTTCCGTACCTCCAAAGAGGGCGGTGAAAAAGCGATTGAGCCGGCAGCCTATGCGGAGCTGAACATCAAAGCAGCACAGACCGGATATGTGGATCTGGTGGATGTTGAGATCTTTACCGGAGATGACATTGTAAAGAAGATCATCGACGGTGCACACGCAGCAGGCGTAAAGGTTATCGCTTCCAATCATGATTTCTTCAAAACTCCTGCAAAAGCAGACATCATCTACAGACTGCGCAAGATGCAGGATATGAACGCAGATATTCCGAAGATTGCTGTTATGCCGCAGAACAGGAAAGACGTCCTGACCCTGCTTGCAGCAACAGAGGAAATGGCCACCAATTATGCGGACAGACCGATCATCACCATGTCTATGGCAGGCACCGGTGTAATCAGCCGTCTCTGCGGTGAGGTGTTTGGCTCTTCCATGACCTTCGGCGCGGCAAGGAAAGCATCCGCACCGGGTCAGATGGGTGTGAATGATCTGAGCACCGTTCTGGATCTGCTTCACAAAGCCATGTAACCGTTTTTTCTTTAGGGGACACCGGTATTTTTAGCTTTGCTGTTGATGCCGATGTCCCTTTTGTATTATTGTTCTGTTATAAATTTAACGGAGGTATGCCTTTTATGAAGAGAATATTTCACTGGCTGGATGAAAATCTCGAAGAATTTCTTCTGGTGATCGGTCTGATCGCCATGACGCTGATCATGGGAGTCCAGGTTTTCTGTCGTTACGTTCTTGGCATGTCGCTGTCGTGGTCAGAAGAGCTGACCAGATATATTTTTATCTGGTGCGGTTTTTTAAGCGTCAGCTACTGCAGTAAGAAATGCCTTTCCATCAAGATCGAGCAGTTTGTTGCGATTTTCCCGCGGAGAGGAAAAGCCATCTTCAAAATTGTGAATCATACATTTGAACTGATTTTTTTCATCTATATGATTCCGTTTGCTTTTTCCTATATGATGTCGTCGGTTAAAAGCGGCCAGCTTTCCCCGGCCTGCAAAATCCCGATGTACTTTATCCAGGCAGCACCGCTCGTCTCCTTTGTGCTGGTTGCCTTTCGTGTTTCGCAGCGGTGGATGATCGAGTTCCGCGTGGCACGGGGTGAGAACGTTTTCGACCCGGCCCATCCGGAGCGCAATACGCCGGAATCCTTCATTGAGGCAAATGCCGGAGCAGATAACGCCACAGAAAATGCCCTGAACGCGGGTATCGACAACCGCATTCATACGATTAAAAATTCAAACGAGGAGGAACGCTAATGCCGGTCGTAGTATTATTTTTGATTTTTGTTGCTTTGCTGGTCATCGCTGTTCCGGTATCGATTACCCTTGGAATCACATCTGTGCTTCCGTCGGTGTTTGACCCGTCCTTTACGGTAGGAGCCAAATATCTGATCCGTGCCATGTTCGGAGGTCTCGATTCCTTCCCCCTGCTGGCAGTCCCGATGTTCGTCCTCTCCGGTATCATCATGGCTAAGGGAGGCATCTCCAAAAAAACTGTTTGATGTCTTTGCCTATTTTCTCGGAAAATTCACCGCAGGTATGCCGTGCGCCGTTATCGTCACCTGCCTTTTCTATGGTGCGATTTCCGGTTCCGCTCCGGCGACCGTTGCTGCTGTCGGAAGCATGACAATCCCGATTCTGACTACCCTTGGTTATGATCTGACATTCTCCACAGCGATTGTGGCAGTTGCCGGCGGCCTTGGCGTTATCATTCCCCCGAGTATTCCGTTCATCATGTACGGTATGGCTTCCGGTGCTTCGGTCAGTGACCTGTTCCTTGCCGGAATTGTACCGGGTCTGATGATCGGTCTGCTGCTGATGCTTTATGCCATCTATCACTGCAAACGGTATGGGGAGGATAGGGAGAAGATCTATGCAGAAGTCAAAGTGCTGCATGACAAAGGCCTGCTTCGCGTTTTAAAAGAGAGCTTTTTTGCACTGCTCAGTCCGGTAATCATCCTCGGCTGTATCTACAGCGGCGTTGCTTCCCCGACCGAGGCGGCTGTTATCTCCGTATTCTATGCATTGATCATCAGCCTTTTTGTGTACAGAAGTATCCGCATCCGCGACATCTGGTCCATTCTGGTTGAGGCGATTCGTACCTTCACTCCGATCCTGTTCATCCTGGCGGCATCGACAGCATTTTCCCGTGTCCTGACGCTGATGCAGGTGCCGCAGACGGTCAGTGAGTTCATTCTGAACAATTTCCACAGCCCGGTTGCGATCCTTCTGATCATCAACGTATTCCTGCTGATTGTCGGAATGGTCATGGATACCACACCGGCAATCCTGATTCTGACCCCGATCCTTCTGCCGATCGTACAGGCAATCGGTATGGATCCGATTCAGTTTGGTGTGATCATGGTTGTCAACCTTGCGATCGGTTTTGTAACACCGCCGATCGGCGTTAACCTGTTCGTGGCAAGCTCCCTGACCGAGGTTCCGGTCATGCAGATCGCAAAGAAGGCTATGCCGATGATCGGTTTCTTCCTTGCGGCACTGCTGCTGATTACGTTTATTCCGGCGATTTCGATTGGAATTTTATAGGGAGGAGCGAAGGACAATGAAAAAGATGACAAAAAAGAAAAAGCTTTTCCGAAAAGTGACGGCACTTGCCGCTGTCGTTGCGCTTGGCGCATCGCTTGCCGGCTGCGGCTCTTCCGGAGAAGAGACGACACAGCGCTATTCCTGGCCGCTGGCAACGGCGAGCCCGGAGGACACGGTAACGCAGATCTTCGCTGAGAAGTTTGCGGAAGAGATTTCAGAGCTGAGCGATGGAAGGATGAAAATTCAGGTTTACGCAAACTCAACGCTTGGCGGCGACCGCGATCTGCTGGAAACGTGTGCTGACGGCGATATTCCGTTTGTCGTGCAGAATACGGCACCGCAGGTTTCTTTTATGGGGGATCTTGCCGTGTTTGATTTGCCGTGTGTGTTTGATTCTCTCGATGAATGCCGTGAGAAGATTGATAATCCGGAGTTTTACGAGCTGATCAGCAACGTTTATACGGAGGGAGGCTATCACCTGCTCGGTATGGCAGATCAGGGATTTCGTGTCATGAGTACGAATAAGCCGGTTTACAGCTTTTCGGATTTCAAGGGTCAGAAGATCCGTACCATGGAGAACAGCTACCATCTGGCATTCTGGAAAGCCATCGGTGCCAACCCGACGCCGATGAGCTTCAGTGAGGTTTACATCGGCCTGCAGCAGCACACGATTGATGCGCAGGAGAACCCATACGAGGTCATCGTTTCGAATAACCTGTATGAGCAGCAGGATTACGTAGTGGAGACGAACCATCTGCCGCATCTGATTTCCCTGATCGTCAACGACGATTTCTTCCGGGATCTGCCTGCAGACGAGCAGGAGATCATGACCGAGGCCGCAAAGATTGCGACCGAGTACGCAAGAGAGCAGTCCGATGCCCGTATTGTCGACAAGATCGCGAAAATCGAGGAGAGCGGAACGAAGATTCTGACACTCGATGGCCAGACAAGAGCTGACATCCGCGAGGCATCCCAGAGCGTGTATGAGTCGATCAAAGAGAATATTGATCCGGCGATTTACAATGCGTATATGGATGGAATTGAAAACTGAGCGTTATTCACTAAAAAAATGGTGACGATTCAGAGCCTTATCTCGATGTTGCTTTTCGCCATATGAAACTCCGGAAAAATTGCTCATTCATGCAAGCGTGTTTCGCGATTTTTCTTCGGCTTCGCATGGCTACTGAATCGTTGCAAAAAAAAGAAATTTCCCGGCTGCGGGGCGCTGAAAAAACGGTGCTTCGACAGTCGTTTTTTTTGTCTGGATCGCTTTAAAATCGCTTTAAATTTCAAAATCTGCCTTGTACCGTCGAAATTACAAGATTATAATGGGATTTGGAAGGTTTTTTTGATCTATTATTATGACCAAGGGAGGCAAAAAAATAGATTTTTGTAACACATGGACCGGATTGTATTTGTCAGGAGATTCCGTAACGGATATGGAGAGTGCACAGCCGGTGGGGGAAGGGTTTATTTGAAAATAGTCGGAAAGAGTTATGTCCGAATCGTCGAAAACATGCTTGCAGCATTCTACCCGGAGGTATATCTCCGCGTGACAAACTCCGGTATCGGCGGAAACACAAGCCGTGACCTGCTGCAGCGCTTCGACCGCGATGTCGTATCATTAAAACCAGACTGGGTATCCATCTGCATCGGCATCAACGACGTCTGGAGACAGTTCGACAGCCCGGCCATCCCGGACGAGCAGGTATCGCCGGAGGAGTACCGTTCCAACGTCGAAAAGATGATTCTTTCCGTAAAAGATAATGTAAAAGGAATTTTCCTCATGACCCCATACTACATGGAGCCAAATGGGGAGGACTGGATGAGAAAACGCATGGACACCTACGGCGCGATCTGCAGCGAGCTGGCTGAGAAATACGGCTGCCGCTTTATCGACCTTCAGGCCGTCTTCAACGATTACTTCCAGTACCGCCATTCCTCCTACATCGCCTGGGATCGAATCCATCCGAACCAGATCGGCGCTACAGTGATCGCACGGGCATTTCTGGAAAAATGCGGATTCGACTATAATCACAGACCGGAGCATGCTTGAAAAACCATTTCCGCAATCTGAAAGCGCCACTTTGCGGTATGGCTTGCCCTCATAAGGCAGACAAAAAGCGGGAATCGTTATTGGGGTCCTCGCTTTTTCTTTGTCCTGTTCTGTCTGAAAACGGCGGACAGAGTCGAAAAAAGAGAAAAAGAATCGGTAAAATTTTGCTTAAAATTACCAAAAATAATTGCTGTTTTGGGTACAGTTATGGTATATTATGACTATACATACATTTATGTGGCGCTGAATGGGGACATAAGAGTGAGACATAAAAGAAAGGTAACTATTCAGAACCCCATCTCGATTCCGCTTGCGCTGCATCTCGATGTTGCTTCTCGCCATATGAAATTCCAGAAAACCGCGCATTCATGCAAGCATGATTCACGATTTTCTTCTCTTTCGCATGGCGCTGAATAGTTACAAATAAAGAATAGAACAGGAGAAAAAAAGATATGTATCTGGAAGAGTATAAGAGATGGCTGGCAGCTGATCTGGAAGACGCAGATCTGAACCCGGAGCTGGCACGGATTGAAGGAAACGATGAGGAGATCAAGGACCGTTTTGCTGTATCTCTGAAATTCGGAACCGCAGGACTTCGTGGTGTACTTGGCGCAGGAACAAACCGTATGAATATCTATGTAGTGCGTCAGGCAACACAGGGCCTTGCAAACTGGGTAAAAACACAGGGCGGAAACCAGACCGTAGCCATCAGCTATGACAGCCGTATCAAGAGCGATGTTTTCGCAAAAACAGCAGCAGGCGTTCTGGCTGCAAACGGAATCAAAGTTAGAATTTACGATGCACTGATGCCGGTACCGGCACTTTCCTTTGCAACCCGTTACTATAACTGCAATGCAGGTATCATGGTAACTGCATCCCACAACCCGGCAAAATACAACGGCTACAAAGCCTACGGCCCGGACGGATGCCAGATGACCGATGATGCTGCAGCAATCGTATACGCAGAGATTCAGAAAACCGATATCCTGACCGGCGTAAAATATATGCCGTTTGCACAGGGAGTAGAAGAGGGACTGATCCGTTTCGTCGGCGATGACTGCAAGAATGCACTGTACGAAGCCATCGAATCCCGTCAGGTTCGTCCAGGCCTCTGCAAGACCGCTGGACTGAAACTCGTTTACAGCCCGCTGAACGGATCTGGTCTTGTACCGGTCACCCGTGTATTAAAAGACATCGGCATCACTGATATCACCATCGTTCCGGAGCAGGAGTATCCGAACGGATACTTCACCACCTGCAGCTATCCGAACCCGGAAATCTTTGCTGCACTGGAAAAAGGCCTGGATCTTGCAAAAGAGACCGGCGCAGACCTGATGCTGGCAACCGACCCGGATGCAGACCGCGTTGGTATCGCCATGAAATGCCCGGATGGAAGCTATGAGCTGGTAACCGGAAATGAAGTCGGCGTTCTGCTTCTCGACTACATCTGCGCAGGCCGCATCGAGAAAGGCACCATGCCGGAGAAACCAGTTGCTGTAAAATCCATCGTGTCCACACCGCTGGCAGATGCAGTTGCAGAGCACTACGGCGTAGAGCTCCGCAGCGTTCTGACCGGATTCAAATGGATCGGTGATCAGATTGCAAACCTTGAGGCAGACGGCGAAGTAGACCGCTTCATCTTCGGATTCGAGGAGAGCTACGGATACCTGGCCGGCCCGTATGTAAGAGATAAAGACGCAGTCATCGGCTCCATGCTGATCTGCGAGATGGCAGCTTACTACAGAAGCATCGGAAGCTCTCTGAAACAGAGACTGGAAGAGATCTATGCCGAGTATGGCCGCTACCTGAACAAAGTAGACAGTTTCGAGTTCCCGGGCCTGAGCGGTATGGACAAGATGGCAGGCATCATGGATGGCCTCAGAAAAGAGCCGCTGACCGAGATCGCAGGTTCCGCTGTTGTCAAAGTAACCGATTACGAGAAACCAGAAGAGACCGGACTCCCGGCAGCAAACGTTCTGATCTACAAACTGGCAAACGGTGAAACCGTCATCGTCCGCCCGTCCGGAACAGAGCCGAAGATCAAAGTATACTACACAACACTTGGCAAGGATCTGGCAGAGGCAGAAGCTGAGAAAGAAAAACTCGCAGAGGCTTTAAAACCGATTCTGGCATAAAGAAAACAAAAAAGAATAGAAGGGCGTGGCTTCGGCTGCGCCCTTTTTCGAACCTGAATTTTTTTTCGAAAAGTGTAAGATTTTCTGCAGAACAGCGTGATGATAGATGAAAGGGGGAAGTTCCATATGGAAGATGAAAGAATTGTCCTGCTGTATTGGGACAGAGATGAAGCTGCGATCAGCGAATCCTCGATGAAATATGGTGCATACTGTACATCTATTGCACAGAATATTCTGAAGAATCCGGCGGATGCAGAAGAATGCGTCAATGACACCTGGCTTCATGCGTGGAATGCCATGCCGCCGCACCGGCCGTCTCTGTTATCGACATTTCTTGGAAAGATAACAAGAAATCTTTCTTTTGATCTGTATAGAAAAATGCATCGCGGAAAACGCGGAGGAAGTCAGGTTGATGCGGTGTTGGACGAGTTGGAAGAATGCGTTTCGGGGAAAGATAATATTGAGCGGCAGTGGGAGATGAAAGAACTGGTAGCGGAAATCAATCAGTTTCTGCAGAAGCTGCCGGAGGAGAAACGATGCATGTTTGTCCTGCGGTACTGGTATGTGGACAGTATCGGCGAAATCGCGGGGCGTCTGGGCAGAAGCGAAAACTATGTTTCAGTTACGCTGAACCGGATCCGTGGGAAACTGCACACACACTTGACGGAAAGGGGGTTCGAAGTATGAAGAAAGAAGAATTATTTGAAACGCTGGGAAATCTGGATCCTGGTATGGTGGAAAACGCGGGGAAATATCAGCGTTCACGAAGGGCTGCATGGAAAAAATGTACGGCCGCGGCAGCCTGCGCGGTGATCATCGGCGGAGCTGTGCTGGGGGTTACGACATGGAGAAATGGACAGGAGAGTTCGTCAGTCCGTTACCCGTCGGGGCTAAAGACGGTTATGGCAGCTTATCCGGCATCTGTGGCGCAGACGATGGATGCACAGGAATTTATGGAAAGTGATGCGCACTGGGACTGGTGGAATTCCTACAGGGAACTGACAACAAAATCAGCGGAACTGCAGTCGGGAATGGATGCGTATTATCAGAAACTGATGGAACAGATGCTGGTTTCCGATAATGAAAATACCGTCTGCTCGCCGATCAATCTGTATATCGCGTTTGCGATGCTGGCGGAAACTTCGGATGGAAATACGCGGCAGCAGATTCTGGATATGCTTGGTGCGCAGGATATGGACACCTTACGGAAAAATATTTCTTCGCTCTGGAAAAGCAATTATGCAGACACGCCCGCGCTGAAAAGTGTGTTGGCAAATTCGCTGTGGCTGGATGGTGAGGAAACATACAATGACACAACGCTGCAGCGGCTGGCGGAACAGTATTATGCATCGACCTTCCGTGGGACTCCCGGATCGGAAGAGATGAATCAGGCCCTGCGGACGTGGACGGATGATAATACCGGCGGACTTTTGAAGGAATATACAAAAGACATGGCGATTGCCCCGGAAACGGTATTTGAACTGGTATCAACCATCTATTATAAGGCGATGTGGAGGGAAAATTTCTGGGAAGTAGATACAGAGAAGGAAACCTTCCACGGAGCTGCGGGAGATACCACTGTGGACATGATGAAAAAAACGGAATGGATGGATGTCTACCAGGGCGAACATTTCCGTGCAGTCAGCCTTAGCCTTCAGGACAGCGGCTCCATGTATTTCCTGCTTCCGGATGAAAATACCGATGTCAATGAACTGGTATCATCGCCGGATCTGATGAAGGTTATACGGCGGGATGAAAGCAGTGATAACTGGTATTCCCCTATGGTGAACCTGTCTGTTCCTAAATTTAAAGTATCGGAAAAAACAGACCTGATCGAAACGGTGCGCGCACTGGGTGTAACGGATGCGCTGGATGCAGATCTGGCAGATTTCAGCCCATTAACAGGGGACAAAGAGAATTTATACCTGAGCAAAGCAGACCACGCCGCCATGCTTGAAATCGACGAAAACGGAGTAACCGGAGCAGCGTATACAGAACTTGGCGTTTCAGAAGCCGCAGCAGAAATACCGGACGACGAAATCGACTTTGTACTGGATCGTCCATTCCTGTTTCTTGTCACGGGGCAGGACGGATCGATTCTGTTTTCGGGAGTTGTGAGAAATATTGCAGAGACATGAAAAAAAGGAGTCGGACTGTCCGGCTCCTGTGTCTGAGACACGTTACAGTATCTCTTCGGTGCTTATTTTTACTCTGCGTTCCTTTGTCGGAGCAGAAAAACAGACAAAATCAGTACAGCAGGGAAAATGCAGCCGGCCAGCATACCTGCCTTCAGATCGTCGCCGGTGTTTTGTGTGACAAATCCAATAACAAATGGGCCAATGGAACCGCCCATATCTCCGGCCATGGCGAGAAGTGCGAACAGTGCAGTTCCGCCGAGTGGAATTTTAGAGGATGAAATACTGATGGTTCCCGGCCACATAATTCCTACGGAGAAACCACACACAACGCAGCCTGTAAGATTTAAAAGAGGATATGGTGCGAGAGCTGCAGCCAGATAACAGATCAGGCAAAGTGTACCGGATGCGATCATAAATTTTGTTAAGTCAATTTTTTCCCCGTATTTACCATAGAAGGTCCTGCTGATGCCCATCATCACAGCAAACAGGCACGGTCCTGCAATGTCTCCAATGCTTTTTGAGAGACCTAATGCAGACTCGGCATAAGCGGAAGCCCATTGCGCCATCGAAATCTCGCTTGCTCCGGCGCAGACCATAAGAACAAGGGAAATCCAGAAAATGGGAAGACGGCACAGCTGACGAATGGTAAGTCCTTCTTCGCTTCCGGTGAGTGATTCAATCGGGCAGGAAAGGAAATTAAACGTATTGTACAGTGGAAGTACAGCCCAGATACATGCGAGGATCGGCCAGCGTTCCATACCAAAAACTGCCAGAAAAGCAGTGGAGAGTAAGATGACGCCTACAGACCCCCAGCAGTAAAAGGAGTGAAGCAGACTCATAACGCTGTCCTTATTGTCAAACGGACAAGCCTCTACGATTGGGCTGACAAGAACCTCAATCAGTCCGCTTCCGGCGGCATAGATCATGGCACTGAGCAAAATTCCTGCATAGGCATTTGGCAGAATATTGGGCAGAAAGGCAAGTCCAATCAGGCCGCAGGCGGAAAGAATCTCAGAAGCAACGACACACCTGCGATAACCGATTTTATCGACATATCTGGCACAGAACAAATCGACAAGAAGTTGTGTGAAAAAGAATACTGTCGAGATAAACGCAATTTTTCCAAGAGAAATATGGTAAGTTCTGTGAAAGGTAAGAAATAGTAAAGGTGCAAAATTTGCAGAAATTGCCTGCGTGATAAATCCAAGATAACAGGCAATTAAGGTCTTGTGGTAGTTCTTTTTCATGATGATATACTCCGTTTTTTAAAATGGCAGAACTGCTGCGGCCGTAGTGTTCGTTTCGTTGCCGTTCACCGTGTTCCATGGAGCGACAACGATTCTTTTTGTATAATAACGTAAAATGGTGTCGCTTTCACTGGAATATATCGTCTGTTTATTGTATAATATCGTAAAATAGAGAGGGGCGTGCCTGAAAAACGGAGGCGGGGAAAGATGGAATTTAATACATTTTATAACAAGATCCAAACAGATGAAAGCATGATGGAAACGATACAGCATGGAAACAGTGAGTATCCGTTTCAATTGTATTACGACGATCTTGCGTTGTTTGATTTTCATTGTGTAGAATGGCACTGGCATGTGGAGTTTGAGTTTGTTTTTGTACAGGAGGGAACAGCAACCTTCTGGGTTGGCGAAAAGCAGTTTTCACTGGGACAGGGAACGGGCATTTTTATTAACTCAAAGATTTTGCATCGCTATTTTTCTGAAGGCCATGCGATTGTGCCAAATTTCGTTCTGAAACCGACATTTCTCGCTCCGGCAGACAGCCTGATTTACAAAAAATACATTGCACCGATACAGGCGTGTAAGGTGGACTGCATTGTCTTTTGCAGGGAAATAAAATGGCAGGCAGAAGCACTGGAGCTCATGCAGAAAATTCTCAAAGCGCAGGAATCAGACAAAGACCGGGAACTGGTTACTTTATTTCTGACGCAGGAATTGTGGCACTTGCTTTATTTGCACATGGATTCGGAAGTGCTGCAGAAAAAAAGAGAAAATACGGCATCCTCACAGGGAAGAACCCAGCTGATGATGCAATATATTCATCAAAATTTCCGACAGAATCTTACATTGGAGGATATCGCCGGGCAGGCTATGGTGAGCAAAAGTACGGCATTGAATCTGTTCCGAAGATATCTTCACGATACGCCGGTGCATTATCTGGTGAAGTATCGTCTGCAGGAGGCTGCAAAGCTTCTGGCCACGACGGAGAAAAAGATAACTGTAATTTCCGGCGAGACGGGATTTGAAAATATGGATTATTTTTGCAAAACATTTAAGAAATATTATGGGAGGACACCGACGGAATATCGAAGAAAAAAACAAATGGATACGGATGACAGAGAAGGGATCGTTCAAGATGTAGTGTAAGAGGAAACGGAAAAATTAAATTCTGAAAAAGGAGCGGAATCCGGTGTGGGTTCTGCTCCTTTTTAAATGGAAAATTATGGAATATATTTATTCGGCACAGCCAAAAACTCTTCTACATATTGCTCTAGTGCCGCAAGCAGCTCTTCAAGCGGAAAGACCTTCAGATCCTGCGCGGCTTCCGGCGGGACGGAGAGGAAGTGATGGAGGAGGTCAAGTACCTGTTGGACGTTCTCATACGGAATTTCTGTGATTCCAGGGTTCGTGACGTTAGGATTGAGATCGAGCGGGATGCAATAGCGGTTGACAAGATATGTATTCATTCGTGTATAGTCCCCGTAATAATACTCCTCCGTGAGATATCTGGAAAAAGGAATGGATGTCCGCGATTTTTTGATATAAACCGTTGCAATCTCATCTCTCATATCTGTAATTTCTCCATCCGCATTATAAAATTCCACAATCTGCGGAATGAAATCCTTAAAGAATTTCCGGTCAATATAAAGATGAAAATAATATCCCAGTGCGCTCGAATCTGGCAGAAGTGAACGGTATTTCGCTGTAAACCGTGTAAGATCCGGGAATACCATCATTTTTCGCGGTAAAGCGGATCGCGGAAATGGGAGGATTCTTTCTGCTGCGTCGCATCCGGCAGAAGATTTCCGATCAGAAAATCATTTTTATCTTGTTTGGTCTTGAAAAATTCCTGTCCTTTTTGTGTCTTTAGAAACATCTGGGCAGCAGTTAAATGTAAAATGTATCCTGGCATGATTGTTTCGTTTCTCCTTTGTTGTATCGGTTTGTTTTCCATTCCATATTACAGATTGATTCACTTTGAATATTCCTAATTCTACCATTTGATATTGCAAATAACAAGGAATGCTGCATAAGAAAACACAGGACATCCCTGCTTTCGCTGGAATGTCCTGTTCTACCATGTATCCTTACTTTATTGTTTCCTAAAATGTATGTAAGTTATTCCACTCTAATCCATCTCTGTCTTTTGCCCATTTGATATAAGTTGCTTTTGCTTTCTTTGGTGCGTAAACCTTATTAAAGATCGGAAGTGCTGTAAATTCATTTCCGTTATACTGGCTTACGATCACTGGTGGCTTCATTCCGTGGAAATATACGGTTGCATCTCCATAGAACATCCAGTTTTCAATAACTTTATTTACGGATTTTGGAATATGGACTTCATTTTTGTTACTGATTTTCCCCTATTACGGATACTCCGTCATCGATCACTTTACTGTGGATGGGAGAGAAATCTTCTTTGCCTTTGCAACAACTGCAACTAAGAGGCCGTCAGACTTACGATAAATGCAGTTATTTTTGTATCTTATATGTCTTGTTTTTGTCTGCTTAAACTTACCTTTTTGTATCTTCTTTGTCACTTAACGTCTTTCTTTTTCTAATT
>ENA-OQKW01000169-OQKW01000169.1-human-gut-metagenome-genome-assembly--contig:-NODE-169-length-18594-cov-3.319001_pt1 | contig 18594 bp, 20 predicted proteins | sample MGYA00242657_ERZ504815 | MGnify/ENA primary metagenome ERZ504815 (study PRJEB26092, sample SAMD00036404) | human gut metagenome | host: Homo sapiens | study: EMG produced TPA metagenomics assembly of... | reverse complement strand
GGGTTCCTGCACATCGCCCCACGTACTTATTGGGAGGCCATACAGATGTACTGGTTTGTCCATCTCGGCACCATTACAGAGCTGAACGGATGGGACGCCATGAATCCAGGACATTTTGACCAGCATCTCACTCCTTTCTATAGAAAATGACCTAAAAGAAGGAATACTGACTCGTGCAGAAGCCAAAGAACTAATGTCATGTTTTTTTATCAAAATAAATAATCAGACAGCCCCACCCAAAGTTGGCATCACCGCCAAAGAAAGCGGTACCTACAATGACTTTACCAATCTGAATATCGGTGGCATCAAACGTGATGGTAGCAACGGAGTCAGCGAAGTATCCTATATCATGCTCGAAACAGTAGATGATCTTCACCTGTTACAACCCGGAAGCGCCCTGCACATCAGTGTATGCACCCCGGAGCGTTTCCTGCGCGAAGGCTGCAAAGTAATCCGTAAGGGCTATGGCTACCCATCTGTATTCAATCCCGACACATACGTCATGGAACTGATGCGACAGGGAAAAACACCGGAGGACGCTCGTGAAGGCGGATGTAGCGGATGCATAGAAGTAGGCGCTTTCGGAAAAGAAGCTTACATACTGACCGGTTACCTTAACGTACCCAAGATATTGGAAGTCACCTTGCACAACGGAACAGATCCTGTATCAGGCAAGAAAGTAGGCTTGGTAACAGGAGATCCCTGTACCTTCCGGAGTTATGAAGCACTTTATGACGCATTTCTTAAACCAAATCCATTATTTGTAGATATGAAAGTACGCGTCAGCAACTACATTGACCGTATGTTCGCCAAATACGCTCCCGCCACTTTCCTGTCTTTGTTCATTGATGACTGTATTGCCAAAGGAAAGATTATTATAACTGCGGACCGCGTTATAACACAAGCTATATTCAATGCACCGGTTTGGGTACTATTACCGACAGCCTCTCCGTTCTGAAAAAACATGTATTCGAAGAACGTAAATTCAATATGGAGCAAATCATCCATGCTACCGATACCAACTTCGAAGGACAGGAAGCCATGAGACAGTTCATACTGAACCGTACCCCTTTCTTCGGTAACGATGACGAATATGCAGACCGCATCGCCATCCAGATCTTTAACGACCTTTACGATGCCATCGAGGGAAAGCCGAACACCAAAGGCGAATGTTTCCATCTGAACATGTTGTCTACCACCTGTCACGTTTACTTCGGCAAAATGATGAATGCCACCCCCAACGGCCGTCTAGCCGGACGTGCCATCAGTGACGGTACCTCACCCTCACACGGAGCAGATACCCACGGGCCATCCGCCGTTATAAAATCATTAGGAAAACTGGACCAGGTGAAAAGCGGAGGCACTCTATTGAATCAGCGCTTCCTGCCTTCACTTCTTAAACACGATGAAGACATAGCCAAACTGGTAAGCCTCATCCGCAGCTATTTTGCTTTAGGAGGACATCACATTCAGTTCAACATAGTAGATACCGCTACCCTGCATGCCGCCCAAAAACATCCGGAAGAATACCGGGACCTATTGGTACGCGTAGCTGGATACAGTGATTACTTCAATGACATGAATACAGATTTACAATATGACGTAATAGCCCGCACGGCACAAGAAACCTTCTGACAAGATGAGTCTGATTTTCGACATCAAACGCTATGCCATCAATGACGGACCGGGCATCCGCATCACACTTTTCATGAAAGGATGCCCGCTCTCGTGCATATGGTGCCATAATCCCGAAGGCATTCGTAACGGAAAAGACAAACTATACACAGCCAAGAAATGCCTCGGCTGTGGAACTTGTCTGAAAGCATGTCCCAACGGGGCACTGACACTGGCTCCCGAGGGTATTATCACCGACAAACAAAAATGCGTGTTATGCGGACGCTGTGCCGAAGAATGTCCGGCAATGGCTATCGAGATATCAGGAACGGAATATACCGCCGAATACCTGATGCATGAAATAGAAAAGGAAATTCCATTTATGGATCAATCGGGCGGTGGAGTTACTTTTTGTGGTGGAGAACCGTTGCTTCATCCCGAATTCTTGATTGATATACTGAAACGTTGCGGACAACAGGGAATTCATCGGGTGGTAGATACCACCCTGCTTGCCCGCAAAGAAACAGTGGATGAAGTGATGCGGAATTGTGAACTATTGCTTATCGACTTAAAATCAATGGACAGTACCGTACACCAGACATTTTGTGATGTTCCCAATGAATTAATTTTGGAGAACATCCGCAGAGTAGCAGAAGCTGACTTTCCTTATTATATCCGTATTCCATTGATTGAAGGAGTGAATGCAGATGAAAAGAACATAAAGCTGTCTGCCGAATTTTTGGCCAGTCTTCCACGGCATCCTGAGATCATTAACCTATTACCTTACCATGATATAGGAAAGGGAAAGCATGCAAAGCTAGGCAGTATCTATAACCCTAAAGGATATAAAATGCAAACGCCATCCGAGGAAGTACAACAGCAGTGCATACAAATCTTGACTGATTACGGTTTAAAAGCAACCATAGGTGGATAATTATATATCATCGTTCTGTAGTAAAAGGACCTTCGTACCCCAAAAACGTGCCCCGTCCTCCGTTATCAAATAATCTTCCTCATTACGCAACTCTGTAAACTCACGATAACTCTCCAACTTATCATAATCGATAAAATCCTTAAAGCATTTCTCCGCTTTCCAACAATCTATTAATATAGATACCCGGTTCTATAGTAAGTTCAAATTCCGGTTCCAAAGATCCGACCAGCCTTAATAATTTACGGCTGACCTAAGTACTTTTCTAATGAATCACCTGTCTTTTAGCAACTGCTTTTTCCAAACACTTCTTCAAATCCGCGGCAGAACCAGTTTCTGTCACTCCCACCCTCTACGCTTTCTCACACAAGGCAGGCTGGATCCCATCCATACAATATGATATCCATATCGCCAATCCGGCATAGGGCAAGTCCCAAAAATAAAGAGAAGTAGAACCTTGGCGGAAATGATAAGTATTATCCGCATAGTCGCCACTCTCCCCGTTATCTAAAATAGCAAGAAACCTATCCCCACGTTTTTTCAAACTGTTACGACGGGTTGTATAAGTTTCTTTTGCAAACATAATCTTATGTTTTTTATATAGATGACAGGTAAAGATAGCCATCCCCTTAAAATAATCCCCCCCAAAAAGGAAGATTATTACAATACAATTTCCTATTTTTGTCGCAATAAACAAGGAAATAAAAATATTATGGCACAAGGCTCACGTCAAGTACAAACACAAGCCCAGCAACAAATACAAACCTTATCTCCACAACAGATACTGGTAGTGAAATTGCTGGAACTGCCCACTGTGGAGCTGGAAGAACGTATCCATTCCGAAATACTGGATAATCCGGCCCTGGAGGAAGGGAAAGAAATGCCCGAAAATGAAGATGACAACACAGAATACGTTGAGAACGAAGACGGAAATACAGACTCGAACGAAGATTTTTCATTAGGCGATTACAGCAACGAAGATGATATTCCCGATTATAAACTACAGGAACATAATCGTTCCAAAGAAGGAGTAGCCGAAGAAATCCCTTTCTCGGATGCCGTATCTTTTTATGAAATATTGAAAGACCAGTTGCAGATGCAGGAACTTACCCCAGAACAACGAGATATAGCAGAATACTTGATCGGTTCATTGGACGATGACGGCCTGTTACGCAAAAATATGGAGTCTATCATGGATGAACTTGCCATCTATCGAGGCATCTATACCACTGAGGAGGAATTAAATAAAATCTTGGAAATAATCCAAGACTTTGATCCGGCAGGTATCGGTGCCCGCAGTTTACAAGAATGTCTTCTGCTACAAATACAAAGAAAAGCCGATTCACCGTTAAAACAAATAGAACTGGACATCATCGGTAAATGCTGTGATGAGTTTACCCGCAAAAACAAAGAAAGGATTATCCAAAAACTAGGTATTACCGAAGAACAATATAATGAGGCGGTGAGCGATCTCACCAAACTGAATCCTCGTCCGGGCAGTTCACTGGGTGAAGCAATGGGCAAAAATATGCAGCAGATCATTCCCGACTTCATTGTAGAAACGTATGAGGATGACACCATTACTCTAAGTTTAAACAATCGTAATGTTCCTGAGTTGCGTCTGAGCCGCCAGTTCACCGAACTACTGGATGAACACACCCGCAACAAAGATAATCAGAGCAAAGCCTCAAAGGACGCACTGATGTTCCTAAAACAAAAAGTAGATGCCGCACAAGGTTTTATCAACGCCGTAAAACAGCGACAACATACGTTGCTCACCACCATGCAAGCCATTATAGATATTCAGCGCCCCTTCTTTTTGGAAGGAGACGAATCCCTGCTAAAGCCCATGATCCTAAAAGATGTAGCCGAACGCTCGGGATTGGATATTTCCACCATATCACGGGTAAGCAACAGCAAATATGTACAAACAAACTATGGTATCTATTCGTTGAAATTCTTTTTCAGCGACGGTTACACTACCGAAGACGGTGAAGAACTCTCAGTCCGCGAAATCAAGCGTATTCTGAAAGAATGTGTAGACACCGAAGACAAGGAAAAACCGTACACTGATGATGAACTGGCCGAAACACTAAAAACGAAAGGCTACCCCATAGCCCGCCGTACTGTAGCCAAATACCGCCAACAGCTTAACATACCCGTCGCACGATTAAGAAGGTAATATAAATTATATGGAAGCTAACGAAATAACCGAAACAATAGCAGTAGGCAAGAAAAACAGTCCGCTTGAAGTCAGTTCACGTATCATATCAGGCATATTCACGCCTTTTATGATTCCTTTTGTGGCATTTTTCCTGCTTTTTTTCTTCACTTATCTTCGTATCATGCCCATCCAGTACAAACTGATAGTATTGGGCATAGTCTACTGTTTCACCATTCTGATGCCGATGCTCGCCATCTACCTGTTCCAAAAAATAAACGGTTGGGGTATTCATGAATTGGGACACCGCGAAAAACGTTTCGTACCATATGCGTTGACTATCATCAGCTATGTCACTTGTCTCATCACCATGTATAAGATACACCTGCCCCGCTATATGTCAGGTATTATCGTAGCCGCCTCATCTGCATGATCCTTTGCACGCTGATCAATTTCAAGTGGAAAATCAGCACACACGTGGCAAGCAGCGGCATGATGGTAGGCGGATTATTATCCTACAGCTTTATATTCAATTTCAATCCTGTATGGTGGCTCTGTTTTTTCATTTTGCTATCCGGGATGCTTGGCACAGCCCGTATCATTGTAAAACAGCATACCTTATTAGAAGTTTTAGCCGGATTTATTATCGGATTGTTTTGTGGTGTCATTGGAATTTTGTTTATTTGAAAAAAATTAGTATTAACCTTATAAATTGAAAGCATTATGGAATTTCCAAGCAATGTAAAGTATACCAAAGAACACGAATGGATACGAGTAGAAGGTGATATAGCTTATGTAGGCATCACTGATTATGCACAAGAGCAACTGGGTGACATCGTATTCGTAGATATCACAACTGAAGGAGAAACTTTAGAAAAAGATGAAGTTTTCGGTACTATTGAAGTAGTAAAAACGATTTCGGACTTGTTCCTTCCCGTTTCAGGAGAAGTTTTGGAACAGAATGAAGCATTGGCCGACAATCCCGAATTAGTAAACCAAGACCCGTATGGTAAAGGGTGGCTGATTAAGATTAAGCCCAATGACTCTAATGACGTTAACGATTTGCTGGATGCTGAAGGATATAAAGCATTAGTCAACGAATAATATAGATTCCCATTAGGAATTGTTCAAGCGCGGATTACGCGGACCTCACGGATTTTTCTATCCGCGTTCATCCGTATAACCCGTGCTTGAAGTAAATATATAAACCAAACAATAACAAAAAACAATGAAACCTATCGTAAGCATTATCATGGGTAGCACTTCCGATCTTCCCGTAATGGAAAAAGCTGCCAAATTACTGGACGAGATGCACGTACCTTTCGAAATGAACGCCCTTTCGGCACACCGCACTCCCGAAGCTGTGGAGGAATTTGCGAAAAATGCTGCAGGCCGTGGAATTAAAGTCATCATTGCCGCTGCCGGCATGGCTGCCGCACTTCCCGGTGTCATTGCTGCAAATACCACATTGCCTGTTATCGGTGTCCCCGTTAAAGGTTCTGTTCTTGATGGCGTAGACGCACTTTATTCTATCATCCAAATGCCTCCCGGAATTCCTGTAGCTACCGTAGCAATCAATGGAGCCATGAATGCAGCTATTCTGGCCGTACAAATGCTAGCATTGAGTGATACAGAACTAGCCACCAAGTTTGCAGACTACAAGACCGGCTTGAAAAAGAAAATCGTGAAAGCCAACGAAGAACTGAAAGAAGTCAAGTTTGAATATAAAACAAATTAACTAGTGGTTAGTGATTAGTGGTAAGTGGTTAATATTTCAGCGCAGCCCACTAATCACTAACCACTCACCACTAATCACTAACTATGGATTTATTCAATTACTCCCGCCGCGAATCTTCCGAAGTGAATATCGGAGCCACTCCCTTGGGTGGCAACAACCCCATCCGTATTCAGAGCATGACAAATACCGTCACTATGGATACCGAAGCCTGTGTGGAACAAGCCAAACGCATTATAGATGCCGGCGGTGAATACGTTCGCCTCACCACACAAGGTGTCCGTGAAGCCGAAAACTTGAAGAATATCAATATCGGATTACGCTCTCAAGGATATGATACTCCATTGGTGGCCGATGTACATTTTAACCCCAAAGTAGCCGATGTAGCGGCACAATATGCAGAAAAGGTACGCATCAATCCGGGAAATTACGTAGACCCGGGACGTACTTTCCGGAAACTGGAATACACTGACGAAGAATATGCGCAAGAAATAGAAAAGATACGTGCCCGCTTCATTCCTTTTCTAAATATCTGCAAGGAAAACCACACCGCCATCCGCATCGGGGTAAACCACGGTTCTCTGTCAGACCGCATCATGTCTCATTATGGTGACACCCCTGAAGGTATGGTGGAATCGTGCATGGAATTTCTGCGTATCTGTGTTGCGGAACATTTCAACGATGTGGTTATTTCCATCAAAGCATCCAATACCGTAGTAATGGTCAGGACGGTCCGTCTGCTGGTACAGGAAATGGAAAAGGAAGGCATGGCTTTCCCGCTTCATTTGGGGGTTACCGAAGCAGGGGACGGCGAGGACGGAAGAATAAAATCCGCATTAGGAATAGGCGCACTCCTTGCAGATGGCTTGGGAGATACCATTCGTGTTTCATTGAGCGAGGCTCCTGAAAACGAAATTCCGGTAGCCCGCAAACTGGTTGATTATATACTAACTCGGGAAGGACATCCTTTTATTCCTGGAAAAGAAGCTCCGCAGTTCAACTACCTATCTCCGGGGCGCCGGAAGACTAAGGCTGTCCGAAACATTGGAGGAGATAATCTTCCCGTAGTAATAGCCGAACGTCTGGAAGGGTCTTTCGAAACTAATCCTCAGTTCAAACCTGACTATATTTATTGCGGTGGAAGTGTGCCCCAATCACGAGATAACAATATAGCCTATCTAGTAGATGCCAATGCATGGAATCCAGAAGACAAAAATGTCTATCCGGCATTTAACTACCAGCAGATGATAGAATTACATCACACGGTTTCCGATCTGAAATTCCTGTTTCTGCCCTATATGGCTATGAATGACGAAGTAATCGCAGCCCTTAAACTACATCCCGAAGTGGTAATCATCGCCCAAAGCAATCATCCCAACCGCCTCGGCGAATATCGTGCCATGACACACGAACTGATGAATGAAGGGTTAGAGAATCCGGTCGTATTCTTCCAATACTATCAGGAAACGAAAGCTGAAGACCTGCAAATCAAAGCGGCAGCTGATATGGGTGCACTAATTTTTGACGGACTCTGTGACGGAATCTTCTTGTACAACCAAGGCCCCTTGAGTCATATAGTGGTAGATACCACTGCATTTGGTATCCTGCAAGCCGGCAGAATCCGAACCAGCAAAACGGAATACATTTCATGTCCGGGATGTGGTCGTACCTTATATGATTTGGAGTCTACCATCGCCCGTATCAAAACAGCTACCTCGCACTTGAAAGGTCTGAAGATCGGCATTATGGGCTGTATTGTCAATGGTCCCGGCGAAATGGCGGATGCCGACTATGGCTATGTAGGTGCCGGTCGTGGAAAAATCAGCCTCTATAAAAAGAAAGAATGCATAGAAAAAAACATTCCCGAAGATCAGGCTGTTGAGAAGTTGATCGAGCTCATCAAAGCCAATGGTGACTATACAGAAAAATAAAAACGTCCAAATTATGGATTATCAACAGATTCTAAAAGACATCTATCAAGAAATCCAGCCCTACGCCTCTATTGGCAAACAGGCTGATTACATTCCGGCACTTGCCAAAATCAACCCAGATCAATTCGGAATGTGTATCCATACGATACAAACAAAACTTTCATGCATGGAGAAGCCACCACCGGCTTCTCCATCCAAAGTATTTCGAAAGTTTTTTCACTTGCCATGTGTTTGAGTCTTGAAGGAGATAATCTATGGAAAAGAGTAGGTAAAGAACCTTCGGGAACAGCTTTCAACTCACTAGTACAACTGGAGGTAGAAAAAGGAATTCCTCGGAATCCCTTTATTAACGCCGGAGCCATTGTAATGACAGATATCCTGCTGAACCATCTGAAACACCCCGAAGAAGAATATCTTCGTTTCGTCCGCTCAATCAGCGGAAATAACCAAATTCATTATAATGAAGAAGTTGCCCTGTCCGAACGTGAAAACGGTTATCTGAATGCGGCAATCACCAACCTGTTGAAATATTATCATAACATCGACAATGACATAGAACGTGTACTTCATTTCTATTTCCTGCAATGCTCCATAGAAATGAGTTGTTATGATTTATCCAAAGCCTTTTTGCCGTTTGCCAACCATAAACAGACTTTTACATTCGAAGGAATCACGCTGACCGCCTCTCAAGTGAAACGTATCAATGCCATCATGCAAACATGTGGATTCTATGACGAAGCAGGAGAATTTTCTTATTTGGTAGGTCTTCCGGGGAAAAGTGGTGTGGGAGGCGGTATAGCCGCAGTTTACCCACTACGATATTCAGTTGCAGTGTGGAGCCCGAGATTGAATCCAAAAGGAAATTCCGTTATGGGAATCAAGGCGCTGGAACTATTGACAACACAGACACAGGAATCTATTTTCTAGGAAACAAGTATCTCTCCATACTCAATCATCTTCTTTCTTGTTGGAATAATCCAGAATGAAGTTGAATATAACACGCATAATACTTATAGCCTTTCTATAAAAGAGAGAAGTACCTGGAATTTATGTAGAAATTATTGACCATGCTTAATAAATAACCGTTTTTACCCTCAATGGAACATCTTCTGTTTGCCATAAATAAAAGAAATAACCGACAGCCAAAGTCTTTTGAAGATATCCTGAACAGGCACTTAAAAACCTGCCTCAGCATTTCAAATGTCCAAGACAGGTTCCCTTATATTTTATAGAGATACAGATCAATATCTGTTTCTGCCACCGCCATAGCCATTATCTCCGCGACTACCACCATAGCCACCACCACGACTGTTGTTACCGCCACGATAACCACCACCGCCATTGTTGCCATAGCTACGACGCGGACGTTCTTCTCTAGGACGAGCTACTGACACAGAAAGAGTTTTTCCATCCATATCAACTTCATTAAGAGCTGCAATCGCTTTATCTCCAGCTTCATCATCAGCCATTTCAACAAAACCATATCCCTTAGAACGACCGGTCTCTCTGTCCATTATAATCTTAACAGAAACAACTTCACCATACTCTGCAAATAATTCTCCAAGTTCGGCTTCACTCATATTATAGTTAAGCCCTGCAATAAAAATGTTCATTTTAAAATAAATGTTTTAATAAAAAAATAAGTGCGTTTTGCTATTAGGAATCTTACAGAGAGACAAACGATTCTACCATCATCACTAAAGAATAAGTTGGAAAAGTATTAATGTACTTCTATGAGGATACTTAATGCAGGGGACAAATGTACGCAATTAGACTTGAACTCAAAACTAATTGGAGATTTATTTTTAATAATAAATGTTTTTTCGTTCTCTTTGAAAGAACAGACAAGTTTTAGAACGGAAATAACTGTTCCTCAAATACATATTTATACTTTAAAAGCTATTATACAGAAAGTTATCCTGTACTACATATCAAAAAGATAACCAATCTCCAGCCAGATCAGCATTCTTTATAGCAACAGGCCAGATACTTTCCGTAGAAGGAATTATTATGGAAGAAATTTCAGGAACAGGAACTACAGAAAATTCTTCAGTTTCCAAACAAACTGCGAGAAACCGCAAAGTAATAAAATACAGAAAGAGAACTTATCTTTTTCATCTTCCCAACCATAATTCCGGATTAAGTTTAGCCGTTTCCTTACGAAGTTGAAAATGCAAGACCGTATTACCCGAACTATCTGTATGGATAGTACCAAGAACGGTACGTGTATTGACTTTGCTGCCTTTAGAAACCGATACGGAAGAAAGGTTGCAATAGACAGAGATGTAATTACCATGACGCACCAGTATATTGTTCAAACCATTATACTGGAAAATAGCCGAAACTTCTCCATTGAAAACGGCACGTGCCTGCGCTCCCGGTTTGCCCTTGATATCAATCCCTTTATTATCCAGTTTCACATTACGCAAACCATCTACGGCATACTGTCCGTAATGGCTGACAATCACGTATGGACCAGTAATGGGAACCGGCAAAATACCCCGGTTACGTTCAAAACTGCCCGACAGCTGGCGGTCCTCATTATTCAGACTGAACTTCTCCACCGGAGCGACCTTCTTTGTAGACTCATTTTTTTCCGTTAGATTTAGAACGGGACGCCCCTCCCGTAGTTTCACGCTCCGCTTTCTTAGCTGCTGCCGCCTTTGCGGCAGCCTCAGCAGCGGCTTTCCTACGAGCTTCCTCCTCTGCACGCTTTCTAGCTTTCTCTATTTCAATTTCAATCAAACGGTCAATCTGGGCATTCAATTGCTCAGCCGAACGTTTTTTCTTCCTTATCTCACTTTGTATACCTTTCTGCTTCTTTTGCAAATTCGCCAAAAGAGTCTGGCGCTCCTTTTCCTGAATCTCCAGTTTGGCCTTTTCAACCTCACCCTGTTTTAAAAGATTCTGTTTGGCATGCTTAGTTTGTTCCACTTCTCTTTTTTTAGCGGCAATTTGCTTCTGCTTACGTTCTATCTCCATTCCTTGAAGGCGCTGGAAGTTTGCATATTCCTGCACATAACGCATACGACGGTAAGTCTGACTCAAATTCTCGGCAGAAAAAATAAACATTAATTTCTCTTGAACAGACTTGTTACGATACATGTATTGCACCGAAGTTTCATACTTCCGCTTCTTGTCTTTCAAATCACGCTGAAGTTTATTTCAGTTTGTTTCTGTAAAGAAGCGATCTCACTTGTCAATGTATGAACATCACTCTCTATGGTATTGATATATTTTCTTCTCTCCTCAATCTGACCTGTCAGCAAAGCAAGGTTGTCCAACTGGCTTTTCACATCCTTTTTGGTAGATTGCAACAAAGTTTCAGACTCGGCAATCTGCTGGTGAAGTTCCTTCCGTTTGGCTTCAAGCTCCCTTATTTTCCGAGTACTTTGCGCTGAAATAGTACTTAAAAAGCAGCAGGCTATGAGTAGTAAGAAGATACGTTTCATTATTTAATAAGCTGTTTTAGCAAATCTTGCAATTCTATTCTTTCGTATTTTCCGGGCACTTCGGTATGAGCTTCCCAATCCTTATTGGTAGAAAGGCGGGAAAGTTCAAATACAGCCGTAACCGGTTTGGCAGCCCCTTCAAAAGAAACCGTCATAGTTCCCGGAAACTGTCTCTGCTCCAACGGACGAAACTTATCATAACGCCAATTTATCCCGTACTGGGTACCGGACAAGCCGATATGACTTTCTTTCAGCAGCCCATCATTTGTATTGGTACGAAAACGGTAGGCGAAATGTTTGCCGTTCTTAACTTCTATTAATGCATTTTCGTTTTCAGGACGCACAGCAAAGGACGAAATATCACGGACAGTCAGCACCTTTTTTCCCGGAAGAAAAATTTCATTCATAAACAAGGCCTGCAAAGTATGAAAATCCAAATCAGCCTTTGCCAGATTCTTCAATTCATCAAAAGGAACTTGTACATAACGTTTGTTCATGCGATCCATCACTAAAACTCCGTCCGGAGATATTTCAGCACGTGCCACTTCAATACCCAAAAATGGAGCGATAGAAAGCTGGATTACTTCATCACGTTTCATGCGCAACGTACCATTTACTTTAGTCGGTCCTTTACCGTTCAAGTCAACGGCCAATGACATTTTCGCAGTAATTGCATCCCATCCCGGAGAACGGCTAATCAGCTCTTCCATATATTCCGACTCGGATAAATTGCCAATAGATACCCCTTTCTTCATACTCCGGGTAGATGAACATGAAGAAATAAATATAATCAGCAAAGCGCTAAACAAATAAAAACAGACACGTTTCATCATTCTGCAAAGTATTTCTTTTGTACAATTTTCTTTCTCAACAAGTTCAATTCCTTTTCACTACGTTCTTCACTACCTTCTTGAGGAGGCTCCTTGGATAATTTTTCCGCTTGTTGCCAATATTCCAAAGCCTTTTCACGATCTCCATTCATATAGTAAATATCTCCACAATGCTCTACAACAACGGAACTTTTACTTCCATCATTCTGCATAGCCTGGTCAATGTAAATTTTTGCTTCTACATATTTACCTTTCTCAAAAAGTATCCAGGCATAGGTATCCAGATACGTACCATTGGTAGGTTCGGCCTTTACGGTACGGTAACTCATTTCTTCCGCTTTATCCAGGTTTTTACGCTCTACAGACAGGTAATAGGCATAATTATTCAAGGCCCCTATATTGTTTTCCTTATAAACCAAAGCGGAATCGTATGCGGCATATGCCTCCACATTCATCTTCTTTATATGATAAAGATCCCCCATAATGGCATAGAAATCAGAAACGATATCCTTATTGCTTTTATCTGTTACTTGATTCACTCCTTTTTTAAAAACCTCCAATGCCTCGTCTGTTTTCTCTTTCTGATGATAGGCCAATCCCATATAATAATAGAATTCCAATACATCCGGAGTATATTCTAAAGCTGGAGCACACAATTTGATTACTTCATCCATATTCTGCTCACGAATGGCAAAACTCAATAGCTGCAAGCGTGCCGGCGTATTTTCCGGATCAATTTCAAGCACTTGGTGCAAAACAGGGGTTGCCTCTTTATCCATCTTTTTCGTCAGAAGATATTGGGCCGCCAACATAGCAATATCTGCATTCTCTTGTTTTTCCTTCAATATAGAAGTAAACAGGCCTGCTATTTTCGTACTGTCCTTGTTCGTTTGCTCGGAACGCAGAATAAGCTGGCGCATAATGTTCATCTTTGTATCGCTATCCACATTATCATTCAGCAAAATAGTATCCAACTGTACCTGATACAAACTATCCTGCCCTTTTTTCTCGTAATAAGAAGCCATGGAAAGCAACGCCGGCGCATAGCCCGGTTCTTCCTTCAATACTTTCTGATAAGTTTCGTATGCTTCTTCTTCCTTACCGTTGTTCAGATAGACATCTCCCAAAATGGTAAGATAACGCATGTCATATGGATATTCTTTTGCCAAATTCTCAATCTCCGTAAATGCCTGCTGGTCATTGTTCATGGCCAGATACATACGGAATTTCTCCATGCTGATTTGTTCAGACTTCCCATCCAAGGCTTCAAGGCGGTTCAATGTATTAACTACCTGCTGATAGTCCTTGGTACGGGTATAGAGATCAATCAAAGCCATCAACGGTTCCAGACGTGAGGGGAACTGGCTCGCCATATCCTCATAAACATAAATGGCTTTCGGGTAATTTCCCTTACCTTGATAATAGGCTGCCAAAGTTTGCTTATACCAAAAACTCTTAGGATCGGCATCCACTGCCTTCTTCAAAGCTTCCTCCCCTTTTTCCGGCTGATTGAGAAACATATGGAAGCGGGAAATTTCGAACAAAGTAGCGGCTCCTTGCGGATAAATGTCCAAACAGTGACTATACATTTCGAAAGCCGCATCCAAGTCACCTTTTTCCTTCATCCGAAGCGCTTCCAAAAAGAAATAGTCGTATTTACGGCGCTGCTCCGGAGTAAGCGGATCCTTTTCCTCCACAACAGCTTTATTTCCGGACAAGCCGGAAGCTCTCTTCACCGTACCGCATGAAACAAGCATGCCTATCAGACATACACATAGCATGGGCACATATTTCAATCTTCTATTCATTGTTTCCTTTTACTTTTTTCCGGTATGTCCAAAGCCACCTGCACCACGTTCCGTTTCGTCCAACACCTCCACTTCCTGCCATTCGGCATGTTCGTGACGGGCTACAACCATTTGCGCAATGCGCTCCCCATCTTCTATCATAAAATCCTCAGATGACAAATTGACCAGGATAATACAAATTTCACCACGATAATCGGCATCAATTGTGCCCGGAGAATTCAGGACTCCGATGCCTTTCTTAATAGCCAGCCCGCTACGTGGACGGATTTGCGCTTCAAAACCTTCAGGCAATGCGATATAAAGTCCCGTAGGAACCAAACAACGTTGCAAGGGTTTCAGCACAATCGGTTCGTCAAGATTAGCACGGATATCCATCCCTGCCGATTGCCCGGTAGCATACTCGGGTAAAGCATGTTTTGATTTATTGATTACCTGTATTTTCATAATTTTAATAATTTATCAATATGCTTATATGGCAATGTGCTAATAATTTGCAGACAACAAACACAGTCCAGACATGATACAGCCCATTGGCATATTGACGAATCAACACATTGCCACATGATTAATAAGGTGCGAATTTACACATTTAGATGGATTTATCTAAGCGTTTACAGTTTTTTAAACGGAAGTTTCTTACTTTTGCAAACAGATAAAGCCTGAATTATGAACTGGAAACAATTAATATCAAATAAACGCTTCGGCATGGAAGAACTACACGAGGCCCGTAAAGATGACCGTACCGAATTCCAACGCGATTATGACCGTCTCATCTTCTCAGCACCTTTCCGTCGTTTGCAAAACAAAACTCAAGTATTTCCTTTACCGGGTAGCGTATTTGTACACAACCGGTTGACTCACAGCCTTGAGGTTTCTTGTGTGGGGCGTTCTTTAGGAAACGATGTCGCCAGCCAGCTTCTGAAGAAGCACCCAGCCTTGGCCGACTCCCATATATCGGAAATAGGTTCCATCGTTTCAGCCGCATGTCTGGCACACGATCTGGGAAATCCTCCTTTCGGTCATTCGGGAGAAAAAGCCATTTCAACTTACTTCTCGGAAGGACAAGGAATGGCATTGAAAAAAGAACTTTCACCGATGGAATGGGATGATTTAACCCACTTCGAAGGAAATGCCAATGCATTCCGCATCCTCACCCACCAGTTTGAAGGAAGACGGAAAGGAGGGTTCGTGATGACCTACTCCACACTGGCATCCATCGTAAAATACCCTTTTTCCTCACAATTGGCAGGAAAGAAATCAAAATTCGGCTTCTTCTTAAGCGAAGAGGCTGATTATCAGAAAATAGCCGGAGAATTAGGGATTATCCGGCTCAGCAAACCGAATGAGCCTTTACGCTACGCACGCCATCCGTTGGTCTACCTGGTAGAAGCCGCAGATGATATTTGTTATCAGATGATGGACATAGAAGACGCACATAAATTAAAACTTCTGACACATGATGAAACCAAAGGACTGTATATGCAGTTCTTTGATGAGAAAAGAAGAAAACGCATTGAAGAAGTTTGCCGGATTGTAACAGACGTCAATGAACAGATAGCTTATTTACGTTCTTCGGTCATAGGCGCACTGATAAAGGAATGCACACGAGTATTCACTGAAAATGAAGAAAAGATATTGACCGGGGAATTTGAAGGCACCCTGATAATGCACATTTGCAGTCCATTGAAAGAGGCCTATGACAATTGTTCTGCAATTGCCTTTCAAAGAATATATCGTTCCAGCGATGTGCTGGACATAGAATTGGCAGGATTCAGGGTTATCAGTACCTTGATTGACCTGATGATTAATGCAGTGCGCTCTCCGGAAAAAAGCGTATTCACAACTACTTATCAACCGCATATCCGGACAGTACAATGTCAACGCACCTACTTTATATGGAAAAATTCAAGCCGTGCTGGATTACATATCGGGCATGACAGACGTATATGCGCTCGACCTCTACCGGAAAATCAAAGGCAACAGTCTGCCGGCAGTATAATAAAAACATTGTCAGATGCGAGCAAGATGAACCCTGTAAATTTTATCTGCACCTGACAATGTTTCCCCAAATACTACTATTAGTCCGATTATTTGGTCAGTATGGGATGAGCGCCTGAAGTTATTTTCATAGCTTCAGGATGTTGCTTTACAAACGATTCGATATGACGTACCCGTTTGTCTTCCAGAATTTCATTGACTGCAATCAGAATTCCGGTTTCCTCCACATCTCCGAATCCATAATTAATCGCTGTTCCAAACATACGCATTGTAGGAGACAGACTCATATATGCATTGACCAAAGGAGGAATATTATACCCCAGCTTACGCACTTCCGTATTCAAGATCTTGTAATCTTCTTTAAAGGAATCATAACAGAAAAGATTTTCCAACATTTTCTTATCTGTTTCTATTTCCAGCGGTTTCATCGGAGTTATCAATTTATCTTTATCACCGAAATGTTTATTCAGGAAGTATAATATCATGTCACGCCCCTGACGATGATAACTAGGATACATAGTCATCTTACCAAAAAAATATTTCACATTAGGCTTAATCACGGTTAATGCGCCCAAACCATCCCACAAATTATCCAAAGCAAACAATCCCTTGGAACCGGCACGGGTTGACTGATATTCCAATGTAACAAATGAGCGTCCCAACTCCACCGTGTAAGGCAAATATTCTTTCAAAAAAACTTCCGAGAAATTAAACATGTGAGCAGTAGCCAGCACAGGCTTCCCATGTTCATCAAATTGCACCTCATCCCCCAAAAGATAACGATAACCTCCCAAAATCTCCTCCGCTTCAGGATTCCATACAACTAATTGCTTATATGGATTTTCCATCACGTCATATTCATCGATATCCATCGCCTTTCCTGTTCCGCCACCTGCAGCACGAAAGGCTATTTCTCTCAACCGGCCAATCTCCTTCATCACATTGGGCGAATCCTGATACGTTATGACGTAAATTTCATTATGACTTTTATTCGTAAACCTCAGGCGTTTATCCTCGGAAAGTTCCGCCTTCAGAATCTCTTTGCTAATCGGTGCAATAATTTCTTCCATATCTTTTTTCTCTCTTTTGTCTATTATAGCTTGTAGACTACATCTTTTACAAACTGCGCCCACTGAGCCGGGGTCTTTGTCTTGTCGAAAGTTTGCCAAGGAATGGGTTTTCCAATGGTCAAGGTAAAGGTTTTATGACGATTTTTCAACATTTCATCTGCCAAGTAAAGCATAGCAATATTAAACTTAATGCCAAGTGCCTTACATATATTTGCCAAATTATAAAAAAAGTCTGAGTTCCGGCCCTCAAAGTGCAAAGGTACCACATCACGATGCGTTTCAATACTTTTAGTGACAAATGTCTTTTTCCATTCCAAATCCTTGATTTCCCCACCCTGTCTACGGGAACATAACCCCGCAGGAAACATAATGATATGATTATCCGAGGCAAACCCTGCCTCTACCATCTTCGGGAAATCCCTGGATTGCGAGCCTGTTTTATTGATAGGAATACATAAAGGAGCCAAACCATGCAAATTCATCAACAAATCATTGACCAAATAGCGTACATTACCATTGTAATGTTTTCCCAATATATACCCCAAAGCAACTCCATCCTGTCCCCCCAGCGGGTGATTGCTGACAAAAGTGCATTTACCGTTTTCAGGCAAGTTTTCCAAACCTTTTATCTCCACTTTTGCATCCAGGAACTCCATACAAGCTTCCAGAAAGTCAACTCCGACTTTATTTTTGGAGTCTTTTAAAAAGACATTCAGTTCATCCTGATGCACGATATGCTTCAGGTACGAAACGACAAAACGGGGAATATATTTATATTTTTTCCCGGTCTTTCGTTTTCTAATATCTTTTCTTATGTCGATTAAAAATAATAGAGTCGTCAGTCATTTTGTCAAACGTTACTTTTTCCTATGCAAAAGTAAACTTATCTTTTTTTATTATTGGCAATTTATTGACAGAAAAAACTAACTTATACTCTAAAGAAATTAAGAGTTTTGTTGTATGAAACTAATACAAATTACTTTCTATTTTGTCGCAAAACAAAAAACGAAATAGTGCAATAAGTTTTAGTTTTCGTTTTTTCTTAACCTACCCGACGAAGACTG
>ENA-OQKW01000167-OQKW01000167.1-human-gut-metagenome-genome-assembly--contig:-NODE-167-length-18612-cov-3.696294_pt1 | contig 18612 bp, 16 predicted proteins | sample MGYA00242657_ERZ504815 | MGnify/ENA primary metagenome ERZ504815 (study PRJEB26092, sample SAMD00036404) | human gut metagenome | host: Homo sapiens | study: EMG produced TPA metagenomics assembly of... | reverse complement strand
GTTTGCCTCTGGCAACACTGGCCCATGAATGGCGCGCCACATACATAGTCAAAGGATGAACAAGTCCCCAACTTTTTCCCTATTTCTTTTAGCCTTCTGTTCACCAAGCTAAATTGAATTTTTATATTGCAATCTTTCATCTTTCCTGATATGAATTATAATAGGAAGAAGATAAGTCGAATAGTTTCCGGGATATTTATCCACTATATCCTGCATGCATTTCTCCCATCTGATGGAAAGCAACTGACCGGTTTTCTTTCTTCTATAAGTCAGCATACCATTATTTAAATCTGTTTTTTTAAGAAAAGCCATGTCCACAAATGACATTCCCCGGGTATAAAAGCTGAACATAAACATATCACGCGCAAACTCCATTGACTGAGAGTGACTTAAATCCATCTCCTTCAGTTGTCTGATTACTTTAAAAGAAATGGCCCGCTTCACCGTTTTTTCCACTCCCGTATAGACGTGCTTAAAAGGAAAACGCTGTCTGATCACCCCTTTATCTACTGCACGATTATACGTTGCACGCAAAATACGCATATAAAAGAAACGGTGTTCATACTTGCTCCCTGCGCCTTTAAATAAGTTTCATACCCCATCATCAACTCGGCATCCATATTGCTCAACAGAACATCCTTGCCATCCATAAATTTCATAAAACTGTTCAGTGTAGCTCTATACGTCTCACTGGTACGCAATTTTCCCGATTGTCTCAGACTGGCAATATTCACTTGCATAAAGGAAGACAGTGTCTTCTTACCTGAAAAGGATAATCTTTTACTTCTTACTCTAGTTGATTCCACCATAATACTTGTTTTTAAGTTGATTCTTTTTTTCTGTAAAAACCTCAAGCCAAGATAAACGATTATTCCCAGCGGTCCTTTATAAGGTATGCAATAGGGGAGATTGTTCAAAGAAACAGGAATTTTTCACTGCATTTAAAAACAAAAACGCATGTTTATTCCTTTTAAAGAATTATATTTGTAGAAGAAAGCCACAAACCTGTGTCTATGATGAAAAGAATAGAATTCATATATTTATTGACCGGTTTCTGTACAATCTGCTCGTGTACCTCGAAAGCAAATAGCGAAATTAAGGAAGTGATAACAGAGGTACACAATACTGTGACAGAAGCCATCACCGAGATTGTAGAAAAAGATATCAAACCCGAAGACATCAGGCTTGACAAGGAACTGCTGTATGATAAACATACTTTGAAGGATACCTATCCTTATAAAGACACCACCCGCCATTTCCAATGGGAGAAAATAAAGGAGCGGCTAGCATTGTTGGAGAATATTCGAAAAAAGCCAGCACAATGGTGCATCTTACAGAATTATAAAAACCGGAACGGAGAAGCGCCTTTAGTGAAAAGTTTTAAAAGGGATGCATACAAACGGATAGCCGACACATTGGGAGTGGAACGCTATCAGGGAATTCCTCTTTTCCTAACAGATGACACCCTTACTGCCGAACGCTACGGACTGGATGGACTTCTTACCCGTCACCTAGGTGAGGAAGGAAAGTTCACCAAAGTAGAACCTGTCTTTATAGGTGGCGAATGGTATGCTCCGACAAAATATATAAAACTGATTCCCGACAGCGTAGTGTTCAACAAAGCTATTTTTATAGACCGCCATAATCAGAATATAACTACTTTGGAACGGAAAGAAAGGGGCTACTGGCTGATACGTAGCATGAATCCTGCTACAACAGGACAACATCGTCCTCCATACGCCCAAGAAACTCCATTGGGTATGTTCGTTCTGCAAGAGAAAAAGACCAAGATGATTTTTCTAAAAGACGGTTCTGCCGCCACCGGTGGTTTTGCACCTTACGCCAGCCGTTTCAATAATGGTGGTTATATTCACGGAGTACCCACCAATGCACCGGCAACAGGGATCATAGAATACAGTTATACGTTGGGTACCATCCCCCGCTCACATATGTGTGTAAGAAATGCCACCTCTCATGCCAAGTTTATTTTCGAATGGGCACCTGTTAATGAGACGATTATATTTGTTTTGGAATAGAAATGTGCGTAACTTTGCACCCGTTATCCAGTTTTTCCATACGTATGCAGAAAGCTTTTTTACTCCTGTTCCTATTCCTCTTTCCGTCGAGCAATGTATCGACCCGGACGGCTACACCCGAAAAGAAAGTTGCTACATCTGTCCCTGCACCTCAAAAAATGGACGGCGAACAATTATTCGAAGATATGCAATTGGGAGGGGTGGTCAATTTCCTGGCATTCCGACAGGCTGTGGCAGGATACAACTTGATTAAACAAAAAAGCAAATCCATACTGACATTGATTGATTTCACCAAATCCTCTACCGAAAAACGTTTGTTTGTCTTTGACATGGAACAGAAAAAGATGCTATACTCATCAGTGGTCTCTCATGGGAAAAACAGCGGCGAGAACTATGCTACCTCTTTCTCCAACGAAGTCGGCTCTTATAAAAGTTCCCTCGGCTTCTATCTTACCGGAAACACTTATCAAGGCAGAAACGGATACTCCCTTTTATTGGACGGGCTGGAAAAAGGAATCAATGACCGGGCCCGTGAACGTGCCATCGTAGTTCATGGCGCCGCATACGCCAACCCTTCCGTCTGCAAATCAGGCAGACTGGGACGAAGCTTCGGTTGTCCGGCTTTGCCACAGGCACTGACCAAACCTATTATCAATACGATAAAAGGGGGAAGCGTACTCTTTATCTATGCCAATAATAAAGAGTATATGGCTAAAAGCTCTATTTTGCCTAACCAGACATCACAAGAATTATTTACTGAAGCATGTGAAAGTGAGCAAACCGTTTCAGCTCATTTATAGTTTCTCCTCAAGCGGTTCCTTCATTATTTCTTAGTTATTTTCTTTTCTTCTGATTTCAAACGGCGTTCCACTTTCTTTAAATCTTCGCCTGCAGGCAATTGTTCCGGATAGATTCCTCGGCTTACCATCATAGTAGTTTTGAGCAAAAGCTATAGCCGGTTTACGCGCATCACCGTTTTGAGCAGTCAAATAACAGGCATAACGGGTAAAATAGATATCATCTATCTCTCTTTCTGCACCACGACCCACAAGAAACCTATTTTGCTGACGTCAGCAAAAATGGTAGGCCACATATTCCCCCCCTTATTACTTGTTATTACGTCAATGCCTTCCTTCTACTACAGAATTCACACTGCATATTTGCACAAATATAACCTTTTATTATCAGATCCGACCAACAAAACTCTTTTCCTAACTATTTCGATTCTTATATTATCCGTTTCTTCTAGAACAGACTTATTCCAAGAGTTATTTTACATTTCATTAGTATCCATTTCAAAGCATATTTAAATCCATAAAAAACATTTTTCTTTATATACCCGACAAATAGCAAACTACCAAACGTCTTTTTACTCTTTTTGATATTCTTTAAACTCACGAGAATCGCTTAAACGCTTCCTTCTCGTCCCGTTCATCGAAATAATCAAATGAGAGAGTAGTTTGCCCTTAAAATCATTTCATACTATTTTGCTATCGTGTTCAAACAAAGATTGGAAATAAAAATAAGAGAATTGAATCTTTTCTAATTCAAAAACGAATAATTTGACTACTTTTGTCCGAGTTATTACTAATAAAACTAGCGATATGGTTTTGAACTACATTTGGATAGCCTTTTTTCTGATAGCCTTCGTGACAGCGTTGATGCGACTCGTTTTCCTAGGCGACACACAAGTGTTTCCCGAAATTATCAACTCTACTTTCAATTCCTCCAAAACCGCTTTTGAGATTTCATTGGGACTGACCGGTGTCCTTTCTCTTTGGCTGGGTATCATGAGAATAGGTGAACAGGGCGGAGTCATCACTCTGTTTTCCCGATTGCTGGGACCTCTGTTCAGCAAACTTTTTCCCGATATTCCCAAAGGACATCCAGTAACAGGCAGTATCTTTATGAACCTGGCGGCCAATATGCTGGGGCTGGATAATGCCGCCACTCCCTTAGGACTGAAAGCAATGGAGGGCCTGCAAGAATTGAACTCCAAGAAAGATACTGCCAGCAATCCCATGATCATGTTTCTGGTACTGAATACATCAGGGCTTACACTGATTCCTATCAGCATCATGGTATATCGTGCACAGCTGGGAGCAACCCAACCTACAGATATATTTGTACCCATCCTGCTGGCAACCTTCTTCTCCACTTTGGCAGGCATTGTAGCAGTAAGTATTTATCAGAGAATCAATCTGTTTAACCGCACTATCCTCCTCTTTTTAGGAGGAATGAGTTTGCTGGTAGCAGGAATTATTTATTTCTTCAATACCTTGTCACGAGATCAGATAGATATTTACTCCACTACCTTTGCCAATGTCTTTCTATTTCTTATCATCATCGGCTTTATTGTGGCAGGGTTCAGAAAAAGAATCAATGTCTACGACTCCTTTGTCGAAGGGGCCAAAGAAGGATTCAGCACCGCCGTGCGCATCATTCCTTATCTGGTAGCCATACTGGTAGGTATCGGAGTCTTCCGTGCATCGGGTGCGATGGACTATTTGATTGACGGTATCGGCAACGCCGTAAAGCTATGCGGTATCGACAGTGATTTCGTAGGAGCGCTCCCTACGGCGCTGATGAAACCTTTGAGCGGAAGCGGGGCACGAGGGTTGATGGTAGATGCCATGACCACATACGGTCCCGATTCCTTTGTAGGCAGACTGTCCTGTATCTTCCAAGGCTCCACAGACACCACCTTTTATATTCTGGCGGTATATTTCGGCAGCGTAGGAATAGTGAGGACACGCCACGCCGTTCCTTGCGGACTGCTAGCCGATGCGGCAGGGGTCATTGCAGCTATTCTTATCTGTTATCTTTTCTTCGGCTGAAATACTTTCCTTATCTTTGTACATTATAAAAAAATAATCAGCCTATGATAAGTTATCAAACCGAAGGGGTAAAAATGCCCGATATCAAAAAGAAAGAAACCACCGGATGGATTAAAGAAGTAGCCGCCTGCTATGGAAAAAGAGTGGGAGAAATCGCCTATATCTTCTGTTCGGACGATAAAATTCTGGAAGTGAACCGACAGTATCTGCAACATGATTATTACACGGATATCATCACTTTCGACTATTGTGAAGGCGACCGTATTTCCGGCGACTTATTCATCAGCTTGGATACTGTCCGCAGCAATGCAGAACAATTTGAGCAACCCTACGACCGCGAGCTTCACCGGGTGATTATTCATGGTATCCTGCACTTGTGCGGCATCAACGACAAAGGCCCCGGTGAACGGGAGATTATGGAAGCCGCCGAAAACAAAGCGCTGGCATTGATTTCCCTATAACAGGACATACAAGGCAGAACAACCTATAAAAGCTACGGGCATAGTTCGCAAGAATGATTGCCCGTAACCTTTTAAAGACATGCCCATAATTAGGAAAACTTTCCGCCGGACGGATAAAAAACATCGAAAGCTGTACATGCACAGCTACATTTCTTCCCTTATCTTCTTGCTTTTTCGGATTAATTGCTTTATTTTGTGAATTGAAAAACAGATAAACACAAAATATATGGAAGCTAACGTATATTTTTTCGCTGCATTAGTAAGTACGGGAATCTTTCTTCTGCAATTCATCTTATCCATCTTTTTCGGCAGTATGGACACCGACATAGACGTTAATGCCGATGGCAACGCCGATATAGACATGAGCAGCGTACTCTCCTTCAAAGGACTGATTCATTTCTGCATGGGTTTCGGTTGGTTCATGTATTTATGTCAGCCTCCCTACATTGTCTTACATTACCTGGGCGCCGTGATAAGCGGCAGCTTTTTTGTCTTCGTCCTGGCTTGGATTTATAAACTCTGCTATAAGCTGAAACAAGAAAACAAGCCCGAACAGGGAGAAGAATTAATAGGCAGGAAATGCGAAATATATACCCGCTGCCAAGAACAAGAACAGGCAGGAACAGACTATGTGGTCTATATCGCCATCAATGGCGCACAAAGAGAACTTACCGTGCGGAGCATACAGGGTAAAAGCTACCGGGAAGGCGATATCCTCACACTGAAGAATTACAAGGAAGGAATCTATTATATTGATTAAATAAACCCTAAAAACGCAATCATTTATGGATGAGCAGATTCTCATTTATGCAGCTATTCTGGTAGCTGTCATCGTCCTGACCATCGTCGGAATTTTAAGTCGTTACCGCAAGTGCAAGAGTGACGAGGTATTGGTAGTATATGGTAAGACCGGCGACAAGAAATCGGCTAAACTGTATCACGGAGGAGCCGCTTTTGTATGGCCCATTATCCAGGGATACTCTTTCCTGAACATGAAACCCATGCAGATTGACTGCAAACTGACTGGTGCCATTTCCAAACAAAACATCCGCGTAGATGTGCCCACTACCATCACTGTGGCCGTAAGCACAGAGCCCGAAGTTATGCAGAATGCAGCCGAACGCTTACTGGGACTGAATATCGAAGCACAACAGGAACTGATTAAAGACGTTGTTTACGGACAAATGCGTCTGGTCATTGCCGACATGACCATCGAACAACTGAACAGTGATCGTGATACATTCCTTGAGAACTGCCGCAAGAACATCGACTCCGAATTGAAGAAATTCGGTCTTTACCTAATGAACATCAACATCAGCGATATCCGCGATGAAGCCGATTATATCGTCAATCTGGGAAAAGAAGCCGAAGCGAAAGCCAAGAACGAAGCCTTGGCTAACATTGAAGAACAACAGAAACTGGGTGCCATCAAGATTGCGGAACAACAAAAAGAACGTGCCACCAAAGTAGCGGAAACCAACCGCGACAAGAACACTCAACTGGCCGATACGCAACGTGACGAGGAAATTAAAGTAGCCATAGCCGACAAGGAACGTGAATCGAAAGTAGCAGAAGAAAATGCCGAAAAAGAATCACGTATCGCCAAAGCCAGTGCCTCTATGGAGGTGAACAAGGAACAGGCGCGTACCGAACAGGAAAGCCGTACGGCAGAGCTCCAATCCGATATGGAAATAAAGCAGGCGGAAGCACAAAAGAAATCGGCCATCGGGCAAAATAACGCTGCCAAAGAGGTTGCCGAAAGTAATGCGGAACTGGAAGTTACCAAGGCGGAAGCCTCTAGAAAAGCCGGTGAAGCACAAGCCCGGACACAAGCTGCCGTCCTCACCGCACAGGAAAACGCACAGCGTGAAATAGAAGAAGCGAAAGCCCGCAAAGTAGAACAGGCCTTGAAAGCGGATAAGATTGTTCCTGCCGAAATAGCCAAACAGCAGGCCATCTTGGATGCGGACGCATTGGCCGAGCAAATAAAACGTAAGGCAAATGCAGAAGCGGAAGCTATCCTGGCCAAAGCACAGGCGGAAGCCAAGGCCATCCAGATGAAACTGGAAGCAGAAGCGGAAGGCAAGAAGAAGTCCTTGCTGGCCGAAGCGGAAGGTTTCGAGGCCATGGTGAAGGCTGCCGAGCGCAATCCCGAAATCGCCATCCAATACAAGATGGTTGACCAATGGAAGGAAATCGCTTCGGAACAGGTTAAGGCATTTGAACATATCCAACTGGGAAATGTTACTGTATTTGACGGTGGCAACGGCACAACGTCCAATTTCTTGCAGAATGTGGTCAGCAAAGTGGCTCCCGCACTGGGTATTCTAGACAAGCTTCCCATTCATGATACCTATCAGAACATTGTCAATCCTTCCTCGAAAGGAAATGCACAGAATAAACCGGAGAAAGAGGATTTTGAACCGGTAGACAAGGACGGAAAGAAACGCCCGACCGACACCCCTCCTGCTCCGGACAAGAAATAACAGGAAATAGTTTACTTTAAGAATAGCGTTTGTATGATGTGGCGGCAGAAACAGATTTCTGCCGCCACACATTCTTTTTAACCGTATTATCACCGCTTTACAGAGTAAAATTCGTAATTTTGCAATCGGTAAAAAGAAATAAATCAATGGATTTTAAGTACGACGTTATTGTAATAGGCGCCGGACACGCAGGCTGTGAAGCAGCCGCGGCCGCAGCCAACATGGGTTCGAAGACCTGCCTGATTACCATGGATATGAACAAAATCGGGCAAATGAGTTGTAACCCTGCCGTAGGTGGCATCGCCAAGGGACAAATCGTAAGAGAGATAGACGCATTAGGTGGCTACATGGGACTGGTTACAGACCGTACAGCCATACAGTTCCGTATGCTCAACCGCTCCAAAGGTCCCGCTATGTGGAGCCCCCGCGCCCAATGTGACCGCGGCAAGTTTATCTGGGCATGGCGCGAGATTCTGGAGAATACTCCCAATCTGCACATTTGGCAAGATACCGTAGAAGAACTAATCGTGGAAAACGGCGAAGCGACTGGAGTCATGACTTGCTGGGGAGTGACTTTCCATGCTAAATGTATCGTGCTCACCGCAGGAACCTTCCTGAACGGGCTGATGCACATCGGGCATAAACAACTGGCAGGAGGACGCATGGCTGAACCTGCCTCCTACCATCTGACCGAATCAATCACCCGCCACGGAATCACCGCCGGACGCATGAAGACCGGTACGCCTGTCCGCATAGACGGGCGCAGCGTACACTACGACCTGATGGAAACACAGGACGGAGAAAACGACTTCCATCGCTTTTCGTTCATGAGCGAACCGCGCAAACTGAAACAACTGCAATGCTGGACCTGCTTTACCAACGAAGAGGTACACGAGATACTACGGAAAGGTCTGCCCGACTCTCCCCTTTTCAACGGACAAATCCAAAGCATCGGACCGCGTTATTGTCCCAGTATAGAAACCAAAATCGTAACCTTCCCCGACAAGCCGCAACATCAGCTTTTCCTGGAACCCGAAGGAGAAACCACACAGGAACTTTACCTGAACGGGTTCTCTTCTTCACTGCCCATGGACATACAGTTGGCGGCATTAAAGAAAGTACCCGCATTTAAGGACTTGGTAGTCTATCGTCCGGGATACGCCATCGAATATGATTACTTCGACCCCACCCAACTGAAACATACGTTGGAATCGAAAATAATCAAGAACCTGTTCCTTGCCGGACAAGTAAACGGAACTACCGGTTACGAAGAAGCAGGCGGACAGGGAATCATTGCCGGCATCAACGCACACATCAATTGCCACGGTGGCGAACCGTTCACACTGGGACGGGACGAGGCCTACATCGGTGTCTTGATTGACGATCTGGTTACAAAAGGTGTGGACGAACCTTATCGTATGTTCACCTCCCGTGCCGAATACCGCATCCTGCTCCGACAAGACGATGCAGATATGCGCCTTACCGAACGCGCCTACAAGCTGGGACTGGTAAAACAAGACCGTTACGAACATCTTTGCAGCAAACGGGAAGCCGTGAACCAAATCATCGACTTTGCCAAAACCTTCTCCATCAAAGCCGCATTAATCAATGATGCTTTGGAAAGTTTGGGTACTGCCCGTCTGACACACGGCTGCAAACTAATCGACCTGCTGAACCGTCCGCAGATTACCATCGAAAATATAGCCGGCCACATTCCGGCTTTCAAAGCCATGCTGGACCAAATTACCGACCGTAAAGAAGAAGTGATTGAAGCTGCCGAAGTGCTGATCAAATACCAGGGATACATTGACCGCGAACGAATGATCGCCGACAAGATACATCGTCTGGAAGCCATCCGCATCAAAGGCAAGTTCGATTACAACTCATTGAATTCGCTCTCTACCGAAGCCCGGCAGAAACTGATGAAGATAGATCCCGAAACTTTGGCCCAAGCCAGCCGCATACCGGGTATCTCTCCTAGCGACATCAATGTCTTACTAGTCCTGCTGGGACGGTGAAACAAGGTATGTTTCACGTGAAACAAGTAATTTAATAGACTAACAATAAAATACTGGTTATGAGCAAAGAAACGCTTAAAGCAAACTTAAGAGAAATTCCAGATTTCCCCATTCCGGGAATTCTGTTTTACGATGTGACAACCCTGTTCAAAAACCCCGAATGCTTGCAGGAAATACTAGATACTCTATACGAGATGTACAAGGACAAAGGCATCACCAAAGTAGTAGGTATTGAATCGCGTGGCTTCATTATGGGTGGTGCGCTGGCGGCACGGTTAGGTGCCGGATTCGTGATGGCACGCAAGCCGGGCAAACTTCCCGCAGAAGTAGTAGAGGAAACATACGCAAAAGAGTATGGAACCGACACCATTCAGATACATAAAGACGCCATCGATGAGAACGACGTGGTTCTGCTGCACGATGATTTATTGGCTACCGGCGGAACCATGGCGGCCACTCATCGCTTGGTACAAAGATGTGGCGCCAAAAAGATTTTCATCAATTTCATTATCGAACTGGGAGGTCTGAACGGCAGAAAGGCATTCCCCGAAGATATCACGGTGGATACACTGCTTACTTTATAGTGTCACACAACATGTCCATCAAAACGGGCCCCATCATCGTTCACAATAAAAAGAGATCTATGGAATGAGATGGACGATGAAACCGAAAGATATATATCTTCAGGCTGTAAGATATATAATGTTACAGCTTGAAGATATATAATGTTACAACCGAAAGATATAGGATGTTGCGGCTGCAACATCAACTCAAGAAACAGTTCTGCCAACCGGCAATATTCAATAAGCATGTATGGAAAAGAAGAGATTACAACCAATGATTATCTGAAAGGAATTGTACTAAACCTGCCCGACAGCCCCGGCCATTTACCAATACTTGAACTCCGAAGGAACCATTATCTACGTTGGAAAGGCAAAAAACCTGAAGCGCAGAGTCTCTTACTATTTTAATAGAGAACACCCCAACGGCAAGACACGATTACTGGTCAGCAAAAATTGCAGATATCCGTTATATCGTGGTAAAAAACAGAAGAAGACGCTCTTTTACTCGAAAACAACCTGATAAAGAAATACAAGCCACGTTACAATGTATTGCTGAAAGATGACAAGACTTACCCCTCTATTTGTGTAAGCAACGAATATTTCCCACGTATCTTCAAAACCCGGCAAGTCATCCGCAACGGGTCCTCTTATTATGGTCCGTACAGCCACATGCCCTCCATGCTTGCCGTGATGGACTTGATCAAAAAGCTCTACCCCATCCGTACCTGCAAACTCAATCTAAGTCCCGAAAACATTCGCGCCGGCAAGTTCAACGTATGTCTGGAATATCACATAAAGAACTGCAAAGGGCCCTGCATCGGGCAGCAGTCACACGAGGAATACATGAAGAATATCGGTGAAATCAAAAATATTCTGAAAGGAGATACCCAGATTGTAAGTGACCTGCTGATGGAAGAGATGCAAGCGCTTGCTGCCGAAATGAAATTTGAGGAAGCACAGAAAATAAAAGAGAAATATGACTTGATAGAAAACTATCGTTCCAAGAGCGAAGTCGTTAATTCCATCATTCATAATGTGGATGTGTTCTCCATTGAAATGGAAGAAAATTCAGCCTATATCAACTATCTGCATATCACAAACGGATGCATCAACCAAGCCTTCACCTTCGAATACAAGAAACGTCTGAACGAAACGAAAGAAGAACTTCTACAATTGGGCATTATTGAGATGCGTGAACGATATAAGAGCACTTCCCGCGAAATCATCGTACCTTTTGAACTGGATATGGAGATGAACAATGTATCCTTTACCGTTCCCCAACGAGGAGAAAAGAAGCATTTGCTGGATCTTTCCGTAATGAACGTGAAACAGTATAAAGTGGACCGCTTGAAACAGGCGGAAAAGTTGAATCCTGAACAAAGAAGCGTCCGTCTGATGAAAGAAATCCAGGAGCAGCTGCACATGAAAAAACTACCGAACCACATCGAATGTTTCGATAATTCCAATATTCAAGGCTCGGACGCGGTGGCCGCCTGCGTCGTTTTCAAAAAGGCGAAACCAAGCAAGAAGGAGTACCGGAAATACATCATCAAGACTGTGACCGGACCCGACGATTACGCCTCGATGAAAGAGGTGGTACGCCGCCGGTATAGCCGTGCCATAGAGGAAGGTTCCCCCTTGCCCGACCTCATCATTACCGACGGTGGAAAGGGGCAAATGGAAGTGGTGAGAGAAGTGATAGAGGACGAACTTCATCTGGATATCCCCATAGCCGGACTGGCCAAAGACCGCAAGCACCGTACCTCGGAATTGTTATACGGATTCCCTCCGCTGACCATCGGTGTGAAGCAAAGCACTCCCTTGTTCCATCTGTTGGAAAACATACAGAACGAGGTACACCGCTTCGCCATCACCTTTCACCGGGACAAACGAAGCAAGAGTCAGGTGGCGTCCGCTTTGGACAATATCAAGGGAATAGGCGAAAAAAGAAAGACCGCCCTGCTGAAAACATTCAAAAGCGTCAGCCGCATCAAGCAAGCCTCACTGGAAGAGATTGCAGCCGTGGTAGGTGAAGCAGCCGCTAAAAATATCAAAGAAAATCTCACAGAATAAAAGGGATTTCCTACCTTTGCATACATCTACTACAGGGACATGCTCTGCCTCGTATCAGTCCAGGCAAGAAGCCGGCAACATATTGTCCATTGTAGAAGCGGAGACATTACCGATAAACAACTAGAATTTTTCTAACAAGAAATTAAAGAATATAAATATGAGAGTAGTTATTCAACGAGTAAGCCACGCCTCTGTTACCATAGAAGGCGTATGCAAATCGGCGATAAAAGAAGGATTCATGATATTGGTTGGCATTGAAGAAGCTGATACACAAGAAGATGCCGACTGGTTATGCAAAAAAATAATAGGACTGAGAGTCTTTGACGATGAAAATGGAGTCATGAATAAATCTATCCTAGAGGTAGGAGGCAACATATTGGTGATCAGCCAATTCACACTACACGCATCTACAAAAAAAGGCAACCGTCCCTCCTATATCCGTGCTGCAAAGCACGATGTAGCCATCCCCCTCTACAATTATTTCTGCCAAGAACTGAGCATCGGTCTGGGCAAAGAAGTAGGAACCGGAGAATTCGGAGCAGACATGAAAGTTGAACTTCTGAACAACGGTCCTGTTACTATATGTATGGACACCAAAAACAAGGAATAATGACACTGGAAGAAGCACAAAAAGAAGTGGACCGCTGGATTAAAACGTATGGTGTACGTTACTTCAGCGAACTGACCAATATGGTTGTTCTGACCGAGGAAGTAGGCGAACTGGCACGTGTGATGGCACGCAAATACGGAGATCAGTCTTTCAAGCAAGGAGAGAAAGACAACCTTGCCGATGAAATGGCAGATGTACTGTGGGTCCTTATCTGTCTAGCCAACCAGACCGGAGTAAACCTGACCGAAGCCTTCCGTCAAAACTTGGAGAAGAAAACAAATAGAGATAAAGACAGACATAAAAACAATCCCAAATTATAAAGAATTATGGAACATAATCACGAATTCGAAGGTGGACATGAACATCGTCATGACCACGATCATGGACCTGAGCACAGCAAGTACGAAGAAGCACTTGCCAAGTATAACATCCGTTTGCACGATGAGGATGTAAAAGCGAAAACTGCCCTACTCATCGAAAAACATGTAGCAGAAAACAATACACCGGACGTAAAGAAATTCCTGTTCCATTGCATTGACCTAACCACTTTAAAGTGTACTGATTCAGATGAAAGTGTAATGAAATTCACCGGAAAAGTAAATGAATTTGTTGACAAGTACCCCGATCTGGACAATGTAGCCGCAATCTGTGTATATCCTAATATGGCAGAAGTAGTCAACGACACCTTGGAAGCAGATCATGTAAACATAGCCTGTGTATCGGGCGGTTTCCCCTCCTCGCAAACCTTTACCGAAGTAAAGGTAGCCGAAACAGCCATGGCTCTCCATACCGGAGCTGATGAGATAGATATCGTTATCCCGGTAGGCAAGTTCCTGAGTGGGGATTACGAAGGAATGTGTGATGAAATAGAAGAATTAAAAGCTGTATGTGGTGAGCATCACCTGAAAGTGATCTTGGAAACCGGAGCACTGGGAAGCGCATCCAACATCAAAAAAGCGTCCATTCTATCGATGTATTCCGGAGCCGATTTCATCAAAACCTCTACCGGAAAGGAAAACCCCGCCGCTACTCCTGAAGCTGCCTTGGTGATGTGCGAGGCTATCAAAGAATACTATATGACAACAGGCCGCAAAGTAGGATTCAAACCCGCCGGAGGAATTAATACCGTACACGATGCTTTGGTTTACTATACCATTGTAAAAGAAGTGTTAAGTGAAGAATGGCTGACAAACGAGTTATTCCGCTTAGGAACAAGCCGCTTGGCCAATCTGCTTCTCTCAGAAATTGTAGGTCAAGAAACCAAGTTCTTCTAAACAAAGAACTGTTTCACTATTTAAATAACAACCACATTTAAAGTGACCGGAATGAGCCTTATCTATTCCGGTTATTTTAAACTACCAAAGAAAGGCGTACCTCAAAAAGCTCGGGCGTGGTCCTTATCGTATAAAGGATCACGCCCGAACTTTTTGAGGTACATATCTTCAACAATCGTACTATTTATCTCTTTCAATCACATAATCAATATAAGCAGTCAAAGCATCTTTTACAGCTTGACCGGCTGATTGTGGAAGTAAAGCCAACGCTTTATTACGATAATCCACCATTGCCTGCCTGGCATACTCTATCCCTCCCTTCACCTTAGTATATTCGATGAAACGGGCAATATCTTCATCCGAAGCGTCTAATGCCCGGATACGTAGCGCCAGTTTCCGCATCTCCTCATCATCAAACATATTCAACACATACAAAGCCGGCAATGTCAGCTTCCCTTCACGCATATCGTTCCCGGTAGGTTTACCTATCTCATCAGAAGAATAATAGTCGAAAATATCATCCTTTATCTGGAAAGCAATACCAATCATTTCGCCAAACAGACGAGCATTTTTCACCATTTCATCGGATGCATGCACCGAAATAGCCCCCGCTTCCGCACTGGCAGTAAACAATGCAGCCGTCTTTTTACGAATGACATCATAATACACTTCTTCCGAGAACTCAGAAGCATTAATATTCGCCAATTGAATAATCTCGCCTTCAGATAAGTTCTGTCCCAAACAAGCCACCAAATCTACAATTGTAATCTCGCGGGTCATGGCAGAATGCTTCAGGCTGGTTGCCAGCATATAGTCGCCTACCAGAACCGACACCTTATTATTATAGATAGCATTTACCGAAGACTGCCCACGGCGCTTGTCACTCTCATCCACCACATCATCGTGCACCAGGCTGGCCGTATGGAGCAACTCCAATGAAAGAGCCGCATGAAGCGTAGAATCATTGATTTCACCGAATAATTTAGCAATCAACAACGCCAATATGGGACGCATCATCTTGCCATTTCTCTGCTTAATATAGGATAACACCTCACTAAGTAAAGAATTGGAACTTTGGAGCGAAGAGTCAAACAACCTTCTAAATTCCTCAAACTCCTTGTCAATAGGCAATTTGATTTGCTGTAATTTGTCCATGCAGGTTAATTTGTGCACAAAAGTAGTAATAAAAGACGGAATACGGTATTTTTTGTACTTTACAATGAAAAAACTAAAGATTTTTAAGAATGGACAAACTTTTTCTATTAGATGCTTATGCATTAATATACCGTGCGTATTACGCTTTCATCAAAAGCCCGCGTATTAACTCCAAGGGTTTCAACACTTCAGCCGTACTGGGATTTGTCAATACACTGGAAGAAGTCTTGAAGAAAGAAAATCCTACGCACATCGGTGTGGCATTTGATCCCGCCGGTCCCACCTTCCGGCACGAAGCCTATGAACAGTATAAGGCACAACGTGAAGAAACACCCGAAGTAATCCGTTTGTCCGTACCCATTATAAAGGATATTATACGGGCCTACCGTATTCCTATTCTGGAAGTACCGGGATACGAGGCCGACGACGTGATCGGTACACTGGCCACCGAAGCCGGCAAACGGGGGATCACTACTTATATGATGACACCGGACAAAGACTATGGCCAACTGGTGGGCGGAAATGTTTTCATGTACCGTCCCAAGCATACAGGCGGTTTTGAAGTGATGGGAATAGAAGAGGTAAAGGCAAAGTTCGATATCCAGTCACCCGCACAAGTCATTGATATGCTGGGACTGATGGGCGATAGTTCCGACAACATTCCCGGTTGTCCGGGCGTGGGCGAGAAAACAGCACAAAAGTTAATCGCGCAATATGGCAGCATCGAGAACCTCCTCTCCCACTCTGCCGAACTGAAAGGAGCCTTGAAGACCAAAGTGGAAACTAACCGGAAAATGATTGAATTCTCCAAGTTTCTGGCAACTATCAAGATTGATGTCCCCATCGCTTTGAACATGGACGAACTGAAAAGAGAAGAACCGAATGAAGAGGAACTACGGAAGATTTTTGAAGAGATGGAGTTCCGTACCCTCATCGACCGCGTTTTCAACCGAGATAAGAAATCCGCCTTCGCCGGAACATACCCCGATGCGACCGGAAACGACCCGCAAGGACGAAACCGTACACCGGGAGGAAGCGCCCGGCAGGGAAATACGCCGAACGGTTCGGGACAACTCTCCCTTTTCGGCGAACCAGCTTCGAACGGTGAATCACCCGCTTCCCCATCTTCTCCTCAAGGCAATCTCTTTGCAGAATTTACCGACGGAGGGACGGAAAGTGAGAAATATTCGAATCTAGCATGTTTAGATAATTTAAAATACGACTATCAACTCGTTGATACAGAAGAGAAAAGAACTGAATTATTACAAAACTTACTTACAAAAGAAATTTTCAGTCTAGACACAGAAACAACAGGAACCGATCCCATCACCGCAGAACTCGTGGGAATGAGCTTCAGCTATGCCGAAAATCAAGCATTTTATGTTCCTGTACCTGCCGATCGGGCTGAAGCGCAAAAAATAGTTAATGAGTTCCGGCCGGCTTTCGAAAAAGAAGGAGTATTGAAAGTAGGGCAAAATATAAAATACGATATGCTGGTACTGGGCAACTACGGAACCGAAGTGCGCGGTCCCCTGTTCGATACCATGGTGGCACATTATGTACTACAACCGGAATTGCGTCACAACATGGACTACCTTGCCGAAATCTACCTGCATTATCAGACTATCCACATCGAAGAACTGATTGGTCCTAAAGGCAAAGGTCAAAAGAATATGCGCGACCTCTCCCCCGAAGCTATCTATAAGTACGCATGCGAGGATGCTGATGTCACACTGAAATTGAAAAACATCTTGGAACAGGAATTGAAAACCAACGATGCGGAAAAACTCTTCTACGAAATAGAAATGCCCCTGGTACCCGTACTTACTTATATGGAACGCAACGGTGTACGTGTAGACACTGAAGCCTTAAAACAGACCTCGGAACATTTCACCGCCCGCATGAACCAAATAGAAGAAGAAGTGCACCAACTGGCAGGTACGGATTTCAACATAGCTTCACCCAAACAGGTAGGTGAAGTGCTTTTTGACAAACTGCGCATCGTGGAGAAGGCCAAGAAAACCAAAACCGGACAATATGTCACCAGTGAAGAAGTATTGGAAAGTCTGCGAGGAAAACACGAAATAGTAGGCAAGATATTGGAACACCGCGGTCTGAAGAAGCTTCTCGGTACTTATATTGATGCTCTGCCCCTATTGATTAATAAAGAAACAGGTAAAATTCATACTTCGTTCAATCAAACGGTCACTGCTACCGGCCGGCTCAGTTCCAGCAACCCGAACCTTCAGAACATCCCTATCCGCAACGAAGACGGCAAGGAAATCCGTAAGGCTTTCATCCCCGATGATGGCTGCGAATTTTTCTCCGCCGACTATTCACAGATTGAGCTACGCATTATGGCACACCTTAGCGGAGATACCAATATGATAGAGGCTTTCAAGGAAGGAGATGACATTCATGCCGCCACCGCAGCAAAAGTATATAAGATAAGTATAGACAAAGTTACCCGCGAACAACGCAGTAAAGCAAAAACAGCTAATTTCGGTATCATCTACGGCATCAGCGTATTCGGACTGGCAGAACGTATGAATGTAGACCGCAAAGAGGCAAAAGAACTAATAGACGGCTACTTCGAAACTTATCCCCAAATAAAGGAATATATGGACAAAAGCATTGACCTTGCCCGCGGACAAGGATATATTGAAACCATATTCGGCCGTAAACGATATCTTCCGGATATCAATTCCAGAAATTCGGTTGTGCGCGGATATGCCGAACGGAATGCCATCAATGCTCCTATCCAAGGAAGTGCAGCCGATATTATCAAGGTAGCTATGGTACGCATATACCAGCGCTTTCAATCTGAAAGTATAAAGTCCAAAATGATACTTCAGGTACATGATGAGTTAAATTTCAGCGTTCTACCCGAAGAAAAGGAAAAGTACAGAAGATTGTGATTGAAGAGATGGAAAATGCCTACCGTATGCAAGTACCTTTACGCGCAGACTGCGTTGTGGAAGCAACTGGCTTGAAGCACATTAAAGCATACATAAACCAACTATTAGCAAGATAGATAGTACTATATGTAAAGTATTTATATCATAAAAGCTCAATGGTATTTTCCAATCCATTGAGCTT
>ENA-OQKW01000160-OQKW01000160.1-human-gut-metagenome-genome-assembly--contig:-NODE-160-length-18995-cov-2.715550_pt1 | contig 18995 bp, 19 predicted proteins | sample MGYA00242657_ERZ504815 | MGnify/ENA primary metagenome ERZ504815 (study PRJEB26092, sample SAMD00036404) | human gut metagenome | host: Homo sapiens | study: EMG produced TPA metagenomics assembly of... | reverse complement strand
TGAGTGGCAGAACAAAAAGAATAAAAAAGTAAAAAAGGAGTCGACAGTAGGAAAAAGAAAAATCGGTGGCATTAACTTAAAAACTAAGTTATTTTGTATCTGACAGAATTTTTTTCCGGAATGTCTGTGATGGCGGTAGAACTTGGTGCGAGCAGGCTGCTTGCCCCGTATTTTAGTTCTTCACAGATTGTATGGACGATCATCATCGGAACCATCATGATTGCTATGGCACTGGGAAATATCTATGGAGGCAGAACGGCGGACAAGTCGCCCAATCCGGACAAGCTCTATGGACGTATCATCGTAGCTGTCTTTATGGATTGCGTTAATTCCCGTGGTACGGAAAATATATCATTGTTGGCATTTCTGCGGTTCTGTATTTTTTCCGTAAATAACAATTTTCTGATCCTGGCTGCGTTTGTGGCCTGTATGGTAATTTTTGTGTTCCCGTTATTTTTACTGGGTACGGTAACTCCGTCGCTGGTCAAATATTTGGTGAGCAATCTGGATGATAACGGAAAAACGGTGGGAACACTGGGAGCATTCAATACGATCGGCAGCATTATTGGTACCTTTGTGCCGACGTTTGTTACGATCCCTGCGGTTGGAACATCGATCACTTTTCTGATCTTTGCGGGAATTTTACTTGCGTTATCCATCGTGTATTTTGTGATGGAAAAAGCAGGGAAAAAGAAAGTGATTGCATCGGTACTTATTTTCGCGTTCTGCTGTGGAACAGGTTATTCCGATTCCTTCGCATTCTGGGAAAACAACCTGACATATGAGGGAGAGTCTGTATACAACTATCTTCAGGTGTACGAAAATGATGAGAGAGTAGCATTGTCTACCAATGTTCTGTTTGGCGTACAGTCTGTCTATATGAAGCAGGATGAACTGACCGGAATGTACTATGATTATGCGATGGCGGCGCCGCTTATGCTCAAAGACAAGCCGACAGATCAGATGGATGTGCTGATCCTTGGCATGGGTACGGGAACCTACGCCACACAGTGCAGGAAATATTTTGGGGACATGAATATCGAAGGCGTAGAAATTGATGAGAAGATCACGGATCTCTCTCGGAAATATTTCTCACTCGCAGAGGATGTTCCGGTGACTACTTACGATGGAAGAGCGTTTTTAAACGCCTCGCAGAAAGCATATGATGTGATTATGGTTGATGCATATCAGGACATCACAATTCCATTCCAGATGTCCTCGAAAGAGTTCTTTGCGCTGGTGAAATCGCATCTGAAGGACGATGGCGTCATGGTGGTAAATATGAATATGCGAGGAACGAAAGAGGGAAACATCAATCAGTACCTTTCAGATACGATTGGAAGTGTCTTTACTACCGAGGTTATCGTCGATGTGGCGGGATCATCCAACCGGGAACTCTTTGCGTCGGACGATCCGGACATCGGAAAGAATCTGACGAAGCATACAGGCGAACTTACAAATGCAAATCTGAAAAATATGATGCAGGAAGTTGCTTCAAATCTTACAGAATATCAAAAAGGAAATTATATCCTCACAGATGACCAGGCGCCGGTGGAACTGCTTGGCATGCAGGTGATCGATGAATTGATTAAAGATGAGGTCCAATACTATAAAGATATCTATAAAGAACGGGGAATCAAAGGGTTGATGGAGTCTCTCTGATATTTGGGCGCAACATGGAAAAGCGTAAATCATGAAAATCTGGCTTGCGCTTACAAATGGGATTTCGATTTTGGTTATGAGCAAGTAGCGAAAGCGGATTGCGAATATCCGCTTGACTAAAGGAAGAAAGGGAAGGTAAATATAATGAAATTACAATCTATTTTTGACCAGACAGATTTTGTGCATGCAAGCGGCACAAAAGAAGAATTGCAGGTTGCAAATTATTTAAAGGAGCAGTGCGAGACATTAGGAGTCCCGGCAGAACTGGAAAGTTTCCGCGTTGCAATGGGCGAAATCGAAGAGGCACATTTGTATGCAGACGGGATGGGAATTCCATGCAAAGCGCTCACATGCTGCGGAAGCGGAAGCGTGGAAGGCGAACTCTACTATATGCCGGGAACCGATCCGGTTTCCGTTGCCGGTGCAAAAGATAAAATTGTGCTGATGGATACGCAGGGAATCGGATTTTTTGCGTACCAGGATTTGATGAAAGCAGGCGCGAAAGCGATTCTGTTCCAATATGGAAACAGCTATTACCCACATACAGACATTGATCAGAGAGATCTTCGGGAAGCCGTTGTCGGAGAGGAAAAGAAAGTGCTCTGCGCTATGATTCACTCCGCACAGGCAGTAGAACTTGTGAAAAATAAAGTAAAACAGATCCGTCTGGAAATCCGGCAGAAGGAATACGATGGAGAATCCCATAATGTGATTGCAGAATTGCCGGGAAAAAGAGAAGAATGGATCGTTTTAAGCGCGCATTATGATACGACATCGCTTTCGCATGGTGCATATGACAACATGAGCGGATGCGCAGGGCTTCTTGGAATCATGGAGCAGATGAAAGGGAAAGAGCTGAATTATGGTCTTCGGTTTGTATTCTGCGGAAGCGAAGAAAGAGGACTTTTAGGATCAAAAGCGTATGTCAGAGATCATGAAAAAGAACTGAGACAAACAGTACTGAACATCAATCTGGACATGATCGGAACGTATATGGGAAAATTTATCGCCTGTGTATCGGCAGAAGAAAAGCTTACCCATTACATCAGCTATATGGCTGCAGAAGTTGGATTTCCAATTGCGGCAGAAAACGGCGTCTATTCCAGTGATTCCACACCATTTGCCGATCATGGGGTTCCGGCTGTTTCGTTTGCGCGTATTGCCAACGGAAATGTCGCCCCGATTCACTGCCGCTACGATGTCAAAGATGTGATGTCGATGGAGCAGCTGCAAAAAGATATTGATTTCCTGACAGTATTTACCGGAAGATTCGCAAACGCAGCGGTCTGCCCGGTGGCAAGAGAAATACCGGAAACGATTCGGAAACAATTGGATGAATATTTGTTTCGCAAGAGAAAAGAAGCCTGATATACTTCGATCACGGATATGAGCAGCGAGACGAATTGCAAATAGGAAAAAGAACGACAGTGGCAGGAGAGAGAAACCATGAAAAAAATAGAACTGGTAGAAATCAGGCAGGTAAACGATGCCCTTGCAGAAATGGTTGCGCTGTTTCGAGTAGAACTGCGTTCCTATAAAGGAATTGCATCAAAACCGAACGTGGAAGACGGACGGGAAGAAATGAAGGAATACCTTTTAGCAGGATTTCCAGTGTTTGCCGCCACGGTGCATGGCGAATACGCAGGTTATGTTGTCTGTCGTATTGAGAGCGAGGTGGTGTGGGTGGAATCCATCTTTGTCAGAGAAGAGTACCGCCGGCAGGGAGTTGCTGCCGCACTGCATGGCAAGGCAGAAGAAATTGCAGCTTCTTATGGAAACGATACGGTTTACAACTATGTCCATCCCAATAACCACAGGATGATTGAATTTTTGGGAAAGCGTGGTTACACCGTTCTGAATCTAATTGAGATTCGTAAACCGTATCTGAATGAAAAACTGACGCAGACGATTACGGTTGGGGAACATGAATTTGATTATTGAGGGAGTCATTTTCATCCCACAATTCCAGAAAAGCCCGAAGTTCAGACGGAAGGCGCCCCTTGCGCCAGGCAAGCAGGATTTCGGTTGTAAGGTCTGCATCTGTGATGGTGCAGGCCTTTAATTTATGGGTAAGATTCAGCATGGAGGCCGGCAGAAGAGCGATGCCAAGGCCTTTTTCTGCCATTGTCATTGCCGTGCGGGCGTCCTCGCAGGTGAGATAGATATCGCAGAACAGACCTGCCTGCTCGAAAGCGGAGAGCATGTATTTCCGGTAGCGGTTCGACAGAATCAGCGGCTGCTCGGCAAGTTCTGTAAGCGAAAGGGTTTCACGCCCGGCAAAAAGCGGGTGAGAAGGGAGTGCCATGGCGGTGATGCTCTCTTTTAAAAGGGTCTTCGTCTCACAGCCATTTAAAACGATTGGCGTGCGGAGCGTGGTGAGATCCACCATGTGATTTTCGAGCTGGTCTTTTAAAGCAAAGGTAGAACCCTCGTGGACATCGAAATGGATGTGCGGGTATTTCCGGGAAAATCGCAGGAGATAGTCGGCGAGCAGTGAAACGGTGGATGGCGTCATGCCGATGTGGAGTGTCGCAGACTGACTGGATTTTTACGACTTCGCGCCTGGTGAGATCCGCAAACATCAGAAGCGTTCCTGCCTGTTCATACAGTGTTTTTCCTGCCTCGGTCAGAGTGATTTTCTTCGTGCCGCGGATGAGAAGAGGCACCTGAAGCTCTTCCTCCAGCATTTTGATCTGATAACTTAACGGCGGCTGTGTCATATGCAGCACCCGTGCCGCCCCGCTGATGGTTCCCGCATCCACGATGGCGCGGAAGTATTCGAGTTGTCGAAGTTCCATAAAAATCCTCCTGAAAAAACTATATAAAAATTATTCAATTTCAATATAAAAACAATAATTTACATATAGAATACGCCATGCTATACTGAAAAGCAAGTGAAAAAGAAGGGAATGAGGGAACAAATGAAACGAATTGATTTCGAACATGGAACCGTAACCGGAAACATCCTCGGGGCAGCGCTCCCGATGCTGGTTGCTCAGATTTTGAGTCTGCTGTACAATATTGTAGACCGCGTCTACATCGCGCGGATCCCGGAGGTAGGAACGGCGGCACTCGGTGCAGTCGGTCTGTGCTTTCCGCTGATCGTTATCATCACAGCATTCAGCAACTTGTTTGGAAGCGGCGGCGCTCCGCTGTTTTCGATTGAGCGTGGAAAGAATGATCAAAAAAAGGCGGAACGTATTATGAATACGTCGTATTCCATGGTATGTGTCTGTGCTGTCATACTGATGGTGATCGGCTTTTTGTTTGCCCGTCCACTGCTGTCACTGTTCGGTGCATCGGCAGATGCGATGGTATACGCGTATCCTTATATGATGATTTATCTGATCGGAACTTTGCCGTCGATGGTGGCAACCGGCATGAACCCGTTCATCAACGCGCAGGGCTACTCGACCGTTGGTATGCTTTCCGTCACGATCGGAGCGGTCGCAAATCTGCTGCTTGACCCGCTGTTTATCTTTGTGTTTGGCTTTGGTGTGCAGGGGGCTGCGATTGCAACTGTGATTTCCCAGACACTTTCCGCAGTGTTCGTTCTGTATTTCTTGACCCGGAAATCGGAACTGAAAGTGCGCTTTGTGCGGAAAGATGAAATTTCTGAGTGTGCAGGCTATGCGAAAAATATTGTCAGCCTCGGTACCGCGGGATTTATCATGCAGCTGACCAACAGCCTTGTCACGATCTGCTGCAACAACGTACTCTCCGTGACCGGCGGTGATATTTACATCTCTGTTATGACGATTGTATCGAGCGTGCGTCAGCTCGTCGAGACACCGATCTATGCAATGAATGAGGGAACTTCTCCGATTTTGAGTTATAATTACGGTGCACGCCGTCCGTCCCGCGTGCGCAAGGCGATGTGTGTCATGAGTGCGATGATCCTTGGCTATACCGCAGTGATGTGGAGCGTGATTGTTCTGGCGCCGCATGCGCTGATCGGTATTTTCAGTTCGGATGCGGTACTGACAGCAGATGCGGTTCCGGCTCTGAAGCAGTACTTTGCAGCATTCATTTTCATGGATCTGCAGTACATTGGACAGACCGTATTCAAATCTCTGAATAAAAAGAAACAGGCGATCTTTTTCTCTCTGCTCCGAAAAGTCTTCATTGTTGTACCGCTCACCTATCTGATGCCGTACGTACTCCACATGGGAACGGACGGTGTCTTCCTTGCCGAACCGGTATCAAACGTGATCGGCGGAAGTCTCTGCTTTATCACCATGCTGATTCTGGTTCTGCCGGAATTGAAGCGAATGGAGCAGCAGAAGTAATAGTTTTGAAAAGCTTTTGAAAAAAGTACAGGAAGATATTTACCGAAACCGTTTCGGCAGATATCTTCCTGTTTTTGTTGCGATACATACGATAAAAAGGGTTAGATTCCCCTTTTTCGCTGCGCTGCATTCGAAGAGAGCTGCCGGTGGCAGTTTCTGCAGGTGAAAAAATTATAAAGTATAGCTAAAAACTATTTTGTTGTATCGAAGATAAGTATTTGATCTTTCCGGAAATTCACGCTACACTGGAAACAGAAAAAACAAAAGAACAGGAGAGGGTTTTTATGGAAGAAAACAAAATGGGAACGATCCCGGTCAGCCGTCTGGTGATTTCCATGGCGCTGCCGCTGATGCTGTCACTTCTGATTAATTCGCTTTACAACTTCGTAGATTCCGTGTTCGTTGCGCGGGTTTCTGAGGATGCACTGACGGCAATTTCCCTGGCGGCTCCGATGCAGCTCATTGTATCATCGCTCGGCCTTGGAAATGCGGTCGGCCTGAACGCTGTCATTTCCCGCGCGCTTGGAGAAAAGAATCAGAAAAAGGTAAAAGATGCAGCGAGCGCCGCGCTTTTTCTTGCATTCTGCTCGTGGATTTTAAACAGTATTTTATGTATCGCATTTGCCCGGATCTATTTTGAAAGTCAGTCCGGCGGCAATGAAGCTATCGCAGCGTATGGCATCCAATACTTAAGTATCTGTATGATCGCGTCTCTCGGCCAGATGGGACAGTGGGTCTTTGACCGGTTTGTCATGGCAAGCGGAAAAGCGCACCTTTTTATTTTTACACTTTCCGCCGCATCGCTGACAAATCTGATTCTCGATCCGATCTTTATTTTCGGCTGGTTCGGCCTTCCGCGGATGGAGACGGCCGGAGCTGCGCTGGCAACCGTCATCGGCCAGTTTGTGGGCTGTCTTGCCGGAATGATGATTAATAAAAAGTGGAACCCGGAAATCCCGTTTGCTTTTACGCTGAAACCGGACTGGGTGAGTGTGCGTGAGATCATAAAAGTCGGTTTTCCGTCCACGCTGGTACAGATTCTGACCTCGGTTGTCAACATGGCGATGAATGCGATTATTATTACCTTTTCTTCGACGGCAGTTGCTGCTTTTGGTGTGTGCACAAAGATTCAGAATATTACAACCGTCGGTGTTCACGGTATCACAAACGGTCTGATTCCGATTGTAGCGTACAATTACGGCGCAAAGCAAAAAGAAAGAATCCGTCAGTCGATCCGGTACGGCATTCTTTACGGCGGCGGACTGTTTCTTATCTTTTTTGCCGTGCTGGAATTCTGTCCTGGCGTTGTACTGAAACTTTTTGATGCCTCGGACAATCTGATGCGCATCGGAGTTCCGGCGCTCCGCATTCTGGCAGTGGCCTATCTGCTTTCGATTCCAGGCCTGATCTATCAGGCGGCGTTGCAGGGACTTTCCCTTGGAAAAGAAAGTATGTACATATCCATGACACGCCAGGCGATTCTGCCGCTGATGTTTGCATTTCTTCTCAAAGGATTTGGAAACCTGAATCTGATATGGGGCGCCTTTGTCCTGGCTGAGCTCTGCGGCATCCCGCTTGCAGCAGCTCTCTGGAAACGGAAAGGGGAAAAGCAGATTCAGTTTTAAGTATAGAAAAGAAAAACAAAAAGGCTGTTCTTTGCGAAAGGCAGCCTTTTTTGCATACCATAAGATAAGAATACACAGGGGCTTATGGATGAAAGAGCAGGAAAATCTGACAGGAAAAGGAATTACAGCCGCCGTGCTGGATACAGGGATTTTTCCCCATATGGATTTTGACGGCCGGATTGTAGCCTTCCGGGATCTTGTGTACGGGCGGGAGACGCCTTACGATGACAATGGACACGGAACGCATGTTTGCGGTATCCTTGGCGGAAGTGGAAGAGCGTCCGGCGGAAAATACCAGGGTGCGGCACCGGGATGCCGGTTTGTCGTAGTGAAGATTCTGGACCCAAGGGGGAAAATGGAAGAAAGCAGGATATCCTCGCGGCGATTGACTGGGTGTGCAAAGAGCGAATAAGACTTAATATCCGCATTTTAAATATTTCAGTGGGAACAACAGAGCAGGAAAAATCGGTGGATGATCTGCTCGTGCAGGCGGTGGAGCGCGCCTGGGATGACGGGATCACAGTTGTGACAGCGGCCGGAAATCTGGGGCCCGCTCCGGGCAGTATTACGGCGCCGGGGAGCAGCAGAAAAGTGATCACCGTGGGAGCGGGCGATCTGCTGGAGCCAAGAAGAGGAATCTCTGGATGCGGCCCGACACGGGACTGCGTCTGCAAACCGGATCTTGTCGCGCCTGGAAAACGTCTCATTTCCTGCGCGCCTGGAAGAAGCAGGAAGGAATATGTGGTGAAGAGCGGCACCTCGATGGCGGCACCGCGGGTGTCCGGAGCCGTGGCTTTGGCACTTGAACGGGTTCCGGATCTTACAAATGTCCAGGCGAAAATGCTGCTTTGCGAATCGGCGAGAGACCTTGGCCTTCCGCGCAACCGTCAGGGGCATGGGATGCTTCAAACAGACCGTTTTCTGTCTCTTCTGTGAGACACTGTGCGGCAGCATAAAAAAGAAAAATGAAGGAAAACACCTCTCATCCTGCAAAAATTGTGTGAATTTATGGGAAAATGCCAAAAATCAGGCGAATTTTGACTTGACAAGCTATAGGATACTTTATACAATAAACGGGAATAGAAAAAGGAGGCCTACTATGGAAAAAATTCAGATGACCACTCCTCTGGTAGAGATGGATGGAGATGAGATGACCAGAATTCTCTGGAAAATGATCAAAGATGAGCTGCTTCTCCCGTTTATTGACCTGAAAACGGAATATTACGATCTGGGACTGGAACACAGAAACGAGACGAACGATCAGGTAACCGTAGATTCCGCAAAACGCTACCAAGAAATACGGTGTAGCAGTCAAATGTGCCACCATTACGCCGAATGCAGCGCGTATGACCGAGTACAATCTGAAAGAAATGTGGAAGAGCCCGAACGGAACGATCCGTGCCATGCTCGACGGAACCGTTTTCCGTACCCCGATTGTCGTAAAAGGCATCGAGCCGTGCGTGCGCAACTGGAAAAAACCGATCACGATTGCCCGTCATGCATACGGAGATGTCTATAAAAATGCAGAAATGCGCATTCCGGGATCGGGAAAAGCAGAACTGGTTTATACGGCTGAGGATGGCACCGAGACAAGAGAACTGATTCACAACTTCACCGGCGCTGGTGTCATTCAGGGTATGCACAATCTGGATAACTCCATAGAAAGCTTTGCGAGAAGCTGTTTCGAGTACGCACTGTCCACGAAACAGGATCTGTGGTTTGCAAGCAAGGATACGATTTCCAAGAAGTATGATCACCGCTTCAAGGATATCTTCCAGGAGATCTTCGATGCAGAGTACAAAGAGAAATTTGCAGAAGCAGGCATTACCTACTTCTACACTCTGATCGACGACGCCGTTGCCCGCATCATGAAAGCAGAGGGCGGTTTTATCTGGGCCTGCAAGAACTACGACGGCGATGTCATGAGCGACATGGTATCCTCCGCCTTCGGTTCCCTTGCGATGATGACTTCTGTTCTCGTATCCCCGCACGGATATTACGAGTACGAGGCTGCGCACGGAACCGTACAGCGCCACTATTACCGTCACTTAAAAGGTGAGGAGACATCCACCAACTCCGTGGCCACCATTTTTGCATGGACCGGCGCACTCAGAAAACGCGGGGAAATGGATGGAAACGCAGAACTTTCCGCATTTGCAGACCGTCTGGAAAAAGCAACGATCGCAACGATCGAGAGCGGAAAAATGACAAAAGACCTTGCGCTGATCACCACCATGGAAAATCCGACCGTATTAAACAGCCGTGATTTCATCCTGGCCATCCGCGAGGAGCTGGAGAAATAATTAAACGAAGCAAAAAAGAAAGCCGATCCGGCATTCCCGCAAAAAGGGATGCGCCGGACCGGCTTTTTCTGTTTTGAATTTTCCGGGGAAAACCAGGCCTATTCGGCAAGCTCTTCCCATTTTTCATACAGCTCTTCGAGTTCCGCGGCAATCTCTGCTTTCTCTTTGCTTAATTTCACACACTCTGCCACATTCGTTGCGACTTCCGGTTTCGACATTTCCTCATCAATTTCCGAATCGCGTGTCTCAAGCTCTTCAATTCGTTTCTCCGTCTTTTTCAGCTCGTTTTCTTTCTTGCGGAGACGTGCCTGTTCTTCTTTCTGCGCTTTCCAGTCCAGCTTTGTGGAGGAGGCTTCGGAAGGAGCCGCTGCTTCTTCCGGAGCGGCGGCATCGGCAGCAGGAGCATAGATGCGGGTCAGCTCTTCTTTTTTCTCCAGATAGTAATCGTAATTTCCGATATAGTTGACGAGTGTCTGTCCCGTCAGCTCCAGAATCCGGGTTGCGGTCTGGTTAATAAAATAACGATCGTGGGAGACATATAGCACCGTTCCGGTGTAGTCCTTCAGTGCATTTTCCAGAATCTCTTTAGAGACGATATCGAGGTGGTTGGTCGGCTCGTCGAGGATCAGGAAGTTGGCGTTCGAGAGCATCAGCTTGGCAAGGGAAATTCGTCCGCGCTCACCGCCGCTCAAGGTATGAATCGGTTGGAAGACATCGTCGTTTGTAAACAGGAAGGCGGCCAGCACATTTCGGATTTCGGTGTTTGTCAGATATGGATACGCGTCGGAAATCTCCTGGAAAATGGTCTTTTCCATGTGGAGCACCTGATGCTCCTGATCGTAGTAACCGATTTGTACACGGCTTCCAAGTGTAAAAGAGCCGACATCCGGGCGGATGACTTCGTTTAAGATCTTTAAGATCGTCGTTTTTCCCGTTCCGTTGTTTCCGATGATTGCCACGCGCTCGCCGCGCTTGATTTCGAAATTCAGATCCTGGAAAAGCGTCTGTCCCGGGAAGGCTTTGGAGAGGTGCTCGACGGTCAGCACATCGTTTCCGCTTGTGATGCGCGGTTCCAGACGGATCCGCATATCGGAGCGTACTTCGGTCGGCTTTTCCAGCACATCCATTTTGTCCAGCATTTTTTCACGGCTCTCGGCGCGTTTGATGGATTTCTCGCGGTTGAAAGATTTCAGCTTTGCAATGACTTCTTCCTGATGGTGGATTTCCTGCTGCTGGTTGACCCAGGCATGGTAAGCGGCTTCACGGAGCATTGCTTTTTTCTGACTGTAGGCGGTATAGTTTCCCTCAAAAGTTGTTACTTTTTTATTGTCCACTTCAACGACTTTTGTGACAACGCGGTCGAGAAAGTAACGGTCATGGGAGACGATCAGGACGGCTCCGCTGTAATTTAAAAGATACGTTTCGAGCCAGGAGATCGAGTCCATATCGAGGTGGTTGGTCGGCTCGTCGAGCAGAATGATGTCCGGTTTGGTGAGCAGCAGTTTACCAAGTGCCACGCGGGTCTTCTGACCGCCGGAGAGGGAGTCCACCTGTTTTCAAAATCGCTCTCGGAAAAGCCAAGACCTTTTAAAACACCGACGACTTCACTGCGGTACGCGTATCCGTTTCCAGTTCAAAGGTATGGGAGAGGCGGGTGTAGGTGGAAAGAAGTTCATCCAGCTCTGTACCGGATTTTGTATTCATATCACTTTCCATCTGACGGAGGCGTTCCTCCATATCGATCAGATTCTGTTTCGCGGTCAGCACTTCCTGGTAAATGGAAAGGTGTCCGGTCAGATCCTGATGCTGGGCGAGATAGCCCTATCGTCTTTCCTTTGGAGAGGATGACCTCTCCCTCATCGGCCCTCTATTTCGCCGATGATGTATTTTTAACAGCGTCGATTTTCCGGCACCGTTGATGCCGACCAGTGCGGTCTTTTTCGCGTTCTTCTATATGAAAAGATGCATTTTTGATAATTTCCGTTGTCCCGAATGCTTTCGAGATATTCTGACATGCAAGAATCATGTGGTTCCTCCAGATAACATATTTCTGTATTTTGACATAATACACCATCCTTATTATAGAGAGTAATACACAAAATTTCAAGAAATCTTTGACAATTTTCTATCAACCATATATAATATGAATATATGCAGGTGTAAATAAGGAGGAATTTATCTTGGAAGAAAAAGGAATTTCGCGGGCAGTTATCAAAAGACTTCCTAGATATTATCGTTACCTGGGCGAATTGCTGGAGGACGGAGTAGAACGGATCTCTTCCGGTGAGCTGAGCGAGCGGATGAAAGTGACAGCTTCCCAGATTCGCCAGGATTTAAATAATTTCGGCGGCTTCGGCCAGCAGGGGTATGGTTATAACGTGCGGTATCTGTACAGCGAGATTGGAAAAATTTTAGGTCTGGACAGAGTCCACAATATGATTTTTGTCGGAGCCGGAAATCTGGGACAGGCGCTTGCTAATTATGCGGCCTTTGAAAGAAGCGGATTCAAAACGGTCGGTATTTTTGACGTCAACCCGGTATTAAAAGGAATCTCCGTGCGCGGAATTGAAATCCGCATGGCGGACGAGCTTCCGGAATTTATCAAGGAACACCATGTAGAGATTGCGGCTTTGACACTGCCAAAAGCAAAAGCGGTAGAGATGGCAGAGATTCTCGTGGACAACGGTGTAAAAGCAATCTGGAATTTTGCACATACCGATCTAAACTTAAAACTTCCGAAAGATGTGATCGTCGAGAACGTCCATCTTTCCGAAAGTCTGATGCGTCTCTCCTACAATCTGACCAGATATGAGGCGGAGCATCCAAAGAACAATTAAGAAACCAAAACAAAAGCAGGAGAGTCTTCGGGAAACCGGAGACTTTTTCTGTTCACTTTCCGGATAAGGCAGGAAAAGGAGGAAAAGCGATGAAACGGATTCTTACAGCAGCACAGATGAAGCAGGCAGACCGCAATACGATCGAAACCATGGGGATACCGTCCCTGGTACTGATGGAGCGCGCAGCGCTGTCCTGCGTGGAGGAGCTTCAAAATGGAACATGGGATACAGGAAAAGTCCTTGCTGTGTGCGGTCCCGGAAATAATGGAGGGGACGGTGCGGCAATTGCACGGATTTTAAAGACGAAAGGGGTGGATGCGGAACTGTTCTGTCTTGGAAATCCGGAAAAATACAGTGAAGGCATGAGAGCACAGAAGAAAATTGCGGAAAATTATGGGGTCCGTGAGGTTAAGAATCCGGATTTCCGGGAATATACTGTTATCATAGATGCCATCTTTGGAATTGGCGTATCCCGTCCGCTGGCAGGGGAGTACCGGAGGGTAGTGGAAGCAATCTGCGCAAGCGGTGTTCCTGTTCTTGCCGTGGACATCCCTTCGGGGATCCACACGGATACCGGAGAGGTCCTTGATGCGGCGGTGAAAGCCAGAGCCACGGTGACATTTGCCTGTGCAAAGCCAGGGCTTCTCTTTGATCCCGGAAAACGATATGCCGGAGAGGTCCTGGTCCGTGATATCGGAATCGGCTTTGATGCAGGAGAAGAGGAGACGCCCTGGTACGGTTCAGTGGAAAAAGAAGATCTGGACCGGTTTCTTACCCGCACGCCGATGGGAAATAAGGGAACCTTCGGAAAGGTGCTGGTACTTGCCGGTTCCGGTGCCATGTGCGGAGCCGCTGTTTTGTGTGCCAGGGCAGTCCTTGCATCCGGTGCCGGCATGGTAAAGGTTGTGACAGAGGAAAGAAACCGTACGCCGCTTTTCTGTGCCCTGCCGGAAGCAATGGCGGATTTCTGGAAGGAGGATGAGCCGCTTCCGGAAGAAGCCCTGCTGCAGGATCTCGCCTGGGCGGACGCTGTTGTTGCGGGACCGGGACTTTCCAAAAGCCGGACGGCAAAAGAACTGCTCGTTTTTACGGTGCAGCACACAGAAGTTCCTCTTGTTCTGGATGCAGATGCGCTGAACCTGATTGCAGAAGATGCAGAGATTCTTTCGGGCTGCCGGGCAGAAAAAATTTTAACGCCTCATGTAGGAGAGCTTGCACGGCTGCTGCACATGACCATTGCAGAATGCCAGCGTGACCCGGCAGGAAGCGCCGGAAGGGCAGCCGAAAAATACCAGGCCTGCTGTGTACGAAAGGATTCCGTAACCGTGACAGCAGAGGAAGGGCGTGAGCAGTATTACATAAACACAAGCGGAAGCAGTGCGCTTGCGACGGCGGGAAGCGGCGATGTGCTCGCGGGAATCACAGGCGCCTTTGCAGCAAAACGTCAGTGTGAAAAAAACGAGAAAAAAATCAGCCTTGCCAAAACAGCGGCACTGGCGGCATATGCGCATGGAAAGGCGGGAGAGGCTGCGGAAGAAAAAAGCAGTGCTTCCTATGTAACAGCATCCGAGATTATCAGAGGATTGCAGTCAATCTGAGCAAAGCAGATCAGAATCACGGGTTCCCAAAAGGACTCCGGGCGGACTTTTTTGAAGCGCCGGATGAAATTTGTGAATACCTCCGGAAAAACAGGCAATATTAAATACATGGAAACGATTTTAAAAGGCGTAAAACGCCGGATCGTTATCGTATGGGAAAGCAAAACGGAAAGAATCGGAGAGTGAGCACAAGTGGTAATCAAGCGTGGCGATGTATATTATGCCGACCTGCGGCCCGTTGTGGGAAGTGAGCAGGGCGGTGTCCGTCCGGTGCTGATCATTCAGAATGACATCGGCAACCGGCACAGTCCGACGGTGATCTGTGCGGCGATTACATCGAGGATGAATAAGGCGAAGCTGCCGACGCACATTGAGATCGAAGCGTCCGCCTATGGGATTGTACGGGATTCTGTTATTTTACTGGAACAGCTTCGGACGATCGATAAGAGAAGGCTGAAAGATAAAATCTGTCATCTGACGCCGGAACAGCTGGCCCTTGTGAACGAAGCACTGAAAATCAGCCTGGATCTGCCTACATAAGGGGTATTTTTGGCGCGGTTCACGGTTGACGAATGAGAAAGATCGTGCTATATTCTATATTATATGGGCTTCTGCCGTTTTTTCGGGGAAACCTTTTTACAGAAAAGTAATACTTTAAATAAAGGAGACAAAAGAGGTATGTCAGGACATTCAAAATTTGCCAATATTAAGCATAAGAAAGAAAAAAACGACGCAAAAAAAGGTAAAATACTTTACCATCATCGGCCGTGAGATCGTAATCGCTGTCAAAGAGGGCGGACCGGATCCGGCAAACAACAGCAAGCTGCGTGACGTTATCGCAAAAGCAAAAAGCAAACAACATGCCGAACGATACCATCGACCGCGGTATTAAAAAAAGCTGCCGGAGATGCAAACGCAGACAACTACGAGCGTATCACCTACGAAGGTTATGGCCCGAATGGTATCGCGATCATCGTAGAGACTCTGACCGACAACAAGAACCGTACCGCAGCAAACGTAAGAAGCGCTTTCACCAAAGGAAACGGAAGCGTTGGAACACCGGGATGCGTATCCTACATGTTCGACAAAAAAGGCCAGATCATCATCGACAAAGAAGAGTGCGAAATGGATGCTGACGATCTGATGATGCTTGCTCTGGATGCAGGCGCAGAAGACTTCGCAGACGAAGAGGACAGCTACGAAATCATCACCGATCCGGATGACTTCTCCGCAGTACGTGAGGCTCTGGAGAAAGACGGTATCGCCATGGCAGAGGCAGACGTTACCATGATCCCACAGACCTACGTAGAGCTGACCGATCCGCAGGCATTAAAAGACCTGAACCGTACCCTGGATCTGCTGGATGACGACGACGACGTACAGTACGTATATACCAACCTGGACGAGTAATTTCACTGGAAATTACATAGAATCATAAGAATCTGCGCATACTGATGAAGCTATTTTGGAATAGCAGAAAAGAGGAAATCCGTATGGCAGAATCACAGAAAAACCAGACAGAAAAAGAAAATATTGTAGAACTGAAGACCAACATTTATCTGCTGTCCATCATCGGCGAGGTGGAGGGGCATGAATCACTCGGCGAGCGCACGAAAGCGACGCGCTATGAGCACATTCTCCCTGCTCTTGCCCGTGCCGAGGAGGACAAAAGTATTGATGGTCTTCTGATTCTCCTGAATACCGTAGGCGGAGATGTGGAGGCCGGTCTTGCAATTGCAGAGATGATTGCGTCCATGCGAAAGCCTGCGGTATCGCTCGTTTTAGGGGGTGGTCATTCGATCGGTGTCCCGCTCGCCGTTGCAGCAGACTATTCGCTGATCGTGCCGAGTGCCACCATGGTCATTCACCCGGTGCGTACAAACGGCATGTTCATCGGTGTTGCACAGACGTACCGTAATATGGAAAAGACGCAGGATCGGATCACAGGTTTTGTATCGGCCCATTCTAAAATCACCAAGGAACGGCTCGAGGAGCTGATGCTCGATACGAAAATGCTGGTCAAGGATGTCGGAACAATGCTGGACGGCCCGCAGGCAGTGGAAGAAGGCCTGATCGACGAGGTCGGCGGCATTGCCCGCGCGCTCGAAAAGCTGAATGAGCTGATGAAAAAGGCAGCAGGGACAGAAAATTGACTTCACGGCGCGGCTTGTGTTTCAGGGGATTTTGTGTTAGAATGAGTTCGCTGTGAAAATTCGAACGGAAGTTTTGTCCGGACTTTCACAAAAGAGAAAAATAAGGGAACAGGATAAAAAAATGACAGTAATAGAAGCTTTATTTCTGGGCCTGATCCAGGGAATCACGGAATTCCTGCCGATCAGCAGCTCCGCACATCTGATTATCTTCCGTCACTTTATGAAGATCGAAGATACGCAGACGGTGTTTTTCAATGTGCTTTTGCACTTTGGCTCCATGATTGCAATTCTGCTCACATTTTCGAAGGAATGGAAACGTCTCTTCCTCGCGCTGTGCGGAATCATAATCGATCTGTTTCATAATTTAAAGGAACACTTTTCCAGTCAGCATCAGGAGAGAAAGCAGTACCGGAAGGTACTCGGCAGCAACTACCGTATGCTTGCTTTCCTGCTGATTCTGACCACCATCCCGACTGCTGTAATCGGTGGCATGATTCAGAGCCTTGTCACACTGACCTCCTCGAATCTGCTGGCACCTGGCGTTGGTCTGTATCTGACGGCGATTCTGCTTGTGGTGGCAGATATTGCTTCCGGAAGGGAGAAAAAAACGCTAGAAAAATTTGAAGCCGTAAAGATGCACTGATTGCTGGATTCTTCCAAGGCTTTTCCACGATTCCGGGTCTTTCCCGTCTTGGTTCGACTATTTCTGCGTGTGTGATCGGCGGCATGACCCGTTCGTACGCTGTGAAATACTCTCTGATTGTGAGTGTTCCGGCGATTATCGGGGCAACGATCGTTGAAATTGCGACCATGGGAAAAAATAAAATTGTTTTTCATCCGGTATATCTGGTCGGCGTTTTCATGGCGGCACTTGCCGGTTACTTTACGATCCGCATTCTGATGCGTGTGGTGAAAAAACGGAAACTGAAATATTTTGCTTTGTACTGTCTTCTTGTCGGGACATTCTCCATTGCAGGATATTTTCTGCTGTAATACGAGAAAGGGGAGAAGTTCTGCATGGCAAATACAACAAAGGGAAGCGGGAAGACAAAGAAAAAAACTTCTGCTTCCGGAACAGCAAAAAAGAACAGACCCAAACAACGGCCAGAAAAACAACGGCGAAAAGAGCAGTACCGCAAAACGTACCTCCGGCACAAGGAAAAACACAGTCCGTGAGCCGATGGACGAGGGAGTGCGCGCAGAAATTATTCTGCTTTCCGTGCTTGCTGTTTCGATTCTGCTGATGCTCAGTAATTTCGGTATGGGCGGCGTGATCGGACAGGCTGTCTGCGACTTCTTTTTCGGCCTTTTCGGCGTGACAGAGTGGGCAGCACCGGTTCTGATCTTCTTTGGAACAGCATTTTACATAGCAAACAGACAGAACTTTTTAATTGTGCGGAAAACCGGGGGAGCGATCAGCTGCTTCGTCTTTTTCTGCGCTTTTATGCAGCTTCTGGCGTCCGGCTATACGAGAGATACGACATTTCTGGATTACTATTTTGACAGCGCCTACGATCATCTCGGCGGAGGAATCTTAGGAGGGTCTGTCGTGAAAATTCTCGGCATGGGATTCGGCCAGATCGGTGCGTGGGTGATTATTGTGATCGCCATCGTGATTTCCGTGATCGTGATGACGCAGAAGCCGATTCTCGCGCCGATCCATGAAAAGACGAATGACCACCGCCGGATGGCGGAGGAGCGCCGCCAGGAGCGTCTGGCGCGCCAAGCTGCGATGGAGGAAGAGGAAGGAAAAGAGCTGATTCTTGAGCCAGTGGAGGAACCGAAAAAAGCCGGGAAGAAAAAGAAATCCCGCCTTCTTTCTCATGTGGAATCGAAGGCTGATTTAAACGAAAACGACGATACCCATCAGATGGAGACGCCGGAGCTTTCGATTCACCGTGGTTCTGTGCCGGCTGAAGAGCCGGAAAAGACAGGACCGGAGATGACACGGCAAGCTGCAGAAGAGGCGAAAAAAGAGAAAACGTCTGCGGATCATACGAGAAATCCGCGGTCTTCCTGTGAAGAGATCGAGGCGGATATAGACGGCATTCGTCAGGAAATCGGGAAAAAAGCAGAGGAAAAGCGGCCGGAGTACAAAACACCGCCGATGAATCTTCTGAAAAAAGGGATGCGCGGTGCCATGGGCGATTCCGATGCGCATTTGCGGGAAGTAGCGCGGAAACTGGAGGAGACGCTGGACAGCTTCGGTGTCAAAGTTACAGTCAATAACGTAAGCTGCGGACCGACCGTCACACGGTATGAGCTGATGCCGGAACAGGGCGTGAAAGTAAGCCGGATTGTCGGATTGACCGACGATATCAAGCTGAGTCTTGCAGCAGCAGATGTCCGCATTGAGGCACCGATCCCGGGAAAATCCGCAGTCGGAATCGAGGTTCCAAATAAGACGAACACGGCCGTGATGCTGCGTGATCTTCTTGAAACACCGGAGTTTAAGAACTTTTCTTCGAATCTGGCCTTTGCTGTCGGAAAAGACATCGCCGGTCAGCCGGTCATCGCAGATATCGCGA
>ENA-OQKW01000158-OQKW01000158.1-human-gut-metagenome-genome-assembly--contig:-NODE-158-length-19176-cov-16.319439_pt1 | contig 19176 bp, 18 predicted proteins | sample MGYA00242657_ERZ504815 | MGnify/ENA primary metagenome ERZ504815 (study PRJEB26092, sample SAMD00036404) | human gut metagenome | host: Homo sapiens | study: EMG produced TPA metagenomics assembly of... | reverse complement strand
GCGAGTATGTTTCCATTGAAGAACTCAATGAGATGTATGAAATGATAGAGGAACTTCCCGACTATATCGTAGAGTGTCTGGACGAATTTATCAGCCACTACGGGACGCTGGAAGAAGTCGTGGAACACAAGGACGATATTTATTATTATCCCGACTGTGAAACCATGACAGACGTTGCCTACTACTACATAGACGAATTGCAGGCACTTGGCGACATTCCACCCAGCTTACAGAACTACATTGACTATGAAGCCTACGGGCGAGATTTGGATATGGGCGGTTGCTTTATTGAAACAAGCCGAGGTATGTGCGAGATACCATATTAACGCTGGAAGATCAGCGACAAGCATTGTTGCTACTGACAGCGTATTTCTCTTTTAAGGGACAGTCTGAAAATGGCTGTCCTTTTCTATTTTGAAAGGAGCTGAAAGAACTTGAAAAAGATTAAAAGCTACACGGGTATCTGGAACGTGGAAAAAGTCTTATATGCAATCAATGATTTTAACTTGCCCTTTCCCGTTACTTTTACACAGATTACATGGTTTGTGATTACGGAATTTATCATCATTCTGTTTGGGGATATTCCCCCACTTTCCATGATTGAGGGAGCATTTCTCAAATACTTCGGTATTCCCGTTGCTCTCACTTGGTTTATGTCGCAGAAAACCTTTGACGGAAAGAAGCCGTACAGCTTTTTGAAATCACAGATAACCTATGCCCTGCGACCAAAAATCACTTATGAAGGAAAAGCCGTAAAACTGCATAAGCAGATACTCAATGAAACAATCACGGCAGTAAGGAGTGTGAACTATGTTCCCGATAAAATATATTGACAATAACCTTGTCTGGAACAAGGACAATGAGGTGTTCGCCTACTATGAGCTGATACCGTACAACTATTCTTTCTTATCCGCAGAACAGAAATTTATCGTGCATGACAGCTTTCGCCAGCTTATCGCACAGTCCCGTGAGGGTAAAATTCATGCGTTGCAGATTGCCACAGAAAGCTCCATACGAAGTATGCAGGAGCAGTCAAAAAAGCTGGTAACTGGAAAATTAAAGGAAGTTGCCTATCAGAAGATAGACGAACAGACCGAAGCGTTAGTATCTATGATTGGGGATAATCAAGTGGACTACCGCTTTTTTCTTGGCTTTAAGCTCATGGTTACGGAAGAACAGCTCAATCTGAAGAACATCAAAAAATCAGCGTGGCTGACATTCAAAGAGTTTCTCCATGAAGTGAACCACACGCTGATGAATGACTTTGTTTCCATGCCGAATGATGAAATCAACCGTTACATGAAAATGGAAAAGTTACTGGAAAATAAAATCTCCCGTCGCTTTAAGGTGCGTCGCTTGGAAATCAATGATTTTGGGTATCTCATGGAACATCTTTACGGTAGGGACGGTGTCGCTTATGAAGATTATGAGTATCAGTTACCAAAGAAGAAATTGAGGAGAGAAACGCAGATAAAATACTACGACCTTATTCGTCCGACAAGATGTGTGATTGAGGAAAGCCAAAGGTATTTACGATTGGAACATGAGGACAAGGAAAGCTATGTGTCCTACTTTACCGTCAATGCGATTGTGGGCGAGCTGGATTTTCCGTCCAGTGAAATCTTCTATTTCCAGCAACAGCAATTCACATTCCCCGTTGATACTTCTATGAATGTAGAAATCGTGGAAAATCGGAAAGCATTAACGACAGTCCGCAACAAGAAAAAGGAATTGAAAGACCTTGACAATCACGCTTATCAAGCAGGAAGTGAAACCAGCTCAAATGTGGTGGACGCATTAGATAGCGTGGACGAGCTGGAAACGGACTTAGACCAGAGCAAAGAAAGTATGTATAAGTTAAGCTACGTCATACGGGTGTCTGCACCCGATCTTGACGAGCTGAAACGCCGTTGTGATGAAGTCAAGGACTTTTACGACGACCTCAATGTAAAACTGGTGCGTCCTGCTGGGGATATGCTGGGGCTTCATTCAGAATTTCTTCCTGCCAGCAAGCGATATATCAATGATTATGTGCAGTATGTAAAATCAGATTTTCTAGCAGGGCTTGGTTTTGGTGCGACACAGCAGTTAGGAGAAACTACGGGTATCTATATGGGCTATTCTGTTGATACGGGAAGAAATGTGTACCTGCAACCGTCCCTTGCCAGTCAAGGTGTAAAAGGTACAGTTACCAACGCTTTAGCGTCTGCTTTTGTCGGTTCGCTTGGCGGTGGGAAATCGTTCTGTAACAATCTTCTGGTGTATTATTCGGTGTTGTTTGGCGGTCAAACAGTCATTTTAGACCCCAAAGCCGAGCGTGGCAACTGGAAAGAAACACTTCCAGAAATCGCCCATGAAATCAATATCGTAAATCTTACCAGCGATAAAGACAATGCAGGACTTCTTGACCCATTCGTGATTATGAAGAATGTAAAGGACGCTGAAAGTCTGGCAATCGACATCTTAACATTCCTTACGGGTATTTCCTCTAGGGACGGCGAAAAATTCCCCGTGTTACGAAAAGCGGTTCGTTCCGTTACCCAGAGCGACAGTCGGGGCTTGCTCCATGTAATAGACGAGCTACGCCGTGAAGATACGCCCATATCAAGAAATATCGCAGACCATATCGACAGCTTCACGGACTACGACTTTGCACATCTGCTGTTTTCAGACGGTACGGTGGAAAATGCAATCAGCCTTGATAACCAGCTCAATATCATTCAAGTAGCCGACCTTGTACTGCCAGATAAGGACACGACCTTTGAAGAATACACGACTATTGAATTATTGTCGGTATCTATGCTGATTGTGATTAGTACCTTTGCCCTTGATTTTATCCATTCGGACAGAAGTATTTTTAAGATTGTCGATTTGGACGAAGCGTGGGCGTTCTTAAATGTGGCACAAGGAGAAACGCTCTCTAACAAGCTGGTTCGTGCTGGACGAGCTATGCAGGCAGGTGTTTATTTCGTTACACAATCTTCTGGGGACGTGGCAAAGGAAAGTCTGAAAAACAATATCGGCTTAAAATTCGCTTTCCGTTCTACTGACATCAACGAGATAAAACAGACCTTAGAATTTTTCGGTATCGACAAGGACGATGAAAACAACCAGAAACGGCTTCGTGATTTGGAGAACGGACAATGCTTATTGCAGGACTTATACGGGCGTGTCGGTGTGGTACAGATACACCCAGTTTTTGAAGAACTGCTACACGCCTTTGATACCAGACCGCCCGTACAGAGAAATGAGGTGGAGTGATGAAAGAAAGGATAAAAGGTGCGTTCACAAAAAGGAAGATACTTCACTTTCTCAAAATGGCTCTGTTCGTGGTGGCACTCTCCCTTATCCTGCTTTCACTTTTGGGGACGGTGGCTCATGCGACGGGGCTTGTGGACGATACCATAAACGCAGAAAATCTTTACTCAAAATATCCCCTTTCCAACTACCAGCTTGATTTTTATGTGGATAATAGCTGGTCATGGTTGCCGTGGAACTGGCTGGACGGCATTGGAAAATCGGTACAGTACGGGCTTTACTGCATTACCAACTTTGTCTGGACGATAAGCCTTTATTTAAGCAATGCCACGGGCTATGTGGTGCAGGAAGCCTATAAACTTGATTTTATTAACGATATGGCAGACAGTATCGGAAAGAGCATACAGACCCTTGCAGGTGTAACCGAGAACGGCTTTTCTTCTACGGGCTTCTATGTTGGTTTCCTGCTTCTCATTATCTTAGTGGTGGGAATGTATGTTGCTTATACGGGACTTATCAAACGGGAAACCAGCAAGGCACTTCACGCTGTTATCAACTTTGTGGTGGTGTTCGTGCTGTCCGCTTCGTTTATTGCCTACGCTCCCGACTACATCAAGAAGATAAATGAATTTTCATCAGACATCAGTACCGCTTCTTTGGACTTGGGAACAAAAATCATGCTCCCCAACTCCGACAGCGAGGGCAAGGACAGCGTGGACTTGATACGGGACAGCCTATTTTCTATTCAAGTGGAACAGCCGTGGCTACTTCTGCAATTCGGTAACAGCAACACAGAAGAAATCGGGGCAGACCGTGTCGAAGCTCTTGTATCGGCAAGTCCAGAGGACGAGGACGGGAAAACCAGAGAGGAAGTCGTGAAAACAGAAATCGAAGATAACGACAACAACAATCTGACGATACCGCAGGTCGTGAACCGTTTAGGCATGGTGTTCTTCCTACTGTTCTTCAATTTAGGGATAACGATATTTGTATTCTTGCTTACGGGCATGATGTTATTTAGCCAGATACTTTTTATTATCTTTGCAATGTTTTTACCTATCAGCTTTTTACTTTCCATGATACCGAGCTATGAAAGCATGGCGAAGCAGGCAATCGTGAGGGTATTTAATACCATAATGACACGGGCAGGAATAACGCTCATTGTAACGGTGGCGTTCAGCATTTCCAGTATGTTTTATAACATCTCCACAGACTACCCGTTTTTCATGGTGGCGTTTTTGCAGATAGTGTGTTTTGCTGGTATTTATATGAAGCTGGGCGACTTAATGAGTATGTTCTCACTTAATGCTGGCGACAGTCAAAGCATGGGACGCAGGATATTCCGCAGACCGTATCTGTTTATGCGACATAGGGCTAGGCGTATGGAACACCGTATTGCAAGGGCGGTAAGTGCTGGCGGTATTTCGGGCGGTGTGGCTGGTGCGGTGGCTGGAAGTGCCGTTGCTAATAAACGAGCTGAAAGAAAAAATACAGCTTCTAAAGAAAATCGGGGCAATACCACTTCCAGCATGGGACAGCGTGCAGGCTCAAAGGTGGGTGCTGTCTTAGATACGAAAAATAAAGTGAAAGACAAAGCAAATGCTGTCAAAGAAAACATCAAGGATATGCCGACACAGACCGCTTATGCGGTGTATTCCGCAAAGGAAAAGGCAAAGTCCAGCGTGTCCGACTTCAAGCGTGGCATGGTGCAGGAACAGCAGTCCAGACAGACGGGGCGTTTGGAAAAGCAGGAACAGCATAGACAGAATATCGCTGACAAGCGTATGAAGCTTCAAAAGGCACAAGAAGCAAGGCAGGCACAGCGAAAGTCTGACGGATCAGCGACAACGGGAGCTACCCGTCCCCATGAGCGACCAGCCACAGCTTCAACCATTCCAAAGCCGAGTGCGGAAAAAATGCAGGAAGTGAAACGCCCTGCCACAGCGACCACTTCAAAAGCAAGTGAGCCAGTCAAGACAAATGTTATCAAAGAGCGTCCGCTATCTTCTGGTGCTTCTGATAGAAAAGCGACCCAGCCTGCACAGCCAGTACATAGTTTATCACAACAGCAGAATGTAGAAAAAGTGGTATCGCAGGAAACACACCAGAATGACACCAAAGACCGCAGGATAAAGGTTCAGCAAACACAAACCGTCCAGAAGAACCAACAGACCATAGAGAAAACTCGTAACCTTGTAACGAAGAAAGGACAGAAGAAAAAATGAAACTGAAACATATCGCTCTTATCGGCAGTCTGTTTCCTATCCTCTTTTCTCTGGTGCTTTTCTTTGGGGTGCTGATTAGTGCGGACAGCGACGATGAGAACAGCAACTTTTCTTCTGGCATTACGGGTATGAACTTATCCGCAGAAGTCTTGAAACATCAGCCTATGGTGGAAAAGTACGCCAGAGAAAACGGTATCTCCGAGTATGTCAATGTGCTACTTGCTATCATTCAAGTAGAAAGTGGCGGTACGGCAGAAGATGTTATGCAGAGTTCGGAAAGTCTGGGTTTACCGCCCAACTCTTTAGATACGGAAAGCTCAATCAAGCAGGGGTGTAAGTATTTTGCGTCCCTGCTTTCTTCCTGCAAAAATCAAGGTATCGACGACTTGAATGTAGCGATACAGTCTTATAACTATGGCGGTGGCTATGTGGGATATGTGGCAGGAAAAGGAAAAAAACACACTTTTAATCTTGCAGAGAGCTTCGCCCGTGAGAAATCGGGTGGAAAGAAAGTAACCTACACCAACCCGATAGCCGTTGCTAAGAATGGGGGCTGGCGGTATGGCTATGGAAATATGTTCTATGTGGAAGTAGTCAATCAGTATTTAGCAGTTCCGCAGGTATCGGGAGAACTGGCACAAAAGGTAATGAATGAAGCGTTGAAATATCAAGGCTGGAAGTATGTGTATGGTGGCAGTAACCCGAATACTTCCTTTGATTGTTCGGGATTGACGCAATGGTGCTATGGAAAAGCTGGTATCTCCTTACCGAGAACAGCACAAGCACAGTATGACGCAACCCAACATCTGCCACTCTCGCAGGCAAAAGCAGGCGATTTGGTGTTTTTCCATTCCACCTATAACGCTGGTTCGTATGTAACACACGTCGGTATTCTTGTTTCGCCGACACAGATGTACCACGCAGGCGACCCGATAGGATATGTAGACCTAAGTAGTAGTTACTGGCAACAGCACTTAATCGGTGCAGGACGAGTAAAACAATAGAAAGGACTTGAAAAATATGTTTAAGAAGAATAAGAAACAGACAGAAACTATCAAAGAACCAAAAGAAAAAAGGTGCGTACTGTCAAGGTAGGCACACATCAGAAAACCGTGATTGCGTTGTGGGTGGTGCTTATCGCAAGCGTGAGTTTTGGGGTGTATAAGAATTTTACGGCTATCGACCAGCACACGACCCACGAAAAAGAAATCATTGAGCTTCGCTTACAGGACACCAACGGGATAGAAAATTTCGTGAAGAACTTTGCGAAGTCCTACTACACATGGAGTAACAGTAAAGAAGCGATTGAAGCAAGGACGCAGGCAATCAACGGTTATCTGACAAAGGAATTGCAGGACTTGAATATAGATACCATTAGAACCGATATACCGACCAGCTCCACAGTTACAGATGTGATTGTGTGGCATATCGAGCAATCGGGAACGGACACTTTTTCTGCTACCTACGAAGTAGATCAGCAGATAAAAGAGGGAGAACAGACAAGAAATGTCAAGGCAACCTATACCGTAAAAGTCCATGTAGACGCTGACGGGGATATGGTAATCGTTCAGAACCCTACCCTTGCACCAGCAATCGAAAAATCAGACTATGAGCTAAAGACACCAGAAGCAGACGCAAGCGTAGACGCTGATACCGTCAATGACGCTACCGCATTTCTGGAAACATTCTTTAAGCTCTACCCAACAGCCACAGAAAAAGAGCTTGCCTACTATGTAGCTGGAAATGTGATTGAACCTATCGGCAGGGACTACCTTTATTCTGAATTGGTAAACCCTATCTTTACAAAGAACGGGGATAATGTGAAAGTCAAGGTAGCGGTAAAATTCCTTGATAATCAGACAAAGGCGACGCAGGTATCACAGTATGAGCTTGTGTTACAAAAGGATAGTAACTGGAAGATTGTAGGATAAATGATATAAAAAGACCGTAGCCTGTAATATAACACTCTGATGTGATATACAAGCTACGGTTTTGTCATTGATTATTTATAGGTAAGGAAATAGTTGTAGAAAAGCCTTTATTTAATGCACTTGAAATGGAAACTGTTCCTTTATGAATAGAAATGATTTCTTTCACAAGAAGAAGTCCTAGACCATGTCGCAAATCTAACCTATTATCTGTACTTTGTAAATAATGAGGTGTCGATTGTATTTTTTGTAGTTCTTTTTCGGAAATTCCTTTTCCATTATCGCTGATTACTAATTCTAAATTATTTCCATTTATTTCTAATCTAACTGAAATTATACAGCCGTTTTCATTATGATTGATACTGTTAGAAATAATATTTTGTATTGCTCGACATAGCAATCTTTCGTCGCCTATAATAGTGATTTGTTCTGTATTATGGTTTAAGTTCAATTCAAATTCAAACTTATTATTTATATTGCTGTTTAGATATTCAGCAACAATTTCTCGTATCAATTTACAGAAATGAACTGGTTTTTCTTGATGTGGTTGCACATTATAATTTAATTGGCTTACAAGGTTTAAATCTTGAACCAAATTTTTGATTTTTACACTTTGAATTTTGATAATATTAGCTTGTTTTCTAGCGTTTTCCTCAACATTTAATGAAGAAGATATTCTATCTGCATATCCCATAATCATGGAAAGGGGTGTTCGTATATCGTGTGAAACGCCACTTATCCAGTTTGCTCTTGCTTGATTTTGTTTTTTTAATTGCAATGACGTTTCGTTGATACGATTTCCAATTTCTTCCAATTCTCCATTTATATTAAGTGTAACCGTTTCGCCGTGTGATAGTTTATCTATTCCATTGAGTATAGGGGAAATTTTTAACATCACATTTCGTTTTGATAAGTAGTACACAATAAATAGAATGGCAATATTTGATACTAACATAATCAAAAAAAGAAAGGGTGTTTTCTGTATTGCTGATAAGGGAAGATAGTTAGTCATAAATTTTGAATAGCTGTTCTTTGGATAACCTAATACTAATAAATCATTTCCTTGTTTCCATGTAAATACGGGATAATTTTCGATATACCCCTTAGAAAAGGTAGCAACATCTTGTAATGAATAGTTTAATGGTATTTCTTTTGGTAGATTGTGTTTCCATACTACATTACCATTATCATCTATTACTATTCCCCAGATATTGTTTGTAACTAAATCTTTTTGACATTTATTATTTAATATATATTCTCCATTTTGAATAGTAAGGTTATTAGATACTTTTTCTAGTATTTGAATAGGATTATCTTTGCTTATACTGTTGACAGTACCATTAAAAGTTAGGAAGAAAATTAATAAATCTAAAAGCACTATAAGAATTACTACTGATAAGTATATAAAGAAATGTTTACTGATAAATTTTCCAAAATTACGCATTATTGTAACCTGCTTTCCACGTTTATTTTATATCCCAATCCTTTAACAGTTATTAATGATTTTGGTTTTGAGGGGTTAAGTTCAATTTTTTCTCTTATACGTCGAATATGAGCAAGGAGAGAATTTCCATATCCAAATGGGTTATCGCCCCATACAGCTTCACAAAGAGCGTCTATTGTTACAATATGATTAGCATTTCGTACAAGTGTTTCTAAAATATCATGTTCTTTTGCGGTAAGAGGTAAAACTTCATCGTTCTTTATAACTTGTGCATTAGCCAAATCAATTTTACAATCATGTAATTCTATAAGAGGGCTATCTTCCTTATAACATCTGCGTAATACGGCATTTAGGCGAAAGACAAGTTCTTTTGGCATAAAGGGTTTTGTTATATAATCGTCAGCTCCTAACCCAAAACCAGAATATTTATCTTGTATATCATCTTTTGCAGTCAAAAATATTACTGGAATATTAGTGAAACTTCTTAGTGCGTCCATAAGTTCAAAACCGTTTCCGTCTGGAAGCATAACATCTAATATAGCTATATCTGGTTTTTCCTGTTGGCAGATTTCCAAAGCTGATTTTACACAATCAGCGGTAATAATATTAAAAAAGTTTTCATCTTCTAATATGGTAATGAGCATACTTCTTAAACTTTCTTCATCATCAACTATTAATACTTTTTTTGATTTTAAGTATGTATCTTTCATTTGTTTGTCACACTCTCTTTATCTTTTTCTTTATCCTATTATAACATTCTGAAAAAAGTTGAACAGTCATTTTCGCATTTGTAAGGTAAATGTAAGGTAGAGAGAATGTTGCTGTAATGTCGGTGTTTTATATTATAAGTAACGAGAAAGGAGTTAAAAATTATGAAAAACATGATTGAAACTAAAAATTTGACAAAAACATACAAAGAGTTTATTGCAGTAGACCACGTATCTTTACACATTAAGAAAGGTAGTATTTACGGTTTTCTCGGACCAAATAGGTGCTGGGAAATCTACGACTATAGAAAATGCTTTTGGGTTTGACTGCACCTACTGATGGAGAATTTCAAATTGATAACATGACTTTCCCGAATGACCGTGTTCGTATTTTGAAAGAAGTTGGTTCATTTATCGAGTCTCCGTCATTCTATCCAAATTTAACAGGTAGAGAAAACCTTGATATTATTCGTAGAATTTTAGAACTTCCAGCGTCAAGTGTTGATAAAGCATTAGAATTAGTAGGATTATCTGAATTTGGTAATCGCTTGGCAAAAAAATATTCTTTAGGAATGAAACAGCGTTTAGGTCTTGCTTCTGCTCTACTTGGCGAACCACCAGTTTTAATTTTAGATGAACCAACCAATGGTTTAGATCCAGCAGGTATTCACGAAATTCGCAATCTCATTAAAACACTTCCAAAAAGATATGACTGTACGGTTCTAATTTCGTCACATATGCTGTCAGAAATTGAATTATTAGCAGACAATATTGGTATTTTAAATCATGGAAGATTATTATTTGAAGGAAGTCTTGATGATTTGAAATTGACGGCACATCAAGCTGGCTTTGAAAATGATAACTTAGAAGAAATGTTTTTATCTATGATTGATGAGGACAATGCCAATAGAAAGCAGAGGTTAAAATTATGAAGAATTTAACCGTAGAATTAAAAAAATGTAAACGTACTGGAATATTAGTGGTTTTACCGCTTGTTGGACTTCTTGGTGCATTATACGCTTTTGTAAATTTTATAGTTCGTAAAGAGGTTTTGTTGAGTTTACCGCTTCCGCCTATGGACGTTTTGCTGACACAACTTTATGGAATGGTTATGGTTCTTAATATGTTCGGCATTATCGTGGCAACAACTTTAACATATAATATGGAGTTTCAAGGAAATGCAATTAAAAAGATGTATATGCTTCCTTTTAAGACATCATCTATTTTCAAAAATAAATTTTATATATTATTTGTTTTGCTTACTTTTTGTATCGTCTTGCAAAATGGAGCATTGTGTATTATTGGAAATATCTTTTTACCCAACGGAACTTTTGAGTTACTAACACTTGTCAAATATACAGGATATTGCTTTGTATCATCTTTACCTGTATTGGCATTTATGCTTTTGGTGTCATCACGATGTGAAAATATATGGTTTACATTAGGTATTGGAGTAGCAGGTTTTTTTAGCGGTATGGCAATGTCCCTTTCAGATATATCACTATTTCTTGTCAATCCATTTGTACTGATGATGAAACCTGCGGTAGCTTCAACAGCAAGTATTGATACAGGTATTTTAATATTGGGAGTTTTTGAAACAATCATATTCTTTATGATTGGCTGGTATCTTTGCAAAATAAAGCATTATGAATAAAAGGGGGGCAATCGTATGTCAATTATTGAATTGTTAAAAATAGAATTTATGAAAGTAAAAAGGTCTATGATTTTACCTTTGCTTTTAATTCCGCCTATCTTAGTTGTGATTTCTGGCGTATCTAGTATTAGTATGTATATGACGCCAGAATATACAGACGCTTGGTCGGCAATGTTCATTCAAAGTGCATTACTTTTTGGATATTATTTACTTCCATTTTCAATGGTAATTGTTTGCGTTATGATTTCCAACAGAGAAACAAAGAATAATGGTATATTAAAAATGCTTGCTTTGCCCATCAGTAAAGGAAAACTTGCATTGGCAAAGTTCTTTGTATTATTAAGTTTTTTAATGATTGAATTATTAATCTTTTTCAGTTCATTCATCATTGCAGGCATTATTGCTACTAAAATAATGAATGTGGCAGAAAATATTCCTGTTTTCTACTTACTCACATGGACATTAAAATTGTTTGCAACAATGATTCCAGCTATTGCTTGTATGTGGGCGATTACTGTACTATTTGAAAAACCACTATTGTCTATGGGATTAAATTTACTCTTAATAATTCCGGGGGTTTTAATTGCTAATACGCCTTTATGGTTAGTGTACCCTTATTGTTATAGTGGTTATGTCGTATCAGACGCATTACATACTGTAACAACGACGGGAACAGGAAGTACAATATCGCTATTTCCTTTTATACCGTGTGCTGTAATCATATCAGCCCTTGCACTATATGTTTCTATTAAATACTTTGGACGAAAAGAAATGAGGTAATATAAAATGAAAAAAAATAAATTAAGTGTTATTACATTTATCATTTCGCTGTTACCATTTATCACGTTATTGATTTCTCTTTTTACAGAAGAAATTACAGGAGGACTTCAAACGGGATTGATTGTATTAAATGTAATCTCGATATTATCTGGTTTTGTTCTTTCGGTTTCGTTAGTAAAAAATCCCAAACGACGAGATGTATTTTCAATCGTCGCTTTATGTGTTAGTGCTTTTTTCGGTTTTCTTATGTTTGGTATTTTAGCTTTTGGCTTAATAGCCACTTTTATGTAAAAAATGTTTATGAAAAATATATAGATTAAAGGTTATTTGAAATATGATAGGTCTAAAAAAACGAGATATTAAAAAAGCTTTGAAAGCAGGTGCAAAGGCTGGCGGTGTTTCATTGGCTGATATACGGGCTGATATTGAAGCAACGATTGATGAAGCCATGAACAGCCCAGACCCAGAGGTGCAGGCAAATTTCAAAAAATATTTTGGTAATAAACGCCCTACCCCAGAAGAATATATTTACAAGATTACCAAAAAGACAAAGATTTGAAAAAAGGCTTGCTCCATACATATTGTATGATCTGCAAGCCTTAATCTATTTCAGAGGAAATTTAACAGTAAAAGTAGCACCGCCACCAGCAGTATCATTGATAGTTATTGTGCCGTTCAGCATTTGGGTTAATTCTTTGGCGATACTTAGTCCCAGTCCAAAATTCGATTTGTTCGTATGGGACTTGTCGCCACTATAAAATCGGTCAAAGATATACTGCTTATCTTCATCAGAAATGCCTTGCCCGTGGTCTACCACAGAAAAAGCAATATTTTTTTCGGTGGCGATTACTTCTATCTCTATTAAAGAATTATTCTTGGAATGTTGAATGGCATTATCCATAAAGACACACAAGATTTGAAATAATCGGTCTTTGTCGGTAAACATAGCAGGATAACTTTCCTCGGATAAATGCAGTTTTAGTTCTAAATTCTGCTTCATGCAGACAGGTTCGTAGGTTTCATATAACGTAATGAGCAAGGTATCTATATTAATTGTGCTTTTATGCAATGTCCATGTTTTAGCGTCGGAAGAAGCCAAAAGCAACATATCTTTGACTAAACGGGATAACCGCATACATTCAAAATCTATGGTCTGTATGGCTTGCTTTGCCTGCTCGTTTAAGGAAACATTATCAAGAAGCATATCCGTGTTGGAAATCATAACAGCAAGTGGAGATTTTAATTCATGGGACGCTGTTGCAACAAAATCTTTTTGGCTTTGCAGTATTCGTTCCGTTGGAGCAAACGACTTTTTCAGCAGATAACGGGTTAGCATGATAACAACGATACAAGCCAAAAGCCAGATAAGAAGATATATTGGCAATGTCTTTTGTAAAATATCCGTCAAACTGGCTGTCTGATAAAGAAAGGTTGCATGATATACGGTATCATTTGCTGTCCTAATTGTAGCAGGAATAACAAAATAAGTATCGTGATGTTTTCCTCTTATTTCCAGAAAACCGCCTTGTGAAGTTGTGTTGCTTTCTGTTTGTGATAATGGCTGTGTAGAAATCTGCTTTTCTACATCATGCAACAGATTGTTCGCAGAAGTTGGAAATGGGAAATCACTCTGATAAATGGTATTCCCTTTTGTATCGCTAATCAAGGAAAAAATATGATAACTTTCTTCGTAGGCTTTAAGTTCCTTATCCATATCCGAAGAAGCACTTTCCACTTGATAAATCAGTAAGGTTGTTAGTCTTTGAAACAAGGTACTTTCGTTGATTTTTTCCGTATGAACGGTATTTGCAACGACAAAGGAAATCACAAGGGTAATAATCAGCATAACAGAACTTGCAAACAGAATATGAAGTTTTCGGTATAAATTATTTAACATGTTTCTTTCTCCAGTTTGTACCCTGCACCGTAGACCGTTGTTATTTTACAGGAACTTTTTAACTCTTTTAGGCGTTTTCGCAGAAAAGAAATGTAACTGTCTACATTGCCAGTTTCTACCTCGGAAGAACTGCCCCAGATTTTAAGGATTAGCTGTTCACGGGAAAATAGTGTTTCTGGGTTCTGCATAAATACAAAAGTCAATTCGGTTTCCTTTGAAGTTAATAAAAGAGAATTATTTGGTGTGGATAAGGTTCTGCTGTCTTTATCGAAAGTCAAATCTCCATATTGTAATTTAGACGATAACTGAATATTGGCAGGTCGCCTTGTCAATGCCCGAACCCTTGCAAGCAATTCTTTGATATGAAATGGCTTTACTAAGTAATCATCAGCACCGCCGTCTAAACCCTCCACCCGATTGTCAAGGGTACTCATGGCAGTAATGATAAGGATAGGAATAGATATTCCTTTTCTACGCATAGATTTTATGATTGTTAAGCCGTCAATAATCGGTAGCATACGGTCTACAATGGCGAGGTCATAAGCATAGTCTGTATTTAAAGCGTACAGCATAGCGGTTTCCCCGTCATTGCAACAATCAACCATATAGTTTTCTTTTCCAGACGTAAATTTTATTATTTTTACATAATTCTAAATCATCTTCCAGAAGAAGTATTTTCATAATGTATCAATCCTTTTCTATATAAATTATAGACAGTATAACAGAAAAGTCTGTAAAAATCCTACTAAAAAATGATGATGATTTTCTTACTTTTTTACAGGATTTTTAGAATGGTTTGCTCTTACAATAGGGGCATATCAAACAAGAAAGGTGGAATACAAAAATGAAAAAAACAAACATCAGTAAATTTGTAGCAGTTGGATTATGTATCTGTGCATTGACGGGGTGTGGTGCAAGTCCAGATGAGAAACCAGATACGTCTAATCCTATTGTCAATTCTAATACGAATGAAGAAAATGCAAATGGTTCTTCAGAAAATAAAGGAAACGACATATTAGAGTCTGCTAATTTGATAGGAAGTGTTTTGGAATTTACAGACAATGGTTGTTCCGTAAGTCAAGCAAAAGAAACTGAGGGTGGAGCTAGCCTGCAAATCGAAGCGTCGGGATTGGAAAATAAAGACAATGCTGTTTCTGTAACCTATAACCCAGATTGTGAATTTGTTGTTGCGACACTAAATAAACAGTTGGGTTCTGTTACGAATATAACAACGGGGTCTATATCCGATGTAAAGAAACAATCAAATGTATATCTCTATGGAGAATTTTCAGACACACTTCATTTCAATGCAACAAAGGTTGTCATAGCCCGTTGGGAATAGAGGTGTGAAGTATGAAGTTTTATCAACTTGGTTTTCGCTATTTACAGCGAAAAAAAGGGAAAACCATTCTTCTGTTGATTGTTTTGATACTTGTAAACAGTATGATTTTAGGTACAAGCATGATTTTAAGGACTACAAATGAGTCCAAACAAGCCATGCAGGAAAAGACAAACTCTAAGATTGTGGCTGAAATTACAAGTAAGGACAGCAAGATAACAGAGAATGAAGTAAACAAGATTGAAACGCTAGAAGATGTTTCGTCTATCAACCGCATTGGTAGACAAGAGGTATTTCCGAATAATTTTGCTCCCGTTACGCTCAATACTTCTACGAATGAGGAAAATTTGAAAATAGCACTGCTTTCCTATGATGATTTGGAAAAGGACAGCCCTTTTTCAGAAATGCAGTACCGCTTAGCTTCTGGCGATTATATCAAGCGTGAGAAAAAGGGTGCTGTTATCAATGCGAACCTTGCAAATCAAAATGAGCTAAAAGTTGGAGATACGATTGAATTAAGTACAGAAAACGGAACAAAAGTATCTGTTCAGATTATTGGAATTTTCATGTCCGCAGGAAATGCGGAAAAAGACCAGCCGTCAGAAACTACCGCAGTCAATCGAATAGAAAATCAAATCTTTATTGACAACAGTACTTATAAAGAATTGTTCAAAGAAGCTGAATTTGAAAAAATCTGCATTTACTCAAAAAGACCAGAAAAATTAGATGTGCTGGAAACCAGCCTGCAAAAAATATTCGGAAATGATGTAGCACTTAGCACGTCTGATACCCTTTATCAACAGATGTCTGCTCCATTAGAGCAAATCAGTAAGGTGGCAAATCTTATGCTGGTACTTACATTGGTAACTGGTACTGTTGTTGTTTCCCTGCTGTTATGTATGTGGATGCGGACAAGGCAAAAAGAGGTGGCAATCTTTATGAGCCTCGGCAAGACAAAAAGTGAAATTTTCCTGCAAACTTTATTAGAAGCAGGCAGTGTATTTACACTTTCGGTTTTAGGAGCAACAGCCATTGGTAAATTGTTCTCGGGCGTTTTGCAAAACGTCATTACCGGTTCAGAAACAGTAACAGAAAATCTGAAAGTGGTTTTGCAGATACAAGATATTGGAATGTTGTTCCTTTTAGGCGGTGCAGTTATTTTGGTGGCATTGTGCTGTTCCATTCTTCCCATATTACGAGCAAACCCAAAAGATATATTAGCAAAAATGGAGGGATAGTACATGAATTTTTTTGGATTGGCAAGGCGTTCTGTGTTCAGAAAGCCCGTAAAAAGTATTCTCTTATTGTTGATTGTTTTTGCAATCAGTACCTTGCTTCTTGCAGGTGTGGCGAGCAAAAATGCCAGTATTGAGGTGCAGGACAAAACCAGACAAGCCATAGGTGCAGGCTTTCTTTTAGAAAGAAATGCAGAGTACCGAACAAAGCGAGTTCGTGAATACTCAGAAAAGATTGGTAATGATAAGGAAGGTAGTTTTGGTGGCTACCATCAGGAAAAAGAGATTATCAATGGTGTGGAGACTTGGACAGGCTGGACAACAAATGAATTTGAAAGCTTAGATATAAAAGACATTGAGAAATTGGCAAAAGCAAAAGGAATTGCTGATTACAATATTACAACAGTAACAACTCCCGTAAACCCTGTAAATTTCAAAAGGATTGAAGATAAAGATGTAGACCAGAATGCAGATGTTGGCGGTGTAAGTTTAATTGGAAACAAAGATATGAAACTAGACAGAAATGTTTTATCTGGAAACCTGCATATCAAAGAGGGACGAATGATAACCCCAGAGGATAAAGATATGTGTGTCATTTCAGAGGAACTGGCAAAGCAAAATAATCTGAAAATCGGCGATAAGATTTCTTTTAATGATTACCACGATACTGAAAATTCAAAGGTATCAGAAGCTGAGATTGTTGGAATTTATCAAGTGGATCAAAAGATGTCCCCACTTATGCAGGGAGATACTTACCGTTCGGAAAATGTAATATTTACAGATTTGAGATTTCCAGAAAAGGCAGAGGGTGAAACAAGTCCATTATATGAAAGAGCCTATTTCAAAGTGGAAGATGTGGAAGCTTACGACGAAGTAAAAGAAAATCTGCAAAAAGTAGACATCAATTGGGAGCAATATGATTTGATTGACAATAACGGAAATTCCGAAACCATGTCCTCAAACTTCAATGATTTAGCAAAAGTAAGCGAAATGATGATATTGGTAATCTCTGTTGCAAGTTTTGTTATCCTTGTTTTAGTATTTCTGTTCTGGCTGAAAAATCGAGTGCAGGAAGTCGGTATTTTCTTATCTCTCGGTGTTCCGAAATTTAGAATTATCGGACAAATTTGGAGCGAAGCGATTATGATTACTGTTCTTTCCCTTATGTTATCCTTTGCTGTCGCTCCTGCTGTTTCCAAAGTAACGGCAAATTATCTGGTATCACAGCAGGTTCAACAAATGCAAGAGGAAGAAAAGAATAATGAGGGAAAAGTATCCACAGAATACGTTGCACCAAAGCAGGACGTGCAGAGTATCAGCGTAGAGGTTACACCAGAAATGTATCTGTTGGACGGTGTAAGTGTTCTTGTGTTGATAACGGCTTCTGTTCTGGTATCTGGAATTGTAATACTAAAGAGAAACCCGAAAGATATTTTATCGGAAATGAGTTAGGAGGACGACGAAAATGTTAGAAGTAAAGAATGTAAGCTATGCTTACAAAACAAAAAAAGATAAAACCATTTTGAATAATGTATCTGCTACTTTCGAGGAGGGTATCTTTTATACCATTATCGGTCCGAGTGGTGCAGGAAAAACAACACTCTTATCGTTGTTAGCAGGCTTAGATACAGCAGTAAAAGGGACTGTCCTTTGCAATGGCGAGGACATTACAAAAAAAGGGCTGAATTACCACAGAAAGCATAATATCTCATTGGTATTTCAAAATTATAATCTGATTGATTATTTGACAACGGTTGAAAACGTCAAATTAGGCGGTAGTGGGAATGCTGAAAAATTATTGGAAGAAGTTGGTATTGGCAAAGAATACTGGCAGAGAAATGTATTGCAACTATCTGGCGGACAGCAACAGCGTGTAGCGATTGCAAGAGCTTTAGCCAGCGACGCTCATGTACTTTTGGCAGATGAACCCACGGGAAATCTTGATGAAACTACCGCTGATGAAATCATTGCTTTGCTGAAAAAGACTGCACATGAATTAGGAAAATGTGTTGTTGTGGTTACACACAGTAAGCATTTGGCAGAAGAAGCCGACGAAATCTTAGAAATTAAAAACGGTGCAATTTCTTTTCTGTCTGAATAAACAAGAATAGTGCCGTAAAGGAGTTGTCTTTATGGAATATTTTAGATATACCTCGACATAAGCAATTTGACCCTAACGGCATTTTTATAACAACTGAATACAGCACAGTTTTTAAAGCTCGTACAGACTATATGTTTTGTGCGGGCTTTTTTCATGCCAGAAAAAATTTTTTTAAGTTTTTTTTGATTTTGGTTACGCTGTCCCCCACTTTCAACGCGGTATATATGAAAAGGGGCAGACACCTCTTTTCGACTAGCGAAAGGAGGTGAGGAAAATGAAACCGTCAGAACTACAAGAAAAAACTTGTCATCAATTCGATTGTGCTATTAAAACAGTTATACGTCATAGAGCGATTGACTTCTATCGAGCGATACGCCGTTCAGAGAAAAAAGAAATGCCATTCGCTGAAATTATGGACGACCTCTTAAATTCCATAGGTACAGAAGATACATATTCTACGGATTATGTTGCAGTATTTGAAGTCTGTGGAGAAAAAGTATCAATCGAAGATGAACAACTGGCTCGTGCATTGAAAGCTATTGAAGAACGAAAGCGTAATATCGTTTTACAGTATTTTTTCATTGGCGATACGGACACTTATATTGGGA
>ENA-OQKW01000156-OQKW01000156.1-human-gut-metagenome-genome-assembly--contig:-NODE-156-length-19346-cov-2.812165_pt1 | contig 19346 bp, 18 predicted proteins | sample MGYA00242657_ERZ504815 | MGnify/ENA primary metagenome ERZ504815 (study PRJEB26092, sample SAMD00036404) | human gut metagenome | host: Homo sapiens | study: EMG produced TPA metagenomics assembly of... | reverse complement strand
CGACTATTGTTGTTTTTTTTTATTATCTGTTAGAATGGCAGACAAGAACCTGATAAGACTTGAACATGAAAAAGGAAGGTAATACAAATGAGTGAAGAATTATTCAACAGCGCATCCTGCAGCGGAGACTGCACAAGCTGCGGCAGCGACTGCCAGGATCTGGATCAGCCGACTGTTACCCTGACACTGGACGACGATACCGAAGTAAAATAGTGCCGTACTGACCATTTTCCCTAGCTCCGAACCAGAAAGAGTACATCGCTCTTCTGCCGCTCGATGAAAACGGCGAGAACGAAGACGGCGAAGTTTATCTGTATCGTTACTACGAAGAGAACGGCCAGCCGAACCTCGACAACATCGATTCCGATGAAGAGTACGAAATTGCAGCAGACGCATTCGACGAGCTGATGGATACCGAGCAGTTCAACGAGATGGAAGAAAATTCCACCGAAGAGTAAGAATCACAGACTTTGAAACGATTGCAGAACCCGGCGGGAGACCTTATTTTCCTGCCGGGTTTTTCTCTCTTTTTCTCTCAAATTCCCATTATTTCTTATTTGTACAGCTTTTCTGCATCTCTCTTTAAGATCTGTTTCTATTCTTTTACAGACGTATAATATATGTGAGTAGCAATTTTCATGCCGCTACATTACATAGGAATACGAGGTATCTTTTTATGAGAGATAAAGATGTGATACAGCACATTCAGGATTTATGCAAAGAGCGTTCCTGGACTTATTACCGTCTTGCAAAAGAGGCGGACATTCCCTATTCTACCTTAAATAATATGGTAAACCGCACCAATATTCCAACCATCCCTACCCTGCAGAAGCTCTGCGACGCTTTCGGCATCACACTTGCCGATTTCTTTCTCGACGAGCCGGATGCCCTGCAGCTTACCGAAGGACAGCAGGAAATCATTACGCTTTACAATAATCTTTCGCTGGAGAAAAAGAAAATCTTAAAAGCTTATATGAAAGGTCTTCTGATGGAAGTCTGACTTTTCCGGCATCATAAGTATCACAGATAAAGAAAGTTCCGTTTTTTGTTTTTCTAAAACAGAGGCGGAACTTTTTTTCTGTCGATAAACTTTTCTTAAATTTTTCTAAAGCCCGGGACTTTTCCCGTATTTCGTTGTAGAATAAAGGACAACTGTTCACATATTAATCACAGAAGGAGTTACCCTTTCATGCTACAGATTCAGCATATCAAAAAAGAATACCGGACCGGGACGCTGGTACAGAAAGCGCTCGACGATGTGTCCTTAAATTTGCGCGACAACGAGTTTGTCGCTATTTTAGGGCCGAGCGGTTCCGGAAAGACGACGCTTCTGAATATCATCGGCGGCCTCGACCGCTACGACAGCGGCGATCTGATCATCAACGGCATTTCCACGAAAAAGTATAAGGACCGCGACTGGGATTCCTACCGGAACCACACGATCGGCTTTGTCTTCCAGAGCTACAACCTGATCCCGCACCAGACCATCCTTGCAAACGTAGAGCTGGCGCTTACCATTTCCGGTGTTTCCAAAGAGGTGCGGCGCAAAAAAGCAATCGCGGCACTTGAAAAGGTCGGTCTTGGAAAACAGCTCCACAAGCGGCCGAGCCAGATGTCCGGCGGTCAGATGCAGCGTGTCGCCATCGCCCGCGCTCTTGTCAATGATCCGGAAATTCTGCTTGCCGATGAGCCGACCGGCGCGCTCGATTCCGACACCAGTATTCAGGTCATGGACCTGCTGCAGGAAGTTGCCAAAGAACGCCTTGTCGTCATGGTCACACACAATCCGGAGCTCGCCGAGCTTTACGCCAACCGGATCGTCACCCTGCGTGACGGTGTGATCTGCTCCGACACGAACCCGTTTGAGCCGGATTCCGAAACCCTGCTTCCGCCCAAACACAAAAACATGGGCAAATCGTCGATGTCCTTTCTGACGGCGCTCTCCTTAAGTTTTAATAACCTGCGCACCAAGAAAGCGCGGACCTTGCTCACCTCGTTTGCCGGCTCAATCGGCATCATCGGCATTGCACTGATTCTGGCACTCTCCTCTGGTGTCAACGAGTATATTCAGAATATGGAAGAGGAAACTCTCTCCGAATATCCTCTTCAGATCCAGAGCACCGGCTTTGACCTCACTTCGATGATGGTCGGCTCACAGAATGCCGGCAAAGACTCAAAAGATTCCGGCAAAAAGAATGAAATCAAAGTCCAGGAAGTCGTGACCAACATGTTCTCCACCATGAACTCCAACGATCTCGCTTCCCTGAAAAAGTACCTTGACGGCGGTGCGGACGGCATTTCCGACTACACAAATGCCATCGAATATTCCTACTCCGTCACGCCGCAGATCTACCGCGAAAACGGCGATTCCATCCGCCAGGTGCACCCGGACCAGTCGTTCCGCTCGCTCGGCCTTGGCGCAAGCTCCAACAGCATCATGTCATCCATGATGAGCACCAACGTCTTTTACGAGATGCCGGACACCGCTTCCCTGTACGAGAACCAGTACGACTTAAAAGCCGGACACTGGCCGGAAAACTATAACGAATGTGTGCTTGTCCTCACTTCCGACGGCGGAATGAGTGATTTTCTGCTCTACACCCTGGGGCTCCGCGATGCACTCGAGCTGGATGAGATGGTCCGCCAGTTTTTAAATGAAGAAACCGTCGAGACCCCTTCCTCCATCGGCACGTATTCCTACGATGATATCCTCGGCACCACGTTCCGTCTTGTGAACAGCGCCGACTGCTACGAATACGACAGTCAGTATCAGGTCTGGAAAGATAAAAGCGACAACGAAGACTATATGAAAAAGCTCGTTGCCAACGGCGAAAAGCTCACAATCACCGGTATTGTCCAGCCGTCCCCTGACTCTGCCGCCTCTGCCCTGACCGCCGGCATCAATTACCCGGCATCGCTGACCCGCCACGTTGTGGAGGAAGCAAAGAAATCCGAGATTGTGAAACAGCAGATGGCGGACTCCTCCATCGATGTCTTTACGAATCAGGAATTCGGCACCGTGGATCAGAACAGCGGTCTTGATATGGATTCCTTTATCACTGTCGATGAGGACAAGCTGCAGAACGCTTTCCAGTTCGACGATTCCGCACTCTCCGGTGCTTTTTCCGGTGATTCCATGAACCTTGATTTTTCCAGTGCCTTTGCGGACGCCGGAAGCAGCATGGATCTCGCGGGTGCGATTGACCTCAGTCAGATCTCTCTTAATTTCGACGGACTGCCGCAGCTTGATCTTGGCCAGATTTTATCCGGGCTTACTCTCAATGTCAGTGAAGACGGCATGCAGGAACTGGCTTCCAGCCTCATGGAGGGCTATCAGGGCTACGCCTCGGAGCACCCGGAGGCGGATTATTCCCATTTACAGGAGGATTTCGTCTCCTACATCAATTCCACGGAAGCACAGGAAATCCTGCGGCGCCACATCCAGACCATCATTGCAGGCGGCGGTGTTTCCATTACACAGGAACAGATCCAGGAACTCATTCAGCGGATCTTCAAAGGGTATCAGGCATACCTGATCAAGATGGGCTACACCGACCCGGAACAGTTTGATGCTTATCTTGCGGAGTATCTGCAGACCGAAGAAGCTGTTCAGATCATCAACGACTGGATTTCCGAGGTGATGCAGAACAACGGCAATATCGAAATTACATCCGACCAGCTCACTGCGCTTGCGACGGAGCTTTCCAACGGTTATCTCGCTTACGTGAAGGAGAACGGCCTGCCGGATCCGACGGAGATGGGCCAGCACTTTATCGCCTATCTGAACACGGCGGACGGCCAGCAGCGGCTGAACAGCGGTATCACAAAAATCGTCGATCTCGACGGACTGCAGTCCCAGGTTTCTTCTGCGCTCACAAACTACATGGCAGGCGTTATGGGAAGCTACTCCGCTTCTGTCGCCTCGGTTCTGCAGACACAGATCACTTCCGCGATGGAACAGATGATGACGCAGATGGCCTCTGCAATTCAGTCCGAGATGGAGCGCGCCATGACGCAGGTCGGTAATTCTCTTCAGGATTCGATGGGCGATGCCATGAAGATTGACACCGATGCCTTTGCAAGTGCCTTCCAGATGAATATGACTGAGGATGATATGAAAGAGCTCTTCGCTTCTCTTAGTTCTTCCGGCTCTTCCACCTATGAGGGCAATCTGCAGAAACTGGGCTACGCTGATTTTGACGAACCTTCTTCGATCAGCATTTACCCGAAAAACTTTGAGAGCAAGGAACACGTTGTCTCCATCCTCGACGGTTACAATGACACGATGGAAAAAGAAGGCAAAAACGAGCAGGTAATCTCGTACACCGATATGGTCGGCACTCTGATGTCCTCCGTCACGGATATCGTCAACATCATCAGCTACGTGCTGATCGCTTTTGTCGGCATTTCCCTTGTGGTTTCCTCGATTATGATCGGCGTCATCACCTATATCAGTGTTCTGGAACGCAAGAAAGAGATCGGTATCCTGCGCGCGATCGGTGCTTCGAAACGCAATATTTCGCAGGTCTTCAATGCCGAAACCTTCATCATCGGACTCTGTGCAGGACTGATCGGCATCGGGCTCTCGCTGCTTCTGATGATTCCGGGCAACCTTCTGATCCACCATCTGGCGGATACGACGAAGGTCAGTGCTTCTCTTCCGCTCGTCCCGGCGCTTGTTCTGATTGCACTCAGCGTCGTTCTGACCCTGATCGGCGGTCTGATTCCGTCGAAGAAAGCGGCAAAAAGCGATCCGGTTACGGCACTCCGGACAGAATAATCTGATCCTTAAAACACACTTTGCAAGTACGCAAAAAGCGGCCGGCAGAGGCTTTTCAAAAGTCCCGCCGGCCGCTTTTTTTCTATCTTAAACTTTTATTTTTCTTCCAGAAAAAATCCATGCTCTGTCCGCACCAGTGTCGTCTCATAGAAGGTCTTTGCGAACTGCACCAGATAAGCAGTATCTTTGGCGCCTGCCGTCTCATACGGGGAATGCATCGCAAGCTGAGCCATTCCGATATCCACGCTTGTCACCGAGACAAGAGAGTTCAGAATTGCGCCGAGCGTGCTTCCGCCCGGAATGTCGGCGTGGTTTGCGAATACCTGGCACGGTACGCCGGCCTTCTCGCAAATCATCTTTGTTACGGCTTCCGAAACAGCATCGGTCGTGTATTTCTGGTTTGCACTCTGTTTGATGACAACGCCGCCGTTCATGTAGACGCGGCTCTTCGGATCGTATTTCTCCGCATGCGCCGGATGGAACGCATGTGCATTATCGGCAGAAACCATAAAGCTTCCCGCAAGATCTCTGTGGTAAGCGATCGTATCTTTTCCGCACGCTGCGTTGATGTGCTGCAGGGTCTCAGTCAGGAACGACGAATCTGCGCCCTGTTTGGTAAGGCTTCCGACTTCCTCGTTGTCAAAGATTGCGCAGACATTAACCTGACCTGTCGCTTTTGCGGCAAGGAATCCTTTTAAGGAACCGAATGCGCTCTGCAGATCGTCGAGGCGGCCGCTGGACAGAAATTCTTTGCTGGCGCCCCAGATAGAGCCCTCCACGCGGTTGTACAGATAAAGTTCCATCGAGAGGATGTCCTCTTTTGCCGTATCCGGCAGAAACAGCTCATAGAAATGATCTTTCGCTGTCTCATCACCGAGAATCGGGAGCATGTCGGTCTGCACACTGTATTTGATTCCGTTGTTGATGTCGCGGTTCAGATGAATCGGCAAATTCGGGATCGTCACCAGATCTCGTCCGGCATCAACCAGCACGGATTTCACGCTGTTTCCGTCACGTACCACCATGCGGCCCGCCAGGGAAAGCGGACGGTCAAACCATGGGGAACGGATCATTCCGCCGTAGCCCTCCACGTTCAGGCGGGTATAATGACCATCCGTCACGAATGGGTCCTCTCCCTTTACTTTAAACGTCGGACAGTCGCTGTGGCTTGCGATGATCTGGTAGCTGGAAAATGCGCTCTCCGGGATCTGGAACGCAATCACCGAGGATTCATTTCTCGTCACATAATATTTTCCGCCCGGAACGAGACTCCATTCTTTTGTCTCCTCCAGTTTTGTATATCCATTTTCGTTCAGCAGATCACTGGCTTCTTTTACCACATGAAACGGGCTTTTGCACCGCATGATAAAATCGAGCAGCTCCTGCGCTGTATTCAGGTATTCCATAGTTTTTCTCCTTTGCATATATTCAAACGCTTCTTCTATTTTATAAAATCCCGCTGTCTTTTTCAAGACCCAAAAACCTGTGGGAACTTACTGTATCACTCGCAATCATCGTTTCGAATCGGATATTCGCAATCCGCTTCGCTACTCGCACATAAAACCAGCCGCTGCTTCACAAAAAAATCCCGCACAGACAGATTTTTATTTTCTGTCGTGCGGGACTTACTTTTTCCGTTTTTCTGCTATGCAGAAACCTGATTTCCGGTATACAACTGATAATATTTTCCTTTCTGTTCCATCAGCTGATCATGGGTACCGCGCTCAATAATTTGTCCCTGCTCAAGAACCATGATACAATCGGCGTTTCGTACGGTAGACAGACGATGTGCGATAACAAAGGTTGTTCTTCCGCTCATCAGCTTATCCATACCATCCTGAACAATGCGCTCGGTACGGGTATCAATGGAGCTTGTCGCCTCATCGAGAATCAGTACCGGCGGATCCGCAATGGCTGCACGCGCGATCGCAAGAAGCTGCCGCTGACCCTGGGATAGATTCGCACCGTCTCCGGTCAGCATGTGTCATAGCCCTGCGGCAGACGCATAATGAACCCGTGCGCATTCGCCAGTTTTGCTGCTGCTACAACCTCATCCTCCGTCCGCATCGAGCTTTCCGAAGGCAATATTTTCTCTTACCGTTCCCGTAAACAGATGTGTATCCTGCAAAACAATGCCAAGCGATCTTCTCAGGTCATCTTTTTTTGATCTTTCCAATGTTGATCTCATCGTAACGGATCTACCTTTCTGAATATCATAGAAGCGGTTGATCAGATTGGTAATGGTTGTCTTTCCGGCTCCGGTAGAACCGACAAACGCGATCTTCTGACCCGGCTCTGCAAACAGCGATACATCGTGCAAAACAATTTTATCCGGGTTGTAGCCGAAATCAACATGTTCGAATACCACACGGCCCTGCAGCTCGCGGTAATCCACAGATCCATCTGCCTGGTGCGTATGCTTCCATGCCCATTTTCCGGTACGCTCTTTCGTCTCGGTGAGTTTTCCGTTTTCTTCCTTCGCATTGACAAGCGTTACATACCCCTCGTCCAGCTCCGGCTCTTCATCCATCAGTCGGAAAATACGTTCCGCTCCTGCAAGTGCCATAACAATTGCGTTCAGCTGCTGGCTGACCTGGTTGATCGGCATGTTAAAACTCTTGTTGAAGGTCAGAAAGCTTGCTAGACCACCGAGCGTAAAGCCACCGACGCTGCCAAGGGCAAGTGCACCGCCGACAATTGCACAGACAACATAGCTCATATTTCCAAGCTGTGCATTGATCGGTCCGATAACATTTGCAAACGCATTGGCATTGTAAGCACTCTCATACAGATTGTTATTAATTTCTTTGAATTTTTCGATATTCTCCTCTTCATGACAGAATACCTTGACAACCTTCTGGCCATCCATCATCTCTTCGATAAAGCCGTTGACTTTACCAAGATCCCTCTGCTGTTTTACAAAGAAATTTCCGGAAAATCCGGCCACCTTTTTTGTCACTCCCAGCATGATAGATACCATAACCTAGCGTTGTAAATCGTCAGCGGGATGTTCAGAATCAGCATACTGACAAAGACACTGACAATCGTGATTGTCACTGTTGATGATCTGCGGGATACTCTGACTGATCATCTGACGCAGGGTATCAATATCATTTGTATAAATCGACATGATGTCGCCGTGCGCATGGGTATCAAAATATTTAATCGGCAGCTTTTCCATATTGCCGAACAGATCATTTCTCAGATTCCGCAGGGTTCCCTGGGATACATAAATCATGGTACGGTTCTGAACGAACGCAGCCACAATACCGATTCCGTAAAATCCGGCCACCCGCAAAATTGCGTGGAGCAGCGGGCCAAAATCCGGATCCGGCTGGGTCAGCATCGGCGTGATATAGCCGTCAATCAGCGTTTTCATAAACATCGTTCCCTGTACATTTGCCAGGACATTGACAAAAATCGCAATGACAACAGCGATGCAGTGTACCGTATAATCCTTTAATACATATTTCATAATTCTGGTAAAGATCTTCATCGGATTCTTGACCTGCGGTTTCACCCCTCTTGGAGGTCTTGCTCCCGGCCCCTTTACCTGCTGTACTCTCTCTGCCATTCCTTACTCACCTCTCTTTTCGTCAAAGTCTCCGCCGCCACCGGTCTGAGACTCATATACTTCGCGGTAAATTTCATTGGTTTTCAGTAATTCCTCATGGCTTCCAAAACCATTTACTTTTCCGTTCTCCATGACAATGATGCGGTCTGCGTCCTGCACACTGGAAATACGCTGTGCAATGATCAGCTTTGTCGTTTCAGGGATCTCGGTCAGGAATGCCTTCCGGATTTTCGCGTCGGTTGCGGTATCGACAGCACTTGTACTGTCATCCAGAATCAGCACCTTTGGTTTCTTCAGCAGTGCTCTCGCGATACAGAGGCGCTGTTTCTGACCGCCGGATACGTTGGATCCGCCCTGCTCGATGTAGGTGTTATAGCCCTCCGGCATCCGATCGATAAATTCATCGGCGCAGGCAAGACGGCAGACACGCTTGCACTCTTCTTCCGAAGCATTTTTATCACCCCATCGGAGGTTGTCGAGAATAGTACCGGAAAACAGCACATTTTTCTGTAAAACAACGGCTACTTCATTTCGCAGCGTTTCCATATCGTAGGAGCGGACATCCTTTCCGCCGACCTTAACGGATCCATCTGTTACATCATACAGACGGCTGATCAGGTTGACAAGACTTGTCTTCGCACTTCCGGTTCCGCCAATAATACCGATTGTCTCACCCGATTGGATGGAAAGATTGATATCCGAAAGAACCGGCTCGCCGGCTCCTTTTTTTGTAGTTGAAATAGACATGATCGAAGGTAATGCTTCCATCCGGAATCGAAAAGTCCGGATTCTCCGGATTATCGAGATCACTCTTCTCATTCAGGACTTCTGAAATACGGCGCGCACTTGCAAGGCTCATTGTGATCATAACGAATACCATGGAAAGCATCATAAGGCTCATCAGAATGTTCATGCAATAGGTCAGAAGGCTCATCAGTTCTCCGGTCGAAAGACTGCTTCCGACAATCATTTTGGCGTCCGAGCCAGCTGATCAGAAGAATACAGCTGTACACGGTCAGCTGCATCAGCGGTGCATTAAAGGAAAGATTTTCTTCTGCTTTACAGAAAATTTTATAAATATTTTCGGACGCTTTGTGAAATTTTCCTGTCTCATAATCTTCGCGCACATACGCTTTTACCACACGGATTGCGGATACGTTTTCCTGCACACTCGCATTTAATTCATCATATTTTGGAAATGCCTGCTCGAAATATTTGGTTGCAGACCGCATGATCAGAAACAGACACGTTCCAAGAAGAATAACGGCCACCAGATAAATGCTCGCAAGGCGTGCATTGATGTAAAACGACATAATCATTGCAATGATCATACTCGCCGGTGCACGCATGCACATACGAAGGATCATCTGATATGCATTCTGCAGATTCGTCACATCTGTGGTCAGACGGGTGACAAGACCTGCTGTACTGAATTTGTCAATATTGGAAAAAGAATATTCCTGGATATTTTCAAACATGGCCTGACGCAGATTTTTTGCAAATCCGGCAGATGCCTTTGCTCCATATTTTCCGCCCATGATACCTGCAAACAGACCGATGGCTGCTGCCACTACCATGAATGCTCCCACCACGTAAATGTGATGGAGATCGCCTTTTTCTACACCGTTATCGATAATGGATGCCATCATAAGAGGAATGATCATCTCCATGATAACCTCCAGAATCATGAAAATCGGAGTGGCAATGGAGGCTTTTTTAAACTCTTTTACCTGTGCTCCAAGTGTTTTTAACATGATGTCTCTCCTAACATATTTTTTACGTTGTTTTTGACCTGATCGATGACACGGTAGAAAGTGTCAAGATCTTCTTTTGAAATTCCCGCAACCGTCTGTTCTTCCAGCATATTCGATCATATCTTTCGTCTTCTCGTGAAGCTCTCTTCCGGTATCGGTCAGCACCAGTTTTTCAGCCGCGCGTCATAGGGAACGGACTCCCGTTTGATGTAGCCCTTTTTCTCCATGAGCTTTAAAATGTTGGTCACGGTAGAGCGGCAGATCTTAAATTCCGCTTCAATATCTTTCTGGAAAATATCTTTGTGCTCGTTCCTGCACAGATAGCCCAAAATCCACCCGTGCATGGCCGTCAGTTCATCGACGCCCCGCTCTCTGGCGGCTGCCATCAGGTTCCGTGACATCATATTGTCCAGCGTCCGCAGTTCGTGGCCGATTTTCTTTTTTTACTAACACACGCTGCTTTTTTCCTTCCTTTCCCCTTTGCTGCCGTCCCCATCTGTTCGTTATAAAACTGTTTGAATAAGGACTGTTCCATAAGCAACTGTTCTATAGATGACTGTTTCATATTAAACAGTTCGCTATAGAACATTCTAGGAGATTTTGTGGGAAATGTCAACCTGTTTGCGTAAAAAAAATCGAAAAAAATGCTCCGGATAAAAGTTTTTCACTTTCCGCCCGGAGCATTCCGCTCGTTTATTCTTCGATTTTTCTTCTTAAATAGCTTCCCACCATATGGGAAAAGTTGCGGATATCGCGCGCATACGCGAAATCCTTGCCGAAAATCTTCTGCTCCGCCATAAGCTCCGTCTCCTCGCCTACAAAGACCCCAAGCACCGAGACACCCTGCTGCCTGAGGCGCCGCACCTCAGTTGCCGTGTCATGCAGTGCATAGTCATCCCGGTACGGCTTTGGATTTCTCGCATTCGGCCGGTTCACCAGCACATCGTACGGCTTTCCGTCGCTTAAGAGGATCAGCAGCTTCCGGTCCTCCTGGCGTTTTAAAAGATCTATCCCCGCAGCCTTGACAGCAAGCCCGTCGCGATTGTTTGATGATGTAATATACTCAAAAATATTGCTGTTCTTCTCCCGCGGATCGTCGTAATCGCGCATCCGGTGCAGGATCGTGTAATCCCAGAACGTACAGAAGCTCATCACGCGGAACGGGATGTGCAGGCGGCTTAAGGTCTCCGCCAGAATGTACGTCTGCAGTGTCACATTCTCCTGGCGCGGCCGCTGGGAACCGCTCGCATCCACGAGAATATCCACGACAAAATCCAGCGAATTCCGCCGCTGCTCCAGCCGGAACAGATCCGCATTCTGGCTTCGTCCCACCTTCCACATCCGCGCAGGCTGTAAAATTCCGTGGTCTGCATCCGCAAACGACTGATCCTCCTGCAGCAGCATCGCTTTTTTCAGTTCCTGATACAGCAGCGAAATGTTCTGCCGCACCGCGCGGTGCTGGTCGTAATAGGCATGAAGGTTTTTATCCTTCTGCTTCTGCGCGTAGGAGAGCTGATAATACTTTCCGACCGGATTTTTCAGCACACCCTCCGTGTAATAGAGGCTGCAGTCGCTGTGGATGCCGCGGCAGAGCTGGTAATTCCGGCTTTTCTCCTCACTTTCCGAGAGCCACGTTTTTCCGTAATTGCGCTGAATGTACTGATACATCCGTGCCAGCGCTTTCTCATCGACGACAACAACCTTTTTGGTATCGCTTCCCGCTGTTTTTCTTTCTTCTCTTCCGCCTCTTTTGATGTGAAATTTGTCATATCAAGCGAAACTCGCTCCAGATATGTCTCGAGCCCGTCCTCATACAGCTCTTCCGAAAGGAAATCCTTCCAGGAATACTCGGTGAGCTCCTCGATCGTTACCGCAAGAACCGAGGCAAGATCACCGTGCTTTTTCACAAATGCGGGATCGACGACCTTATTGTACAGCTCGTCCGTCACCCGAATTAGTTCCATTGTATCCGCTGTTTCGGATGCGTGCTTCAGCAGCTCCATCCACTCCCGCGTTTTTCCCGAGTATGAAGGGCTTTTCCCCTCGTCCTCTTCTCTTCTTCCGCGCAGATACTCCAGTTTCAGGCGGCCTGTCTCATTTCTGGATAGAGTTTCAAAAGAGTGGTCCAGTATTTCCTCCGCTGCTCTCCTTCGAAAGCCCTTGACACCGGGGCGCTCGCTTTCGAGCCGCTTCGATACGGCCTCCTCCGTCACCAGCTGGGCGAGCATCATCAGTTCTCCTCCGCTGCGCCGCTGTAAACCTTCTCACCAGATACAGGCTGTAGGCTTCCCGATCAAAGTAACACGAAAAGGCGCCCTGGCGGATTGTGTCGTACAGTACCGTATCCGGCTCTTTCGCATACCGCTCCACATCCGGGTTCAGCTTCAGCGTGTAGTCGCCGCTGACAGTCCAGACGAGATTGCGGATCCGGCTTTCCAGCTCCATCTCATGCGTTTTTAATGTTTCCTCTGTCACCATACGTATTTCCTCTAAAAAAATATCCTGCGGCGTCCACTCTTCCGGAATCCGCGTGCGCACGACATCCCGCACGATCTCTTTTTCAAACAGGTCAAAGCATTTATTGACAATGCCGATCTGCACCGCAAGATACGGGGACAGCCCCTGACGCATCGTGCCGATCGCTCCGAACAGACCGCGGAGGTCGAGCGCGCGCGTGGTGATTTCCGCCTGTTTTGCCTTTTTCTGCAGATCGAGGTAAAGGCCGGCCAGCGCTTCGCGTGCCGCCGGTTTCAGATCCGGGAATTTTGACTGCATCAGATAAAACAGTGTCTCTTCTGTAAGCGGCGGCATGTCAATCACCAGAAAGCGGGACACCAGCGCTTCATTCAGCTCCCTCGTTCCCGCATAGCCGTAATTCATCGTTCCGATCATCCGCGCCGCCGGGTGAAGCGGAATTTTATCGTAGCCCGGCACATCGATGATGCGGCGGTAGTCGAGTGCGGCATGAAGAACACTGACCGCATCGTTTTTCGCCATGTTGATCTCATCGAGAATGCCAAAACCGCCTTCCTCTGCACAGCGGTAAATGCTGCCTTTCCGGAGTGTGACCTCCTGGTTCTGGAACGTATCGGTTCCGATCAGCTCGGCGCTTCCTGTGTTTACATGGAAGGAAACGTTGTACGTCGGTCTTCCGAAAACATACGCCAGTGTCTCTGCCAGCTACGTTTTTTCCCGTTGCCTTCTCGCCGGTCAGCAGCAGATTTTCGCCCTGCAGCAGCGCGGCAATTGCCATCTCCAGAATCTCTTTTCCGAAAAACGGGATTTCCGGCGTGCTCATGCGGTTCTCTAACGCCCCCCGCCACTGGATAGCTCTCGCGGAATTTCTGCACACTCTCAATTAACGCCCCGCTTACGCCCTGTTTCTAGTAAAAATGAATCGTTCATCTTCTATTTTTTAATCCTCTCTGTCGTTAAAATATCGCTTTGCTTCTCTATAGTATACGGGATCCGGTCACTTTCTGCAAGACCGGACTTTGGCTCACTGCCCGCACAAATAGACACCGGAAAACAGGTTTTCGTCCCATTTTCCGGTGTCTTGCTTCTATTTTATCTTCGATTCATCGATCGCGTTATCCGCGGATTCCGGAAAGAATCTCCTCTGTGGAAGCTTTTGCCTCCTCGTCCAGGTTCTCTTTCTTATAGTTCTCATATCTCTGTTTGTGATGCGGATTCTCTGCCCACAGCTCGTCTGCGGCTTTTTTCCACTCAGCAGCATACAGATCACATTTTCCGCACAGATGCTCTGCGCTCTCCGGAGACTGCAGGTCGGTTGACTTCGCGCCGGTCTTCTCTACCATCTCACGCAGCAGTTCCGGATTTTCGAGCATCGGACATGGACGCAGGTGGTTGCGGTTGAACGGCTGTCCATCGCGGTATGCCTGGAACAGCGGCTGCTGCAGTGCTTCGATCAGGGAAACTTCGTTGATGTTGGCGCCGGAGTAATGGATGAAAACACACGGCTCCACATCGCCGTTTGCATTGATATGGCAGTAGTTTCTTCCTCCTGCGATACAGCCTCCGACGAACTCACCGTCGTTCTGGAAATCCATAACAAAGATCTGTTTGTCGCTCTTATCGGAACGGATCTCACGCAGTCTGTGATAGATATATTTTCTCTGCTCAACCGTCGGCATCAGCTCCGGTGCAGCGTCCATGCCGACCGGCATGAAGTGGAAATACCAGCTGTAACGGCATCCGTGCTCGATCAAAAGATCCAGGAACTCGTCACTTGTAACGGTCTCGAGGTTTGCTCTTGTGTAGCAGATGGAAGTACCAAAAAGCAGACCGTGTTTTTTCATCAGATCCATGGCTGCCAGAACTTTATCAAAAATACCCTCGCCGCGGCGTCCGTCGTTGACCTCCTCGAAGCCTTCCAGAGACAGGGAGAAGGAGATATTGCCAAGCTTCTGAACCGCCTCACAGAACTCCTCGTCGATCAGGGTTCCATTGGTGAAGCAGTGGAATTCACAGTCATGATGCTCTTCTGCCAGACGCAGGATGTCTTTTTTGCGCACAAGCGGTTCGCCGCCGGTGAACATGTAGAAGTAGGTTCCCAGCTCTTTTCCCTGGCTTATGATATCAGAAAGTTTCTCATAGGAAAGATTCAGCTTGTGGCCGTATTCTGCTGCCCAGCATCCGGTGCAGTGCAGGTTACAGGCACTTGTCGGGTCCATCAGCATCGTCCATGGAATGTTGCAGTTGTATTTTTCACGGTTCATACGGATCTGTTTCGTTCCGACGAAAGCTGCCTGGAATCCCAGGTTTAAAGCGGTCATTTTGATCACCTGCGGATCCAGCTCGTCCAGTCCTCGGTTGACGTACTGTACCCATTTGTTGTCCGGGTTCTGCAGCATGGTGCGGATGTTGTCGAACGTTTTCTCCGCAAACATATTTCCGGTAAATTTCTGTACGAAATCCGTCAGATTCAGCAGTGCTTTTGTTCTGTCGTCTCCGTGGTTCACATATTTTAAAACACCATCGATCGCAGCGCCTGCAGCGGCTCTTTCTACTTTCATTTTTGCATCCATTGTTCACGATCTCCTTTGTAATAGTTTAATATTTTCGCCCGGAATTGATCTGGTTTTGAATACCACATCCTGGCTTTTTCTCATTATATTCTCCATATTTGGAAAATACAACCCAAAATCCCCTCGTTTTGGACATATCAAAAAAAAGTGTCCCACGAGGGAACACTTTTTCCTGTTTTTCTCTTTCTGTTATGTTTTACATTGCATTTTCGGATTCACACAGGGCATTTCCTAATTTTCGATCAGAACCGCACGGATCGGGCCGCCGTATTGGTGTTTCTTTTGGATCGGCGCAGCCACGAGAAAATAATGACCAGAGGTCACTTTCTCCAGATTCAGATTTTCAACAATCACCGTGCCTTTTTTCAGTAACTGCTGATGAACATCATTCCCTGATGTCTCATTTCCGACGGTTTCCTGCTCCACACCGAGCAGCACCAGTTTTTTCTCTGCCAGGTAATCTGCCCCATCGCGTGTAATCTGCGCATCGCCGCGGATCAGGAGACGTTCACAGTCTTCTTCCATGACCTCCTCGAGCACTTCTCTTGTCACTTTTCCCTCAAGCTCCGCCACCTGACAGATGCCAAGTGACCGGTCGAGCGTCGTCTGCGCCGTTCCTTCCTCCGTCATCAGATGGCGCGGCGCGTCCATTGCGGAAAACTGCTCTCCGGAAATGTCATATAATTTCATATTTTCCTATCCTCAAACCGGGAAACTCCCGTCTTTCTTTTTTCCAATATTTGCCGATACTGCCAGATTCTGCCGGCAGCCAAACCTTGTTTAGTATAGCCTATTTTCGGACGCTTTACAAGGCTCATTTCTGCAAAAATTCTGACTTTTATACAGCAATCCTGTCTGCAATAAACAATTTGTCATTTTCACTCCCCTGGTGTATAACAGAAATATCCAAACGGTTACGCTATCTTTCAAAAGGGAGGGAAATCTTATGAAACTCCGGCTAAGCCTGTGGATCTGCGCCACGGCTTCGCCGGAGTTTTTTACACTCTTCTGGTTTACGGAATCAGACGGTGAATGTCTCTTGGAAACAGGGATGCGTTCCGCACATTTTCAAATCCGAGAAGCCGTGCCGTAAACCGCTCCAGCCCAAGACCGAGGCCGCCGTGCGGGGGCATGCCGCAGCGGTGCATCATTAGATAGCTCTCAAACGCTTCAACATGCATGCCGCGGCTTTCGATCTTTTCCACCTGCTCCCGGTAATTGTGGATGCGCTGGCCGCCGGTTGTCACTTCAAGGCCGCGGAAGAGAAGGTCAAAACTTTCCGTCACTGCCGGGTTTTCTCTGCTGTCCATCGCGTAGAACGGGCGCTTGGCGCTTGGATAATGTGTCACAAATACGAAGTCACTGCCTGTCGTTTTCTTCACGTATTCGCACAGCTAGTTTTTCCTCCTCCGGTTCAAAGTCCAGTTTCTCCGAAAAGGCTCTTTTGTATACGCGGCTCACCAGCTCTTTCGCCTCGGAAAAACGGATTCTCGGAATCTCCGTGATCACCGGCACCTCTGCTTTTAAAAGCGAAAGCTCCGCTCCGCATGTCTCCTGCAGCCGTCCAAATGTGTACCGCAGCATTTCCTGCTCCATCGCCATGATGTCCTCAAAATTCTCGATATAGCCCATCTCAAAGTCCACGCTTGTATATTCGTTCAGATGACGCGCCGTGTCGTGCTTCTCCGCCCGGAAGACCGGTGCGATCTCGTAGACACGCTCGAAGACGCCGACCATCATCTGCTTGTAAAACTGCGGGCTCTGCGCCAGATATGCCTGTTCGCCGAAATACGACAGGGAGAAGATATTAGCTCCGCCCTCGGCTCCCGCTGCTACGAGCTTCGGTGTGTGGATTTCGGTGAAGTGCTGTCCATCCAGAAATTCGCGGAACGCCTGACAGATCCTGGCCTGAGTCTGGAAAACCGCGCGCTCTTTTTCATTTCGCAGCGTGATGGGCCGGTAGTCCAGCAGGTTCTCGATGGAAGTGTTGACCCGCTTCTGGTTGATGACAACCGGCGGTACTTCTTCCGGCTCGGAGAGGATTTCCACGTCTAACAGATGCAGGTCATACCCGCTTCTGGAACGCTCTTCACGGATCACCTCCGCGGTAAACCGGACACACGCCTCTTCTTTTAATTCCTCCAATGCAAACCGGGCATACGCCGGCTCGTACACGCACTGCACCATCTGCCGTTTCGTCCGAAGCAGCACAAATGCAAATGAGCTCATTTTTCGGATTTTGTAAATGCTTCCATGCAGCCGCACGATTTCGCCGATGTGTGCTCCTAACTGCTCTGCTTCGAGTTCCTCTGTTTTTCTTACTTTTACGGTATTCATTTCTGTCTTCATAGTCTTTTCTGCCTTTCTGTTCTGATTTTTCTTTATCGCCGCAAAATCAGCAGAAAATCCATATGGACATAATCTGTATGTCCCATACGATCACAACCCTTCTCTGATGTAAATTTCAAGTCATTCCCGCATGGATAAAAAATGGCAAAGAAAAACCACACGGGGTATTTCTTTTTCTCCCAGTGTGGTTTCCCTTTGCCTTATCTTCCACACAGGTACAACACAATCAGCGCCTGTACCTGTGAAGTATAGTAGTCTTCACTTTGATACAAGCGCTATCAATCGTCGTCCCTGTGCATCTGTACGCTGTGCATCTCGTTCATCGTTGATAACCTCTGTTTCGTAGTTTTGTTGTATTATAATTCTGCGTTCCGGTTTTGTCAACCCTTATTTTCCGTAATCGATCATCACCACTTCCGCTTTCGTCCCGATCCGCATCGGCGGTCCCCAGAGACCCACGCCGGATGTGACGATGCTGTACATGTCTCCGACTTTCTTCATCCCGCAGGCATTCTCCCACATCAGGCCGGTAAGGATATTGCCTGGGAAGAGCTGTCCGTCGTGCGTATGGCCGCCAAGATCAAGGTCTGCGCCTGCCTCTGCCAGCTCGGTCAGCTCCGACGGCTGGTGGTCAATCACAAAAACTGGAAGCGACTGGTCCAGTCCGGTAAGCAGTTCGGACGGCGTGTCGCGTGTCTCCTGCGTTTTGCGGATCCGGTCGGGATCTTTTCGGCCCGCCAGATAAAAGGCATCATCGATACAGACCACATCATCCTCCAGCAGATGAATCTTCGCGCGGTCCAGAAACTCACCGAACCGGCGGTCGGCGATGCGCTCCTCCTTCGTCTCAAACGTAAAGCCCGCGAGAATCTTCTCATCGAGATCGTGGTTGCCGTAGCAGGCGTACGTGCCGTACCGGCTCTTTAAGCCCGCCAGAAGATGCGCCACGCGGTCCGGCTCATAGATGGCATCGTACTCATTATCAAAAATATCCCCGGCAATCACAACGACATCCGGCTCCTCAGCATTGATTTTTTCCACCATCTCTTCCATCTGATGACTGCCGATGCTGTACCCCAGATGAAGATCTGCGACGAGCGCAATTTTCAGATGTGCATCCTTTTTCGATGGAACCTCATATCGTGTCGTGTAAATATGGACTGCATGCACCATTCCGTAGATGCACATTCCCGTCACAAAAAGGATCGCGCCAAGGCCGACCGCTTTCAATCCCATCGGAGAATACAGCCAAGTTTTCGTCAGTGCCGTATGCGCAAAAATGAAGCGCAGCAGCACCAGAATCGCGGTGAAGCCAAGAAAATACAGATACATGCCAAGCCAGCAGTTGCTGATGACCTTTAAAATCCGGTGAACGGGATCTCTTTTGATCAGAAAGCTCGTCAGCAGGGAAAGTGCAAAAAATGCATACAGCACCAAAATGACACCCAGCACGGCCGGATGGCGGAACAAAGGATGCACCTCCTTCATCCACCGCAGCAGCCAGTAGGCGGTAAATACATTTGCCAGTATGTAGACCGGCGCAAGAAATATTGCAAGCATACGTATGTTTCCTCTCTTTTTCGATTCAAATACAGGGCAGGAAAAAGCGTGCCGAACGAAACGTTTCCGGCACGCTTTTTTGCCAGGCATTCATCAGAGTTTTTTCTCTATGATATCAAACAGCTCACGTCTCCGCTTCCGCCAGCGCCAGCCAATTTCGCAAGTTTGTTGTAGGAAATAGAACGAATCCACAAGCACCATGTTCAGGCGGCCGATCCGGTTCTTTCGTCGTTCCGTTTGTAATGTTCGCCGCCGCATTCGATCTGCGGGCACGTTTTTAC
>ENA-OQKW01000155-OQKW01000155.1-human-gut-metagenome-genome-assembly--contig:-NODE-155-length-19395-cov-2.476801_pt1 | contig 19395 bp, 18 predicted proteins | sample MGYA00242657_ERZ504815 | MGnify/ENA primary metagenome ERZ504815 (study PRJEB26092, sample SAMD00036404) | human gut metagenome | host: Homo sapiens | study: EMG produced TPA metagenomics assembly of... | reverse complement strand
TTTTATTCCTTTTAATTCTTCTAAAATAGGTTTCATGGCTTTGCAAGGTCCGCACCATTCAGACAAAAAAATCAACTAATACAGGGATGTTTGAGGTGTATTAAATCTTACAAATCTTCCTATAATGTTCTCTTTCGTTATTTTTATTATAATAAAAACGTTTATAGGGTGCTTTTGTTTAAAAGTAAAGCCGGAACAGTAGACTGTTCCGGCTTTACATATATAAGGTTGATGAACTATTATTTTTTTACAGAAGAGGGAGTATAACGTGCATTCAGTCCGTCAATGATTTCTTGTGTGATGTTGTATGCCGGATTAGCGTATAGCAAGTTGTCAAATCCTGTATTGCTGATAATCAGATCATATCCTTTGTTCTGATTATAAATTTTCAAGAATGAATTGATAGAATCACGTAACTGCAAGCTGTTCTTTGGTTTTCAGAAGCTAGCTCGTCGCTTAGTTTCTGTTGGAGTGCCTGCAGTTCTTGTTGTTGCTTCATCAGTCTCATCTGTTCTTGTTCAGCACGTTCACGTGTAGCAAAGCCATTATTTTCCAGTTTGCGTTGGAATTCTTTAGCATCAGCATCCAGTTTCTTTGCTTTTTCATTTAAAGTAGTGCGGATATTTTCTTCTTTCTGTATCATCACTTCATTTAAGTCATTCCAGAAATTGTACTTAGTCAACAGTGAATCGATTTCCACATAAGCTATTTTCATGTTTGAGGAACCTGCAACGCCGGCAGCCGGAGCAGCGGAAGAAGTTGCAGCGTTGTTGTTTTTGTCGCTACATTGTGCGAACACTAACACGATGGCTAGCGCTAGAAATCCATTCAGGATGAAATTTGTTCTTTTCATAAATCTTTTTCACGTATTGTTTATTAATTATTATCCGTTTTGCTTTGCTTTTCAATTTCGGCTATGGCATTTTTATTAGGTTTGCGTGCTTCACGATCTTGTGATTGCACACAGCCTATTCCTTTTTTACGGAGTGCCTTATTACCGCTTACATGCGTGTTTGGAAACTTTCCTTTTAGAAAGATTCCGATAGACAATAATGCTATACAGATAGCAACTATTAACACAGTTATAAGGATAGTATCAAGCATTTCTATTATTTTTGTGGTGCAAAGTTAGTGTAAGGCAAGGGAAATGCCAAATTTATTGAAGCATTTCGTGTCTGCGGACTAAATTTGCATAGCAAATATAGAATTTTGCAATGATTTAGCTTTCTCTTTTTTCATTAAAAAAGAGGAAGTGTCCTATTTAAGAGAGTTATTTAACTATTTTTTGCAAATTTGGAAACTGAATTTTCCTAAACGACATGATTATGAATGAAAAGAATTTAAAGCCTGCATCTGTCTTTTATTATTTTGAAGAGATATGTCAGGTACCCCGTCCCTCTAAAAGAGAGGAGAAAATAATTGCTTATTTGAAAGCCTTCGGTAGAGAACATGGTTTGGAAACCAAGACAGATGAAGTAGGCAATGTATTAATTAAAAAGCCTGCCACTCCGGGTAAGGAGAATTTGAAAACTGTGATTTTGCAGTCTCATATAGATATGGTTTGTGAAAAAAACAGTGATGTGGAGCATGATTTTCTAATTGATCCTATTGAAACAGTGGTGGACGGTGAATGGTTGAAAGCCAAAGGTACTACATTGGGGGCGGATAATGGTATCGGTGTGGCGACAGAATTAGCTATATTGGCTGCTACTGATATAGAGCATGGTCCGCTGGAGTGTCTTTTCACGGTGGATGAAGAAACTGGATTGACAGGTGCTTTTGCATTGAAGCCAGGGTTTATGACTGGTGATATTCTGATTAATTTGGACTCGGAAGATGAAGGAGAATTATTTATCGGCTGTGCCGGTGGGGCAAATACTACAGCGGAATTTACTTATCAGCCTGTTTCTGCCCCACAGGATTATTTCTATTTCCGTGTGGCGGTCAAGGGATTGACTGGTGGGCACTCCGGTGATGATATTAATAAAGGTAGAGCGAATGCCAATAAGCTGCTGAATCGTTTTCTGACCCAGTTGGCTTCTAAATATATTTTATATTTATGTGAGATTGATGGCGGAAACCTGCATAATGCCATACCTCGTGAGGCACAGGCATTATGTGCGGTACCTATGAAGGATAAGGAATCGGTTCGTGTAGATTTGAATATCTATACCGCAGAACTGGAGAATGAATATGCTGCGACAGAACCGAACTTGAGAACCGAACTCTCTTCTGAATCCCCTTGTAAGGAAGCGATAGATATGACTACTGCCGGACACCTTCTGAGAGCTGTTTACGCTGTGCACAATGGAGTGTATGCCATGAGTCAGGATATTCCGGGATTAGTAGAAACTTCGTCTAATCTTGCTTCCATCAAACAGGTAGAGGGAAACAAGATTAAAATAGTGACTAGCCAGCGCAGCTCCATTCTTTCATCACGCAAGGATATGTCCGAGATGATCCGTTCTGCTTTTCTTTTGGGAGGTGCTGAAGTAACAACTGGTGAAGGCTATCCAGGGTGGAAACCGAATACGGATTCTCCAGTTTTGAAAGTTGCGGTAGATAGCTATAAAAAACTTTTTGGTGTGGAACCTAAAGTAAAGGCAATTCATGCCGGATTGGAGTGTGGTTTGTTCCTTGAGAAATATCCGTCACTGGATATGGTTTCTTTTGGACCTACTCTGCGTGGTGTTCATTCACCTGATGAGCGTATGCTGATACCTACTGTAGATAAATTCTGGCGTCATTTGCTGGATGTATTGGTTAATATACCGACAAAATAATTTATATGAAGAAAACAATTTATTTCTTTGTTTGTGCTACCTGGTAGGGGTGACGTATGCACAGGAACCGTTTCGGGTAATGTTCTATAATGTAGAGAATTTGTTCGATTGTCAGCACGACACGTTGAAAAATGATTATGAATTTTTGCCAGATGCTCCGAAAGGATGGACACAAGCGCGCTATCATGATAAATTGGCTAAGATAGCTAAGGTTATTATTGCCACCGGTGAGGAAAATGTTCCCGATTTGGTGGGGCTTTGTGAAGTGGAAAATGATCATTGCTTGAAAGATCTGACAGAAAACTCGCCATTACGCGAGGCAGGTTATCGTTATGTCATGACTGATTCTCCTGATGAGCGTGGTATTGACGTGGCGTTGCTTTATCAGCGAGGAAGTTTTAAGTTGCTGGGCAAAAACAGCCTTTCTGTTCCTTATAAGGAGATGGAACGCCGCCCTACACGTGATATCCTTCATGTGATGGGGCAGGTAGCATCAGGTGATACTTTGGACGTGTTTGTGTGCCATATGCCGTCTCGTGCCGGTGGTGAGGAAAAAAGTGAGCCTTATCGTCTTTTCACTGCACAGATATTGAACATAGCGGCAGATTCCATCATGAACCTTCGCCAGCATCCCAATGTGATGATAATGGGTGATTTTAATGATTATCCCACTAATAATTCGATAGCTAAAGTATTGGGTGCCGTGGCTCCGAAAGGTGAAGTACAGGCTAAGAAACTGTATAATCTGATGGACGGACGCAAGGAAGGTACTTACCGCTATCGGGGTGAATGGGGAATACTTGATCAGTTGATTGTTTCCGGATTCCTGTTGCAGGGACATGACGGTATATGTACTTCTTATGACAAGGCACAGATTTTAAGACATCCGTTCCTATTGGAAGAAGATGAAAAATATGGTGGTGATATCCCATCACGTACCTACTGGGGAAAGAAATATCATGGTGGCTATAGCGACCATTTACCAGTGTGTGTGGACTTTGAAATTGGAAAATAGGGAGAGAATTAGTGGTTAGTGATGAATGGACTGCGCTATTATGCCACAGGTGTTAATCACTAACCGCTATATATTTTTATTCATGATGATAAGGACCGTTATTCAATATAGTCATCGCCCGGTATAGCTGTTCTACGAAAATAAGGCGTATCATTTGATGTGAGAAGGTCATCTTGGATAATGAGATCTTTTCTTGGGCTGCATCATATATTTTGGGTGCAAATCCGTATGGCCCCCCAATGATGAATACTAACCGTTTGTTTACAGTGTGCATTTTGCGTTCTATCCAGTTGGCAAATTCTACGGAACGGAATTCTTTTCCATGTTCATCCAATAAAACCACTACATCGCCCGGCAACAAAGCTTTCAGAATTAGTTCTCCTTCCTTCTCTTTTTGTTGCTCCATACTCAGGTTTTTGGTGTTCTTGAGTTCGGGGATGACTTCCATATCGAAAGAAATGAAGTGCCTGGTACGTTCCACATAATCATTGATAGCGGTGATATAATGTTTTTCGACAGTGCGTCCTACTACTAATAATGTAAATTTCATACGTTCTTTTCTGGTTTACTTTGCAAAAATACGGAAAATCTCTACCTTTGCCTATCAATTCATAAAAAAACGATAACATTATGGACGAATTAGTAGTAAAAGACTTAATAGACAGACTGATAGACCTGTCTTTTGCTGAAGATATAGGTGATGGGGATCATACTACCTTGTCATGTATTCCCGCAGATGCAATGGGAAAATCAAAGTTGTTGATTAAGGAAGAAGGTATTTTGGCAGGCATTGAAGTGGCTAAAGAAGTATTTCGCCGTTTTGATCCCACAATGAAGGTGGAGGTGTTCATTCAAGATGGAACTCACGTGAAACCGGGTGATGTGGCTATGGTGGTGGAAGGTAAAGTTCAGTCACTTCTTCAGACAGAACGCTTGATGCTGAATATCATGCAACGCATGAGTGGCATTGCTACTATGACCAATAAATATGTGAAGAAACTGGAAGGTACGAAAACTCGTGTACTTGATACCCGTAAGACAACTCCGGGTATGCGTATCATGGAGAAGATGGCTGTAAAGATAGGAGGAGGAGGCAATCACCGTATCGGTTTGTTTGATATGATTCTGCTGAAAGACAACCATGTAGATTTCGCAGGTGGCATACACAATGCGGTGTCCCGTGCCAAAGAATATTGTAAGGCAAAGGGTAAGAACTTGAAGATTGAATTGGAAGTGCGTAACTTTGACGAATTGAATCAGGCGTTGGCAGAAGGTGTGGATCGTATTATGTTTGATAACTTTACACCTGAAGATACTCGTAAGGCTGTAGAGATAGTAGGAGGTCGTTGCGAAACCGAGTCTTCCGGTGGTATTACTTACGATACTATGTTGCCTTATGCGCAGGCAGGAGTGGATTTCATTTCTTTCGGTGCGCTGACTCACTCCGTGAAGGGGCTGGATATGAGTTTCAAGGCTTGTTAATATTGGTATCATTTTATGACCTGTTGAACGAAGTAAAGAATCTGAATGTCAGTTCTTTATTTCGTTCAAAATAATAAATGGCAGGCCTTGTTTGCTCTAACAGTTTATATGTGTCCGCTATTTTTGTTTTTCTCCTTGAATTGTGAAGGTGTAACCCCTTTCATCTGTTTAAATGAAGTACTGAAATAGCGCGGATAAGAAAAACCTACTTCATAGGAAATCTCGCTAATGCTCAGATTGGTATTTGCTAAAAGGTATACAGAGCGTTCTATGCGTAGTCTGTTGATATATTCATTGACCCCTAATCCGGTAATTTGCTTTACTTTATTATATAAAGATGCACGGCTCATGGCCATGGTATCTGTCAGGTACTTGATAGATAGTTTTTCACTTGATAGATTCTCATTGATAATTTGATCCAGTTTTTTTATGAAATCTGCGTCAGCACTGCTGAGTGGAGTTGCTTCCATTGATTGAGGATATGAAGCATCTGTTATTTCTTCCAAGTCTTTCTGCTTTGATTTCTTCTTTATTTCCCAGTACATTATAGAGGACGGTTTGGACAAAATCGCCCATTTCATCTCTCATTTCCTTCTTTTTCTTATGAAATACCCAAAGAGCTATTTTAATGGTAAAAAGAATAAATAAAAGAGTACATATCGAGAAAAACCAACTACTTTTATACCAGGGTGGAGTGATGACAATGTTGATTATGGGTACAGGAGTAGTGTATTCACCATCTTTGGTGCTGCTTGATACCCAGATTTTATATTTACCTGGTGACAGGGAAGATAAAGAGAGTTCGGAGTCGAAACTTTTCGACCGTTTGTTTTCCTCTGCCTGATATGGTATATCTGAGCAAGTTCTTTTGGAAGATATCTTCATTTTTTTACACATATATGAATGGTCAATGAATTGTAGTTCCATGGAATATGAAGTGTCTGATTCTTCATTTGTTTCAGATAAGAACATCCGTTAAATTTAATATCTGCCAGACTTATCTGAGGTATTTGCGTTTCAGACTGAGGAATATTGGTATTGATTTTCACCAGCCCTTCTGCACCTCCCAAATAAACAAAATTGGGATTGGATAGTGTGTAGTGGGCAGCTAGTATGTCGTTAGGCAGAAATCCGTCAGAACTGTTCCACAACGTGAATTTCTTTTCTTTAATCAGATAAGAAAATAGTTTGTTGTGTGCACAAATCCATAATCTTCCTTTTTGTCGCCAATGAGGAAAGATATTTTTTCAAAATAGTTGGTATGTATATGGTGGAATTTTTTGTGTATCATATCATAACATCCCAGACCTCGGTCCGTACCTATCCAAATAGTACTATCCTGATAGGCAAGAGCTGTAATTGTCTCCTCTGGGTCTATTTCACATAAAAGGCTGATACTGTCGTTTTCTTGAGGTACATAAAATATTTGATTGACACGTTTTAATAATGAGAAATGCTCATTGGAATAGACGAGACGCAATGCATCCGTATTTTTCAGATTGTTGGTGGGCATTAAAGAGAATTTTCCACTTAATGGATGGTATACCCATGGACGGTAACTGATAATGTAAATTTTATCATTGGCTACTTGATGGGCCAATGGAAGATAGCCATAGAAGCATTCTTTGTAATTTGTACCTTCATCAACAATGGTAAAGGGGCGGTAAGTGCCGGTTATTTTATTGAAAATAAATATACCCTTTGTGTAAAGAGATACCATCAACTCCTTTTCAGATATTTTGGCGATAGAGGCCACTTTGTCTCCGTAGGTCGAAGGAAAATGGGTAAACTGATCGGTGTGTGGATCATATAGATTAATACCTCCTCCATCTGTACCAATCCATAATTTGTCATCGTCATCTTCATATAAGGAAATGATAGACTTATCGCTTAAACCGTTGGAGTTGTTCAGGGCTACATCTTTATAAGTTCTTATATAGGTTTTCTTAATGTTAAAGATACCCCCTCGGACACTACCTGCCCATAAGTTCCCGTTTCTGTCCTCGTATAATAAGACAATAGAATTGACAGGCAAAGAGAAGTTGTCTCCAGCCACATGACACATTACTTTGATTTGGTCGGAGTTCATGTCAAGTATATTGATACCTCCTCCGTCTGTAGCAATCCATAATTGTCCTTTATGTTCGATGATGTCTAGCACATAGTTGTTGTTTAAAGAAGAAGTCTTTGATGTATAAGACTTTACTATCTTGCCATCTTGGTTGTAGCAATAAATCCCATTGCCGTAAAAAGAAGGCATATACATACTTGTCTGATACTACATAGAGCGAAATCAGTAGATGATGGATATCTGATGTGAAACGGGTGAGCTGTTGCGTGCAACAATCATAGAGATAGATACCTTGTTCTTTGGTTCCTATCAGTATTTTATTTTTTTCAACTGAACCATTTTTTGTATCCGGTATTCGGATATATCCAAATTCTTCTTCTGGCAAATATAGATGCTGTCCATGGTCCGGCTTTTATAATTATAGCGGAAAATGATATTCTCACTTCCAAACAATATACCTCCTTCAATGCAGAGGGAAGAATAGATACAATTGTATCCAGTAGGCGTGAAATTATGATTATCGCTGTTATATAAAACCATCTCTTTGGAGGTGGCCACCCAGATGGTACCTAATGAATCTTCTACTATGTGATTGATGTAATTGTTAGGTAAGGATAGGGAATCACTTTCATGGTGAATGAAGGTTTTTAGTTGCTGCTGGAAATAATAGTTCAAGCCGCTCTGAGTACCTATCCATAGTCTTCCTTTCTGATCCATCGTAACGGAGGTAACAGAAGCTTGTGATAATCCTTGATTAGTGGAAAGTTGGGTGAAGGAGTAATTAAAGTCTTGTCCACTTGCAATTGACACCCCTCCCCATATAATATATAGTATAAGTAGAATTCGGTACATCTCTTTATGATTTTAGAACAAATTTAAACTTTTTTCCTGATAGAGAAAAGCTTCACAAATCTTTTTTTTAGATAAATAAGGAACTAATTTATATGATTTTTGATTTTTATCGTATTACTTTTTAAAATTTAGACTATAGTTGATTTGTTTTATACGCACACGGACCCCTCTTGAGGGGGATATAGTTAATTTTGCTGCAAATCATCAAACTTAGTTTAACCTTAAATGATTTAAGAATTTTATGAGGAAAAAAATTATTGCCATTAGGTAGGCTGTTCGAGTCTGCGTGGTACAATCCAATTTTGAAAGCTGTACCAATGAGTATGGGTATATTGATGTCGGGTAATGCCGGGTATGCAATTGCCGGAAATATGAGTGACAACGTAGTAATAGTACAGCAACAGACAATTAGTGTAACTGGTACAGTTATTGATGCGAGTGGAGAACCATTAGTCGGTGTAAACATTGTAGAGGCAGGAACCGTAAATGGGGTTATCTCCGATTTTGAAGGTAAGTTTACATTGAATGTGAAGCCCAATGCTACGTTGAAGATCTCTTATATCGGATATATTGCTCAAAATATATTGGTAAAAGGGCAAAAGAATTTGACTATAACCTTACAGGAAGATACTGAGACTTTGGATGAAGTGGTTGTGGTGGGTTATGGTACAGTACGTAAGGCTGACTTGGCAGGTTCGGTTTCCGTTTTGGATAGCAGGAATTTTAAGGACCAGCCCATTACTCAAGTAAGTGATGCGCTTCAAGGGCGTGTTGCAGGTGTGAATGTGGTCAGTGATGGTGTTCCGGGTGGTTCGGTAAAGATTCGCATTCGTGGTACCAATTCCATTAATAAAAGTAATGATCCCCTTTATGTCGTAGATGGTATGGTTCGTGAGTCGGGTCTTGAAGGTATAAATCCAGAAGATATTCAAAGTATGCAAATTCTGAAGGACGCTTCCTCCACTGCTATCTATGGTTCACGTGGCGCCAACGGTGTTGTTATCATTACAACCAAGAGTGGTATGAAAGGGCAGACTAACATCACTTTTGACGCCTCGGTAGGAATCTCTCAGGCTACCAATCTTCCCAAGATGATGGATACCAAAACTTATGCCCAAGCACTTGTTGATTATGCGGGTATTAGTGCGAGTGAGGTTTCTGATTATTTGGATGGCAGTAATCCCGGTATTGATTGGACGGATCAGATGTTCCGTACAGGTGTGACTCAAAACTACAAGCTTGTCTTTTCAAAAAGGCTCTGAAGGAACTCAAACGTATGTTTCCGCTAACTATATGGGTGATGAAGGTGTCATTGACAAAAATAGTTATGAACGTTATTCGGCTAAAGCCAACATTAAGATCTCTATGGCTAAATGGCTGGATGTTACTGTCGATTTAAACGCATCTCATGGTGTTGGTAAGGGTATTGGGGGATTGGAGATGTCAGGTTATAATCCCTTGTGGATAGCCTTTAATTCCTCTCCGACCATGACTATGACAGATAAAAATGGTTACTATAATTGGGACCCTTATGGTACGATTCAGGCTAATGCTTATGGTATAATCGCAGCCAGCGAAAGTGAGCGCCGTCGCGATGTGTTCAGCGGACATATTGATCTTAAATTCAATATTATCAAAGGCTTGACTTTTACAAGCAGCAATGGGGTTGATTATTATAATAATACTTCCTATAGCTTCACACCACAAGCTGTAAACGGTGCAGGAAAGAATAGCATGGGTAACAGTAATTTACAGCGGATGTTGCTTCAGTCCTCAAACAACATCACCTATAATCATACCTGGAATGACAAACATTATTTGACCGTAACAGGGGTTTGGGAAGCAACAAAAAGTACGATTCGTAATATGGGGATTTCCGGTTCTTCACTTCAAGCTGAATCAGTAGGCTGGTGGGATGTGAAGAATGCTGTCACACGTGATGCAACCAACGGCTATTCGGATTGGGCATTGCTTTCAGGGGTAGGACGTGTTATCTATAATTACGATAATCGCTATATGCTGACTGGTACGTTTCGAGCCGATGGTTCCAGCCGTTTCACCAATGATAAGTGGGGGTATTTCCCTTCTGTAGCTGTTGCATGGACTGCTTCCAATGAATCGTTTATGGAAAGTACCCGTGACCTTATCAGTAATTTGAAGATACGTGCCAGTTATGGTGTTATAGGTAATCAGGATATTGATCCTTATTCAACTCTTGCAATCCTTAATACGACTACCACTTATTTCGGTAATTCTTCAGGAGTAACCGGTTATTGGGCCAATACGCTTGCAACTCCTGATATAAAATGGGAAAAGACAAAGCAGTTTGATGTGGGTTTCGACTTGGGCCTTTTTAATAATCGTATTGACTTGAGTGTGGATTATTTCAATAAAAAGACATCTGATGCACTTCTTTCAACCAAGTTGGCTGATTATTTGGGTGGAACTTCTTATTTGATTAATGCCGGTGAGGTTTCCAACCAAGGTTTTGATATTGCTCTTACTGCAAATATCGTTCAAAGCAAGGATTGGAGTTGGTCAACCACACTGAATGGTACTTACTTGAAAAATAAGGTAACAAAACTGACTGCTCAGGAACCCATTATTTATGGTGGTTCTTTCCAGTCCATTATCACTGATTGTACTATTATTAAGGAAGGTGAAGCGATCGGTACTTTCTTTGGTTATCGTTGGGCAGGAATAGACAATGAAGGATATGACACTTTTTATACTGCCAATGATGAAATAACACGTAATCCGTCTACAGATGATCGTGTTGTGCTCGGTAAAGCAAGTCCCGACTTTACACTGGGATGGAACAATTCGCTGCGTTATAAAAACTGGAGCTTGAATGCTATTTTTCAATTCATCTTTCGGTGCCAAACGTTTGAACGCCCTCCGTTTTGCCATGAACTCTATGATTGGTAATTCACGAATGTTTACTGATGCGGATTTTTTGAAGGAAATAGGTAAGACGATGCCCGATCCCCGTGTTGAAAACAATCAATATCTGGGCAATTCGACCAAATGGGTGGAGAATGCAGATTATTTCCGTTGCGAGAATGTGACTTTAGCTTACGATTTTCCGAAAAGCATGACCAAAATAGCCGACCTGCGGCTCAGTTTCAGTATTCAGAATCTCTTCACTATTTCCAGTTACAAGGGATCCAATCCTGCTGGTTACTCTTTTTCAAGTGACTATGGTGATCGTGCAAATGGTATTGATACGGGTACTTATCCTACTCCTAGAACTTTTACTTTTGGTGTACGTATGAACTTCTAAATGATTGACAATTATGAAAAATAAAATAGTATTAGGCTGCTTTATTGCAGCATCTATGTTGGCAATGCCTTCTTGCAGTGATTTTCTGACTGAAAACCCGAAAGGAAAATTAACCCCTGAAAATTTCTTTTCCAATCAAAACGAACTGGATATGAGTGTTTATGCCCTATATGCCAAAGTACAGGCATCCCAATGTAACTCTAATCCGATGATTGTGCAATGCCAGGGAGATGACGTAACCTCAACTACGGGATCAAACAAGGGTGCTTATCTTTCTGCAGATGCCTTTGAATCTCCTTCTGACACAAAAGGTCTTGAAGGAACTTGGAGTCGTTTTTATACGATCATCAAGGCAGCAAATTTAATTATTGATAATGCTGGAAAGGCTGTGACTTCTCAAGAGGAAATCAATATTGCTCTTGGTCAGGGTTACTACTGGCGTGCATTCGCTTATTTAATTTGGTGCGTGTTTTGGTCCGTTGCCTATGAATCTTCATAATTTGCCAGACAACAATTTGACACCTCTATCGACGGTTGCAGAAGTATATGAGCAAATCGTGTCAGACTTGAACGCTGCCGAAGCCTGTAACCTGCCGGCTAAATATACGGAAGCTAACCGTTCCATTGAAGGACAGAATATTTACGTTTCAGATCAGACAGTAAAGGCGACTTTGGCAGCTGTTTATATGGCGATGGCAGGTTACCCTTTGAATAAGACCGAGTATTATGCAAATGCGGCTGACAAGGCTAAGGAAGTAATGGATGGCGTGAATAAGGGTACCTATGACCACTCTTTGCTTTCTGAATGGAAGGATGTTTTCTCTTATGGTAAAAACCATCATAATGAAACGCTCCTTGGAATAGATTACAATTCTAATTTTGGCGGTTGGCAGGAATGGGATTCACAACTTTCATCTTGTCATCAATCAGGAAAACTTTGGAGTGGCTGGGGGGATTTTTTGGCAGAGCGCCGTTATTGGAAAAACTTTCCTGATGGTCCTCGTAAAGATGCTGTTTATTCAAAACAAATTCTATTAAACAATGGAGTGTTGGTTGACTGGTGGGCAACTACGGATGGAAAGCCCTATAATGGTACGAATGCAGTATTTGCCGATTATCGCCCGATGTTTGTGGCGTTTACCGTCAATAAAGACCCTGTGACAGGACTTCCTGCATCGGCTGCTTTCGATTACACCAAACCTATTTGGGGAGGTATGTGTATTAACAAACGACATCAACTAATCCGCTATTCAGAAGTTCTTCTTTGGTATGCCGAATCTGCGGCACGCGCAGGAAAGGATCTCAGCTTGGCTAAATCTGCTCTAAAGCAGGTACGTGCACGTGCTTGTTCCGATGAATCATTTGTAGCTGCTGTGGATGCTATGAGTGCTGAACAACTGGCAGAAGCAGCATATGAAGAACACGGTTATGAAGTGGCTGGTTATGTATTGGCTATGGTAACCCGTCGTTCTGATGAGTTCCGCATGAACCGTCTCAAAGAAAGTTATGACTACCGTAGTGGTTCTCAGGATGAAGTATTGGTTCCTGCCGGTACATTGACTTATAGCTACAACGAAGAAACTAAGACGACTTTTACCTATGCTCTTCAGGAAGATTTGAAAATGGAAGAGAATATGTCTGTAACTGTTCCTTGGAATGGTGAGGCTTCCATTTATCATAATTATCCTCCGAAGGAAGTTGAGAAGAATCCGAATCTGAAACGTTGATATAACGATTAGCTGTTGATTTTAAATTATACTTGAAAAGTTGGAATAAGTATTTGTTATACCTTGGTAAAGATTGTTTGAGGCGTACTGGAAAACTTTCGGTACGTCTCTTTTATTAGAAGGTAAAATAAGCCAATTGGTCGATTATTTGCTTTGGTTGTAATGTTTATTGTTTATCTTTGCAAACAATTAAAATCAATAAAACATGAATAGTAAAACTTTGTTGAAATGTTTATGTATGTGTTTGGCTATGTTTGCCATTTTGGTTAATGCCAATGCTCAAGATTTGAAATCTATATTGACTGGCGTAGCAAAAGCGGTAGTAGGTGATAAAGCAACAACTTCATCTTCTATTATAGGTACTTGGAAATATGTAGGTCCGCAATGCCAGTTCGAAAGTGAAAATTTACTGGCTAAAGCCGGTGGAGAAGTAGCTGCGAAAGAAGTGGAGGAGAAGATGCAGACTGTCTATGACAGAATAGGGATGAGTGGCTGTGAGTATACTTTTAATGAAGATGGAACTTATTCATACACATTGAAAAAACGTACAATGAGTGGCACTTACACGTTCGATGATAAGGAAAAGACCATTACTATGAAGGGAAAATTGGGAGTAAAAACTGTTGCTCATGTCACTGTGACCGGAAATGATATGAGTCTGGTCTTTAATGCGGATAAATTAATGTCAGTATTGAAAACGATTACAGGTACTGTTTCTAAAGTGAATTCTACTGCTGCCACCATTAATAGTGTAGCCGGATCTTATGACGGTTTGATGTTGGGATTCGATTTGAAGAAGTAATTATAGAATAGGAGCTAGGTTATAATAAAAGGAAGTCATTAAGATGGCTTCCTTTTTTTACAAAAAAAATCAAATTATTCTTGTTCTTTCAGTGCTGCGAAAATCAGACCTTCCAGTTCTTCCGCCAGTTCGGGGTTGTCCTGAATCACTTGTTTGGAGGCGTCACGTCCTTGTCCCAGTTTGGTTTCGTTGTAGCTGTACCATGAACCGCTTTTCTTGATAATGCCTAAATCAGCACCTAAATCAATGATTTCACCAGCTCTTGAGATCCCTTCACCAAACATGATATCGAATTCGGCTTTACGGAAAGGAGGTGCCACTTTGTTTTTCACCACTTTTACTTTAGTCTGGTTGCCGATTACTTCTTCACCATCTTTCAGTTGAGTGGAGCGACGGATATCCAAACGTACGGAAGCGTAGAATTTCAGAGCATTACCACCGGTAGTTGTTTCAGGGTTACCAAACATGATACCGATTTTTTCACGCAACTGGTTGATAAAAATACAAGTTGTATTGGTCTTGCTGATGGCTGACGTAAGCTTGCGCAAAGCCTGAGACATCAAACGTGCCTGTAAACCTACTTTGTTATCACCCATATCTCCTTCAATTTCAGCTTTCGGAGTCAATGCCGCGACAGAGTCGATAACAATGATATCAATGGCGGATGAGCGTATCAATTGCTCAGCAATTTCAAGTGCCTGTTCACCGTTATCGGGTTGTGATATCCATAAGTTATCTACATCCACTCCCAGTTTGGCCGCATAGAAACGATCGAAAGCATGCTCGGCATCAATGAAAGCGGCAATGCCGCCTGCCTTCTGAGCTTCAGCAATGGCATGGATAGCCAATGTAGTCTTACCGGATGATTCGGGACCATAAATTTCTATGATTCTACCTTTGGGATAGCCGCCTACCCCTAATGCGGCGTTCAAGGCGATAGACCCGGTAGGAATCACTTCCACTTCCTGTACGTTGTCATCACCCATTTTCATGATAGAGCCTTTACCAAAAGTTTTCTCTATCTTATCCATTGCAGCTTGCAGCGCTTTCAGTTTTTCACTATTTCCGGCACTCGGACTTGCTGAGAATGGAATTTCTTCGTTATCTTTTTTTGCCATAAATCTGTTGGTTTATAAAATTTGTTGTGCGTGCTCTTTTGTTTTCACCTCTTTGGGAGAGATGATACGTTCAATCACGCCTTCTTCGTTAATGATGAAAGTTGTACGGAATGTACCCATATATTTACGTCCGTACATACTTTTTTCTCCCCATACTCCGAATTGTTCTACCAACTTCTTGTCGGTATCGGCAATAAGAGTAAAGGGTAGCTCGTTCTTTTCTATAAATTTCTGATGCGATTTGGCATCATTCACACTGACACCGATTACTTCATAACCATGGGCGCGCAGTTCCGCATAATTATCACGCAAATTACATGCCTGGGCAGTACAACCAGATGTCATATCCTTAGGATAAAAATAGAGTACTATCTTTTTTCCTTTGTAATTACTTAAACGAATTTCTTCTCCTTTTTCGTTTAAGCCTAATATTTCCGGGGCTTTATCTCCTATGTTCATTTTTTAGTGGTTAATGATTAATGGTTAGTGTGGCCCAAGTATGAATTATGGGCCATTAATCACTATTTTAAAGTTCTAGATCACCATCGAATACTTCATGCCAAGGCAAACCTTGTTTGTTCAGTTGTTCCATAAATGGATCGGGATCAAACTCTTCTACATTCCATACTCCCGGACGTTTCCACAATCCTTGCAGGAACATCATGGCTCCAATCATGGCTGGAACTCCAGTTGTATAGCTTACTCCCTGCATTCCAGTTTCTTTGTAAGCTTCTTGATGGCTACAGTTGTTGTAAACATAGTAAGTACGTTCTTTGCCATCCTTTACGCCTCGGATGCGGCATCCGATAGAAGTTTCGCCTTCATAATTTTCTCCTAGATCCTGTGGATTGGGGAGTACGGCTTTTAGGAATTGTAACGGAACAATTTTCACTCCGTTATAATCTATTTCGTCAATGCGGGCCATACCGATATTCTGGATGACACGCAGATGAGTCAGGTATTCCTGACCGAAAGTCATCCAAAAGCGAGCACGTTTGATGGTCGGGAAATTCTTAACTAATGATTCCAGCTCTTCATGATACAGCAAGTAGGAATCACGAGGACCGATATTGGGATAAGTCAGATCCTTGTGGTATTCCAATGGCTTGGTGGTCACCCATTTGCCTTCTTCATAATAACGTCCGTTCTGAGTAATTTCGCGGATATTGATTTCAGGATTAAAATTGGTAGCGAACGCTTTGTGATGGTTGCCGGCATTACAGTCCACAATATCCAAGTAGTGCATCTCGTCAAAATGATGTTTTGCTGCGTAGGCTGTATAAATACCACTTACTCCCGGATCGAATCCACAACCCAGTATCGCTGTCAGTCCTGCGTCTTCAAAACGTTTTTTATAAGCCCACTGCCAGCTGTATTCGAAATGAGCTTCATCCTTTGGTTCATAGTTTGCTGTATCCAGATAATTCACCCCGGCTTTCAGACAAGCTTCCATGATGGTCAGATCTTGATAAGGCAGAGCTACATTGATGACGATTTCGGGTTTGAAACTATTAAACAGGGCTACCAGTTCGTCTACATTGTCCGCATCTACCTGTGCAGTCTTAATAGCTGGATTGCCGATAGCTTTTACGATTGCATCACATTTTGATTTTGTACGGCTGGCGATCATGATGTCAGTGAATACATCCGGATTCTGAGCCACTTTGTGTGCTACGACAGTACCTACACCGCCTGCACCGATAATTAATACTTTACCCATTTGCTGTTTTTTATTCTTGTTAAAATAAAATGCCCGGCAGACATTACCGTTCACAGGGCAAAGATAACAAAATATTTTGGGTATTAGTGGATACGGTCTAGTTTCTTATTGGTGAAATCTAAGGTTTTTCTTTCGTAGGACCATGTTTCATAGCCACCCGTGACTATATGGATGCGCATGGGATTACCCAATGCCAGACGACATTCGTCGGTTGTCATTCCTTTTCGTACCTTACCGCGGCTTATCATGTTCCAAACTTCTTCTGTGATATTCGGATACTTGGTTCGTAAGTTGCCTATGCCGAATAGATCCGTAAAATAATTGTCTGATTGTAAAATCACATCAACTACACTCGTATGGGTGAATGCAGCTTTTATCTTATAATTCTTTCCATCTATGTTTTCCAATTCTAAAAAGACGTAAGGAGAGTTGTTTTGTGAGATTATATTTTTGATGGTGAATTGTGTATATCGGGGAAGTCTCACCGGAGTGTCTGTTTCATCCAGACATTCCGTTTCCGCTTTCAGATAGACAGGTTTTTTTCCATATTTACTCATCAGATTCTTTGATTTTTTTGTATTTGCATCACTGAAGCTAAATGAATTTGGAAAATATTTATTTTATTTTCCATAATAAAATCACTGTCTGCCATGCCACAATTAGTCTTTGATATAGCTACCGGCTGATAGTAGGTGTTTCCTTTCTTGTCTTGGAATACGATTTTTACAGGGTATGCGCGGCTGCCCACTCCGACAGCTGTTACTGTTACTTCTTCATTTATACCAATCGGGACCTCTTTATAGCCCGATATGCTGTTGGGATCATCTATACGTACTTTATTGGTACGCATATATAGGGTTTGTCCTTCCAGCAGTTCTTTGGCTATGTCCACATCACCCAGGTAGGCAAGGGTAGGAATACCGGCTTTGGGCTTCAGGCAATATTGTTCCAGAGTGGTGTTTTTAAGTTCGTGATAATATTGTTGCCCTTCACATTCAAAGTTAAAATGTACAAAGCCCCGTTCGGTAATTTCCGAACCCAGATATTCAAAAATCTTATGTTTTAACTCTCCTGTATCCACCTCCTTGTTGGTTTCCGCCGATTTAAAAGGAGGAATAATGATGTCTTTACGTTCCGGCATCACCATGAATTTCATGCCTGGTGTCCAGTCACACAGGTTGTAATACTTGAAATGATCGTTTATAAACTGTTTTTCCAAAGATTCTACGGAAATACTTGTTTGTTGTGAAGTAGTCGTGACTATATATCCGTTTTGTGCATAAGTGCATAGGCTACAGCTTGTTGCCCCAATTAAAATGGCTAAAAACCTTTTCATTGCTTTAAGTGTTAGTATATATAAATTGATACAAAGGTATAAAATTTTTGTGTATAATTGCTATAGTGAAAAATAAAATGGTTAGTTTTGCACACTAAACTAACAGATTTAACAAAAAAATAATATGAAAAAACTAGTATTGAAAATGATGGCTGTTTGTGCCGGAGCATTGATTGTATCTTGTGGTAGTGGAAAGAATATGTTGTCTGTTTCTTCTCTGGATGGGGAATGGAATATTACAGAGGTGGATGGGCAGAAGATATCTACAGAGAGAATGCCTTTCATTGGTTTTGATGTAGCTCAGAAACGTATTTATGGCAATAGCGGATGTAACCGTATGATGGGAAGTTTTGAAGCCGACTCTCTGAAGCCAGGTACATTGAAGTTTGGACAGATAGGAAGTACCCGCATGATGTGCCCTGATATGAAGACTGAGCAGATGGTATTGGGTGCATTGGATAAAGTGACTTCTTTCCAGACGGTTTCTGACAAGCCCGACGTGATAACTCTATGTAATCAAGATGGTCAGCCGTTGATGACTTTGGAAAAGAAGGCGGCTCCGGAAGTGTCACTGTCTGATCTTTCAGGAGAATGGGTTATTGAATTGGTGAATGGAAAGAAGATTGTAGGTACGGCTGAGGTGACCCCTTTTATCGGTTTTAATTTGGATGAAAGCCGCATTTACGGTAATGTGGGCTGTAATACCATAAATGGTGCGTTAATGCAGGAAGATGGAAAACCCAATTCTTTGAGATTTGACAATGTTGCTACTACCATGATGATGTGTCCTGATATGGAAACTGAAACTATCGTGCTGAATGCTTTGAATGAAACAAAAAGTTTCAGCATGAAAGATGATAAAGTATATTTGTTAGGTGAAAATGGAAATGAATTGTTGGTGTTGAAGAAACAATAATCCATCTACATTCGAATTGATATGGGTCGGCCTGTTTTCTCATAAACGAGAAAACAGGCCGATTGCATTTATGGCATTATGCTAGGATGCTGACAGGTATTTTATTTGGTGGAGTTCTGACATTCTTGCCTTATATGAATCCATTTAAAAGTATCATATAGCAAATAAATCAGTCATTTTGTCAGCCTTTGTCACATTCTTATTTTTGGTCATACCGTTTGTTTTATGAAGGGCGTGCGGTTGGTGCACCAAGAAAAAAGAAGTCCTTCGTGAACCATTCGCCAAGAAAT
>ENA-OQKW01000153-OQKW01000153.1-human-gut-metagenome-genome-assembly--contig:-NODE-153-length-19410-cov-3.066950_pt1 | contig 19410 bp, 18 predicted proteins | sample MGYA00242657_ERZ504815 | MGnify/ENA primary metagenome ERZ504815 (study PRJEB26092, sample SAMD00036404) | human gut metagenome | host: Homo sapiens | study: EMG produced TPA metagenomics assembly of... | reverse complement strand
ATTATTTTCAATATTGCAATGTGGTTTATAGCTTTATGCCATAGAGGAAAGCACCCTGTCAATAGCCGCATCGATTACCACATCAAGCTCTTCATCATCAGCCTCCGGCATAAGACTTGCTGCATCCTCATCAGAGATCAGTTCAATAAGTTTACCAAAATCTTCTTTATATTTACGTTTACAGATCGCATAAAATACAACTCCAAGTAAACTCCAGCTACCTACCATAAGCCATTCCTGAAATACCAGACTTCCACCGGAACCCGGAATACAGTAAACCAGAAGCATCAGCCCTGACATGACTACTGCCATAAAACCTACAAATTTGTAGTGGCCTACTTTGTAAGGTCTTGCCATATCCGGTTCCTTTTTACGAAGGATCAGGAAAGAGACAGAGACCATACAGTATGCAAGGCAGCATCCGAAGTTACTTGCATCACAGATCCAGACCATCATTGTTCTTCCTGCAAAAGGAGCCAGCATAGTCAGGGCACCGATCAGATACAGAGAATTAACCGGAGTTTTGTGCTTCGGATGAAGCTTTGCAAAAAACGGAGGAATCATGTAGGATTCTGCCATAGAGTACATGGCACGGGAACCGCCAAGGAGGAAGGAGTTCCATGATGTAATAATACCACACATTCCACCTACAATGATAACCTTGGCCATAATCTTTGTCCCGAAAGCCTTGGCCATGGCATCTGCTGTTACAAGTCCTGTTCCCTGCTGAGACTCAATAATCTCTGCCGGATTCAGGATATAACCTACTGCAAGAATAACCAGTGCGTAAAATACAACAGCCAGCACAACAGAGAGGATCATCATTTTACCGATTTTTTTCAGCGGAACATTAATCTCCTCCGCTGCCTGTGGGATAACATCAAAACCAATAAAGAAAAACGGAGTGATAACTGCAACCTTAATAATACTTTTCATTGCTTCACCGGTACCGTTTCCAACAAACATCTGTCCCTGAAGGTTATCCACACTTCCTGTAACCACAGAAGCCACGATCAGAATAATTCCGGCACCGCCGATAATACAGGTAAGAACAGTCTGCAGAACTGCTGCAGTTTTTGCTCCATTAATATTGATTATCATAATAAGAAAAGCAATCACAATTGCCACGATCAGCCAGGATGCATAAACATCAAAGCCTGCAACTGTATAGAGATATCCTTTCAGGAACCCCGGCCACAGATAAGTGATGATTGTGGGAAATGCACATGCCTCAAAGCAGGCAACACTTACATATCCAAGAATGATCGCCCAGGTACAGATAAAAGAACCTGTAGAACCCATTGCCCTGTAGCTGAATACGTGCTCACCACCACACTGAGGCATGGCTGCTGTAAGCTCTGCGTAAGTCAGACCTACAAAGAAGATCATGATTCCACCGATTGCAAATGCAATAGCTGCACCAAGCACACCACCGGATTCAATCCAGTTACCGGAAGAAACTACCCAGCCCCAGCCGATCATGGCGCCAAATGCAATTACAAGTATGTCCCATGCACCAAGTACTTTGTCAAATTCTGATGTTTTTTGTTCCATAGGTCAGGCCTCCTTTTTTCCGTATTTTTTTGCGATCAGATCTTCCAGATATTCTGCTGTTCCCTGAATTCCCAGAAAATCACTGTTAATAAGAATATCCCTGTTATGTCTGTCACCGCGGTTACTTCCTGTCAGTGCCAGATGTCTCTTATGATAACGTTTATCCTTCTCATCCAGCAGAAGCTTTGCATCCTTTTCCGAAAGATTATGGCTTTCCATAATGTTATGAATGCGAACATCATTAGGTGCATAAATAAATGCTCTCACCAGCTGGATTCCTTCTGTATCTTTCAGAATATAATCTGCAGACCGTCCTATGATCACGCAGGCTTCTTTCTGAGCCAGCTTCCGGATAATCTGCTTCTGTACATGAATGGCGCGGTCTGTCAGATCCGCATATTTGGAAAAGGAACCTCTCACATCACCCTGTGCACCTTTACCTGCGATGGTTCCGCCTTCCTCTACTCTGTCCATAATGTCTGTAGGGATGCCTACCTCTTTGATAATCTCATCCACAAGATCACGATCATAAAACTTAATCCCCAGATCCTGTGCAATCTTCTTACCTATGGCATTGCCCTTGGCTCCATATTCGCAGCCAATCGTAATTACCAGATGTTTCATGCTCTTCCCTCTCACACTCAAATTTTTATCAGATTCTCAAACATTTGAAATCCGCTGATTTGCTATGCAAATCGCTACTTTCTCATGTTTGGCAGGTCCCAAGTTCAAAAGTCTTATCGTGCAGGCACGAACGACTTTTTGACCTTTTGGCCCTGATATCATAAAAGGGCGCACGAATATAATTCGTGACGCCCTTGTCCTTACTGTATCACACCGTTGCCGGATTTTTATTTTTCCAGAGATTTAATTGTATCTTCGATGATTGCTACAGCTTTGTCGCACTCTTCTTCTGTAACAATAAGCGGTGGGATCATACGGATGATATGCGTTCCGATAGCTGTGATCAGAAGATGTCTGTCAAGACAGCCATGTTTTACATCCACTCCGCCGATAGTATCATCAAATTCCACACCTACCAGAAGTCCCTGATGTCTTACTTCTTTTACATGAGGAAGCTTCTCAAGCTTAGCTGCAAAGTAATCGCCAACCTTCTTTGCATTTCCAGCCAAATCTCTGTCCAGAAGCTCATTCACCTCAGCCAGTGCAGCTGCACAGCTTACCGGATGTCCGCCGAATGTAGTTCCATGGGAACCTGCTGTGAAAGCTTTTGCAACCTCTGCTGTTGCACAGATGGCACCGATTGGCATTCCACCGCCCAGAGCCTTTGCCATAGATACGATATCCGGTTTGATACCATAATTCATATAGGACATAACAGCACCTGTTCTGCACCATCCTGTCTGTACTTCATCGATCAGAAGAAGCATATCGTTCTCATCACAGAATTTACGAAGTCCCTGCATGAATTCCATTGTTGCAGGATGTACGCCACCCTCGCCCTGTACAGGCTCAACCATAATGGCAATTGTGTTCTCTGTACATGCATCCTTGAAAGCCTGAAGGTCATTGTACGGTGCATAGGAGAAACCATAAGTCATAGGTCCGAATCCAACCTGGCATCCATTACCCGGCTGACCTGTTGCAGACATGGCACCAAAGGTTCTTCCATGGAATCCCATCTTTGCAGTTACGATATGATAACGGTTTGGACCATACTTTTCAATACCATATTTACGGGCCATTTTGATCATTGCCTCATTAGCCTCTGTACCAGAGTTCTGATAGAAAATCTTGTCCATTCCGATTGTTTCACAGACCTTCTCAGCAAGCAGCGCCTGCGGGATTGTGTATGGATAGTTGAATGTATGCATAATATCATCTAACTGATCCTTTGCAGCAGCTACAACCTTAGGGTTACAGTTTCCTGCGCTGTTTACTGCAATACCAGCATAAAAATCAAGATATGGGGTTTTATTCTCATCATAAATGTACATGCCCTCTGCTGTCTCTGCAAGGAAATCAAATCTCTCATAAGTCTCGATCATGTACTTGTTTACTTTGTCCTTAATGTCCTGAAAAGTTAATCCTGTGTCTTTTAATTTCATAGCTGTGCCCTCCTGCATCCTTAAGATAATAAAAAAAAGACAAAGAACAAACTAGACCCGTACTGGGTAAGGCGCCTTTGTCTTAACTTTTTCTTGTGTATTATTTTGTTACACCCTTACCTAATATCACTGCCCTTACTAATTTGTTCAACATGTTTTTTGTTAACATTTACTATTTTTACTTAGAAAGAATCGTTACTGAGAACGGAGTGAACAGTAACGAAAGCTCTGTGTTCTCCTTATTGTATATCCAATATTTCCTGCATATTCGTGCGATAATAAAGGTTTCTCAACAATTCATAACAACACAGCCTCTTCATGAAATGGCAGACTGACAAACCATTACATACATCCTTTCTTTTCAGATATTCATTTCCTGGTGTATCTTTTTCATCATTTTGTGCATTATATTGCACATTTTACACTCATACTTCGGATAAAATCACCTGCTTCACTACTCAGTTCTACACTATGGTAATCCACCAATCATACAAGGGAGAATCCTGCAAACAGGATTCTCCGCCTGCGGCAGACCGCTTCAGCAACAAAACTCCTGATACAACTGCATCAATGATAATCCAGAAAAAAACAGGTACAGCAGGCTTTCTCCTTCCCTGTGTTCCGATAGACATGCTCCTGATCCGTTTCAAACTTAAACACCTGATCTCTGTGGATTTCATACTTCTCACCATGACATTCCAGAGTAAGCACACCCTCCATAACAGCCAGATATTCTCTTGTCTTCTCCCCATGGCTGCCACTGATATAAACACCACCCGGTTCCACCTCGATCCGGTACACCTCCACCAGACGGGTATCCTCATAAGGCAGACAGGTCCATACCCTGTACTGTCCTGCTACCTCCTTGGTAGGAACCAGTTCTGCCGGCGTCACCAGACAACAGTCCACTCTCGGCGGCTGTATCAGCTCCTGAAACTCAATCCTCAGACCACTGGTGATCTTCCCCAGCACACCCAAAGAAGGATTGGCAGTCCCTCTCTCAATCTGAGCCAGCATACTCTTACTCACCCCTGTCTGCTCAGACACCTGATCAAGACTCATACTCTTGGATTTCCGAATCCTCTTCAGATTCACCGCCACATTATTCGATAAATAATCCATATGTTTCCTCCTTCCAAACAACTGTACTATTTCTTTTTTATATCAGCAATATAGAAATCTGTCAATTACATTACTGTTCACTCCGTTCTCAGTAACGTAGCCAAAATTCATTCAAGAACATAAATTTTATAGCAATTATCCAAAACCCGGTTGACAATTTCCTCTCTATAAATGTATAATGTAACCCAAGAAAACATTTGTCCACCCTGTTCGGACAATGAATATCCCCATATCAGCCAAATGCCATGACAGGGAGGAGTACACAACCCCGGGAAGCACAGAGAGAAAGCGGTCGGTGCGAGCTTTCGTGAACGAATTGTGGAAGTACGCCCCCGAGCAGTGAACCAAACCGCATATCTCGTCTGATCCACAAGACCTGAACGGACATGCCAAGTAGGCTTCAACGTCAGTTCCACGTTACAGGAACACAGTATATCAGTACTGACAAAGTGCAGAGCTAGACTCTGAATACAGGTGGTACCGCGGAAACATTTTCGCCCTGGGCAAACAAGCCCAGGGCGTTTTTTACTATATTTATATATCAGGGTCAAAAAGTCGTTCGTGCTTGCTTTAATCTGTCACATCAAACCCGCCGCCCCACACTCGGCAGAATCAGCGCAGCGCCATTCTGCCCCCTGCATTGGCCAACACACAGCTCAGAAATTTATTTGTTTTGTGTGCATTTGCAGGAGTCGTGTATATCTTGGTGCCTGGAAATCTGCGTTGTTCAGAAAAATCTCACTGTCTGAGCGCAGCGAGTTTGAGATTTTTCTGAACGCTTTTAGCAGATTTTCAGACACTTAGATATACTAGACTCCGAAACCGCACACAAAACAATAAATTTCTGAGCGTCCCCATCCACATACACAAAGGAGGTTTACCCAAATATGAAACAAATATCCGGCAACAAACTCTTAGTCAAAGCCTTAAAAGAAGAAGGCGTAGAATACCTCTTCGGCTACCCCGGAGCCTGTACCATCGACATCAGTGATGAACTCTACAAACAGGACGATGTCAAAATCATCCTCCCCCGTCACGAACAGGCCCTTGTCCACGAAGCCGACGCCTACGCCAGAACCACCGGCAAAGTCGGCGTATGTCTGGTAACCAGCGGTCCCGGAGCAACCAACCTTGTAACAGGACTTGCAACCGCCAACTATGACAGCGTACCTCTTGTATGCTTCACCGGCCAGGTAGCCCGCCACCTCATCGGCAACGATGCATTCCAGGAAGTAGACATCGTAGGAATCACCAGAAGCATCACCAAATACGGCGTTACTGTCCGCAGACGTGAAGACCTTGGCAGAATTATCAAAGAAGCCTTCTACATTGCCCGCACCGGCCGTCCGGGACCTGTCCTTATCGACCTTCCAAAGGACGTAATGGCAGAACTCGGCAGCGCTGAATATCCTAAAAATGTAAACATCCGCGGATACAAACCAAACACAGATGTCCACATCGGCCAGCTCAAACGTGCCATCAAACTTTTAAACAAGGCAAAACGTCCTTTATTCCTTGCAGGCGGCGGTGTAGTAATCTCCCGCGCCCACGAAATCTTCCGGGAAGTAGTAGAAAAAACAAAAGTACCGGTTGTCACAACCGTAATGGGCAAAGGTTCCATTCCTACTGACCATCCGCTTTATATCGGAAACCTCGGCATGCATGGTGCCTATGCAGCAAACATGGCAGTCAGCAACTGCGATGTGCTGTTCTCCATCGGAACCAGATTCAATGACAGAATCACCGGAAAACTTCATGAATTTGCACCACATGCCCAGATTATCCACATTGATATTGATACAGCATCCATTTCCCGAAACATTCAGGTGGATATCCCCATTGTTGCTGATGCAAAAGAGGCTATCACCAAAATGAACGAATACGTCCAGGAATGTTCAACGGACAAGTGGCTTAACCTGATCAAAAACTGGAAAGAAGAGCATCCGCTTAAAATGCGTCCAAATGATCTTTTAAGTCCGATGGATATCCTGAAAGAGATCAACGAACAGTTTGAGAACAGTATTATCGTAACAGATGTAGGACAGCATCAGATGCTTGTCTCCCAGTATGCGGAAATCACAGAGGGCAAACAGATGATCATGTCCGGTGGTCTGGGAACAATGGGCTATGGTCTTCCAGGCGGCATCGGAGCCAAAATCGGAAATCCCGCCAGACCTGTCATCGTTATCTCCGGTGACGGCGGTGTGCAGATGAACATTCAGGAGCTTGCAACTGCAGTTCTGGAAGAACTTCCTGTTATCCTGTGCATCTTTAACAATGAATACCTTGGAATGGTACGCCAGTGGCAGAAACTCTTCTACGGTAAACGCTACGCCATGACCAACCTGCGCGCCGGAGCACTTTCCCGCCGCACAGAAGGCATGGAATATCCACAGTACACACCGGATTTCATTAAACTTGCAGAAAGCTATCGCGCAAAGGGAATCCGCGTTACAAAGAAAGAAGAAATCGCAGCCGCCTTCAAAGAAGCAAAGAAAAATACAAAAGCACCTACAGTAATCGAATTTATCATTGACCCAGAAGAAATGGTCTACCCGATGATCAAACCGGGCGGAACTCTGGAAGATATGATCATGGATTGTTAGGCAGGAGGAAAGATTATTATGGATAAAGGAATGAAAAAAAGATGGATTTCTCTCTATGTTGAGAACCAGGTAGGTGTTCTGTCCAAAATCTCCGGACTTTTCTCCGGAAAAAGCTACAATCTGGACAGTCTTACTGTAGGAACTACCGAGGACCCCACAGTATCTCGAATGACAATCGCAACTGTCAGTGATGATGAAACTTTTGAGCAGATACAAAAAACAGTTGAACCGTATGATCGAGGTTATTAAGGTTATTGATTTCACAGACGTATTTGTCCGCATGAAAGAGATTCTGTATATTAAGGTTTTTAACTGTTCCAAAGAAGATAAGGTTGAACTGTTTCAGATTGCCGAAACCTTCAAGGCAAAGGTCATTGACTATGGCAAAGACAGCCTGCTCCTGGAATTTGTCCAGACAGCAACTAAGAATGACGCAGTAGTGAAACTGATCAAGGAAGAATTTCACAGAATTGAAGTGGTACGTGGAGGAAGTGTAGGAATCGAATCTATCAGTATGATGGAACGATAAAACTTTTTCTGAAATTTTTATAAAGGGAGGATTGTCGCATTGTTCTTAATGCTCAGTCCTCCCTTTACTTACGGTTCTTCCATCTTTTCGTTTTTCATCTGTGCTTTCGCTTTTCGCCCAATCCGTGCATTGCTGTTCATAATACTGGCACGGGTGATCTTATCATTTCCAAATTTCATCCGAATCTCATCCATAGCTGCATCCAGCTTTCTGCGGCGTTCTTTATTTTCTGTATCTTCAAACAGAGACATCTGTTCATAAGTGCCATCTGTAAGGCCTGTCAGCGCCACACCAATCAGACGCAGCGGCTGTCCTTTCCAGAATTACTTTAAAAAGTCTTAGTAGCTATTTGCATAAATTTCATCTGTAAGATCTGTAGCTATTTTCCAGCTTTGTCTGGTGTGAACGGTTTCTGAAATCCAAAGTACGGAAAGTCACGGAAATACAGTTGCATTTCTTATCTTTTCTGCGCATTCTGGTTGCCAGAACATCACACTGCTCCAAAAGTACGGGAAACACCTGCTCTATGGAAGTAATATCATCGTTAAAAGTAGTTTCCACACTGAAACCTTTTGCCTCATCAGGCACTGCTTTTACAGGGGAATCATCAATACCTCTGGCATATTGCCATAGCTGATGTCCCGTTTTTTCTCCAAGCCAGTACTGCACATTGGATGCTCTTTCTCTTGCCAGATCACCGATGGTACGGATCCCCTGATTCAGAAGCTTCTGCTCGGAAGCTTTTCCCAGAAACAGCAGATTACGGATAGGAAGGGGCCACATTTTCTCTGGAATTTCATCCGGGAACAAAGTGTGTACTCTGTCCGGCTTCTGAAAATCTGATGCCATCTTTGCCAAAAGCTTATTGGTAGAAATTCCCACATTTACTGTGAATCCCAGCTCTCTGTGAATCTTGTCTTTCAGCTCATGAGCAGCAGCTACAGGGTCAGGATAGATCAGAGAAGTACCTGTCATATCCAGAAATACCTCATCAATGGAAAAAGATTCCATCACAGGTGCAAAGGAAGCACAGATTGCTTTAAATGCCCGGGAACATTTATCGTATAATTCAAAATCACTGGGAACAATCACCAAATTGGGACATTTCCGAAGAGCCATAGCTACTGGCTCGCCGGTCTGGATCCCGTATTTTTTTGCAGGGATAGATTTGGCAACCACGATACCTGTCCGTTTCTTTGGATTTCCTCCTACACAGGAAGGAATTTCTCTGAGATCCGGCAACCCCTGGCTCACCCTTCTGGCTGATTCCCAGGAAAGAAATGCACTGTTTACATCAATATGAAAAATTAACCGTTCCGTACTTTTCACTGTTCTTCCTCCAATATATGAATTGCGCTCTTCATATCTGATGATTTCATTTTACCCTGATCTGCTCTCCAGGGTAAGAACCTCGTTTGTCCAAAAAAGTGTCTTTATTTGCATCATCTTGTCTGAGCTGTTACTGTATTTATATTTGTTTGATTTCACTCTGCTATCAGAGTTTTGAACAACAACGCCGCACTTGCCATACGGCAGTGCGGCGTCTGTATTTCGCTGCCGGTCACATTGTTCCCGGTAACTTTTTTTACTTAATTCTGAGGATTCATTTCCTCTCGATATATACTTATCGATTAGTCATAAAGGTTAGGAGCAATTTCTTCGCTGTCCATATTTGTGGAATCATACCAGTATCCAGTTCAGCCTCCAGCCATTCATAAGAGAATTCCAGGAATGTCTGATGTTTGAAATTTTTCCATGTTACTCCTTTCTCATGAAGTAACTGTCTACACATAAGCAAACAGTGCTATCGCTGTCATTGATCAGCAATAAGCCCCCGTGTTTTCATATAGTTCCATTATACCTTCTCATTTTCCCGAAGTCAACATAATTTAACATGTATCAGCCGTTTATTTGTGTTGCTTTTTATTTGATTTTTGTTGTATTTCAGTTGTTTTTATTTTGTTTCCTCATTGACATTTAAATCCTCATCTGTCATACTTGAATATAACGAATGTACCATCAAACAGCAGCTTTGCATCTTCCGTAAGGCTCTTATCATATATAGAAACCGCTCTGGAAAGGAGACAAACAATGTATCTTTCTGACATCCACACACATTCTATCGCCAGCGGTCACGGAACCACCTGTACCATCTCTGACATGGCAAAAGCAGCCAGCAAAAAAGGACTGAAACTCCTTGGGATTTCTGACCACGGCCCGGGAACTCTGGCTTCCGGAACTTCTTCTTATTTCAGAAGCCTTCCTTTTTATCCCAGAAAAAGATTCGGCATAGATATTCTTTACGGAGTTGAACTAAACATCCTGGACAGTGCAGGACATACAGATCTGTCAGATGAACTGCTGAACAACCTGGATTACGCTATCATCAGTATGCATCGGCAGAACTACCGTTCAGGCTCTGTATCTCAGAATACAGAAGCTTACATCAATGCAATGAAACATCCTGCTGTAAAAATACTCGGCCACTGCGACGATACACATTTCCCTGTAGATTATGAAACGCTGGCAAGAGCAGCTTTACGGGAAAATGTTATTTTTGAAATAAACGAAGCTTCCCTCGCACCCGGAGGATATCGGGGAGACACAAGAGCCAATGCCGCCAGAATCCTGTATCTCTGTCAGAAATATCAGCTTCCTGTTATTTTGTCCAGCGACAGCCACGGAAAAGAACATGTTGGAGATTTCACCTATGCCGAAGAATTCGTTCACCAGCTCATGTTTCCGGAAACTCTTATCCTTAACAACCAGCTTCCCAAATTTAAAAGTTTTCCTTCAGACACGTTAAAAGAATGTTCCTCAAAGGGTACATTCTTTTATTTTATGCATTGTTTTTTTGCATTGTGTTATTTTGTTTATTTTCTATAATTTCTTGTCAAAAAAGACGACATTTTAGTACATTTTAATCAACAAAACTCACTTAACCATTTACATATCTCGTGATAGATCAGTCTTACTGTAGGAACCACCGAGGATCCTACAGTATCCCGAATGACTATCGCAACAGTCAGCGATGATAAAACCTTTGAACAGATCAAAAAACAGTTAAACCGCATGATCGAGGTTATCAAGGTAATCGACTTCACAGATGTATTTGTCAGAATGAAAGAAATTCTCTACATCAAGGTTTTCAACTGCTCCAGGGAAGATAAAGCAGAGCTGTTTCAAATTGCAGAAACCTTCAAGGCAAAAGTCATTGACTACGGCAAAGACAGCCTGCTTCTGGAATTTGTCCAGACAGCCACCAAGAATGATGCAGTTGTCAAACTGATCAAGGAAAAATTCCACAGAATTGAAGTGGTACGCGGTGGAAGTGTTGGAATTGAATCCATCAGCATGATGGAACGCTAAATCTCATAATCAATATTTTTTACAGGATATAGAAACACCTCTATATCCTGTATTTATTTTCAAACATACTATAAAATATTGCAGTTTTTAATCAAATGTGTTATTGTTTACGAGAGCGTTATTCGAAAGAAAATGCATCTGATTTCCACATCTGACAGTCTGGTGGATAAAGTCATCCACTTCACAGTCTGGTTAAATTCGTGAGGCGACCTGTAAGGCGTCTACACACCGGAAATTTTTCTTTTGTTCTGATGCATATTTTTCATAACGCCTGATCCCCATACTCTAAACTGTCTGAAAAGCAGGGGACGCATTGCGCCGTTTTATCAGACCAAAAGGAGAATTCATATGAACACAACAACAACTACTACAACAGCTGCCGCAAAAAGAAGCAGCACTCTTTACATGGTAGAGCTGGCTATGATGATTGCCATTATTCTGCTCATGTCCTTTACCCCGCTGGGCTACCTTCGTACTCCCGGCTTATCCATCACTCTTCTCACCATCCCGGTAGCTGTAGGAGCTATCATCCTCGGACCGAAAGGTGGTGCTGTATGCGGACTTGCTTTCGGTGCAACCAGCTTCTATATGGCTGTCACAGGAAGTTCAGCTTTCGCTGCTGCACTTTTCAACATCAATCCATTTGGTACTTTTATTGTATGTATCGTGGCACGTGTGCTGGAAGGATGGCTTACAGGACTTATTTTCGCAGCATTATATAAATCACCGGCGAAGAAATTTTCCTATTACATTGCTTCACTGGCATGCCCGTTACTGAATACTTTCTTCTTCATGGGCTTTTTATGTCTCTTCTTCTACAACACAGATTACATTCAGGGTATTGTTTCCAGTCTTGGAGTAAGCAATCCTGTTGTCTTCGTTGCTGCTTTTGTGGGAGTTCAGGGACTGATTGAAGCGGGCTTCTGCTTTGTAGTGGGAAGTATTGTTTCCAGGGCTCTTTCTGTGGCACTGAAACGTGCATAATATTTAAAAGAACAGCCGTTTACCAAACAATCCTGACTACATTGTCACTGTAGTCAGGATTTTTCTATCCGGCACATTTAAAGCAGGAATCCTACCTGATTCGGTTAATACAAAGGAGATTTTTATGTCATTATTAAAAGAGATTTCTATTACAGAGCTTTCAAATTTACGTATCGGTCATGCTTCCGATTATAATGCCCAGACCGGGGTAACCGTTCTTTACTTCCCACTGGGTGCAAAGGTTGGCTGTGATATCAGCGGTGGCGGTCCTGCTTCCAGGGAAACTCCTCTCACCTCTCCTGTTACTGCCGACAATCCTATCAACGCCATTGTCTTGTCCGGAGGTTCTGCCTATGGACTGGCTGCTGCTGACGGTGTAATGAACTATCTGGAATCACAAAATATCGGTTATAACACCGGTGCAGCACTGGTTCCCCTTGTATGCCAGTCCTGTATCTATGACCTCTCTTACGGAGATCCTAAAATACGTCCAACTGCAAAAATGGGCGAAGAAGCCTGCCGTCAGGCATTTGCAGGAACAGATACCAGAACCGGAAATATCGGTGCAGGTACCGGTGCAACTGTGGGAAAACTTTACGGTATGAAACAATCCATGAAGTCAGGTCTTGGTATTGCCGCTGTATCAGTGGGAAATTTCCAGATGGCCGCAATTGTCGTTGTCAATGCACTGGGAGATATCTTTAGTCCACAAAATGGTCAGAAAATCGCAGGGCTGAAAACGCCTGACAGAAGCGGGTTTCTGGATAGTGTCCACGAATTATACCGCTTTATGACACCTCATGACCAGTTTACCGGCAATACCACCATCGGGGCTGTGATCACCAATGGGGCATTTTCAAAGGCTGAACTGATAAAATTGCCTCTATGACCCGCTGTGCCTATGCCAGATGCATCAATCCTGTAGCAACTATGGCTGACGGCGATTCCATCTATGCTGCCAGCATTGGCGATGTTTCTGTAGATATCAATATGGCAGGAACTCTCGCCGCAGAAGTCATGGCTCAGGCTATCCAAAATGCCATCCATACTTCCCGGATCCAGGATGAAGAATTTCTGAAATATGTATAACAGTCCGCTATAAAAGCGCAGAGAAAAAGTATCATCTCTGCGCTTTTATTCTTCCTGTCTGTCTTCATTTTTCATCTGTGCTCTGGTTTTTCTCCAAGCCAGAGCTGTACATTTGCTGTCCGTTTCTTTGGATCTCCTCCCACACAGGAGGGAATCTCCCTGAGATCCGGCAGCCCCTGGCTTACCCTTCTGGCTGACTCCCAGGAAAGAAATGCGCTGTTTACATCAATATGAAAAATTAATCGTTCCATACTTTTTAATATATCTCAATCATATTTTTGCAGACTTCCAATCATCTTAATCCCCATTATCATCAACACAGGGAAAATCAGTGCCGCAAAGATTCCAAGTTTCAGATTATCATTCAGGGCTCCTGAAATCATCCCCACATAGGTTGGTCCGGATGAGCATCCCACATCTCCAGCAAGGGCAAGGAGGGCAAACAGGGCTGTTCCGCCACGCTTTACTGAGGCAGCCGCCATGCTGAAGGTTCCCGGCCACATAATACCTACAGACAGACCGCAAACCGCACATCCAAGGATTCCCAACGCAGGTACCGGGATAAATGCGATCATCAGATAGGAAACCATGCACAGAACTGCACTGTATTGCATAAAGCGTTCCAGATTGATTTTATCTCCAAATTTCCCATAAAATGCCCTTGAACTTCCCATAAGAATTGCAAACGCCATGGGACCTGCCAGATCTCCGATAGTTTTATTGATTCCAAAGCTTTTCTCAGCCAGAGTAGAAGCCCACTGGCTTACCGCCTGCTCACTGGCTCCTGCACAGAGCATCATTAACATCAGAACCCAGAAGATTTTTTTCTTAAAAAGCTCTCCCATAGTCAGCCCCTTTTCACCCTCATCCAGCAGTGGAGCAATGGGAACTCTGGTAAAAAGGATTCCATTTGCAATGGGAATCAATGCCCACACCAGCGCCATATATTTCCAGTTTGCAATCCCGAAAATACGAAAGAATAATGTAGAAAGAAGTACCACTCCCACATGTCCCCAACAGTAAAAGGAATGAAGGAGACTCATTGCTTTTTCCTTATTATCTGTAGGGCAGGCTTCCACCACAGGACTTACCAACACCTCCAGCAATCCGCCTCCGATGGCATAGATCATAACTGCAATGAGAAGTCCCACAAACGGATCTCCCAGGCACTCCGGCAATACTGTGAGCAAAATCAGACCTGCAGCCGCCATTGCATGTGCCAGGATCATAGATGCACGATAACCTATTCTGTCCACAAATCCAATCGATGCCAGATCTACCAGCAACTGGATCCCGAAATTAAATGTAACCAGAAGTGTGATCTTCTGCAGCGAAATCCCGTAACTGCCCTGAAATGTCAGAAACAGCAGAGGAACGAAATTGTTCACAATGGCCTGCACTACATATCCGATAAAACAGGCCTGCACTGTTCTGTTGTAATTTGTTTTCATCCGATGTTATATCCTCCAATCTGAAATTTATTAAGCTGACATCATTCAGACATTGATCCACCAAACTTCTATATCTCCACAGTTCTAATAGATTTCTATCCGTCAATAATGACAGTGTATCACAGATACTCTCCTTTTTCTTTCATTATCTTTTGAAAATCCCATAAATTTTTATATTATTTTGACTTTTTCCCTATAACAATTCTATAAAATCCCAAAAGTAATACCCCCATCCGATTCCAAATATTTCCCGCAAAAAAAGATGTGCACCATACCATTTCTGACACCATACACATCTCAAAATAAACACTTCTTATCTTCTGTACTCCGCAGTCAGGTCTTTAATAACCTCTCCTGCAATAATCAGCCCGACGACAGACGGCACAAAGGCCACACTCCCCGGAATATCTCTGCGCTCCGTACACTTATGCGTAGCACCTGGAGGACAAATACAATGCGACCTGCAGCTGATCGCCATATCTTCAATTGGTCTGATCGGCTGTTCCTCTGAATAAACAACCTTCAGTTTCTTCACACCACGCTTCTTCAGCTCTCTACGCATAACCTTCGCCAGCGGACACACCTTCGTCTTATAGATATCCGCCACCCGAAACGCACTGGCATCCAGCTTATTTCCGGCACCCATACTGCTGATAACAGGAGTCCCTGCCTCCTTTGCACGCATGATCAGTTCAATCTTCGCAGTCACTGTGTCCACAGCATCTACCACATAATCATACTCACTAAAATCGAAATCAGCAGCATTCTCCGGAAGATAAAAACAGTTATGGATTCTCACATCTGCTTTCGGATTAATGTCCAGGATCCTGTCCCGCATCACCTCTGTTTTATATTGACCAACAGTTTTCCTGGTGGCAATAATCTGTCTGTTAAGATTCGTCAGGCATACTTTGTCATCATCGATCAGATCAAAGGCCCCTACGCCGCTTCTGACCAATGCTTCACATACATAACCTCCAACTCCTCCGATTCCAAATACTGCCACACGGGCATTCTCCAATTTATCCATCGCTTCTTTTCCAAGAAGAAGCTCAGTTCTCGAAAATTGATTCAGCATAATCTCTCCACTTTATCCTGTCCCACTACATTCTCTACCTGCTGTTCCTCTACTGCCTCGTCTCTTATCTGCATATTCTTATTTCCCGTGACATACGCAGCCCTGCATGCCAGGATCAGAAGCACGATAAACAGAAACCAGAGCCAGATTTTTCTTTTATTTTTTATGACTAACCGTTTCATAACCTGCTCCACTATTCTACTGTGCAGACGCGGATCAGGTTTGTTCTTCCCGGAATTCCAAGCGGTACACCACCGGCAAATACAATAGTGTCGCCAACTTTTACAAGTTTATGCTTCTGTGCTGCTTCGATTGCTCTCAGGCAAAGAATCTCAGAACTGTACTCTTCCTTAATCAGCATCGGGTAAACACCCCAGGACAGATTCAGCTGGCGAAGGACTCTCTCAGAACTTGTGCATGCACCGATCAGACATCCTGGTCTGTGTTTGGACATCATATGAGCTGTACTTCCGGATTTTGTCACTGCAAGGATTGCACTGGCCTTCAAGTCGATTGCGGTCAGACAGGTTGCATGTGCGATTGCATTTGTAATATCCGGATTCTCATTTCTGTCTGTTTTCTTAAAGATTGTATTGTAATCAATATTCTGTTCCATATGTTCTGCAATACGGCTCATCATCTGAAGTGCCTGTACCGGATATTTACCAGCTGCGGTTTCTCCTGAAAGCATAGTTGCACTTGTTCCCTGAAAAATCGCATTGGCAACGTCTGTAGCCTCTGCACGGGTTGGTCTCGGATGAGAGATCATGGAGTCAAGCATCTGTGTTGCTGTAATAACCGGTTTTCCTGCTGTGTAAACTTTCTGGATGATTTTCTGCTGGATAACAGGTACATATTCCGGCGGAATCTCAACACCCATGTCACCTCTGGCGATCATGATGCCATCTGCTGCTTCAATAATCTCGTCGATATTGTCAACGCCCTGCTGGTTCTCAATCTTTGCAATGATCTGAATCTCTTCACCGCCGTTTTCTTTCAGGATTTTTCTTACTTCGCGGATATCGTTTGCAGTACGTGTAAAAGATGCTGCAACGAAATCAAATCCTTCCTGGATACCGAAGAGAAGATCATCATGGTCTTTTTTACTGATGAATGGCATCTTCAGGTTTGCACCCGGAACATTGACACCCTTCCTGTCGCCAATCACACCTGCATTAATAACCTTGCAGACAATGTCCTTTCCTGAGATGTCCTGAACCTCCAGGTCTACAAGTCCATCATCAACCAGAATATGTCCGCCCGGCCGCACATCCTTATAAAGCTCTTTATAAGTAATGCTTACGCACTCATTAGTTCCTTCAATATCTTTATTTGTAAATGTAAATATCTGTCCTTCTTCCAGAGAAACCTTGCCATCCTTGAAGCATCCAAGTCTGATCTCCGGTCCCTTTGTATCAAGAAGTGCTGCAACAGGTCTGTCATATTTCTTGCGAAGTTCTCTCAGTTTCTGGATACGGCCTCTCTGCTCATCGTGAGGTCCATGTGAGAAGTTGAAACGTGCTACGTCCATTCCCTCTCTCACAAGCTGCTCCATAACATCGCCCTTATCAGTAGACGGTCCCATTGTACAGATAATTTTGGTTTTTCTCATTTAATCTTTCCCTCCAAACTGTCAACTCAATTTTATCTATTTTATTCCTGTAAAATAATGTAATAAAATTTTACCTGTTTCTATAAATGAAAACATTAAATCAAATAAAAATTACCATTATTGAGACTATCTGTCAATATAGAATTTCGACTTATTTTTGTTGATATTTGACAAAAAATAACATACTTTTGTTCGCAAATAGTCACATATATTTTTGTCCGATCCAACAGTTGGAAAATTTTTCACCCATTCTTATCAAAAACCAAAATCTGCATAATCTTCCGGCAGAAATCTGTGGTAAATGATATGGCATCCTTCATCTTTAAAACAATAATAATAAGGATCTGATCCGTCATCAAAGCGGATCATCACATCAAACTCCTCGTTATCCATTGGTTCAGTAATGATTTTATCTGAATAAGAATGGAACAGTTCTTTAATTTCCTCTATCGTACATCCATGTCTGCCAACCAGTTCGATCAATGCCCTGATGAATTCATTCTCTTTCATATTATTATGTACATATTCGGAAGCTTTTTCCGAAACAGTGAAGCAGAAACGATCTCCTCTGTGTGATACTGCTACTTCACCAAATTTCTCTTCTATATAAGAAGGAAAATCTTTTAAAATCTCCATCATGCCTGCAGCATCCGCCTCATTGCCAAAGAAATGATTCAGGGAACTGAGCGGATAATAAAGGCTGATCTTCTCCTTCATATATCCAAGCTTCGCCTGTTCCTCTTTGATCACATCGATCAGACTGTTTTCTAATCTGTTATAGTTCATTTATGTTCCCTCCTGAAAATCTGTTCTTTTGTTTTTTCTGGTTAATATTTTATCAGACATTGCCCGAAAATCAATGCATTTCTTTTTCAATTGTACGCCCGTCAAAACAATTTCAATGTTTTCTTTTTCATACAAAAATAAAGACCTTGCGAAACTGTCCTTTTTTCCCTCTGACAAATGACTCTGACTGGATAAAACAAAACAGATAAAACCAACCACTTCGTTGCTTTTTTAACCAAATAACTGCTTGATTCGGTTAAAAAAACAGCGTTCCGAATATTATTTATATCCGAAACGCTGTCATTATTCCAATTATTCTATTATGTATTTAATCCCAGTTCTTACGTCCATAACGAAAGTGTCACATCATAGATTTCCTTCTGGAGTTTCTTTGTAAGATCTCTCTTCTTAATTCTCCACTTCCAGTTCGTACCAACTGTAGATGGTTTATTCATTCGGAATCTGTTGTCCAGTCCCATATAGTCCTGCATTGGGATAACGCAGACACGCGCAGCACTGCGCATGATCAGACTAATGAAACATTTATACAGTTCTTCTTCCGGTGTTGCATGATCACACAGATAATCTCTCGCCAGTTTTCTCTCAGCTGCTGTGATGCTCTTCCACCATCCCACGATAGTTTCATTATCATGGGTTCCTGTATATGCCACGCAGTTCTCCGGATAATTATGTGGCAGATAATCACTGGCACATCCGGAATCTCTGGAGTCAAACGCAAATTCCAGAACCTTCATTCCCGGGAAGCCGCTCTCATATACCAGATGACGTACGGAATCTGTCATATATCCCAAGTCCTCTGCAATAACCTGCTTCCATCCAAGCGCCTGTTCAATCTTACGGAACAGATCAATTCCGGGACCCTTTTCCCAGTGTCCGCCTCTTGCATCTTTATCTCCGTATGGAATAGAGAAATATTCATCAAATCCACGGAAATGATCGATTCGCACAACATCATACAGTCTGAAGCAATAACTCATTCTGGAAATCCACCACTGATATCCTGTATTTCTGTGATAATCCCAGCGATACAGCGGATTTCCCCATAACTGACCGGTTGCAGAAAATCCATCCGGAGGGCATCCTGCTACTGCCAGCGGTACATTGTCCTGATCCAGCTGGAACAGCTCCGGATGTGCCCAT
>ENA-OQKW01000152-OQKW01000152.1-human-gut-metagenome-genome-assembly--contig:-NODE-152-length-19629-cov-2.932212_pt1 | contig 19629 bp, 22 predicted proteins | sample MGYA00242657_ERZ504815 | MGnify/ENA primary metagenome ERZ504815 (study PRJEB26092, sample SAMD00036404) | human gut metagenome | host: Homo sapiens | study: EMG produced TPA metagenomics assembly of... | reverse complement strand
ATCCCTCCTGCAGCAAAAGCGGCCGGTGCATAAGTTCATCGCCTATTTCCAGGCGTATACGAACACGTACGCGCCGGTGGAATATCTGGAAAAAATTTTCCGGGAGGCAATTTCGGACGAGGAGGTCGTGGTCCTTTCGATCGGAACGAGACCGGACTGCTTAGGGGAAGAGGTTCTTTCTCTGTTAGAAGAGCTGAACCGGATCAAACCGGTCTGGGTGGAGCTGGGACTGCAGACGATGCATGAAAAAACGGCACAGTATATCCGAAGGGGCTATCCGCTTTCCTGTTTTGAACAGGCAGTAAACGAGCTGCATAGGCGGGGGATTCCCGTGATTGTCCACACGATCCTCGGTCTGCCGGGGGAGGGACAGGAAGAAGTCTTTGCAACAATGGATTACCTGAATGGACTTTCCATTTCCGGCATCAAGCTTCAGCTGCTTCATGTGCTGAAAAACACGGATCTTGCGGCGGACTACGCGGCCGGAAAATTTGAGGTGCTGGAGCAGGATGCGTATCTTACCCTTGTCATCGACTGCCTGCGGCGCCTCCGTCCCGATCTTGTGATCCACCGTGTGACGGGAGACGGCCCCGGGGATCTTCTGATTGCACCAACATGGAGCCAGGCAAAACGCACCGTCTTAAATGAGCTGCATCATCGCATGAAAGAAGAACATGCGTATCAGGGACAGCTTCTGGACGAAGAAAAAGGAGGAAACACACCGTGATTGAGTCATCCTTTACGTTATACAAACTGATTATTCTCTACATGCTGCAGAATGTGAATTTTCCGCTGTCAAATACACAGATTTCGGATTTTATCCTGGAAAAAGAGTACACGAACTACTTTCATCTCCAGGAGGCGTTAAGCGAGCTGCAGGATACAAAGCTGATCGAGATCGAGAAGGTGCGCAACACCTCGTACTACCACATGACTGAGGAGGGCAGCAAGACGCTTTCCTTCTTCGAAAACGAGATCTCTCCGGAAATCCGGGAGGAAATCGACCGCTATATGAAGGAACACTCCTATGAACTGCGGAAAAAAGCGTCCGTTGTGGCCGATTACTACAAGACCGCGGGAGATGACTACGAGGTCCGCTGTCAGGCAAGAGAGCGGAAGACAACTATTTTTGAGATTGTCGTGACGGTTCCGTCCGAGGAGGCGGCCAAAAAGATCTGCAGCAACTGGGAAAACCGGAGTCAGAAGATTTATGCTTCGATTATGAATGAACTGTCAAGATAACGATTGACAGGAATGGTGGCATATAATAGAATAAATTAGTATGTCTAAAAAGCATAAACATGGAAAACATAGTAAATAAGATTTTATATTCTAAAGGAGATAAAACCGTGCCTGATTATACAAAAGAAATTGAAAGACGGCGTACCTTTGCCATCATTTCCCACCCGGATGCCGGTAAAACCACACTGACTGAGAAATTCCTGCTGTACGGAGGAGCGATCAATCTCGCCGGTTCCGTAAAAGGAAAAGCGACTGCGCGCCATGCCGTATCCGACTGGATGGAGATCGAGAAAGAGCGTGGTATTTCCGTTACCTCTTCCGTTCTGCAGTTCAATTACGACGGCTACTGCATCAACATTCTGGATACCCCGGGACACCAGGACTTCTCGGAGGATACGTACCGTACCCTGATGGCAGCCGATTCCGCCGTCATGGTTATCGATGCATCGAAGGGTGTCGAGGCACAGACCAGAAAGCTGTTTAAAGTCTGTGTCATGCGCCACATCCCGATCTTTACCTTCATCAACAAGATGGACCGCGATGCGAACGATACCTTCGAGCTGCTCGACGAGATCGAAAAAGAGCTCGGCATTGCAACCTGCCCGATCAACTGGCCGATCGGTTCCGGAAAGAAATTCCGCGGTGTTTACGACCGTGACAAAAGAAAGTCCTTACCTTCTCCGATACAATGAAGGGAACAAAGGAAGGTATCGAGGAAGAAATCGATATCGACGATCCGCATCTTCTCGATGTGGTCGATGAGGACCAGAAAGAACAGCTCATGGATGAGATCGAGCTGCTCGACGGCGCAAGTGCAGAGTTTGACCAGGAGCTTGTCAGCAAGGGAGAGCTCTCCCCGGTATTCTTCGGATCTGCGCTCACCAACTTTGGTGTGGAGACTTTCCTGCAGCACTTCCTCACGATGACGATGCCGCCGCTTCCGCGTACGGCAGACTGCGGCGTGATCGATCCGGTCAAAGAGGATTTCTCTGCGTTTGTCTTTAAAATCCAGGCAAACATGAACAAAGCACACCGTGACCGTATCGCATTCATGCGCATCTGCTCCGGCAAATTCGACGCCGGAATGGAAGTCTTCCATGTGCAGGGAGGAAAGAAAATGCGTCTTTCCCAGCCGCAGCAGATGATGGCGAGTGACCGTCATATTGTTGATGAAGCATACGCCGGCGATATCATCGGTGTATTTGACCCGGGCATCTTCTCTATCGGAGATACGATCTGTATGCCGGGCAAAAAATTCGCATACGAGGGAATTCCGACCTTCGCGCCGGAGCATTTTGTCAAGAGTGCGCCAGCTCGATACGATGAAGAGAAAACAGTTCGTCAAGGGAATTTCCCAGATTGCACAGGAAGGTGCGATCCAGATTTTCCAGGAGTACAAAGGCGGCATGGAGGAGATCATCGTCGGCGTTGTCGGCGTCCTGCAGTTTGACGTTTTAAAATACCGTCTGGAGAACGAGTACAACGTGGATATCCGTCTGGAGAACCTGCCGTATGAGCACATCCGCTGGATCGCAAACAAAGAGGAGATCAACCTGGACCGTATTCAGGGTACATCCGATATGAAGAAGGTCATGGACCTCAAGGGAAATCCGCTGCTTCTCTTTGTCAATCCGTGGAGTGTCGGCATGGTACAGGATCGAAACAAAGACCTTGTGCTGACCGAATTCAGCAAAAACTAAGAACAAAAGAGCGGGATGCCGCTTAAAAAGGAGAAGGAATGAACTTATTCGATATTCTGGGCCCTGTGATGGTCGGTCCGTCGAGTTCGCACACAGCGGGGCAGTGCGGATTGGATGGATGACGCAGAAACTTCTCGGGGAACAGCCGGTGGAAGACAAAAATACTGATGTACGGTTCCTTTGCCGCAACGGGAAAGGGCCATGGAACGGACCGCGGTCTCGTCGCGGGTCTTCTCGGCATGCGGCCGGATGACGAGCGGATTCCGGACAGCTTTGAAATTGCCCGGAAGATGGGCTTTCCTATTCATTCGGCATCGCCAATCTGACGAGTGCCCATCCGAACAGCGTCGTTCTGGAAGTAAAGGGAAAGAGCGGCCGGACGCTCGAGGTGCAGGCGTGCTCCCTTGGCGGCGGCCGTATCATGATCAACCGCCTCGACGGGCTGGATGTCAACTGCAGCTGCGAGATTCCGACCCTTGATCGTCCACAATCTGGACCAGCCGGGGCACGTGGCCGAGGTTACGTCGATGCTGGCACATAAGTCAGTCAACATTGCGAATATGTCCCTCTACCGCGACAAGAGAGGCGGATCGGCCGTCATGGTCGTGGAGATGGATCAGCCGCTTCCCAAAGAGTCGCTGGAATGGCTGGAGCATCTTGAGGGCATTGTAAAGGTACATACATCAACGTAACGGAAGGAGAAGAGGACGATGTCTTATAATTCACTGGAAGAAATTGTCCGAGAGTGCCAGGAAAAAGACCTGCCGTTTGATGAAGTCATCCTTCTGGACGATATGAATGAGAGAAATGTAAGCCGCGAAGAGTCCATTGAGACGATGCGCGGCATGTGGGAAGCCATGAAAGGCGCTGAACGGAATTACGACGGTTCGCTGCAGTCGAGAAGCGGTCTTGTGGGCGGCGCCGGAAAGACGATGCGCGCGTATGTCGAGAGCGGGAACACGCTCTGCGGACCGTTTGTCGGAAAAGTTATGGCATCTGCACTTGCGATGGGTGAGTCAAACGCCTGCATGAAGCGGATCGTTGCAGCACCGACCGCAGGAGCGTGCGGTGTGCTTCCGGCTGTGCTCGTGAATTACCAGAAAGAGAAGGGGACAGCGGATGAGCAGATCGTGCGTGCGCTCTACACGGCAGCCGGTATCGGCCAGGTCGTTGCGGCGCGGGCCTACATTGCGGGCGCTTCCGGCGGCTGCCAGGCCGAAATCGGAACAGCAAGCGCGATGGCGGCAGGCGCACTGACCGCACTTGGCGGCGGCACTCCGCCCCAGATCACGCATGCGGCAGCGATGGCATTAAAGAACCTGCTCGGTCTCGTGTGTGACCCGGTCGGCGGTCTTGTCGAGGTCCCGTGCGTCAAGCGGAATGTGATCGGTTCCGTGAATGCACTTTCTGCGGCGGACATGGCACTTGCGGGAATCATAAGCCGCATTCCGCCGGATCAGGTGATCGATGCGATGCGGGAAGTCGGCGACCAGATGCATCCGAGTCTGCGCGAAACCGGCCAGGGCGGCCTTGCCAACACGCCGGCAGCACGCGAGTGGTGCGCGGCACAGGAAGAAGAATAAAAAAACTTTATTTTCGGAAACTTTAGGTATAATAAAGGAAAGTACAGCCAAGGAGGAGGTTCTTTAAGATGGCAGAGGCAAAAATTCAGAAAAGAAACACTTATACGATATATGATGACGAAGGAATCGGAACCGTGCAGATTGCAGACGAGGTGGTAGCTATTATCGCAGGACTTGCGGCAACGGAAGTGGACGGGGTAGCCTCCATGGCCGGAAATATTACCAACGAATTAGTCAGCAAGCTTGGCATGAAAAATCTTTCCAAGGGTGTCAAAGTTGATGTACTCGACGGCGTTGTCTGCGTGGATCTTGCCCTCAATCTCAAATATGGATACGAGATTCCGGCAACCTGCAAAAACGTACAGGAAAAAGTAAAAACAGCGATCGAGAATATGACAGGCCTGGAAGTTTCCGATGTCAATGTAGCCATTGCAGGCGTGAATATGGAACAGACGAAATAAAAAACAACGAACCGCGAGGGAATAAGGCGACCCCTTACAACCCCGCGGTTCTTGTTAACTATTCAGAGCCAGATGAAATGGAAGAAAATAGTTAATTAACTATACAGGAAGGAATTAAAACAGACAATGAACAGAAGCAAACTTCGCGAAAATATTTTTAAACTTCTCTATACCGCAGAGTTCCAGGAGAAAGAGGAGATGCCGCAGCAGATGTCTCTTTACTTTACGTACTCTGACGACAACGACGAGGATGAAGAAGTAACCGTAAGCGAAAAAGATCAGACCTATATGGAAGAGAAATACCATCATGTGACCGAGCACATCCCGGAAATCGACGAGATGCTGAACCGTACTTCCGAGGGCTGGAAAACGACCCGTATGGGAAAAGTAGACCTGGCGATCCTGCGTCTTGCCGTTTACGAGATGAAATTCGACGAGGACGTTCCGGTCGGTGTAGCCATCAACGAGGCCGTTGAGCTGGCAAAACGTTTCGGCAGAGACCAGTCTCCGTCCTTTATCAACGGTATTCTTGGAAAACTGGCAAGAGAAGAAGATGAGAAATAAAAATCAGAATGTTTACACCGTAGGCCAGGTCAATTCATACATCAAAAACATCTTTGACCAGGACTATATGCTCCGCCGGATTTACGTCAGCGGAGAAGTAAGCAACTGTAAATACCATCCGTCCGGCCACATCTATTTTTCCTTAAAAGATGCGGAAGGAACCATTTCCTGTGTCATGTTCGCCGGTTCGCGGCGCGGCCTTGCCTTCCCGATGCGGGACGGCGATAACGTGATTGTCGGCGGCAGCATCAGCGTCTATGAGCGGGACGGAAAGTATCAGATCTATGCAAAAGAGATCACAAAAGAGGGCGCCGGCCTTTTATACGAAAAGTATCTGGCCCTAAAAGCAGAACTGGAAGAGATGGGCATGTTTGCCCCGGAGTACAAGCAACCGATTCCTGCGTATGTAAAGAAAATCGGCGTTGTCACAGCACCGACGGGAGCTGCTGTGCAGGATATCAAAAACATTGCACTCCGCCGGAATCCCTTTGTCCAGATCATCCTCTACCCGGCCCTGGTGCAGGGAGAGGGAGCGGCGGACAGCATCGTGGAGGGCATCCGCCGTCTGGACGCACTGAATCTGGATGTGCTGATCGTGGGCCGCGGAGGCGGTTCGATCGAGGATCTTTGGGCGTTCAATGAGGAAAAAGTAGCGCGTGCCGTTTTTTCCTGCCATACCCCGGTGATCTCCGCCGTCGGCCATGAGACCGACACAACGATCATCGATTTCGTGGCAGATCTGCGCGCCCCGACTCCGTCCGCAGCGGCGGAGCTGGCGGTCGCTGATGTCCGCGCGGTACTCAACACACTGGAAAATTATAAAAGCCGCATGAACCATGCGATGGCAAACCAGACGCAGAGAGCGAGAAGCCGCCTTCTGCAGTACGAGACAAAGTGGAAGTATCTCGGACCGGAAAATAAGATCCGTGACCAGAGAGCACGCCACGCCGAGCTGGAGCGTCGGTATACAGATGCGATGGAAGAAAAGCTCAAAGAAGCGCGCCACCGCCTTGCCCTTTACATTCAGGCGATGAAGGGTCTGTCCCCGCTGGACAAGCTGAACCAGGGCTATTCCTACGTGGAAAAAGAAGGAAAAGCCATCACTTCGGTGCAGGATGTCAAAGAAGGTGATCTGCTCGAAATCTGTGTATCAGACGGAAAGATCACAGCGCGCGCAGAGAAGACATCGGCCGTATCCTGGATGGAACAATCGTGAAAAAGCAGAGAATCGAGAAAACATGGGAAATATGGAAGCAGAAGAGAGAAAAGAAGAAGGAACCCCTTCCGGTGAGACACTGGAAGCAGCATTTGGAAAACTGGATCAGATGCTCGAAACGCTGGAGAGCAGCGATGTCAGCCTGGAAGACTCCTTTCGTTTATACAAGGAGGGAATGGAGCTTTTGAACGAATGCAGTCAGAAAATTGACCGCGTCGAGAAAAAAATGCTCCAGATGAATGAGGATGGAACATTCAGAGAATTTTAAAGCGGTACTCGAAGAAAAAACGCGGGAAGCGGAAAGTATCATTGCCGCTTACCTGCCGAAAGAGGAAGGCTTTGCAAAGGAACTGGCAAAAGCCATGAATTACAGTATGACAGCGGGCGGAAAGAGGCTTCGTCCGCTGCTTTTGCAGGAGAGTTTCCGTCTGTTCGGCGGAACCGGGGAGGCTGTAAAACCATTTATGGCAGCCATGGAGATGATTCACACCCATTCTCTGATCCACGATGATCTCCCTGCGATCGACAACGACGATTACCGCCGCGGCAGAAAAACGACTCATGTCGTCTTCGGGGAGGCCGTCGGCGTGCTGGCAGGAGACGCCCTTTTTAAACTATGCATACGAGACAGCCTGGAAAGCCTTTTCCACTGGAGGAGCACACCGACCGCGTAGTGCGTGCTTTTGGCATTCTCTGTCAGAAAACCGGAATTTCCGGCATGTTGGGCGGTCAGAGTGTTGACGTGATGAATGAAAAAGCCGGCCATTTCGCCATCGATCGTGAGATGCTGGACTACATTTACGAGAACAAGACTTCGGCGCTTTTAGAGGCTGCCATGATGGCAGGTGCGGCACTTGCAGGAGCAAACGCGATGATCTTGACGCGCTCTGCCGGATTGCCTCCAAAGTCGGAATCGCGTTCCAGATCCGGGACGACATCCTGGATGTCACATCCACGATGGAGGAGCTTGGAAAGCCGGTTTTCAGCGATGAAAAGAATGAAAAAACAACGTATGTGACGCTGTTTGGCACAGATGGGGCGGAGCAGGAGGTAAAACGGCTCACGAAAGAGGCCGTGGATGAACTGAAAAATCTGTCCTGTCCGAGAGATAAAATATTTCTGGAAGAGCTGTTTGAATCTCTGACTTCCAGAAAAAAGTAAGGGATGATTTCATGTTAGAAAAAATACAGAAACCAAACGATATCAAGAAGATTCCGGCGGACCAGCTTCCGGCGCTTGCAGAGGAAATCCGGGAATTTATTATCGAGTCTTTGAGTAAAACCGGCGGCCATCTGGCGTCCAATCTTGGTGTCGTGGAACTGACGATTGCAATGCACCGCGTCTTCGATCTTCCAAAAGACAAGCTGATCTGGGATGTGGGACACCAGTCCTACACGCACAAGATTCTGACCGGGCGGAAAGACGGGTTTGAAACGCTGCGCCGGGAAGGCGGCATCAGCGGATTCCCGAAGCGGAGCGAGAGTGACTGCGATGTATTCGACACCGGCCACAGCTCGACCTCGATTTCCGCAGGCGTCGGCTATGTGCGTGCACGGGAACTGAAAAAAGAAAATTATTCCGTTGTTTCGATCATCGGAGATGGTGCGCTGACCGGCGGCATGGCGTACGAGGCGCTGAACAATGCGGCCAGCCTGAAATCGAATTTTATTATCGTTTTAAATGACAACGAAATGTCGATCACCGAGAATGTCGGCGGTATGTCATCGTACCTGTCCGGCCTTCGGACGGCATCGGCGTACACGGGTTTCAAGATGGACGTCACAAAGGCATTGAACCGCATTCCGGGCATCGGACCTGGCATGGTGGATGCGATGCGGAAGACGAAAAGCAGCATCAAACAGATCATCATTCCGGGCATGCTGTTTGAGGATATGGGACTTACGTATTTAGGTCCGGTGGACGGCCACAACATTCCGCAGCTGATCAAGACCTTCCAGGAAGCAAAACGGTTTGAAGGACCGATTCTGGTGCATGTCCTGACACAGAAGGGCCGCGGCTATGAGCCGGCGATGCGCCACCCGGCAAGATTCCACGGTGCGGGTCCGTTCGATGTGAAAACAGGATTGCCGGTTGGAAAATCCAATCCGACGTACACGGATGTCTTTTCCACGGTCATGCGGAAAATGGGAGATCGAAGAAAGGATGTTGCGGCAGTCACGGCGGCGATGATGACCGGTGTCGGACTGAAACGCTTCTCCAACATGTTCCCGGACCGCTGTTTCGATGTGGGAATCGCAGAAGAGCACGCGGTGACATTTGCAGCGGCACTGTCACTCGGCGGCATTACGCCTGTCGTTGCGATTTATTCTTCATTCCTGCAGCGGGCGTACGATCAGATCATGCATGACGTCTGTATGCAGAATCTCCATGTCGTCTTTGCGATTGACCGCGCCGGTCTTGTGGGCTACGACGGGGAGACACACCACGGCATTTTCGACCTTTCCTATCTGGGTTCGATGCCGAATATGACAATTCTTGCACCGAAGAACCTCTGGGAGCTTTCGGATATGATCAAATTTGCGGTCGATTACGACGGCCCGATCGCGGTGCGCTACCCGAGAGGGGAAGCGTATGCGGGATTAAAAGAGTTCCGTGCGCCCATCTGCCTCGGAAAATCAGAAGTGATCCATGAGGGAAGCCGTGTTGCACTTCTTGCCGTCGGCAGTATGGTAAAAATGGCAGAAGAAGTGCAGAAACAGTTAAAAGAGCGGATGGATATGGATGCGGCGCTTGTGAATGCGCGGTTCGTCAAACCAATCGATGAAGAACTTCTTCGAAGCTTTGCCGATACGTATGAGCTTGTCGTAACACTCGAGGAAAATGTAAAAGACGGCGGCTTTGGAGAGCGCGTCCTTGCTTTTGCCGAGGAAGAAGACCTTCCGTTCGGCGTGGAGATCATTGCACTGCCGGACCGCTTTATTCCGCACGGAAGTGTATCATACCAGATGAAACAGGTCGGCTTTACGCCGGAAGATATCTGCGGCAGAATTGAGGAATACTACAGAAAACAGGGGCAGGAAGAAAGATGAAAAAACGATTAGATGTATTACTGGTAGAACGGGGCCTTGCCACATCGCGGGAAAAAGCGAAAGCCATGATTATGGCAGGAGAAGTTCTGGTGGACAATGAGCGGGAGGACAAAGCCGGTTCCATGTTCCCGGAAGAAGTGGAGATTGTCTTAAAAGGAAAACCACTGCCGTATGTGAGCCGCGGCGGTTTGAAATTAGAGAAAGCGATGAAAAACTTTGACCTTACCCTGGATGGAAAGGTCTGCATGGATGTCGGAGCATCCACCGGCGGCTTTACCGACTGTATGCTGCAGAACGGCGCCGTCAAGGTATATTCCGTGGATGTCGGCCACGGCCAGCTCGACTGGAAGCTGCGGAACGATCCGCGCGTTGTCTGCATGGAGCGCACGAACATCCGTTACGTCGTGCCGGAGGATATCGAGGAGAGACCGTCCTTCGTATCGATCGACGTATCGTTTATCTCCCTGACCAAGGTGCTGCTTCCGGTCCGGAATCTGATGGAAGAGAACGGCGAAATTGCAGCTCTGATCAAGCCGCAGTTTGAGGCGGGACGACGAAAAAGTCGGCAAAAAAGGTGTTGTCCGTGATCCGGCTGTACACAAAGAAGTCATTGAGATGGTCATTTCCTATGCGAAAAGCATTTCCTTCGGCGTGCGCCATCTGGAATTTTCTCCGATCAAAGGACCGGAGGGAAATATCGAGTATCTCGTTCACCTTGTCCGGCTGCCGGACGGCGTGACAGAGGAAGAGACCAATGTCGATGTAGACGCCATTGTAAAGAGCGCACACAATACACTGGATAAATAAAAGGGTTAAGGAGCATGATATGGAGCGATTTTACCTGATCACAAACAGAGCAAAAGACCCGGACCTTACCGTGACAGACCAGATCAGGCAATATCTGGAGGAGCGCGGAAAAACGTGTCTTCTCTGCGATAACAGCGAAAAAGGGGAAAAATACCATTATACGGATCCGGCGAAGGTTCCGTCAGATATCGACGGCATTCTGGTGCTCGGTGGTGACGGCACGCTTCTGCAGGCAGCAGGCGACGTGGTGGATTTACAGATTCCACTGCTCGGCATCAATCTGGGAACGCTCGGCTATCTTGCGGAAATCGACCGTGACACGCTTTATCCGGCGCTGGATCATCTGATGGCGGATGAGTATACGATTGAGCACCGCATGATGCTCTGCGGATCGATTTACCGGGACGGAAAGCTGATTGCGGAGGACGCGGCACTCAACGACATTACGATCACCCGTGAGGGAAACCTGCGTGTCGTCCGGTTCGACAATTACGTCAACGGGGAGTTTTTAAATTCCTACAGCGCCGATGGCATCATCATCGCAACGCCGACCGGTTCGACCGGCTACAGCCTCTCCGCGGGCGGCCCGATCATCTCACCGTCGGCAAGCCTGATGCTGATGACGCCGCTTGCTCCGCACACCCTGAATACGAGAAGCATTGTCTTCCCGGCAGAGGATGTGATCGAGGTGGAGCTCGGGCCTTCGAGAGACGGCGGCATTGAACAGGGCATGGCATATTTTGACGGCGACACCCGCGTTCCGATGAAAACCGGCGACCGGATCGTGATCAAAAAGGCCAGACGGGATACTCTGATTGTGAAGATCAGCAACATCAGTTTTCTGGAGACATTAAGAAAGAAAATGGCAAACATTTAAGATATAGTTACTGGGGAAGGATGCTTGAAATGAAAATCGCGAAGACATGCACAGATTATCAAATTAATTAACCAATATGACATTGAAACACAGGAGGAGCTGGCAAAGAAGCTGGAGGAGAGCGGCTTTGCCGTAACGCAGGCGACGATTTCGAGGGATATCCGCCAGCTGAAGCTCACAAAAGTACCAAAAGAGAACGGCGGAAGCCGTTATGCTGTTTTGCAGAATGCACCGTCTGAGGTGGGAAGCCGCTATGCGCGCGTTCTGAAAGATGCGTTTATTTCTGTTGATCTTGCCAAAAATATTCTGGTCATCAAAACCGTATCCGGCATGGCAATGGCGGCAGCAGCGGCTTTCGATGAGATGAACTGGAGCGAGATCGTCGGCTGCATCGGCGGAGACGATACGATTTTCTGCGTGGCAAGAGATGACGACGCGGCGCTTGTGGCAGCAGAACGCCTGAAACGGATGGTGGACGGCATGGAGGAGACGGGCGAGGAGTTCTAAAAAACGCCCGTCTCTGCAAAAAGAGACAAAAAGATGACAGCAGGTGTGACACCGGAGGAAAAGAATGCTCACAAACTTACACGTAAAAAATCTGGCCCTGATCGACGAAGCGGAAGTGGAGTTCGGTCCGGGCCTGAATATACTGACCGGAGAAACCGGAGCCGGAAAATCCATCCTGATCGGTTCGATCAACGCGGCGCTTGGAAAGAAGATATCCCGCGAGATGATCCGGACGGGAGAGACAAGCGCGCTGGTGGAACTGGTCTTTGAAACCGAAAATCCGCATGTGCTGGAGCTGTTAAAAGAGATGGATCTCGAGGCAGAGGAGGGTCAGGTGATTATTTCCAGAAAGATCACCGGATCCCGCAGCGTCTGCCGCATCAACGGCGAGGCATGCAATATCTCGCAGGTAAAAGCTCTTGCGTCCCTGCTGCTCGACATCCACGGCCAGCATGAGCACCAGTCGCTGCTCTATCCGGACCGGCAGATCGCGATTCTTGACGCGTTTGCGGGAACCGAGGCGGCCACGGCAAAAGGAGAGGTCCGGGCGCTGTACCAGGAGTGGAAGAATGTCCGAAAGGAGCTCTCGGCGTACGAACTCGACGAGGAGGCAAGAAAGCGGGAGGCAGCATTTCTTACGTTTGAAATCAACGAGATTGATCAGGCAGAGCTAAAAGAGGGCGAGGACGAAGCGTTGGAAACTGCGTACCGGAAAATGGGCCATGCGAAAAAGATCGCGGAATCTCTGCAGACGGTATATGCGATCACCGGCTACGGTGCAGAGAACAGCGCCGGGGAGCAGGTCGGCCGCGCAATCCGGGAGCTGCAGCAGGCCGCGGTGTACGACGATGCACTTTCCGGTCCGTCGCAGACCCTTTCCGATATTGACGGACTGCTGAATGATTTCAACCGCGAAATTTCCGCATATCTTTCCGAACTGACCTTTTCCGAAGAAGAGTATTACGAGACGGAAAAGCGGCTCGATGAGATCAACCGCCTGAAAGCAAAGTATGGAAAGACGATGGAAGAGATCGCCGCATACCGCGAAGAACAGCAGAAAAAACTGGAAAAACTGGAAAACTTTGAGAGCTGCCGCGCCGCACTGCAGGAGCAGTTACAGAAAACGGAGCAGAAACTGGATGCGGCCGCACATAATCTGTCCAAGATCCGCAGAAACTATGCAAAACGGCTCGAAACACAGATTATCGAAGGTCTGCGCGACCTGAATTTCCTGCATGTCGCATTTGAAATTTCATTTGAAAAGACAAAAAGTTACACCGAAAACGGAACCGATGCTGTGGAGTTCTTAATCTCCACAAACCCGGGCGAAGCGATCCGTCCGCTGGCGAAAGTTGTTTCCGGCGGCGAACTGTCGCGAATCATGCTTGCAATCAAGACGATTCTTGCCGACCGCGACGAGACAGAAACCCTGATTTTCGATGAAATTGACACCGGAATCAGCGGAAGGACGGCGCAGAAAGTTTCCGAAAAAATGGCACAGATCGGGCAGCGCCATCAGGTCATCTGCATCACCCATCTGCCGCAGATCGCAGCGATGGCAGATTCTCATTTTGAAATCGAAAAAAACGTCGAAGAAAACGAGACCGTCACATCGATCCATCCATTATCCGAGGAAGATTCTGTCAGAGAACTGGCAAGAATGCTCGGCGGCGCGAAAATTACGGATTCTGTTCTGGCAAATGCCAGCGAGATGAAGGAATTGGCACAGGTACAAAAATCTGCAAGACTCAAATAAAGAGAAGTCCGCATACTAAGAGGGAAATCACGAAACAAAGCGTGGTTTCCCTCTTTTTCGCGGGCGGCGAGTCAAAGTCCGTGCCTGCACGAGAACTTGACAACCGCCGCGAAAACAAAAGAAATGCCGCAGTTCTGCCCTGCGGCGGAAAGGATGGGAATGCAAATGACGAGAAAACAAAAATACCGAAGAGTCCTGCTTGCGCTGGCGGCGCTGTTTCTGATCCTCGCCGTTCTTCTTGGCTACGATGCCATGCGCGAATCCCTGCCGGATACGATGTATGTGGATGAGAACAGCGAAAGCCCGTTTCAGCCGCTCACGAAACATCCGCTTCTGACGATTTCGGAAGATACGAAGGAAGCAGAAAAAACCGAATTCGGAGAAACGGGAGAAACGGTTGTAGAATGTTCCGCCGCCGGGATCCCGCTGAAAAAGATCCGTGTGATCCAGGAAGAACGGCCGAAAGTTGCCGTCTGCGGCGCGCCGGTCGGTATCTATATGGAGACCGACGGTGTGATGGTGATCCGTACAGCCGAAATCCGTTCGTCCGACGGAACCGTCAGCCGTCCGTCAGAAAATATTCTGCGGGAAGGCGACTATATCACAAAAGTAAACGGACAGAGCATCCGCAGCAAGCAGGAGCTGATTGATGCAGTAAAAGTATCAAACGGTTCTCCGGTGTGTCTTTCCCTGCTTCGGGACGGGGAAACGATCGAGGTGCAGGTGACACCGCAGAAAAGCCAGGACGGCACCTGCCGCCTCGGGGCCTGGGTCCGCGACAATATGCAGGGAATCGGAACACTGACTTTCGTGGAACCGGACGGAACCTTTGCAGCGCTCGGCCATGGAATCAGTGATGTCGATACCGGAAAAATGCTCCAATTGAACGGCGGAGAACTGTATCTGACACAGATTCTGTCTGTGATCCCGGGAAAAGCGGGTGTACCGGGTGAACTGCAGGGCGTGATCCATTACGAAGAAAAGAACCGTATCGGGTTAGTGGCGGAGAATACCATCTACGGTATCCACGGCGTTCTGGACAGGGAAAAAAGCAGTGCACTGCCGCTTACCGTGACGGAAATTGCCTACCGGCAGGAGATCGAGACGGGCCCGGCCACCGTGCGGATGTGCGTGGACAATACGGTAGAAGAGTATGAGGCGGAGATTACAGAAATCGATCTTGGAAGCGAGAATACGAACAAAAATTTTGTGCTCGAAATTACCGATCAACGGCTGCTACAGAAAACCGGCGGCATCGTACAGGGAAATTCCGGCTCGCCGGTGCTCCAGAACGGAAGGCTGATCGGCGCCATTACCCATGTTTTCGTAAACCATCCAGAAAAAGGCTACGGTGTCTTTGCGGAAAACATGCTTGCACGGAACTGAAAAAATATGCGTTAATTTGGTTGAAATTGTTACAAACTTCCGAATTTTTACGGAAAATGTCGATCGAATTTTCAAAAATTTACGGGAAATATATTGAAAATGCGAAAAAATAAAATTATAATGTCTGTGTGATTGGAAAAAGTTCAGAAGAAAACGGATGCAGTGAAATTCCGGAAAGACTATGAGTTTTTGCAAAGGAGAGCTTTATGGAAAAGATCAACATTGCCATCGCGGATGATAACGAACGCATGCAGGAAATGCTTGGGAACGTCATAAAACAGGATGACACGCTTGAACTGATCGGGCAGACCGGAAACGGAAATGATATCTACAGTATCATCCGCGACAAAGAACCGGACGTCGTACTGCTTGACATTTTCATGCCGAAGATGGATGGTCTGACTGTAATGGAGAAAGTCAATGAGGATAAAAATCTGAAAAAAAGACCTGCCTTTATCGTTGTCTCCGCCGTAGGAGAGGAGAGGATCACCGAAGATGCGTTCCGGCTCGGCGCTTACTATTACGTCTTAAAACCGTTCGACAACGAAACTCTTCTGAACCGGATCAAAGCAACAAAAGGAATGACATCAGTAAGAAGATACCATCCAAGAAATTTTACAAACCCCGGAAAAGAGCCGATCTGTCCGCCGGAAAACAGTCTGGAAATCGATGTGACAAATATGATCCACGAGATCGGCGTTCCTGCCCATATCAAAGGATACCAGTACCTGCGCGATGCGATTCTGCTTTCCGTAGAGGACACGGAAATGCTCAATTCCATTACCAAGATTCTCTATCCGACCATCGCGAAACGCCACCAGACAACGTCAAGTCGTGTCGAGCGTGCCATCCGCCATGCGATTGAAGTGGCCTGGAGCCGCGGCAAAATGGACACAATCGACGAGCTGTTCGGCTATACCGTGAACAACCGCAAGGGTAAACCGACAAATTCTGAATTTATTGCATTAATTGCAGATAAAATACGTCTTGAACTGAAAAATCAGTAAAAAGTAACAAAAAAATCCGAACAAACGGAGAAATTACAGAAGTTTAGACTTTTTTTTCTGGACAAAGTACGGTATAATACAGACAGGACGTTGATTATCCTTTCGCGTTTCATAGGATCGTGACAAAAAGGAAGGAATTACAGAAAAACAAAGATGCGATAATCAGCATGAAATTACAGGAGGATTCTTTTCATGAAAAATATTTTGTTCGTGGCTTCAGAGTGTGTACCGTTCATCAAAACAGGCGGTCTGGCGGATGTAGTAGGTTCTCTGCCGAAGTACTTCCCGAAAGAGTATTTTGATGTGCGCGTGGTGATTCCAAAATACGCGGGAATCAAAGAACAGTTTAAAAATCAGATGCGGTATGTGACAAACTTCTACATGGATCTGAACTGGAGACAGCAGTATGTCGGCATTTTCGAGATGGAATATGAAGGCATCAAATTCTACTTTATCGACAACGAGGAGCATTTCGGAGGAAGCACTCCATATGCGGGCATGCCGTGGGATCTGGAAAAATTTGCTTACTTCAGTAAAGCAGCGCTTTCCATTTTACCGACCATCGGCTTCCGCCCGGATCTCATCCACTGCCACGACTGGCAGACCGGTCTCGTTCCGGTTTACCTGCACGAGCGTTTCCAGGCAGATGAATTCTATCGGGGAATCAAAACCGTCATGACGATCCACAACCTGAAATTCCAGGGCATCTGGGACCGCAAGACGATTCAGAGCATTACCGGCCTTTCCGACTACTACTTCACACCGGATAAGCTGGAGTTCAAACACGATGCCAGCTACTTGAAGGGCGGTCTGGTTTACGCAGATGCGATCACCACCGTCAGCAATACATACGCGCAGGAGATTCAGACCCCGTTCTATGGCGAAGGACTCGACGGTCTGATGTGTGCAAGAGCAAACGATCTGCGCGGTATTGTAAACGGACTCGACTACAATGAGTGGAACCCGGAGACAGACGCTCAGATTGCAAAGAATTTCAATGTAAAGAACTTCCGTAAAGAGAAAGTGAAAAATAAACTGGCACTGCAGGAGGAGTTAGGACTCGAGGTCAATCCGAAGACGATGATGATCGGTATCGTATCCCGGCTGACCGATCAGAAGGGCTTCGACCTCATCAGCTATATGATGGATGAGATGTGCCAGGATGCCGTACAGTTTGTGATCCTTGGAACCGGCGAGGAGCGCTACGAGAACATGTTCCGCCACTTCGCATGGAAATACGACAAGAAGGTTTCGGCAAACATCTACTATTCCGATGCAATGTCACACAAGATCTATGCATCCTGCGATGCCTTCCTGATGCCGTCCCTGTTTGAGCCATGCGGACTCTCCCAGCTCATGAGCCTCCGCTACGGAACCCTTCCGATCGTCCGCGAGACCGGCGGCCTCAAAGACACCGTAGAGCCGTACAATGAGTACGAGGGAACAGGAACTGGATTCAGCTTCACAAACTACAATGCGCATGAGATGATGGGTACCGTGCGGTACGCAGAGCGCATCTATTACGACAAAAAACGACGAGTGGAACAAGATGATCGACCGCGCAATGGTACAGGATTCTCCTGGCGGAATTCGCAAACAGTACGAGGAAATAGTACAACTGGCTGATCGGATAAGCTGGTCTGCATTCTGAAAAAATAAGAAAAAAATCCCGAAATGGCAGAAGAGGAAAGAAAAGCCGTTTCGGGATTTTTTTGCAGTATTTTTGGGTTGCGGCAGGAGAGTGGAATATGCTACACTTGTGCATAAGGATATATTCGAAGCAGCTCCGGTGCAGAGGATTTGGGAGCTGAAAAAAGACACAAGAAAAACAGTTGACAACAAAGCAGATTTGTAATAGTATGTATACAGAAGCGAACGGACGTTCGCGTGGTAAGGAGAATATTCAGTATGGGAAATAATAACGAAGATAAACTGCGTGCACTCGATGCCGCACTTGGACAGATTGAAAAACAGTACGGAAAAGGAGCCGTCATGAAGCTCGGAGATTCCGCAGCAAACATGAACGTGGAAACCATCCCGACCGGCTCTTTAAGCCTGGATATCGCACTCGGTCTTGGCGGTGTGCCGAAGGGAAGAATTATTGAGGTATATGGACCGGAGTCTTCCGGTAAAACAACCGTAGCGCTCCACATGGTAGCCGAAGTACAGAAACGCGGCGGAATCGCCGGCTTCATTGATGCAGAGCATGCGCTCGATCCGGCCTATGCCAAAAACATCGGTGTTGATATTGAAAACCTTTATATCTCACAGCCGGACAACGGCGAGCAGGCACTTGAGATCACCGAGACGATGGTCCGTTCCGGTGCGGTAGACATCATCATCGTGGACTCTGTTGCAGCCCTCGTTCCAAAAGCCGAGATCGACGGCGACATGGGAGATTCCCACGTCGGACTGCAGGCGCGTCTGATGTCTCAGGCACTCCGGAAACTGACTGCAGCGATCAGCAAATCCAATTGTATTGTTATCTTTATCAACCAGCTGCGTGAAAAAGTCGGTGTCATGTTCGGAAATCCGGAGACCACAACCGGCGGCCGTGCACTGAAATTCTATTCTTCCATCCGTCTCGATGTCAGAAGAATTGAAGCCTTAAAGCAGGGCGGAGAGATGGTCGGAAACCGTACCAGAATCAAAGTCGTGAAAAACAAAGTAGCTCCGCCGTTCCGCGAGGCAGAATTTGATATCATGTTCGGAAAAGGAATCTCCAAAGAAGGAGACGTTCTGGATCTGGCAGCTTCCGTCGGCATCGTACAGAAGAGCGGCGCATGGTTCGCATACGGCGGCGACAAGATCGGCCAGGGACGCGAAAATGCGAAAGCATACCTGCGCGAGCATCCGGAAATCATGGATGAGATCGAGCACAAAGTGCGCGTGGCTTACGGCCTGATCAAGGAAGAAGCGCCGGAAGGCACAGAAGAAACAGCAGCAGTTCCGGAAACCGAAGGAGACGACGAATAAATGTTTGTGACAGAGATTCGTCCTCTGAATAAAAAGAAATCACGGATCCTCTTCGATGACGGAGAGGATCTGGTTCTTTATAACGGGGAAATCCGCGCTTCCCGCATCAAAGAGCAGGAGGAGCTTCCCGATGAGGTTTACGAAAAGCTGGCAGGGGAAGTGCTGACTAAAAGGGCCAAACACCGCGCGATGTATCTGCTGCTCGGACAGATGCGGACGAAAAAAGAGCTGGAAGATAAGTTACGAAAAGACGGCTATCCCGAGAGAGCCATTGAAGAGGCTGTCTCGTACGTGGAGAGCTTTCACTATATCGACGACCGCGCATACGTGGAGCAGTATCTTGCGGGCAGCGGTGCGAAAAAAGGGAAAAGGACAGTCCTCTATGCGCTGGCACAGAAAGGACGGTGGACCGGGGAACCGTAGGTGGGAAGTACCGTCCCTGGAAGGAAGCGAGGAGGATGCCCGCGATGAGTATGAACTTGCAAAAAGTAGCCGCC
>ENA-OQKW01000151-OQKW01000151.1-human-gut-metagenome-genome-assembly--contig:-NODE-151-length-19693-cov-3.572064_pt1 | contig 19693 bp, 18 predicted proteins | sample MGYA00242657_ERZ504815 | MGnify/ENA primary metagenome ERZ504815 (study PRJEB26092, sample SAMD00036404) | human gut metagenome | host: Homo sapiens | study: EMG produced TPA metagenomics assembly of... | reverse complement strand
GGTTTGTTGGCAACGTCAGCGTAGGATTTTAGCGGATATATGGCCGGCTTTGAAACCCGGTGGTCTGCTGATTTATAGTACCTGCACTTATAATAGGGAAGAGGATGAGGAAAATGTGGCTTGGATTGCTGATGAATTGGGTGCGGAGATACTGAAAGTGCCAGTGGCGTCGGAATGGGGGATAATAGGAAATTTGGCGGGACAGGATTTTCCTGTTTATCGTTTTTTGCCTCATAGAGTGAAAGGAGAAGGATTTTTCTTGGCTGTATTGAGGAAGAGTGCTGCCATTTCTCATGTTGTTCCTTGTATTCGTTGTCAGGATGACAAAGAGAAAATAACAAAAAGAAGAGAAAAGGAGAAAGGGAGCTGTCTCAGGTTGTTCCTTTTCCCAAAGAAGTAAAAAGTTAGGTTAAAGCAGGCGGAGGATTTCCGATTTGAGGTAAGAGGCACGAAGGTGATAGCCTTCCCCAATGTCCATCTTTCAGAATATGATCTGTTCCGTCAGAAATTAAAAGTTGTTCATGCGGGTGTTACTATAGGTGAGTTGAAAGGAAAAGACGTTATACCGGATCATTCGTTGGCAATGAGCACATTGCTGAATCATGATGGTTTCTCTCGTTTTGAATTGACCTATGAACAGGCTATTGCTTATTTGCGTAAAGAAGCGATCACATTGGATGCTTCTGTTCCGCGTGGTTATATACTTTTGACTTATAAAAACATTCCATTAGGATTTGCCAAGAACATTGGCAATCGGGCTAATAACCTCTATCCGCAGGAATGGCGTATCCGAAGCGGTTATTTACCCGAAGAACTTTCTTTTGTATGCTAAAAGGAGCCATAGATTTGTTCGGGAAGATTGTGCATATTGTTTTTCATAGACTGGCGCAATGCTTCTCCGGGTACAGACTTGTTTGTATTCTATAATATACAAATTTGTTTGGCTTCGTACAAGGAAAATGTGATTATCAGAAAGGCTTCCTGTAGGTACACCCGTTTTTCCATTCTGAGCAGCCATACGCGGTTTTTCCTTTTATAATCGTTCCTTTGCCACATAGCGGGCAGGATTTTCCCACCAATTCGTTATCGGATGGGATAGTGGGAGCGGGCGTGGCTGAAGAAGCGTTTTTTCGTGAGGTCCCTGCCTTTTTTTTCGGCTGTTTGACCGTAGCGGTTGTTGCAGTTTTCGTTGCTGTTTCCTCTATTGTGGTGACGCGGCGGTTTGTATTATCACTTAAAACGCTGTGTACTATTTCACTTACCATTTGCTTTAATTCATTTAGAAAAGTCGTTGCATCATAGCTTTTCTTTTCTATTTCACGTAGTTTCTTTTCCCATATTCCCGTTAATTCGGCGGATTTCAACAGTTCTTCGCGAATTAGTCCCACCAGTTCTATTCCGGTAGGGGTTGCGATCAGATTTTTACGTTCTTTACGGATATAATGGCGTTTAAATAGGGTTTCAATAATGGCTGCACGTGTAGACGGACGTCCTATTCCATTTTCTTTTAATGCATCGCGTAGCTCGTCATTATCTACCAGCTTACCGGCAGTTTCCATAGCGCGTAGTAAAGTTGCTTCTGTATATGGCCGTGGGGGTTGTGTCCATTTCTCGTCCAGTTTGGGCAGATGCGGCCCGCTTTCTCCTTTCACAAAAGCGGGCAAGGAGTGTTCTTCGTCATTTTCACGGGCTTCTGCATCGGGATCGGTCATACCTTCTGGCAGATTGGTTTGTGGTTTGGCAAAGATAACGCGCCATCCGGGATCTAGAATCTGTTTTCCTGTGGCTTTGAACTCTATACTGTCAGCTTCGCCTATTACGGTAGTAGTGGCAAACTTACAGTCGGGATAGAATACGGCAATAAAGCGGCGCGCTACCAGATCAAATACCCGTTTCTCCATTTCTGTCAGATTTACAGGAGGTTGTCCCGTAGGAATAATGGCATGGTGATCCGTTACTTTTGAATTGTCAAATACTTTTTTGGACTTGATGAGCTTTTGTCCTGCCAACGGGGCGGTAAATGCTGTGTATGGAGTTAGTCCCGCCAATATATTGGGACATTTGGGATAGATATCATCGCTTAAGAAAGTAGTATCTACACGAGGGTAAGTAGTCACTTTCTTTCATACAATGACTGGATAAGTTTTAGAGTTTCGTCAGCTGAATAAGCAAATTTTTTGTTACATTCCACCTGTAGGGAAGTCAGGTCAAAAAGACGGGGAGGTGCTTCTGTGCCTTGTTTTTTTGCTACTTCTGTCACGGTAAAAGGAACATTTTTGATACGTTCCATAAGTGCCTGTCCGGTAGCAAGATCGGTGATGGGAGGAATTCCCCTGTTCCCTTCAGCCTTTTTGGCTTTCTTGGGGTTCTCTTTAGCATCGCTTTCTTCCTGAGCCAGTTCCTCATCGCTTTTGCGGATGATGGCAGAGAATGTGGTTTCCCGGTATAAAGTAGCCAGTACCCAATATTGTTGAGGAGTGAAGTTCTCTATTTCTTGCTGACGCTTTACTATCAGTGCCAAAGTCGGGGTCTGCACCCGTCCTATCGATAGAATTTGTCTGTTTTGTCCGTACTTTAAGGTATAGAGCCGGGTGGCGTTCATGCCCAATACCCAATCACCGATAGCACGGCTTAATCCGGCTTCGTATAAAGGTTGGAATTCTTTTTGATCTTTTAGTTTGCTGAATCCTTCGCGTATGGCTTCTTCAGTCAAGGATGAAATCCATAGACGTTTCACCGGGCAGTGTGCTCCTGCTTTCTGCATGACCCATCGTTGAATAAGTTCTCCTTCCTGGCCGGCATCACCGCAATTTATAATTTCATCGGCATTTTGCATCAGTCCTTCTATAATACGAAATTGTTTTTCAATGCCCGGATCGCTGATTAGCTTAATGCCGAAACGAGGTGGAATCATAGGAAGGCTGGACAGACTCCATGCTTTCCATGAGGGAGTGTATTCATGAGGCTCCTTCAAAGTACAGAGGTGTCCGAATGTCCAGGTAACCTGATATCCGTTTCCTTCTATATATCCGTCTTTTTTGGTTTTTGCTCCCAGTACATCCGCTATGTCACGGGCTACGGAAGGTTTTTCGGCAATACAAACTATCATATTTTTTTCGTTTCTGTTCAAATAGGATTGCAAAGGTAATAAAAACCTCGGAAGAGATTTTGTTTGTTCTTTATTAGTTCTTCTTTTATAGAATTTAAAAGTAGGTATCGGGGGCTTTAAGGTCATTTCAGTGCAAATGGGCTGTTAGGTATGGTTTTTCTGTTATTTGCTGTTTGACGAATGTCTTTTGAACTTTTCTCTATGATTTCAGTTTCTTTTCAGAATCCTATAAGAATTTTGCATCAAAAAGAAACTATAAAACAATGTAATTATGAAAAAGAATTGGATGTTATTTTTATTTTTCGCAGCTTTTTGCTGCACTAACTTTTAGTGGTTGTAGTGATGATGACAATAGTGATGTTCCTGAAAACACACATTTGGTTTCAAAAGAAGTACAGGCTGCATTTAATGCAAAATATCCGCAAGCCAAAGACGTGGAATGGGAGCTGAAAGGTGATTATGCTGTAGCAGATTTTTATTGGGATGGTGGAGAGCATTCTGCATGGTTCAATCCGTTATCGGCTGCCTGGTATATGACAGAAACAGATGTTCGTTATGAAAATCTTCCCGAACCTGTACTTGCTGCCCATAAAGCAGGCAAATATGCTGACTGGCGGGTGGATGATGTGGATAAGTTGACTCGTGAGGGAATGGAAACTCTTTATGTCATTGAGGTGGAGAAAGGAGAATCCGAGCTGGATTTGTTTTATTCGTCTACAGGCATATTGGTAAAAACTGTTGTAGATACCGGACACGAAGAAGATTATGATGATTATTTGCCGCAGCCTGATGCAAACGGCATTATAGCTATTGTCAAGCAGAAATATCCCAATGCGACAATTGTAGAAATAGAACGTGAAAAAGGTTTGCAGGAAGTTACTATTTTAGATGAAAACAGAGAGAAAGAGGTTTATTTCAATGAGCGGAACGAATGGATGGGAACAAGCTGGGATGTACAGGTGGCAAATTTACCGGAAGCGGTAAAAAAATCGGTTATGGAAAAATATTCAGATTATGTGATAGATGATGCTGATTATGTGGTGACACCTGATAATGAATGGTATATACTTGATTTGGAAAACAAACAGATCGATAAAGAGCTTAAAGTAAAGGTAGATAAGGACGGCGTTTGGTTGTAATTTTATTATCCCCTAGGCTATGCTAGGTAAACAGGCGGATGTTTCATAGGGCCGGACAGCTTTGGGGTTTTTAAACATTATGATTTTTGTGGCAGGCAGTTGAAGTGTGAATTTGTATTTCTGTTATACATTTTTTGTGATTTTGATGAGAGAGTAAAAGATGAATGTGGAAAAATAGATTTGTATGATATACGATATTCAGTTACATTTGCATTTAGAATAAAAAATAGCATGATGGAAACAGGATTAACTTATACTTCGACTGTTGTCGTTTCAAAAGAAAATGTAGCTGCCACCATGGGTAGCGGCGATTTGAATGTGTTTGCCACTCCCGCTATGGTGGCGTTGATGGAGAATGCTGCCATGAGTGCCGTGGCAGATGAGTTGCCTGAAGGTTCCACTACAGTAGGGGCCATGATGAACACTACTCATATCAAGCCCTCGGCTGTGGGAGACACGGTTTCGGCTACTGCCGTATTAAAAGAGGTGGAAGGCAGAAAACTTACTTTTGAAGTGCGGGCGCAAGATAGCAAGGGCGTGATTGGAGAAGGTACACATGTACGTTATATTGTGGACAAAGAGAAGTTTATGAGTAAATTGTCTTAATAATTATTTGAAATTATGCCACAACTGAGAGCTTCCCTTCTTTTGTGATTCTGAATATTATTTGTTCCGATAACGGGAAATCAAGTAGAGGAATGAAGAACGTGCTTTAATAAAAAATATTTAAGGAGAGCAAAATGAATGACAATCTGAAAAAGAGTGTCATGGAGTTCTGCCCTCCTTCTTTTATTCTTGCAGCGCCAAGATATATTCGTATAACTTCTTATAAAACGGATGTTTCGTCAGCGTAGAGGCATCTCCTAATATAATAAGTTTCATGCGTGCACGTGTAATTGCTACATTCATTCGTCGCAAGTCATTTAGAAAACCAATCTGTCCCTCTTCATTTGCACGTACTAAACTGATGAGGATAACGTCTCGTTCCTGTCCCTGAAAACCATCTACCGTATTGATGGTGATAAGGTGTCGGTAAGGCTTGAAGAAAGTATCTCGTTTTATCAGTTGACGGAGATATTGTACTTGTGCTTTATAAGGAGAAATCAGTCCCACATCAATCCGTTCTTCCAGAAAACGGTCTTTACCTATTTTATTGATATAGTTGGTAAGTTGGGAAATGGAGAGTGCCGCCTCCTCTTTATTGATACGGCCGAAGCTTTCACCCACAAACTCTTCGTTGCATTCCATTCCTTCCGTATTTATCCATTCTATCGGTGTGTCATAGTCCAATATACTCCGATATTTTACTTCGGGAGCTGATTTCAGTTCACCCTGATAGAACCATTCTGAAGAGAAACGCATAATTTCATCATTCATTCTATATTGTACCTTTAACAAGGATACAGTGTCGGGTTTGTTGTCTGCAATCTCCTGCATCAGTGTCCGGTCTAATCCTCCACGAGCTGCTTCCATGCATTTAATGGTAGGAGGAAGCTGGCAATAATCACCGGCCAGAATGACACGGTCTGCTTTGCGGATGGCAATCCAGCAGGCAGGCTCTAGAGCTTGTGCGGCTTCGTCTATGAATAAGGTACTGAATTTGCGTCCTGTCAATATTCTGTTGGCGGAACTTACCAGTGTGCAGGCTATCACACGTGCTTCGCCGAACAATGCTTCGTTGATGCGAATTTCCAGTTCGGTGGCACGGTCTTTCAGTGAGTTTATTTTCTGTCGGATATTCTCACGCTCCGCTCCTTTGCGCGAACGTCCGTAGAGCTCGCGTATTGCTTTTCGGATACTCCATAATTGCGGATAATCGGGATGGCTTTCAAAACGGCGTTCATAGGTAAAAGCAAGCATTTTGTCATTGACGCGGGTGGGATTACCAATACGGAGAACGGGAACACCCCGGTCCACCAGTTTCTCGCTAATCCAATCGACAGCCATATTGCTCTGTGCACACACCATGACTTGATTTTCCCGGTGAAGGGTCTCGTAAATGGCTTCTACCAATGTGGTAGTTTTACCGGTTCCGGGCGGACCGTGGACTATAGCAACATCTTTGGCATGCATCACTTTATTTACTGCTTCCTCCTGCGTATTGTTTAACCAGGGGAAACGGGTGAAGCCGAAACTGAAAGTTTCCGCCTTTTGGTTGCCATGAAAAATCTCACGTAACTCTGCCAGACGATTCCCTTTTGCCTTGAGGACTTGTCCCAACGCTTCGAACATCAACCGGTAACTGGTTTCATCAAAATAAAGCTGTACTCCCAATTGTCGCTCGGTTGCCTGTATGCTGAGCAATGCATCTGCCGAGGGGAGAACGATTACCATTCGGTCTTCGTCCACGTAGTTGACAGTTGCCGTAAAATTGAAATAATGTAATTGGCCTGATGCATTTTGCGTAAAAAAGCATACCGGACGGCCGAATTCAAATACATGTTCTATGTCTTTGTCTTCTTGCCTTTCAACTTCTACAACCAATTGATTCAATGAGTTATAATAGCTTCTGCCTGCCGATATAGGATACCAGCACATACCCCGTTTCACTTTGCGCCCGATGCCCATAGCTTCAGTCTGTTGCCTGAAAGTCTCTTTTTCGTAATCATATTCTAATTTTAGTAACAACTCTTTGCGTTGTAGTTTGTTAATTATATTAGAAAGGGGTATATGTTGGTTCATAATGATGCTTTTTTCTATAAGAATTGCAAAGATAATAATAATCCTTTAGGTAGGACTTTATGTTTTATTTTGTTAAACGTATTATAGATTACACAAGAATTCAAATATTATTCCTATATTGCCAAAAATAAAATAGATTTAAAACTGTAATAATTATAAATGGTAAAAGGTATGGTATATGACTTGGACATGTTAAAGGCCTTTTATGCTTCTTTCGAAAAGAAGATAGGTCGGGTAAGAGCCGTGTTGCAGCGTCCGCTGACATTGGCTGAGAAAATTCTGTATACACATCTTTATGATGATGCTCAACTGAAGAATTATGAACGTGGCGAGGACTATGTGAATTTCCGTCCCGACCGCGTGGCTATGCAAGACGCGACGGCGCAAATGGCATTGTTGCAATTTATCAATGCAGGAAAGGATTCCGCTGCCGTACCTTCTACTGTGCATTGTGACCATTTGATTCAGGCATATAAAGGAGCGGGCCCGGATATTGCAACGGCTACGGAAACCAACCGTGAGGTATACGATTTCTTACGAGATGTTTCTTCGCGTTTCGGTATCGGGTTTTGGAAACCGGGAGCAGGAATCATTCATCAGGTGGTACTCGAAAACTATGCTTTTCCCGGGGGAATGATGGTGGGGACGGATTCTCATACCCCCAATGCCGGAGGATTGGGAATGGTGGCAATCGGAGTCGGTGGTGCCGATGCTGTGGATGTAATGACCGGTATGGAATGGGAGTTAAAGATGCCGAAACTGATTGGAGTTCATTTGACCGGAAGCTTGAATGGATGGGCTTCGCCAAAGGATGTGATTCTGAAATTGGCCGGTATTCTGACCGTGAAAGGTGGAACGAATGCCAATTATAGAATATTTTGGAGAAGGGACAGCTTCACTTTCGGCAACCGGTAAGGCTACTATCTGCAATATGGGTGCAGAGTGGGGGCTACTACATCCTTGTTCCCCTATGACGATCGGATGGCTGTGTATCTGAAAGCTACCGGAAGAGAGTCTGTAGCAGAGATGGCCGGAAAAGTGGCAAATGATTTACGTGCCGATGCTGAGGTTGTTGCCAATCCTTCTGCTTTTTACGACCGTGTGATTGAAATTAATTTGTCCGAGTTGGAACCTTATATCAACGGGCCGTTTACACCGGATGCCGCAACACCTATTTCAGAGTTTGCCGAAAAGGTATTGGTTAATGGTTATCCGCGTAAGATGGAAGTCGGGCTGATAGGTTCATGTACCAATTCCTCTTATCAGGATTTAAGTCGGGCTGCTTCCATTGCCCGTCAGGTAGCTGAAAAACATTTGGCTGTGGCTGCTCCTTTGATTGTCAATCCGGGTTCTGAACAGATTCGAGCTACCGCCGAGCGTGACGGGATGATTGATGCTTTCCAAAAGATTGGGGCTACTATTATGGCGAATGCTTGCGGTCCGTGCATCGGACAGTGGAAACGCCATACCGATGATCCTGTCCGCAAGAACTCGATTGTCACTTCTTTCAACCGTAATTTTGCCAAACGTGCCGATGGTAATCCGAATACACATGCATTTGTGGCTTCTCCTGAATTGGTATTGGCTCTGACTATTGCCGGTGATTTATGTTTCAATCCGTTGAAAGATACGTTGATAAATCAAGAAGGCGAGAAGGTGAAATTGAGCGTTCCCGAGGGAGATGAATTGCCGTCGGCAGGTTTCACTCAAGGTAATCCCGGTTATTTGGCTCCTGCCGGTGCACAGGTAGAAATTAAGGTGAATCCTGACTCACAGCGTTTGCAGTTATTGGCTCCGTTTCCGGCATGGGATGGAAAGGATTTTACGGATATGCCTTTACTGATTAAGGCTCAAGGTAAATGTACCACAGACCATATTTCGATGGCAGGCCCGTGGCTGCGTTTCCGTGGTCATCTGGAAAATATTTCGGATAATATGCTGATGGGGGCGGTGAATGCTTTCAATGGTGAAACGAACAAGGTGTGGAACCGATTGACAAATACCTATGAGAGTGTATCGGGCGCGGCTAAGCAGTATAAAGCGCAAGGCATCGGGTCTATGGTAGTTGCGGAGGAAAATTATGGAGAAGGTTCCAGTCGTGAACATGCTGCTATGGAGCCTCGTTTTCTGAATGTAAAGGTTATTTTGGCGAAGAGTTTTGCCCGCATCCATGAAACGAATCTGAAGAAGCAGGGAATGCTGGCGGTGACTTTTATAGACAAAGCGGACTATGACAAGATTCAAGAACATGATTTGATTACCGTCAGCGGATTGGCGGACTTTGCTCCCGGAAGAAATCTGACTGTGACTTTACACCATGAAGATGGCACTCAGGATCGTTTTGAAGTACAGCATACTTATAATGAACAGCAGATAGGTTGGTTCCGTGCCGGCTCTGCTCTAAATGCAAGATAAAAGATGAAAAAGACAGTACCTTATATTACAGGAGACGGAGTGGGAGTAGAAATCACTCCCTCCATGCAAGCCATAGTGAATGCAGCCGTGAAAAAGGCATACGGCAGCGAACACGAAATAGAATGGATAGAAGTGCTGGCAGGTGAACGTGCTTTCAACGAAACAGGTTCCTGGTTGCCGGATGAGACGATGGAGGCTTTCAAGAAATATGGTGTGGGCATAAAAGGTCCGTTGACTACTCCGGTAGGAGGTGGTATCCGTTCCTTGAATGTGGCTTTGCGCCAGACGCTGGATCTGTATGTGTGTCTGCGCCCCGTACGTTGGTTCAGCGGAGTGGTATCTCCGGTGAAAGAGCCTCAGAAGGTGGATATGCATATTTTCCGCGAAAATACGGAAGATATTTATGCAGGTATAGAATGGGAAGCAGGTACGCCGGAAGCTGAGAAGTTTTATCGTTTTTTGCATGATGAAATGGGAGTGGCTAAAGTGCGCTTTCCCGAAAGTTCTTCGTTTGGCGTGAAACCGGTGTCCAAAGAAGGAACGGAACGTCTGGTACGTGCGGCATGTAAATATGCTTTGGAGCATGGCTTGCCGTCAGTGACGTTGGTGCATAAAGGAAATATCATGAAGTTTACTGAAGGCGGCTTCAAGAAATGGGGATATGAACTGGCGGAACGTGAATTCGGAGATGCCATTGCGTCAGGCAAGTTGGTGATAAAAGACTGCATAGCCGATGCATTCTTGCAGAATACGTTATTGATTCCCGAAGAATATTCGGTGGTGGCTACCTTGAATTTGAACGGAGATTACATCTCGGATCAGTTGGCTGCCATGGTAGGCGGTATCGGAATTGCTCCCGGAGCGAACATCAATTACAATACCGGTCATGCCATTTTTGAAGCAACTCACGGTACGGCTCCCAATATTGCCGGAAAGGATGTGGTGAATCCTTGTTCATTAATCCTCTCGGCTGTCATGATGTTGGAACATTTTGGCTGGAATAAGGCGGCGGAGCTGATAGTGAATGCCTTGGAATCCAGTTTTGGCGAGGGACGTGCCACACATGACCTTGCTCGTTTTATGCCCGGAGGTGTCTCGCTTGGCACGTCGGCATTTACAAAAGAAATAATAGAAAGAATAAACTCCTAAAAACTCACGGATATGAAGAAAGAATATATCATTTACAAACTCTCCGAGGAAATGAAGAATGCGACCCGGATTGAGAACGAATTGTTCAAGAAGTTTGATGTAAAGCGCGGATTGCGTAACGAAGATGGCACCGGTGTTTTGGTAGGGTTGACCAAGATAGGCAATGTAGTAGGGTATGAACGTATTCCCGGCAGAGGATTGAAGCCGATTCCCGGCAAACTTTTCTATCGTGGGTATGATTTGGAAGATTTGGCACATAGTATCATTAAGGAGAAACGTTTTGGTTTTGAGGAGGTGGCTTATCTGTTATTGTCCGGTCATTTGCCTGACAAGGAAGAGTTGGCTTCTTTCTGTGAGTTGATTAATGACAATACTCCGTTGGAACAGAAGACCAAAATGAATATCATTGAGCTGGAGGGAAATAACATTATGAACATTCTGGCCCGTAGCGTGCTTGAAATGTACCGTTTTGACCCGCAGGCGGATGATACTTCGCGTGATAACCTGATGCGTCAGAGTATTGACTTGATATCCAAGTTCCCGACCATTATTGCATACGCTTATAACATGTTGCGCCATGCCACGTATGGTCGTTCGTTGCATATCCGTCATCCGCGTGAAAAACTGTCTATCGCAGAAAACTTCCTGTATATGTTAAAAAAGGATTATACGGAACTTGATGCGCGCACGCTTGATTTGCTGTTGGTACTTCAGGCTGAACACGGAGGTGGTAATAACTCTACTTTTACCGTCCGTGTAGTTTCGTCCAGCCGTACGGATACTTATTCGGCCATAGCCGCAGGTATCGGCTCGTTGAAAGGTCCGCTTCATGGAGGGGCAAATATCCAAGTGGCGGATATGTTCCATCATTTGCAGGAAAATATCAAGGATTGGACCAATGTGGACGAAATTGATACTTACTTTACCCGTATGTTGAATAAGGAAGCGTATGATAAGTCCGGTCTGATTTATGGTATCGGCCATGCGGTCTATACGATATCCGATCCTCGTGCTATTTTGTTGAAAGAATTGGCTCGTGATTTGGCAAAAGAAAAAGGTAAGGAAGAAGAATTTGCCTTCCTGGAATTGTTGGAGGAACGTGCCATTGCTATGTTCGGAAAGATTAAGAATAACGGCAAGACGGTGTCCAGCAATATCGATTTCTATTCAGGTTTCGTATATGAAATGATTGGTCTGCCACAGGAAATATTTACACCTTTGTTTGCGATGGCTCGTATCGTGGGGTGGTGCGCACACCGCAATGAGGAGCTGAATTTTGAAGGAAAACGCATTATTCGTCCGGCATACAAGAATGTGTTGGAAGAACTGGAATATGTGCCTTTGAAACAGAGATAACGGTTTAGAGGCACCTCGGTTGGCGATAAGCTTTGGTATTATTGTTTTAGCTTGGCGGCAATGAGGTCTGTATTGTTGTAAAGAAAAGTGAGATATCTTCGTGGACAAAGTAAGATATGTTTCCGAGCAAAGTAACACCACGTACATGTTCCACGAAGATATTTTACTTTTTTCAGTGAGATATGGTCGTTCATAATACTCTATATAGAGTACCTTGAAAAATCCTTCAAATCTTTCAGCATGCTCGCAAATGCCCTGCCCGTCGGCTTTTCGGCTGAAGAATTGGGTTCGGGAATCCTTCAGCCGGGATTGGAATCCTTCAGCCAGACCGGTGTCTTTCCAGTTCTTAGGGAATTGGTTTTTCTGAAGGATATTTTCCGGCTGAAACATTTCACAATGCATATCCTTCAGCCGGAATGCCGACGGGCAGGGCGTTTGCGAGCAGGCTGAAAGATCTGAAGGAAAATAAGGCGTTTCGGCATGTAGATGCCGTTATGGGAAAAAACAACAGGTCAAATTTTTAAAAAGCTCTTGTTCTTTCAATGAAAACGTCTTGTTCTTTTCTGAAAAGAACAAGGCCTTTAAAAAAAAGAACAAGACGTTTGAAAGGTTAGTAACGTGTATGCCGGAAGGTTAATAACGTGTGGGATGATACGTTACTATTGAATATTTTACAATTATAATTCATTATATTGCATACTATACATATCAAAACCGTCAGCCCAATAATTGCGTTTGATTTCATTCAGTGTGAATCCTTGCTTTTCATAGAATTTATATGCTAATTGCGAGGTTCGGACTGTTATTTTTTTGATACTGGGAATAGCCTTTAAAACCTCAATTCTGTATCTTAAAAGCTTTTTACCTAAAGATTTGCCTTGATAGTCGGGATGCATAATATCCCAACTTATTTTTCCAATGGTTCTTTTTTCTGCGAAATTTATCCCGCCGCATCCAACCACTTTCCCGTCAACGAGCAAGACATAATAGAGCTCTATTTCTTTATCCAAATAATTGCTCAAATCATTAACTTCCTCTTTTGCAAAGAAGTTGGGTGTGTTTAATTTAATTAAATTCATGACAACTTCTTTATCTGTCGTCAAATATTCTCTAATTACAATTGAATTATCTTGTGTCATAGAACTTTCGTTTGAAATTCGTGGCAAAGATACGAAAATTAAAAACTGACAAGAGATCAAAATATTGTCTATTGAAAAAATGTAAATAATTATTTGACAGCATAGCACCACAAATTATTGAAATTTGCACAGTTGCTGAATCGTTACCTCTGTTCCTTAAATATTACGCTAAACATTTGTTTTTTCAATTGGTTAATCCAAGATGATGAAAATCTAAAATAAACTGCTCTTAATATAATTTTGAAATATCTTATCCCAACTCTTTTTCTGTGTCTAAGTCTGGGTACAATAAAAAAGCATGTCCAGTTTGCTAATGGCGTTACGAGCTTCCTGTATATGTCTGATGCTGAAATGCAACGTGATGGTACTTTGATGATTGGCGGGGGAGGGAAGTCGGAAATCAATGGAAAACCTGTAAGAAAATAGTATATACCTCTCTAAGTAAAGTCTTCTCTGCGATAAAAATCGTATCCTTTTTTTGCAAAAAATCTCTTAATTGTTGCTTTCCTCTGATTTTTCCCTTAAATTTGTTAGTGACTTACTAAATTTAATACAGGGAGGAACGAGTATGGGACAACAGACTTTTGAATTTTTGCTATTGGCAATGTCCGCACTTGCGGTGATTGTATTTGTAGCCCTCTATTATGTACGTGCCGGTTATGGTATGTTCCACACCCCGAAATGGGGACTTTCAGTGAACAATAAATTAGGTTGGGTACTGATGGAAGCGCCTGTATTCCTTGTAATGCTTTATCTGTGGTGGAACAGCAGCGTGCGTTTTGATGCCGCTCCTTTCCTCTTTTTTCTTCTTTTTGAATTACATTATTTCCAGCGCTCTTTTATCTTCCCTTTCCTGATGAAAGGAAAGAGCCGGATGCCCCTTGCCATTATGTTGATGGGAGTGGTCTTTAATGTCCTGAACGGACTGATGCAGGGCGAATGGTTGTTCTATCTGGCTCCGGAAGGACTCTATACAGATGCCTGGCTCAGTACTCCTTCTTTTTGGCTTGGGGTTATTCTGTTCTTTATAGGGATGGGCATTAATCTACATTCCGACAGTGTGATCCGCCATTTACGTAAACCGGGCGATACACGTCATTATTTGCCGCAGAAGGGAATGTACCGATATGTCACTTCGGGCAACTATTTTGGCGAGTTGGTGGAATGGATAGGGTTTGCCGTACTCACTTGTTCGCCTGCTGCATGGGTGTTTGTACTGTGGACGTTTGCTAATCTGGCTCCACGTGCTAATTCCATCCGTAACCGTTACCGGGAAGAGTTTGGTAAGGATGCGGTAGGAAAAAAGAAAAGAATGATTCCTTTTATTTATTGAATTTGAATAGTATATCGTTTCTGTTTCAGGAAATGATGAAAGCGAAACATAACATATGAATGATGAACTCTAAATTATTTACTCCCGCTTCTATCGGACCGCTGACTTTGCGTAACCGTACGATTCGTTCGGCTGCTTTTGAGAGTATGTGTCCGGGCAATGCTCCGTCCCGGCAATTGAAGGATTATCACTGCTCGGTGGCGGCAGGTGGAGTGGGAATGACTACTATTGCTTATGCAGCAGTTACACAGAGTGGCCTTTCTTTCGACAGGCAATTGTGGATGCGCCCTGAAATTATACCGGGATTAAGGGAAATAACCGATGCGGTTCATAAAGAAGGGGCTGCCGTAAGCATTCAGTTGGGACATTGTGGAAATATGTCGCACAAAAGTATTTGTGGGGTAACACCCATAGGAGCTTCTTCCGGTTTTAATCTTTATTCGCCTACTTTCGTGCGTGGCTTGCGCAAGGAGGAACTGCCGCAGATGGCAAAGGCATACGGTCAGTCGGTCAACTGGGCGCGTGAGGCCGGATTTGACGCGGTGGAGATACATGCGGGGCATGGCTATCTTATCAGTCAGTTTCTTTCACCTTACACCAATCATCGTAAAGACGAGTTCGGCGGCTCGTTGGAGAATCGTATGCGCTTTATGGATATGGTGATGGAGGAAGTGATGCGTGCCGCAGGTAATGACATGGCCGTTCTGGTAAAAACCAATATGCGTGACGGTTTTAAAGGAGGAATGGAAATAGATGAAGCTGTGCAGGTAGCGAAACGGTTGGTACAGGACGGGGCTCATGCGTTGGTGCTGAGTGGAGGTTTTGTAAGCAAAGCGCCTATGTATGTCATGCGGGGAGCGATGCCTATAAAAAGTATGACACATTATATGAACTGTTGGTGGCTGAAATATGGGGTGCGTATGGTAGGCAAATGGATGATTCCGACAGTACCTTTCAAAGAGGCTTATTTTTTGGAAGATGCATTGAGATTCAGAACAGAAATAAAGGAAATTCCGTTAGTATATGTGGGGGGGCTGGTATCTCGTGAAAAGATAGATGAGGTATTGGATGATGGTTTTGAATTTGTACAGATGGGAAGGGCGTTGCTGAATGAACCTGGTTTTGTGAATCGGTTGCGCACTGAAGAAAAGGCGCGTTGCAATTGCGGTCATAGTAATTATTGCATTGCGAGAATGTACACTATTGATATGGCATGCCACAAACATTTGGAAGAGAAATTGCCCCTTTGCTTGGAACGTGAAATAGAAAAATTAGAGAACCAATGAGTAAATTAGCCATAATAACCGGTGCCGATGGAGGAATGGGAACCGAAATAACCCGTGCGGTAGCACAGGCCGGTTATCATGTAATTATGTTGTGCTACACTCTTTTCAAAGGAGAGGAGCGTAAGAACCAGTTGATTTTGGAAACAGGCAATAAAGAGATAGAAGTCAGACAGGTTGACCTTTCTTCTATGGCTTCTGTGACTAATATCGCAGAAGATTTGTTGGGGCGTGGAAAACATATCGACTTACTGATGAACAATGCGGGAACCATGAGTTCCGGAGGTTTGATTACAACGGAGGATGGTTTGGAATATACGGTAGCCGTGAACTATGTGGCCCCTTTTTTACTGACCTTGAAATTATTACCTCTGATGGGGCAGGGAACCCGGATTGTGAACATGGTTTCTTGTACGTATTCCATAGGGAAGATTACTCCTGAATTTTTTGTTCGTGGAAAGAGAGGAAGTTTTTGGCGTATCCCTGTTTACAGCAATACAAAGTTGGCTTTGTGGCTTTTTACCCGTGAACTTTCTGAAAGGTTGAAAGCAGAGGGAATCACCGTCAATGCTGCCGATCCCGGTATTGTTTCTACCAATATCATCCGTATGGATATGTGGTTTGATCCGTTGACCGACATACTGTTCCGTCCTTGTATCCGTACTCCGAAGCAAGGAGCTGCGACAGCTGTCAGTTTGCTTTTGGATGAGCGATGGAAAGAAGTTACAGGACAGATGTTTGCTTCTTGCAAGCCTAAAAAAGTAAAGGATAAGTTTATGAATCATCCGCAGGCAAGACAGCTTTGGGCGGATACGAAAGCATATTTGGAGAAACTGAAATTGGAAGAGCCAATTGGCTGAGAATTCCTTTAAATACATAAAAGCCGTATCGTTACTCAAAAGTAGAGTGGATACGGCTTTTATGGTCGGTGAAGAGTGTCTGGTTTCGGATTGCAGTGTAGTTGAGGTTATTCTTTCTTGGCTGCTTGTTCTGCCAGCATCTGTTCACGGCTTTTACTTTGGGTTACAATATAAACTCCCGTGAATACCAGTGCCACAGCTATTCCTTTGGCAACACCGAAGGTTCCCATTCCTAACAAGATAGAGACACTGGTTCCTACAATAGGCTGCACATAGTTGTACATACTGATGACAGTAGGGCGCAATGTTTTCTGTCCGATCATCATCAGAATATAGGCAAGGAATGTTCCACCTACAATGACATAGGCTACACAGGCCCATGTGGAAGTGGAAATTTCGTGAAAATGTATGGTCGAGACCTCATGATAGGAAAATGGAATAAAGCAGATGGCTGCATAGGTGAACATCCATTTCATTAAAGTAAATATGTTGTATCTGCTGATCAGTCCTTTGAAAATAGCCAGATAGAATGAGAAACTGATTTGTGCCAACAGGCAAAGCAAATCTCCCGGAATACTTCCGCCTTTTCCATCTGTTGAGCCCTGGCTGCTTAGTATGAGTGTTAAAGCTCCGATGGAACCTAGAAAAATGCCAATCACTTTTTTCCCTGTAACCGGTTCTTTCAGATAAATGGCAGCGACAATCATAGTGGCGATAGGGGCTGTGGTTGTTACAATGGAAGCATCGATGGGGGAAGTCAGTGATAGTCCGAAAGTAAAACATCCCTGATTCAGGACGATACCCAACAACCCTGCAAAGAACAACATCATCAAGTCGTGCGGCTTTACTTGTTCTTTAGGAGCGAAAATAGAAGCTATCCAAAAACAGATAGCACCTCCTGTCATTCGAAATGTAGCGAGGGAAAGGCCTGAAATACCGTTTTCTAACGCCGTTTTACCAATTGGGGACATTAATCCCCACATTATGGCAGCGCCTAGCAATGCCAAATGTCCTTTGTACTTTTGAATAGCCATTCTTTTTACCTTAAATAACAGTGCAAATGTAGGAGGTTTTTTTTATATTTTCTATCTTTGCTTACAAGTAAATCTATCAAAAATGAAAAAGCAAGCTGATTATATAAAACGTATCGAGATAAAGCGGCTTTGGGGCCGTAAAGATATCTCATGGGAACTGCGTCCGGATGTCAATATTCTGAGCGGAGTGAATGGTATCGGCAAGAGCACTATCCTGAACAGATCTGTGAATAGCCTGACGGCTTTGGAAGGTGGAGCGTTGAGTAACGGTTCGGCTCCCGGGGTACATTTTGTCTTCTCTCCGGAAGATGCTACCCAGATACACTTTGATGTAATCCGTAGTTTTGACCGTCCGTTGATTCATTCGGAACTTCTCGAAAAGATGGCGGATAAGAATGTTAAGACAGAATTGGATTGGCAACTTTATCAGTTGCAACGGCGTTATCTGGATTATCAGGTAAATATCGGTAACCGCATCATCGAGTGCCTTACCTCCGATGGTCCTGACGGTCAGCTTCGTGCCGCCGAGATGTCTTACCCCAAGACAAAATTCCAGAATCTGATGGATGACTTGTTTGGTGAGACCGGTAAGAAAATCATTCGTAAAAGCAATGAGATTTTGTTTGAACAGGATGGAGATATACTTTATCCTTATCAACTGTCTTCCGGCGAGAAGCAGATTTTGGTTATTTTGCTGACGGTTCTGGTACAAGACAATCGCCGCGGGGTCTTGTTTATGGATGAGCCTGAAGTATCCTTGCATGTGGAATGGCAGCAACGCCTTATTTCATTGATACGGCAATTGAATCCTAATGTACAGATTGTATTGACAACTCATTCGCCTGCTGTGATTATGGATGGCTGGCTGGATACAGTGACCGAGGTGAGTGATATTACAAAATAAACAATTTCTAACGACGATACTATGGGAAAAAGATTGTCCGAGAATCTGTCCTCCTTATATATTGGTGCGGCCAACAAATTGAAGCCTAAATGTTCGCGACGCAAGATTATTGCATACGTTGAGAGTTATGATGATATTTCATTCTGGCGTACCTTGTTAGGTGAATACGAAAATGAAACTCGTTATTTCGAAGTGATGCTTCCTTCGAAAACCACTTTGGCTAAAGGTAAGAAGTCTGTGCTGATGAATGAACTGGGACCTCGGTTGGGACAAAATATGATAGCTTGTGTAGATAGTGATTATGATTATCTGTTGCAGGGGGCTACCCATACCTCACGTTATATAATAAATAACAAATATGTTTTTCATACCTATGCATATGCAATAGAAAACTATCAGTGTTATGCTGAAGCATTGCATGAGGTTTGTGTCATGGCAACGTTGAATGATCATCCATTGGTGGATTTTGTCGCTTTTATGCGTATGTATTCTCAAATAGCTTATCCGTTGTTCATCTGGTCGGTGTGGTTTTATAGAAAACATAATCTTTCCGAATTCTCTTTGCTTGATTTCTGTTCGTATGTAAAATTAGATAGGGTCAGTGTCTATCATCTTGAACGGAGTTTAGAGAGTATGAGCCGCAGGGTGAGGCGTAAATTATTGGAGCTGGAACGCCGCCATCCGAAAGCCTTGGAGGAAATAGAGGCGATGAAGGGGGAATTTGCCAAATTGGGAGTGAATGAGGACAATACCTATATGTTTATTCAAGGACATCACATTATGGATAGTGTAGTGATGAGATTGTTAGTACCTGTCTGCAATGTGTTACGCCGTGAACGTGAAACGGAGATTAAAGAACTGGCAGAGCATAATATGCAGTTTCATAATGAACTGACCAGCTATCAGCGCCGGCAGTTGGGAGTAGACATTGTACTCCGCAAACATACCAGCTATAAGTTATCACCTCTTTATAAAAAATTGGAAGCAGATATAGAACGTTTCTTGAAACATATCTGAATCGGTTATTTCTTATGGGAGGCAAGTGCTTTGGCTATGAAATGATCTAGTGAGAATTTACCCGGTCCTGCTATATACAATAATATGAATACTACCAGATAAATAAAGGCTAATTCTTTAACGGCGAAAGGATCAGAACCATGAACAACAAAGAATGCGATACACATGGTGAAGATCATCGGAAGCATTGCCAAGCGATAAAGGAATCCGAAAATGAAAGCCATCGAACAAACCATTTCACCAAAAATAGCCAGTACCAGTGAAAGTTGGCTG